>Ga0172369_10003870_pt1 | contig 19414 bp, 24 predicted proteins | sample LakKiv25m_FD_114539 | JGI IMG/M metagenome (GOLD analysis project Ga0172369, IMG submission 114539) | Freshwater microbial communities from Kabuno Bay, South-Kivu, Congo - kab_022012_11.25m | ecosystem: Environmental > Aquatic > Freshwater > Lake | place: Democratic Republic of the Congo...
CGCGCCTTTTACGATATTCGGCACAATTACGGGAATAATTATTATGGCGTTTACATTGAAATTGCCCTATGAGACTTCATACAATATTTTTTATGTGCTTCATCCTCTGCACGTATTTTTAAGTGCGCTAGTTACCGCGGCGATGTATAAACTTCATACGTGTCCTAGCATCGGAGTTAATTGCATCAAAGGAAAGTGCAATTTTTGGGCTTTAATTATCATAGGTTATGTTGGGTCCGTAGGCATAGCGACTATTAGCGATTCCCTTATTCCTTATGTGGCGGAATACTTGCTTGGTATGCCTAAAAGGGGGATTCATCTTGGTTTCATTGAGAAATGGTGGCTGGTTAATCCGTTGGCTTTTTTAGGTATCATTATTGCCTGGGTTAGGCCGCGGACAAAATTCCCCCATGCCGGGCATGTATTGTTGAGTACTTGGGCTTCTTTATTCCATATGATTATGGCAAAAATCGAGATTGCTGGTTGGTTTTCATACGTTGCTATTTTTATTTTTTTGTTTTTAGCGGTTTGGCTTCCTTGTTGCGTAAGCGATATCGTTTTCCCTTTGTTATTTGTGAAAGGCAATAAGGTAGAATAAATTTATTGAAAGGATAAAGTCTTATGGCTAATGCGAGAAGGTTTATTTTATATTTATTGAGATGGCAATTAAGCACGCCTATTCTATGGCTTGTAGTAAAAAATTTAGGAGTTGGTATTTGGTCTACGGTACTGGCAAATCTTATCGGCGGGGCAATTTTTTTCTGGGTAGACAGATTTATATTCACCAGTTACGCGATTGAAGTTTGGCAGTTTAAGGATAAGGGAAAGTGCGATGAATGCGGAAAAGTTGAGAGCCTCTGGCGGCTGGTAAGGGCCCCTAATTATGAAAGACGCAGTTCTAATCCGCATTTTTTATGTATGCAATGCTCTAAAAAGAAAACCGGCGAATTAAGGGCGCAGGGAATCAAAATCAGAGGTAAGAGTCTATGAGAAAAACCGGCTTTTTTATTAAGGCGCTTGATAGCAGTAGAAAATTCAAGCGTTTATTCGGTAATTCCAAAAAGCAAAAAGGCCTGGCTATGGGACTGGTGGTCATTAAGAAAGGCGATTCAGTAGGTATTCATAATACAGGGGATAGAGAGGAAATTTTAGTTGTTTTACAAGGCAAAGCACAGGTTAACATCTCAGGGAAGAGATTTATGCTGAAAGATGGTATGATGTTATATATTCCGCCTAATACTTTGCACAATGTTGGAAATACAGATACACGGTTGCTCAAGTATTTATATGTTACCGCGGCTGCAATAATATAGAGGGTTTTATGCACGAAACCAGATTTGTTAATGAAATATTCGCTGTTTTAAATCAGAAGATAGGCAAAAATGCTGTTTCAGGACAGATTGCAGTTAATGCACGCTTAAGCCCTTTTAGCCATGTTACTCCTGAAGGTTTGCGGGGATCTTTCAAAGAATTAAGTAAGGCAGAAGGCTTTAAGAATGTACGCCTAAAAATTCTGCCTCTTGAGATTTTATTGGAGTGTAAAAATTGTAACCGCATTTCTCGAATAGCTAAAAGAATATTCGCTTGTCCTTTTTGCAACAGCATGGATATTAATATTCAAATGGATAAAGAATTTTTCGTGGAATCTGTAGAAATTCAGCACAAAGAGAAGGAGGTAAAAGATGGGAATTAATATAAATGACATCAATTTTAAACAGGAGGTTTTAGAAGAAAGTTTGCCTGTTCTGGTGGATTTTTGGGCCGAATGGTGCGGGCCTTGTCGGATGGTTGCTCCGGTAGTTGAGCAAATCGCCAAGGAGTATAAAGGGAAATTAAAAGTCTGTAAGTTGAATGTAGATGAGGCTCCTAAGACAGCTTCCAGCTATGGTATTATGAGCATACCGACATTAGCGATTTTCAAAAAGGGCAAAGTAGCCGATAAAATCGTAGGGGCACTTTCTAAAGCAGAGCTTGAATCCGCGATTAAGCCGCACATTTGATTAGGAGCGGTATGATAGAAAATAATAAGAGATTCATTCATAAAACAGTTATAACATGGGACGAAGAAAAGAAAGCATTTCTGTGCTCAGTTGGCAATAAGACTATTGAAATAGCCGCATCCCTGGAGTCTAAAAGACATGATGATATGTTTACACCTGAGGAGCTTTTTGTGGATTCAATAGAAAGTTTTATAAAGGATGCGTTTATGGATTCTGCAAAACGGAATAATCTCGAAGTCTTAAGTTATAAGAGTGAAGGGCAAGGAGTCGTTAAAAAAATCGAAGACAAGATTATGTTTACTGAGATTAAAATCAGGCCTAAAATAATCGTTACTGCAGATAGCCAGATTGAGAAAGCAAAAGAGCTTATAGAAATTGTTGGCAAGAATTGTTTTATATCGAATTTTATTACCGCTAAAATAAATATTGAACCCGAAATCAAAATAGGAATGCATTATGATGAATTTTAAGCAGATTGATGATGCAAGGAAGATCCTGGGGTTAGATGAGGAGGCTAGTATAGAAGAGATTAAAGATGCCTTCAGAAGTTTAGCTCTTAAATACCATCCTGACAGATGCAAGGATAAGGATAAGAAACACTGCGAAGAGATGTTTAAAAAGATAAATCATGCCAAAGATATCATCGGGAGTTATTGCGCAAATTACAGATATTCTTTTAAAGAGAAAGAAGTTAGGAAAAATAGTATGTCAAAGGAAGAATATGAGCATCTTAAGAGGTTTTTTGACGGCTGGTTTGGAGATTTGGATTTATGAGTGATATCTTCGACGAATACTATAAAAAATATGACGCCTGGTATGATAGGCATAAATTTGCATTCTTGTCGGAATTAGAGGCAATTAAGAAGGTTTTCCCGCGGTCCGAAAAGGGGCTTGAAATTGGCGTAGGCACAGGCAGATTTGCCGCTGCCCTAGGGATAAAATGGGGAATAGATTCTTCGCCTAGGATGCTTGATATTGCACAAGAGAGAGGCATAAATGTCAGAATGGCTTTTGGAGAAGATATGCCTTTTTTAAATGAATCTTTTGATTACGTAGTGATTATTATCACTTTATGTTTTGTAGAGAATCCCGGAAGAGTTTTAGAAGAGGCATATCGTGTTTTAGAGAAAAACGGTAAAATAATAATCGGTATCGTAGATAAAGAAAGCTTTCTGGGGAAAGTTTACCGAAAGAAGAAAAGTGTATTTTATAAACAAGCAAGATTTTTAAGCGTAAATGAAGTTACGGGTTTACTTAAGGAAACCGGTTTTGTCGACCTTTCTTATTATCAGACGATATCTATTTTGCCTGATAAAATGGACTCTGTTGAGAAACCCAGGAAAGGTTTTGGTAAAGGGGGTTTCGTAGTAATATCGGGTATAAAAAGGTAGAAAGGAAGAATTAAAATGAAAATAGGTATTATTATTTCAACTAACGATGCTGAAACCTGTTGGAATGCCCTGCGTTATGTTAATTTTTGTCTTGGGCAGAAGGATGAGGTTAAGGTGTTCTTTATGGGCAAGGGCGTTGAATATCAGAAGGTAAGTAACGAAAAGTTCAATACTATAGAGCAGGCGGATAAATTCCTGGAAGCAAATGGCAAAATTTACGCCTGCGGTTCATGTATCAAAAGCAGGGGGCAGGAAGGTTCAGAGATGTGTCCGATTTCTACCATGAAAGACATGTATGAAATTATTAAGGAGTGCGATAAGTCCGTCACGTTTTAGGATGGGGCGAGAAATTAAACTCAAGGCTATTGGGATTATCGGTACGCCTTACAAAGAACTAAAGGGCATCCCTATCCAGGGGAAGTTCAAAAAAGGCGTAAAGGGCGTGGTTCGTCTATTCCGTCAGTATCAGCCCGGCCTTAAGGGTATTGAAGGTTTTTCGCACCTAATTTTAATTTACTATTTTAACCGTTCGAAAGAAGAACGGCTTACCGGGAAGCCGTTCCTTGAAGATAAAGAACACGGCATATTTGCCATACGCAGTCCCCATAGGCCTAACCATATTGGTTTTTCCATCGTTAAGCTTGAGAAAGTAAAAGCTAATATAATTACTTTTTCGGAGGTTGATATCTTAGATAAAACGCCGCTTTTAGATATCAAACCCTATGTAAAGCATTTTGACAGCCGAGATAAGGTTAAGAATGGATGGATCGATAAACATTTTAAGCGGTGCGCTAAGCCGAGACGGACTCTCATAAGATGAATAGATTTGTTAACGGATTTTTAATATTTTTTCTTTTATACACAAGATTTGCCCTCTTTGCATAATTTCCCGCAGATTCCCGCAGTCACGGTTTGCCAGAGTAGTTTTTCTTTGGGGCAAGATTTGCCCTTGTTGCAATATCTATTTCTTGGCTAAGAGAAGGAACCTTATAAAATGACCATAGATTTAACTCAAATGCAGCCGGGAGAGACCGGCACAGTAAAAGAGATTCAGGGTGGCCAGGGCTTTGTGAGAAAATTACAAAGTATGGGAGTAAGGCCGGAAAAGAAGATAACTAAGGTAAGCTCTCATTTCTGGCGCGGTCCGCAGACAATAGAAGTGGATAATATACAGATTGCTGTCGGTTTTGGCATGGCTAAAAGAATCTTAGTGGAAGTGTCAAGATGAATAATATAGAAAAGATTTTATTAGTGGGGAACCCTAATGTCGGCAAAAGCGCAATATTCTCAAGGCTTACCGGAGCAAAGGTCATAATCTCTAATTATCCCGGAACAACTGTAGAGTTTACGCAGGGTAAATTGAAACTTGGCGAGGAAACAGCAATGATTGTGGATGTACCGGGAACTTATACTTTAGAGCCGACCTGTAAAGCCGAAGATGTGGCTTGCCGGATGGTAAAAGAAGGCGGCGTAACGATTAATATCGTTGATGCCACAAATTTAGAGAGGAACCTGCATCTTACCCTGCAATTGCTGGAAGACGATATTCCGGTGATCGTGGCCTTGAATATGTGGGATGACACCAAGCATCGGGGAATTTATATCGATGTTAAAAAATTAGAGGAGCAGCTAGGAGTGCCGGTAGTCCCTACTTGCGGTCTAAGCGGAGAGGGGATTAAGGAATTGATTGAGCGTTTACCGCAAGCAAAGGCGAGAAGCTTGCCTGTATCTTCCGATGCCCAAAAATGGGAAAAAATAGGCAAAATTGTAGAAGAAGTCCAGAAATTAACTCACCGCCACCATACGCTATTAGAAATATTGGAAGATTTAAGTATTAAGCCGCTTACAGGGCTGCCTATTGCTCTTGGCATTATCTACTGTGCTTTTTGGGTAGTTCGTTTTATTGGCGAGGGTCTAATAGGCCATATATTTGAGCCTCTGTTTACAAAATTATGGCTACCTTTGTTAATGAAGATAGGCACGCTTTTAGGTGAGGGGAGTTTTTTGCACCATATCCTCATCGGCAATCTTATAGAAGGTAAAATAGATTTTGGCCAGTCGTTTGGGCTTTTAACCACTGGGCTTTATGTTCCGATTGCTATGGTGCTGCCTTATATCCTTAGTTTTTATTTAATCTTAGGGCTTTTAGAGGATTTTGGATACCTTCCCCGATTAGCAGTTCTAGTGGATAATTTTATGCACCATTTAGGGCTTCACGGATACGCGATAATTCCTTTTATTTTAGGCTTAGGCTGTAAAGTGCCGGGCGTTTTAGCCACTCGTATTTTAGAAGAACGGCGGGAGAAATTTATCGCGGCTACTTTGCTGGCAATCGGCGTTCCCTGCATGGCACAGATCGCGATGATTGTAGGATTGGTAGGGCAAAGAGGTGGCAAGTATGTAGCGCTCATATTTTTAATTCTTTTTCTCCTTTTAATAATTAAGGGTTTGGTTTTAAACAGATTTTTAAAAGGCACAAGCCCGGAGATTTTAGTAGAAATTCCTCCTTATAGGATCCCGCAGGTTACTGCTGTAACGAAAAAACTCTGGATGCGTTTATCGGGTTTTCTAAAGGAGGCTTTGCCTTTAGTGCTTTTAGGCGTACTTTTTGTAAATATCCTTTATGCTCTAAGGATTATAGATTTTTTTGCTTATATCTTCGCTCCGGTTTTAACTAACCTTTGGGGGCTTCCTAAAGAAGCTATTTCTGCTTTAATAGTCGGTTTTTTAAGAAAGGATGTTGCTGTGGGCATGCTCGGGCCCCTTAATCTAACTACAAAACAACTCGTAGTCGGCTCTACAATATTATCGCTTTATTTCCCCTGCATTGCTACTTATATAGTCTTAATCAGAGAATTGGGGATTAAAGATACACTTAAAAGCACCTTTATTATGATTGCGGTTGCATTACTGGTCGGAGTATTGCTTAATTTAATTTTGATTTAATGAAAGGTAATATTTAGCAAGATACCCGTATGCGCAAGAAAATATTTTTTAGATGTTTTGCGGTTTTTCTTATCCTTCTTTTAGCTTTTCTGTCTGCAGGCGCAGAATGTCTGCACTGTCATAGCGATCGAGACTTTCATGCTGATTGTCCTGCTTGCATTTGGTTAGCGACAATCAACACGTTGGTTTTTTTGTGTATTTTTGTTTGTTTGGGCTTTTCATTGGAAACTGCTCAACGATTTTTTTATGTCAGCCCGCCTAGTTTTATCTCTAAACCTTGCCGTATACTCCAATATCTTCGCGCTCCGCCATTTCCAATCTCTTTTTCGTAGCATCTTTTCGCCAATATAATATTGTTTTTTGGAGGTGACGAATAATGAAAAAAATATTGTTTCTTATTATTGCGCTGTTTTCTTCAGCGACATGCCTCTATGCGGATTCTGGTTCTAATGAGATAGAACAACTAAAAGAAGAAGTAAGGTTGTTGAAATCTCAATTTACTGAGATGAAATCAAGCTATGAAAATAAAATTAATCAGCTTGAATCCAAAATTGAGCAGTTCTCACAGCCTGCGCCTGCCCCTGAAACAAAACCAATTCAAACTGCTCAGTCTCCCCAGACGAATTTAGGAAGGTATTTTCAGAATTTCAATCCTGATATTAGCGTGATAGGCGATTTTATTTATCATGGGACAGATAACAAAAACGATGCAGTCTGCAATCAATTTCAAATGCGTCAAGCCGAATTAGCTTTTTCTGCATCGGTCGACCCTTATGCGCGGGCAGATTTATTCCTTCATGTTGAACCGGATGGCGATGAATGGCATGTGGGTCTTTGCGAAGGGTATATGACTTTGCTCAATTTGCCTATTGAGAATTTGCAGGGCAAGGTCGGCAAATTCAAAGCCAATTTTGGAAAGGTGAATAGACTTCACCTGCACTCACTTCCCTGGGTTGATTATCCTAATATGCTCACAAACTATTTTGGTGAAGAGGGCATGAGTGAACCGGGTCTCTCGGCGAGTTATTTGATTCCTAATCCTTGGAATCAATATGCCGAATTGACCTTTGAGGTGATGAATAATCATAATTCAGCCAGCTTCGCCGGATCCCCCGGAAGAGATATGGTTTATTTAGGTCATTTAAAGAATTTCTTTGATCTTAACGAGGAGTCAACCTTAGAGCTAGGCACAAGCCTTGCGACTGGTCCCAATGATGATGGGCATGGGAAGAACAGGACGACTCTTGAAGGTATTGATCTTACCTACAAATGGAGGCCGTTAAAAGAAGGTTTATACAAATCAGTGATTTTCCAAAATGAAGTCCTTTTTAGCCAAAAAGATAATGTTGTCTATGAAGAGGGCGCGGATCCCAAGCAAGTTAATTCGTGGGGCGCTTATTCATCCCTGCAGTATCAATTTGCAAAACGCTGGTCAGCTTTTGGCAGGTATGATTTCTCAGAATTTCCAGACTATGCGAATAGACATGATAATGCATATTCAACAGGTCTGACGTTTGCGCAAAGTGAATATTGTTTTTGGAGATTACAATTTAAACATACGGATCGAGATTATGCCAAAGACAGTAATGAGGTCTGGCTGCAATGCAATTTTGGTTTAGGCCCCCATCGTAAACATGAATATTGATCATTTACGGAGGTAATCCAATGAAAAAAATAGTGTGTATTATCGGTTTGATGTTATTTTTCTTGCCGTGTTCTTACGCCCAAGAAAAAATTAACATATTGACTACTACCAGCGACTTGAAGTCTATCGCTGAATTTATCGGAGGCGATAAGGTTAAGGTTGACAGCCTGGCCAGGGGATGCCAGGACCCGCACTTTGTTGAGGCAAAACCATCTTTTATGATCAAGGCAAAAAATGCCGACCTTTTTATCCGTGTTGGCTTGGAGCTTGAGATTGGTTATGAGGAATTGATTATTGACGGCTCAAGGAATCCAAAGATAAGGATTGGCCAGCCTGGGCATCTGGATGCGTCCGAAGGTGTGCTTTTATTAGAAGTTCCCTCTGCTGTTAAGATCGACCGCTCAATGGGCGATGTGCATCCTATGGGCAACCCGCACTATTGGCTTGATCCCTTGAATGCAAAAATCATCGCTTCCAATATTGCCAACAGATTGGGAGAAATTTCACCGCAAAATAAGGATTACTTTAGAGAAAATTTAGCCGAATTCAACAGGAAAATAGACAAGAAAATGATTGAGTGGCAGGAGAAATTAAATCCTTTCAAAGGGCAGGAGATAGCCATTTATCACCGCAGTTGGCCTTACTTTGTGAATAGGTTTGGTTTGGGTATAGCTTGCGAGCTTGAGCCAAAACCCGGCATTCCTCCATCGCCCGGGCACCTCAAAGAAGTTATTAATATTATAAAGCAGAAAAATATTAAAGTTATTCTCATGGAAGTTTTCTACGACGAAAAACCAGCTAGATTTGTGTCTGAGCAGACCGGCGTAAAGGTTGTAATCGTGCCTAACTCAGTAGGAGGCACAAAGGAAGCGCAGGATTATTTTAGCCTGATGGATATGATCGTGGATAGGTTAGCCCAAGGACTTAGTTCCTGAAGGAGGAGGTGAGTATTATGCAAATGTTGATGTTGATGGCTGCGCCTTTTGCTGTATGCTTGATTCTTACAGGGATCCATTGTTATTTAGGTTTGCACATAGTTAGCCGGGGCGTGATATTCGTTGATTTAGCCCTGGCTCAGATTGCCGCTTTCGGCGCGACCTTGGCTCTTCTTTTTGGTTACGATCTCTCCAGCATACAAGCCTATATCTTCTCGCTTCTATTTACCTTTGTCGGAGCAGGAATTTTTGCCTTGGGTCGTTTCCGGGAAAAAGTTGTTCCTCAGGAGGCAATAATTGGGATAGTCTATGCGGTTTTTTCTGCGATGGCGATATTGGTTTTAGACCGCGCTCCCCATGGACACGAAGCGATGAAGGCCATGCTTGTGGGAAGCATTCTTTATGTTAATTGGCCTGAGGTAATGAAAATACTTCTGATTTATTCAACCGTTGGGGTTTTTCATTTTATCTTCCGTAAGAAATTCCTGCTTATATCGCAAGATGCGGATAAAGCGAGAAGACAGGGGCTTTCGGTTGCGCTCTGGGATTTTATTTTTTACATTACCTTTGGGTTTGTAGTCACAAGCTCAGTAAAGGTTGCTGGCGTGCTTTTGGTCTTTAGCTACCTGGTTGTTCCGGCAGCGTGCGCTATGCTTCTGACAAAGGGCGTATTAAAAAGGCTTGTGCTGGGCTGGGTTATCGGCTTTTTAGCTAGTATTTTTGGTCTATTCTTTTCGGCCAAATGGGACTTTCCGACAGGCGCGTCAGTAGTTACTTGTTTTGGTTTGGCGCTAGTCATATCCGCAGGTTTCTCATTAAGGAGTAAATTTTAAGATGAAGAGAATTGTTCATTTAGGAGCAGCAGTGGCTCTTGTGTTTATTTTAAGTTCGTGCGCTATCGCGCCAGTTAAGCCACCAACTTATCCTACAAAAGAAATTTCACCACAGCTTGCCGGGCCTATTTTAAGACAAGATATTTTTCATACTGTATCACCTGGTGAGACGCTTTGGCGAATAAGTAAGATGTATGATGTAAGCATAGAAGATATTCTGCGAGCAAATAATTTAACCAAATCTAGAGAATTGGAAATGGGGCAAAAATTAATTATTCCACAGGCAGCGCCTATAAAGCCGGTAATTCCTTTATATCGCTCAAATAAATGGAAATATATTATCATTCACCACAGCGCAACAGATGAAGGTAATGCATTGGATTTTAATGAATTGCATAAGCGTCGGGGTTGGGAAGGCATAGGATATGATTTTGTTATAGATAACGGAACCAATGGAAAAATAGATGGTCAAATTGAGGCTACGCCACGCTGGATTAAACAAGAAGATGGCGCTCATTGCAGGGCTTCGGATATGAATTCTAAAGGGATAGGGATTTGCCTGGTAGGGAATTTCAGCAAAGACAGGGTTTCCGAGAAGCAGATGGCATCACTGGTTTATTTGGCAGATGTTTTAAGGAAATATTATAAAATTCCTCAATACCGTATTGTGGGTCATGGGCAAGTCCGGGGAGCCAGGACCGAGTGTCCCGGTAAATATTTTCCCTGGGGAGATTTTAGAAACCGGCTTAAGCAATCAAATTAGCTTTCTAAAATATGGATCTTTTATCAACCATTATTCTTGGTATTATAGAAGGCGTCTCCGAGTTCTTGCCCATATCATCTACGGGGCATTTGATTTTAACAGCGCAACTTCTAAAGATTTCTCAATCAAACTTCGTTAAGAGTTTTGAAATCGCCATACAGCTGGGAGCAATTTTCTCGGTCGTTGTTTTATATTTCAAATCATTGTTAGGGAATTTGAAGATAATTAAAAGATTGATTGTAGCATTTATTCCCACAGCGATAATAGGCATCATTTTTTACAAGCTCGTCAAGCGGTTCTTGCTAGGCAATAGCCATGTAGTGCTCTGGTCATTGTTAATCGGCGGGATATTCTTAATTATATTTGAATTGTTACATCGGGAAAAGCCAAACGCGACAGATAATGTTGACTCGATATCTTATAATCAAGCCATGCTTATAGGCTTGTGTCAGTCAGTTGCGATAATTCCAGGAGTTTCACGGTCAGCTGCAACAATCATCGGAGGTCTATTGTTAGGTATAAAGAGAAAAACAATTGCTGAGTTTTCGTTTTTATTGGCTGTGCCGACTATGCTAGCAGCTACCGTGCTCGACTTATCAAAAAGTATGGATACCTTTACCTATAGCCAATTTGTAATTCTGCTTGTTGGATTTATTACTTCATTTATTGTAGCAATACTAGCTATTAAATTCCTGCTTGCGTTTATTCAAAAGCGTAGCTTTATAGCTTTTGGTATATATCGTATATTGATAGCATTATTATTTTTTGCCTTTGTGCGCTGAAAGATTAAGCATGGTGATTTCAATGAAGATTATTAAGAGAGTTGCCACAATACTGCTACTTTTAGTTTTTCTCGCAGCTTCTTTCTATCTATCTTGGCTCTCGCCGAGATACACAGTTCCAATCCTCACTTATCACGATTTTGGCTATGCCGGAATACAAGTTAGCCCTGATAATTTTACAAGGCAGATGCGTTTTATTAAAGACAAAAAGTATAATGTTATCTCGTTAGATGAATTACTTGAAGGTATAAAGAAAGGGAAGAAATTTACTCACAATAGTGTCGTTATTACCTTTGATGACGGCTATCAAGATAACTATACCTATGCTTACCCGCTCCTTAAAAAATACGGTTTCCCGGCTACAATATTTTTAATTACCAACAAGATAGGGGTAGATAGAAAGTTTTTAAATTGGGATGAAATCAAGGAAATGCAGGGGAGTAATATTTCATTCGGTGGCCACACGAAAAATCACGTTTATCTACCCGAAATAAGCAGTAAGGATATTCTGTGGGATGAGATATCCGGTTGTAAAAAGATTATTGAAGAGCATACCGGAAAACCCGTGGGATTTCTTTCTTATCCTAGAGGGGGTTTCAACGAAGAGATAAAAGCATTAGTCAAGAAAGCAAAATATAAAGGTGCTTGTGCCACTAACCGTGGGCTTGATATGCTAGACAGGAAAGATGCTTATGAATTGAATAGGATCTCCATCAGAAATCGTGATAATTCATTTAGCCTTTGGGCTAAGCTATCAGGTTATTATAATCTCTTCCGGAGGAAAAGAGAGGGTGATTAATGGCGGAGTTTAATTTTCTGCAAGAAATATGTTGACTAAATCCAATTGTCTAATATAATAATCAATTGTCTAATACATTAGACAGGAGAAGGCAATGGGAAAGAATAATAATAAGACCATAGACATATTCGCAGCTACTAATTCGCTCAAGGTGCTATCGTATCTTGCTCAGGACCCAAGTAAGGAATTCTTAGTCAGCGAAATCCAGAAAGCCACTCTTGCTAGCAGAGCCGGTGTATATTTCGCTCTTAAGGAGCTTATAAGACAGGGCCTAGTGTCGCAGGAAAGAAGAGGCAAGGTTATCTTTTATCGCATTGTCTACGATGACGCAGCCATAAAGCAGTTTAAGGTGTTGAAAAATGTGTTTTCCTTGCGTCCTATCGTAGCCAAGCTTAAATCTTTCTCGCGCAAAATTGTGCTTTACGGCAGCTATAGCCGCGGTGAAAATGACCTCTCAAGCGATATTGATTTATTTATTCTTTCAAAGGATCCTGAAGCAACAAAGGATGTGGTCTCTTCCATAAAAACCAAGCAAAAACTCCAGACTGTGATTAAAACCGCTGCTGAACTCACCAGCTTTAAAGAGAGCGAAAAAGTCTTTATGCAGGAGGTTGAGCGCGGTATAGTGCTCTGGGAGGAAAAAGGATGACCATAGAATACGATGACTGCTTAAAACGAGGCAAGATTAAGCCGTTTTCACGCGGGCCTGCCTTGGCTGCAAAGGAAATAGAAGCAGCAGAGGCAGATTTAAACCGAGCGCATAAAACCTATAGCGAAACCGACTACAAATGGGCGACTATCCAGACCTATTATTCGATGTTCCATAGCGCAAGAGCCTTGCTGTATGCTAAAAGCTTACGGGAACATAGCCATTATTGTCTGGTAGCTGCCATAAAGACTCTCTATGTTGAGACGAAGGTTATCCCAGTGTATATTCTGGAGGGTTTCCAGCAGGCTAAGACCTTAAGGGAAGAGGCTGATTATTACAACCGCTGGTCCCAGGCTGGCTGTGAAAAGCTGATCAAGCTGGCTGAGGAGTTTCTGGGGATAGCCCAGAAGACGGTCTTACCTAAGTAATAGGCTGTCAAAATAGCTGTTATTTGGGCTATTCTAGGTTTTAAGGAGCAAATTTTCACGCCTTAGCTGAGCAATAGAGTTTCGCTTGCTTTTCTCCGGCAGATAGCATACAATCTTGAAGGTTCTGTTTATTAACCAGTTCGGGCAGCCAAAATTTGCAGGATAGTCCATGCGGGTCAGTGGTTCGACGCGCCCTTTCGGGTTTGCTCAGCACAAACCAGTGAACTCTTTAGGTGGGGAAAGGTATCATTGGGCTACTGGGTAATATCGGGGGAGTTGAAGGAGAAGAATACAACTTGATCAAAATCCATTGATTAATACATGAGCATATTTGAGTCTAATGTTTTACTTGGCGCCCTAAAAAAGATTTTAAAAAATACAATCTATCGGCCCGGAACCGTCACCTTTATCTTGACAGGCCCTCTAAAAGGCTATAAATATAGGGTTACTGATAATACAGGATGGGCGCAGATTTACGGAGGATGGAAGCCAGAGGCCCAGAGAGTATTGTCTTTTTTGCTTAAACAGGGGCAGGTAGTATATGATATAGGGGCTAGCGTCGGAGTGATGGCGCTTTTGTTTTCAAGGTTAGTGGGTAACCAGGGTAAGGTGTTTGCTTTCGAACCGCTGCCCGGTAATGTTAAAGAAATAGAATCACTTAAGCTGCTTAACAAAGTCAGTAATATTTATGTTGTCAATAAAGCAATAGGCAATTATGAAGGTAAAGCCACGCTTTATTTAACCGATGATAATAACAATAATAAATTATTTTTTTCCGAAGACTCCAACGGCAAAACTATCCAATCCGACATTACTACGCTCGATAATCTGGCGCAAAATGGGCTTGAGCCAGCTAATCTTATCAAGATAGATACCTTAGGGAGCGAGTTGGAGGTGTTGGAAGGTTTCTTGAGGTCTATTAACGAACACCACCCTGCTTTTATAATTATGTTATACAAGCCCAGTAATGACGCAAAAATCGGCAGATTTTTTCAGGAGCACGGCTATAGCATCTTTAGATTGAATAACGATTTTGCCAGAAAGTTTGCTAAGCAACGCAGGCCCGTTGTTGAGATCCTGCATCCTGAAAGAGGATGGCCTGCGCCCGAGGGAACCTGTGGGCATATCCTGGCTCTTCATCTCGACAGGCATAGTAAGATCATTGATTCATTGCGCTCTAGCAGACCATTTAACCAATAGCGGTATTTTATAAAGATTTTCAGGAATATTCATATATTTTGCGCGAGGATGGCGGAATGGCAGACGCGACAGTTTGAGGGGCTGTTGGGCGATGAGCCTGTGAGGGTTCAACTCCCTCTCCTCGCATAAAATAAAAAACCCGTCTCTAAAAGGCAATTATTAATCTCTGCTTTAAAAGGGACGGGTTTTGTTTTTAGACTACTCTACGTTTATCTTTGACGTAATTACTTCTTTCTAGTTGTTTGGCATATCCTTTTAACTCTGCACCGATTTCCCCTATTTGCGCTACGTGGTCAATCTTGCGCGTTTCGTTGGTTACTACCCCGATGGAAATAGAGATTAAGGGGACTTTTTGTTCCTGTTTTTTTCGGTTATGGGCAATAATATAACCATTCTTCCTGTCTGCGGGATTATAGAAAGAAGGGGAGGTCTTTTCGAAGTCAGCAATGATATTTTTACAGAGGTTATCCGATGCCGAGGGGGTAGTTACGACCACGAAATCGTCCCCTCCGATGTGGCCGATGAAATCATCGGGGTTGCCGTATTGCTGGGTATTGCGGATGATGATGCGGGCAGTTTCCCGGATCACCTCATCACCGTGTTCAAAACCGTAGGTATCGTTATAAGCCTTAAACTTATCTAAATCGAGATAGCAGACCGCAAATAGCTTTTTATTTTCCAGGTGGCAGGTGAGTTCGTTTAAAATCGAGACATTTCCCGGCAGGCGGGTGAGGGGGTTTGCTTCTAAATCCCTTTCCGTGCGCCGGACAATCATGCGGATGCGCGCCAAGAGTTCCTTAGGCTCAAACGGCTTAACGATATAATCATCTGCCCCGGCGTCAATACCGTCAATCTTATCGCTGATTTCTCCTTTGCCGGTAACCATGATGATCGGCAAGTGCCTTAAAAGCAGGTCTTTTTTTATCTCTAAACAGACGCGCCGGCCGTCGAGTTTAGGCATTTTATAATCCAATAGCACCAGGTCGAAAGGCTTGCTATAGATAATTTTTAAAGCCTCTTCCCCGTCTTTTGCCTCGGATACTTCGTAGTTCTCTTCGGCAAGAGTCAATTTCAATACGTCCCTGATATCCGGGTCATCGTCGACAACAAGAATCTTTACAGCCATCGTCTTTAGTTATTTGCGGGTAGAGTGAAGCTAAAGGTTGACCCTTGGTCAACCTTGCTTGTTAACCAGATTTTCCCGTTATGCGCCTCTACTATATTTTTCACTAATGCCAAACCTAACCCTGTGCCTTTACTTTGTTGGTTAATAGGATTATCAACGCGGTAAAATTCCTGGAATAACCCCGCTTGCTCTTTTTCGCTCATCCCGCAACCGGTATCGCTGATATTGATTTGTATATCCTGGTTTACTTTTTGAGTGCTGATAATGATTTTACCGCCAGGTGGGGTAAATTTGATGGCGTTATTGATCAGGTTGATAAAGACGCGCCTGATCTGATTATGGTCTGCAGCGGCCGCCGGAAGATCCTTGGCTATATCAACGGTGAGCGTAATCTGCTTATCCTTGATCTGTACCGATAATAAATCAGCGGCTTCCTCGATCATTTTATTTAACTCCAGCGGTTCTTTTTTCATGGTCATCCTGCCGCTCTCGATACGCGCGATATCGAGGAGGTCATTGATGAACTGCACCAGTTCGTCGCTGTGCCGATTGATTTTTTCCAGGCGCAGGCGCACATCTTCGGGCAGGGAGCCGAGCTTTCCGGTTAGCAGTATCGAGGCGTAGCCTTTGATCGAGGTCAAGGGGGTCCTCAACTCATGGGATACGCTGGAGACAAAGTCTGTTTTGCGTTTGTTGATTTTTTTTACCTCCTCCAGCGCCAGGGTCAGCTCTTGGGTCCTCTCCGTAACTTTCTTTTCCAACTCCTGGTGCGCGCGCCAGGTCTTTTCAAAAAGCCGGGCATTTTCCAGGGCCTGGCCCAACTGGTTAGCTAAAACTGCAATTATCTCCTCATCCCCCTCATTAATCAGGCTGTCTGAATGCTCTTTCCCTACGAAGAGAAAGCCCTGGTTTCCTTCGTTGGGCCTGACACTAGAGATGATGAAATCATGAACCCCGAAAAGATGGTTTATCTTATCCCGGGATGACTGATTCTCCGGAGATTTTATCGCCGCTTTTATCAGATAAGAATAAAATTCTTTATTTGATTCCACAAAAGATTTTATTTTGACGATATCTTCTTCCGTATAGCCGATATTAAGGTAGAGGATGAACTTTTTTGCCTCGGCAGCATAAAGAAACCCGCAGGCCTTATCGAATCCCAGGTCTTCCAGATAGTCGGCGCTGATCAGTTTGAATATCTGGTTTTCATCCAGGGTCGTGCCGATCGTCCGGGAGATCCTTTGCAGGGCATAAAGGCTGTTGATTTTTTTGTCTAATTCCTCCTGGATTTTATTCAACTCCAAATCAGTGCGCACGACTAACTTGGCTTGTTCATCCATCTCTTCCAGCGCCTTCTTAAGATTGGTAACCTCCAGCTGTGTTTGTCTCAGGGCAGTCATTTTTAAAAATAGAAACACTGCCAGCATTATACTGCCGGATATGACGATTAATGCCAATAAGGGCATGATATATCCAGGGTCCAAGATGTTCATTTGTTATTCTCCTACACCTAAGATGATGATGGTCTGGTTATGGAAATAGGTTTTACCTCCGTAATTAAGCGTTTTGACCGGGCCTTGCTCTCCGTAAGTATAGAGCCCGATGACTGGCGTGCCTTCGTCAAATCCGCCCTTGATCACCTCTAGCTCTTTATTTACCTGCCTGCCTAATAAGGTATAGCGCGATACGGATTCGAAGACTAATATAAACCTGCAGGTTGCCCCGCGCAAGCCTTTTTTTACCTCTTCTATCGCTTGCTGTGTGGCGTCAAGGCAGGATTCCTTGGTCCCGATCATTAATCTAATCTGGCTGTCCTGCGCAACGTCCCCCTGACAGATAAGCGAACCGTCATCGCCGACGGCAGTGATATTCCTCAGCAGGTATTCATCATGCCCATCAAGGTATATCCCTAACGGATAAAGTATAGAGATACGCTTTAATTCCTGTTTGAGTTTAGCTGCATCGCAGGCAAAATAATCTTCGTACATCTTGGCTGCCGGGGCATGGTCTATTTCATGCACGACATTGCCGTTTGAGCTGGTTACTAGATGCGGTTTGCCCAAAGGTTGCCATCCGTGCTTAACCCCTAAGCCGAAAGCGAATTTACCCCCCCAGAGCATGCCGCAGGCAGCATTATTGAGCGTCTCCTGGTTAAAATATACATATGTCTTTTGAAAGGAGAGCTTATCTGAGGCTGAGGCGCCGGCTAAGGGGAAGCTGCTGCCCAGCCTGTATTGGATACCGGTGAGTAATTGTGAACTCTTGGGGATTAATCCGTCGGAGAATATGACGCTTAAAATGCGGGGAGGCTCCTTAAACCCGTGCAATAATTTTTCTCCCAGTTCCTCCCCGGCGGCAATAACCGATTTCCCGGAGACATCCGCGGTTAGTGCGGTATTAAAATAGACATGCTTGGGCAGGCTAATAAGCATAATCGCTAATCCGTGTTTAAATATGCCGCCGCTGGAAATGACTGCCAGGCTGCTACAGCCTATGATCGGGATATTCCCTAAAAAACCAGCGAGGATCTTGGGAAGGTTGACATAGGAGAATTCGATAGAGCTAAAGATAATGGCCAGGTCAATCTTTTGAGCGCCGAGCGGTTTCTTAGCGCGCTCAACTGCATCCCTGGCAGCCTTTAAGTGGTCCCTGTCTGAGCTAAAACCCAAACCCGCCTTTATGGACATCGCGTTTAGTAATTAGTAGGTATTATGTAAGAACGGTATCTTGAAAATTAAACTGACGCACGCCGCCTGATTTTTATAAAACCAGTATATAATGTAAAGCTGAGAGGGTCAATAAAATTATTGACTAAAGGACCCTATATAGTAGAATAAGGTTAAGTTTTTTAGAGCGAGAGGAAAAATATGGCCTCATCGTCTAGCCTGGTCTAGGACGGATGGTTCTCAGCCATTAAACACCGGTTCAAATCCGGTTGGGGCTAATAAGTTTTATAAGCATCTCGGATTTAACGGGGAAATTTAATTCCGAGCATCAAACGTTTATTTCTCGTAGATGCCAGGGATAAAGGAGGTTTATTTGAAAGGATATCTTAATAGCCTGAGATTTAGCCTCACCTTGATCATTGCCTCTTTGATTATTGGAATTTCTATCGTTTTAGCCGCAAGGATACTCGGCGAGGCGATCATTACAAAAGAGATCATTGCCGCAAGAATCCTGACGGGAAAGATGAATTTAGCCAAAGGCAGGGAATTTCTACCGCAAGAGAGAATAAAACCCGGGAGTCAGGTTGTCAAAGGAGTGACTACCGGAAGCAATTCTTTAAAAGGCAATCCCAATGCCCCGGTTTTAATGGTTGAATTCAGCGATTTCCAATGCCCATTTTCCAGGAGGTTCTACGAGGAGAAATTCCCTAAATTAGACAAAGAATATATCGCAACCGGAAAACTTAAATTTGCCTATCGGGACTTTCCCTTGGCTTTTCATCCTTTAGCTAAACTGGCAGCTACGGGTGCCCGTTGCGCAACTAGGCAGAATAGATACTGGCAGATGTTTGATAAATTAAGCCTTTCTAGCTCGTTAGATCCGGAGATGATCCAGAGGTATGCCAAAGAGCTAAATTTAGATATAAAAGCCTTTAATTCTTGCTTAAATAGTCAAGAAACAAAAGAGGAAGTGGAAAAAGATTTAAAAGAAGGGTCGAGATTCGGCGTTAGGGGGACCCCGGCCTTTTTTATCAACGGCCGTTTTGTAAGCGGCAATCTGGACTACGAAGTTTTTAAAGGAATAATCGAGGAGGAGCTTAAAAAAAGTAAAAAATAAAAATATCCTTGCAATTTAAGGTACTTTATGATAAAAATGTAAAAAGGAGGGACGATGCAAAAGCACTTAGGATTTTTAAAGATTGCCAGTATCATCGTTAAGGTAGTTGCTTGGCTTTCCTTGTTCCTGGGGGC
>Ga0172369_10003879_pt1 | contig 19390 bp, 18 predicted proteins | sample LakKiv25m_FD_114539 | JGI IMG/M metagenome (GOLD analysis project Ga0172369, IMG submission 114539) | Freshwater microbial communities from Kabuno Bay, South-Kivu, Congo - kab_022012_11.25m | ecosystem: Environmental > Aquatic > Freshwater > Lake | place: Democratic Republic of the Congo...
CAATGAAAATCCGGTGATCGGTAACCAGACCTTTTCAGTAGCTGAAAACTCAGGTGCAGGAACAAATGTTGGAACCGTTGTCGCTTCCGATCCCGATGCAGGCCAGACACTGACCTATTCAATTGTCAGCGGTAACAGCGGTAATGCCTTTCAGATTTCTGCCTCAACCGGATTACTGACTGTGCTCACTCCATCAGCCTTGTATTCATACCCGAGTTTTGCACTGATTGTTGAAGTTCAGGATAATGGTAGCGGTAATTTAACATCCCAGGCAACGATGACAATTATAGTAACCGATGTTAACCAGCCACCAGTAATAAATAATCAGGTGTTTTCGGTAGCGGAGAATTCACCCGCCGGAACAATGGTGGGAACAGTTGTAGCAACGGATCCTGACGCCGGGCAAACGCTCACCTATTCCATCTTCATCGGGAATATCGGCAATGCATTCCAGATTAATGCTTCGACCGGAGTTTTAACGATAGCCACACCATCGGCGATTAATTTTGAAGTAATCCCAACTTTTAGTTTGGTTGTTAAGGTTCAGGATAACGGTGCAGGCAGCTTATCCTCACAGGCAACGATGACAGTAAACCTCATAGATGTAAATGAAAATCCATTAATCAATAACCAGACGTTTTCGATTGCAGAGAATTCTGCAGCAGGTACAACGGTGGGGACAGTTGTTGCAAGTGATCCAGATGCCGGACAAACGCTTACTTTTTCGATCGAAGGTGGCAATACCGGTCTTGCTTTTCAAATTAACCCTACCACGGGACTTCTTACTGTGTTGACGGCGACTTCTTTGAATTATGAGGTTACACCGACATTCAGTTTATTGATCAAAGTGCAGGATAACGGAACAGGAAGCCTTTCCTCGCAGGCGACCATGACAATTAATCTGACCAATATGAATGAAAACCCTTTGATCAGTGATCAGACATTTATGGTGGCCGAGAACTCTTCAGTTGGAACGACAGTTGGAACGGTTGTAGCCAGTGATCCCGATGCAGGTCAGACACTGACCTATTCAATCCTAAGCGGGAATACAGGTAATGCGTTTCAGATCAATGCCTCAGCAGGTGATTTGACGGTGGCTACACCTGCTGCGATTGATTTTGAGGTGCATCCTGTGTTTAACCTTGTGGTAAAAGTACAGGATAACGGTTCCGGCAGTCTTTCGTCGCAGGCAACGATGACAGTGAACCTCACGGATCTGAATGAAAACCCTTTGATAAATAACCAGACTTTTTCGATTGATGAAAATTCTGTTATCGGAACTTTCGTGGGGCTTGTTTTAGCAAGCGATCCCGATGCAGGTCAAATGATAACTTATTCCATATTGGATGGAAACTATGGTCTTGCATTTCAAATCAGTCCGCTTACAGGTGTTTTATTTGTACTTTCACCCCCGGCAATTAATTTTGAATCAACACCAGTATTCAACCTGTTAATTGAGGTGACTGATAATGGACAGGGAAATCTTTCGAGCCAGGCAACAATAACAATTAATCTTCAGGACATTAACGAGTTTCCGGTCATTACAAATCAATATTTTGATCTTACCCTGGATGAGTCTGCAATAGTTAACGAATTGAACAATCCATTTTTCCAGGTGGGTTATGTAATAGCTTCTGATCCGGATGCCGGACAATCGTTAACATATTACCTTAACACTATAACCGGAAAGGATGTCTGGCTCATTAATCCTGAATCAGGTGAATTATTCTTAGTTAATCCTTATGATCTTAATTCAACACCTTCTTATGATTATGAAGTTCTGATAACTGTAGAGGATAATGCGACAAACCCGCTCCTTTCGTCAGCCACAATATTTATTCACGTACAAATTATGAATTGGCAGGATTTGGTAGTCACGGGAACTGAGGATTTCGGATCGGATGATATTATTGTTGAATTATATCCAAATCCTGCAACAGATTATTTGAACCTTGATATAAAAAATCTGACAGGTGATGAAATGATTTTATATATCCTAAACATGATTGGAGAGGTAGTCCTCACCAAAAGGCTCGACGGGCTTGACAGTGATATTTCAGAGCGAATTGACATCATCGGATTAAATCGTGGTTCATATATAATAAAAATATTAGGTGGTGGTAATCAAATCATAGAAAAGTTCATTAAATTATGAAGTGGTAATAAAAAATCCCGGACTAATTTCCGGGATTTTTTGTTTGTTCTTAGCTGAAAATTATCTGCAATAATTTTCATATACCATTTTTATCCCCTCTTCAAGTTCTATCCTGTGGTGCCAGCCAAGCCGGTGCAGTTTACCGGGATCCGTCAATTTGCGAGGTGTTCCATCCGGTTTTGAAGGGTCAAATTTTATCTCACCCTTAAATCCGACAATGTCTTTTACAAGATAAGCAACATCTTTTATTGAGATTTCTTTACCTGATCCGATATTCACATGAGTATTCCTTATTTCATTGTTTTGTAAATCGCTTACTTTGACCAGATCTTTAAAATCTATATTTTCCATCAGAAAAATACAAGCATCGGCCATGTCTTCAGCCCACAGGAATTCACGCATCGGACTGCCTGTGCCCCAAACATGCAACTCCACTTTATAACCTCCATTTTCCCGGAAACGCTTAATCCCATGTTTTTCAAGATACGACAGTATACTATTATCATTTAAAGCATTATCAAATGTAGATGGATATTTATCAAGATCTTTCCTTATCAATTCGAAATCACTATTTTCAAGACATTTACAAAGATGGTTTTTCCTGATAAGAGCTGGTAAAACATGAGAATTGTCAAGATTATAGTTGTCGTTAAATCCATAAAGATTGGTCGGCATTACGGAAATAAAGTTTGTTCCATACTGCAGGTTGTAGGATTCGCACATCTTCATGCCTGAAATTTTAGCTATGGCATAGGGTTCATTAGTATATTCAAGAACATCGGTCAGCATTGCATCTTCCTTCATTGGCTGAGGAGCAAGTTTCGGGTAAATGCAGGTACTTCCCAGGAACAGAAGTTTTTTTACATTGAATTTATAACACGAATGAATGACATTGGTCTGGATCATGATATTTTCATAAATGAACTGAGCCCTGTAGGTATTGTTTGCATAAATACCTCCAACCTTTGCAGCAGCCAAAAACACGTATTCGGGTTTTTCTTCCTCAAAGAATTTTTCTGTATCCTTTTGATCTATCAGATTTAAATCAGGATAACCCTTAAAGATAAAGTTACTGTAGCCTTTACTTTTAAGGATTTTAACTATGCTGCTGCCTACAAGGCCATCATATCCGGCAACATATATTTTACTTTCTTTATTCATAACCAAAAGTTAATAATTATTGATAGGGCTTATTCAAAGTAATTCATAATTCTGTAACCCCCGTCCTGAAGGTATTTATCGCGCTTTACCTTAATAAGGTCGGAAGCAACCATTTCGCTTACCAATCCTTTGAGATCATATTTTGGGAACCAACCGAGTTCTTTATTTGCTTTTGCAGGATTACCTATCAACAATTCAACTTCTGTAGGCCGGAAATACCGTTTATCAACACAAACGACTTCCTTACCTTTGGCAAGCTGGTAAAGAGGATTGCTGCATGAAGTTATATAACCCTTTTCTTCGGCGCCGGTACCTTTAAATTCTACCTCAATACCACACTCTTTAAAAGCAAGCCGTACAAATTCCCGAACTTCGGTTGTAACGCCCGTTGCGATAACAAAATCATCGGGTTTATCGTGCTGGAGAATCAGATGCATTGCAACAATGTAGTCCTTGGCATGACCCCAGTCGCGCTTGGCTGAGAGATTACCGAGAAATAACCTGTCCTGCAAGCCCAGAGCGATTTTGGAAACAGCCATTGTGATCTTTCGTGTAACAAAGGTTTCACCCCGAACCGGAGATTCATGATTAAACAGGATGCCGTTGCTTGCAAAAAGATTATAAGCTTCACGATAATTAACAGTGATCCAGTAAGCATATAATTTTGCCACGGCATAAGGACTTCGTGGATAAAAAGGTGTTTTCTCCGACTGGGGAACTTCCTGAACGAGGCCATACAGTTCGCTGGTGGAAGCCTGGTAAAACCTGGTCTTTTGCGATAATCCCAAAAACCTGATGGCCTCAAGCATACGTAGTGTACCTATACCATCGGCATTGGCTGTGTATTCAGGTGTGTCGAAGCTTACCATGACATGCGACATAGCCGCAAGATTATATATTTCGTCAGGCTTGGTATCGCTGATAAGCCGGATCAGATTGGTTGAATCGGTCAGATCGCTGTAATGGAGATAGAAATTCTGGTTTTCAATATGAGGATCCTGGTACAGGTGATCAATGCGGTCGGTATTAAATAAGGAAGCCCGCCTTTTCAATCCATGAACGATATACCCTTTTTTTAAAAGATATTCAGCCAGATAGGCGCCATCCTGTCCTGTAATCCCTGAAATTAAAGCAACTTTCGACATAGTTTGGTAATTTTTTTAAAATTGAAAATACGAATTGGCAAAAATAATCAAAGCATTTGAACTTGAGAAAATTTGGTTAATCCACTAAAATGGCTCAGAGACGATGTTATTTTCCGATGCATTATATAAACCTGATTGATTGATAGGTAGTTGCGTGAATTGGGCAACAAATGGGCAACATAATATTCTTAATATTAATAAGTTAGCGACAATTAAGAGTAAAACAAATATCATACAAATGTACTCCATTTTTTTGTCATATTGGGAAAATCCCGTACGAAGTATACTCCGGCCGGATCGAATTGTTTTCATATACGATAATTTAAAAATAACCCTGCGCAAAAAGCACCATTCCCTGTAAACATCTCTTCACGATTCATAAATTTTTAATAAATGCAAAATTATCTGGCATTTGAGGCGGCAGCCGTAAAACCAGGCGGCGGCCTGTGGGTATTTTGCATTTATGATTAGCAAGAAAAAAGACGATAGGCAGGCCAAAGGGCAAGCCAAATTATTTTATACCTTAGAGAAAATCTGCCGAAGGCAGTTAAAAAGAGGGAATCAAAATAATTTTCTTTTTACTTGCTAAAAAAATTTATGAATGTTATCTTTGTTTACAGGGAAAGGGGCGTACGGAATTGTAAGATTAGCAGAATGCCCATTGACCATTTGATATTAAGCCATTATTTTGACCAATCGAATCATAAAGTACATTACCAGTACCTTCATTAAAGGAATAGCGAGCTAAAGAAATTGTTAAATTTGTGATTAAAGTATTGTTGATTATTCCATTTAGATTTTGAGCATTATTTGTATCGGATGCTAAACGGAAACCTAATGTTGAAGGCAGGGATAAAGCAGGGGATGGATTGGATGTCAAAAAATTTAAATCAAGGACAGATGATAATGATCCTCGGTTATACGTTACTGAAATCAGGAACCAATGATTCGTATCTGAAATAGACGTCCAAAGCTCTGTTTTACCTTCACCACCCTTGTCTAACTGAACAAAAAGTCTGGTGCGGTCGATGGCAATCCCCAATTTATTATCGGTTTTTGTAAGACAAGAGTTCATCAAATATTTAAAACCTGATAAGGGAAAGGAATTGATCTTAAAAGCCATTTCAAAATAGAAATCGTTACGATGATCAAGATAAGTGGTTAAAGCGTCAATGGAAATGTAGCCATTGCCTGAAAAGGCGAGGCAATAATCGTAGTTGTGCTTGCGGAAAACTGAAAGGTTGTTTTTTGTGATCATGAATAACATCCCCCTGACCCCCTTGGAAAGGGGGAATTAATTTCTGTTAGCATAAATGACACCGGATATAAGCTGGATCATAGTGAATTTGCCGGTTAGAGGCTGGTCGGTAGATTTGATGGTCTTGCCAGATAGCTTATCACGGACTAAGACATCAACAGAACCGTTCATAAGGTTACGAAAAACTGTGTCGGAACTTATTGTGATAGTATGCCAATCACCGGTGTAAACCTGGGTGTCGTCAATTCTGAGCTGACCGTTTGGGCTGAAATGTTTATTTGGGTTTCTCATGATTTTATGTATTTATAATTATTCCACTTATTCTTTTTGAGGTTGGTTTTGTATAAAGTTCATAATGACTTTGATTCAAATGATTGATCAGTAATTGTTCTTTTTGACGAGCTATGTAAAGTATGTTTTTAAGGATTGACCTGTGAATGGCAGGGTCAATACCGGACACAATGGACGCGTCAACCAGTTCTGCTGCCTTTGATGGATCAGGTATGCTGTACTGGGCGGTTTCAATTAATTGCTGGTTAAAAAGCAGGTATTTGACATAATGGGCAATAAAGGGTTTGATGTATTTATCAATCAATGAAGCGTAAGGAACTGAATTGGTTGTAATCTCAACATAAAAAGGCTCTGAAAGTATTGGTATTAAATAGGATTGTATTACCAATTCAATTATGTCGTCCTTGATGAGGTTTTCATCGATGTTGGTGATGTAGGCGAGGCGAATGATGTCGGATTTTGAAATTAGCATAATGTGAGAATTAGAAAATGTGAAAATGTGAGAATCGGGTTAAGTGTTAAATCAACCCAACGCAGACACTTCGAGGCTCGTTTCACTCGCACCTCAGTGTGACCCGTGAACGGGTCAATTTTTGTCAATTTCTGTGTCGTCATTGCCGGGTTCAGAGGCGTTAAAGGTGTTTTTGAGTTCGGAGTAGAAGCGCTGCTGGCGGGGATCTTTATTGTCGTATTCAAGCCCCATGTCACGGCGGACTTCCCATACATATTTTACCGGACTGATGCGGTAAACGGGAGAATCATTGATGATATTCAAATCGTTAGATTTGAAATTGAAATCAGCAAACAGCTTTTTGAAGATTGAAATGTACTTTGCCTGGTAAACCCGAATGGTTGTGTTTAAGGCTATTTCATACTCATTCAATATACGCTTGGTGTCAAAGCCTGTTTTTTCTTCGGAGAAGCTGGCAAGGCTTTTAAACCAGTTGTGAATTGAAAGAAGGTTGGTATGTGCCTGCTTGTGCAATTCAATCCAGTTGCCTTCTTCGTTTTTTGTAAATTCAATGAACTGTGCTGCTTCTCTTGTCATGCCCGGACCTAAATCTTTAAGGTATTGAATGATTATGTCATGGCTTCTTTCAGCGTTTGCACCTTTGAATTTATCAAATTCTGTATCTAATGCTTTGGCATCAATATCATCATTAACACCGGGAATGATTAGCAACCCTGATGCACTAAATTGACGTTCAAGACGGGACTGGTTCCATACGTCGGTTAAACCTGCTATAATCACGCTGTTTAATCCTGCATACCAGGTTGGCAAACCGTAGTAATAGAACTCGGGTTCGTATTGCTTGATATGAATGGCGGACCTGTAGAGGTTATCCTCGTCTTTTTCAAACATTGGATAAATAGGCAGAATTTTGGACAAATCATCCTTACTGCCTTTATAACTGCTCCAATCGGGATGAATTATTATTGCATCGCCATTGGATTCAAGACGGCACTTTGAGCCGTCGATATGGTAGACCGATAAAAAGGATTTTCGTTTGTCAGTAATTATTTCAAGAAAACAGTTACCGATGTTCAACTCATCGAAGATGAGTTTGAAGAAAACATCCCTCATGCTTTCCGAGAAGTTATTTACATTCTCTAAAAAAGCCTTTAACTCCTTGTTTTCAGAAACAAATCCATTGCCGGCAATAAAGAGGGCTTTGCTGTTTAATATTGCCCGGTGGACGGCTACACTTCTTGAAAGCTGGACTATCTGCTGAGGTAGCAGGTTATCATCACCAAAAGGAATGTAGTCGTTGGCATTATTCAGGTCGATGAAATCGGACTCGAATAAGTCAAGAAGAGGTTTGTAGTTGTATTCAAAGAGTTTTGTGGGCATGAGGGATGTTCAAAGTTTGAAGTTCGATGTTTGAAGTTGAGTTCTCAGTTCTCGGTTCTCAGTTTAGTCGTCCTTAAAGCCTGCTAAAACAATAAGTTCTTTGTGTAAGTAGGCGGTTTGGGCTTTGTATTGAACCCTGTAACGCCGTTTCTGTTCTTCCTGGTTGTACCAGGTTTCCATCATCTCGCTGTCGGTGGTTGCATCGGTTGCGAATAAGAGGTTTTTCTGCGTAGTCAGCAACGCCCTGTGAGGAAGCAAATCATTGTAAGACGATTTGATCCACAGATCCCAGTCAGGACGGACAATGATAGGAATACCCTCATAGATTGGAACTTTTACACCCCGGAATACTATTTCATTGGCTGTTTCAGTACCTAATGATTTCCATGTTTTTAAGAGATTACGCCACATGGAACGGGTAATGAAGAAGACCGGATCGAGTTCAAGCAACTCCGATGGCATACCATCAATCATTTTTTCGAGGGTTGCATCTGCTTCATCATCTGAAAGTGTAGATGGCTTAACAGCAGCAACTACACCGGAAGAGGCAAAAGAACCCGAACCTGTAGCAGCAGCAGTGAAGTCGAAAGACTGTCCGGCATATTTTGATACCACCTTTAGCTGAGCACCTGTGGGATTGGTTACAACAACACCATTGATTCCAGCCCGAGCTTCGACGGTTGCCTTATGAGTGGTCAACCAGTTGGCAATGGTGGTAGCTGAATCCGTGCTGTATGCCTGCTCGTAAGCGACACCATTGATCGTTACAGTGATCTTGGTATCAGTGTTAGCGGTATAGGTAAGAATTTTTTCAGCTTTGACCGCAGTGACGGAAGTTGCAATTTTGATGTGCTGACCTGAAGGGATAACACCGGAATAAAGGTCGGCAAGTAAATGAGTGAGTAAACCGGTATAGCCTGAATAATTGACGTCAACAGTGCCATTTGGCTTGGCAGAAGCAAGGACTTCATGTTTTGGGTCGGAAAAGAAAATCTGACGAATCAAATCCTTTTGACCGGCCTGGGCAATGATGGGAAGCATGATTTTGTTCCAAATATCCGGGTTGGACATTTGCTCAACATCGTCTTCCTTGTACCCTGAAGCCAATAACTGTTCAGCTATTGAACCCCAGAACTCACGACCATTCTGCTCAAACTCGATGGCCATGGGCTGCACGGTTATTTCTTTGGTTGTTAACTCAAAGGTTCCTGTAGGGTTAAATCCAGGATTGACTTTTGGTTTGGTGATCATCGAGGGACGTGACACCCTGTTTAAGAGTTCCGTTCCTTTGATGTCGGTACGAACGGTGATTGCACCCCTGATGTCTTCGCCCATAAACATGGGATCGATGAAATACTCGCTTACACTCTGTTTGGTGAAAGGAGGGGTAATGTTTTGACTGAATATGTTTGCCATGATGAAAAAAGATTTTAGATTTTAGACATTAGATGTTAGACGGTTTTTGATTTGAGTTTACGTTTGGCGGAATCGGGGAGGTTTTCCAATAATATTTTGCCGGAATTGTCCTCTGGCTCCTTTTTATGAATGCTTAACTTAGGATCACCCTTTTTATCGGGTACAGAAGGAAATGCTTTTGCTTTATTTAATTCGGTTGTAAGGCGGTTGATTTCATCATTTTTGAATTGAATAATCGCATCAATCTGATCGAATAAAGCCACTGAAAGTGGCGACTCTATTTCGATCTGATGGCCGGCAGTGAATGATTTTACCTTTACTTCCAGCTCAGAAAGTAATTGTTCTGAAGCTGAATTGTCGGGCAGTGAAGATAACTTGTCTTCAATTTCCTGAACCTTTGCATTAAAGTCAGATTGAAGCTGGGCAATGTCGGGAATGGATTTCTTTGTAGAGAAATTTTCCGTTACCCAATTTTTAAGGTTTTCGATTTCAGTTTTTAAATTCATGGAATTTTTGTTTTTGTAGTTTTTATAATTCGATAGAAATTCATTTAAAATTTCGGGCTTACGGTCGATGAGGGAATAAATTTCGGGATGCTCGTCGAGGAACACAGATACCTGGAATGCAAAATCGTCTTCGTGTAATGCTTCCAAAATGCCAGTGTCAAATAAGCCGTCAGTAGCAGCAGGATCATCCACAAGGTCGGCTGCAAAGAGACTAAGAATGGTTGCATATTTTTTTTCCACTTCCTGACCATCCACTGTTTCAAGTTTGGAATTGACTTTGCCCATTTTAAAAGCAATGCTGGCTCCAAACATATCAGGGTTGGACTCAGCAAGATCAAATATGTAGTCATATAAGTTACCTTTAGGAGATTTTTGAGAAGATTTATCAAGATGAAGATCGGCTAACGCCCGGTCTTCAATCATACGGAAGTTTTTGAACCGGCCAAGGTATGAACCGAGGGCGGTGGAACAGATGTTGGGATGCCCGAACCGGGCTTTTATTCCCGCCGGGTTTTCGTTGCCAAATTTTACGACATCATGAATGAAGCTGATGTCGAGGAACAGATCATGGCCTTTTGCCTCACCCACCTGACATAAAACGACATCCTTAATGGTGCCATTTACCCGGTCAATCAATGAAGGGGACTGATGGTAGATTGGATTGGAGCGGAAGTAGGTTTTCATAGGATTCATTCTATTAGTTTAAGTGAGATCCCGCATAACTTCGTTTGCGGGATAAATTCCACTTGCGATTCAAACTGCGCTATACTTGTTTTCATCGAGTGTCATTTATTTCACTATTCCAGTTAATTCCGAACCATGAATAATTTTAACAGAAGATTTTGAAGCATCAACGCCATAAATACCCGACTCAGTTGCGGACTTCTTTGGTTGAAGTGTTTTTGATTTTGATTTTACTTTTTTCGTTTTCATCGATTGTTGTTTATTTAACTGTACCTGTAAGATCAGAACCACCTGTTTTTATGATTACAGATGATTTTGAAGCATCTATGCCATATATTCCAGATTTAACCAAAGTTTTTTTGGTTTGCCGGACTTTTAATTTGGTGTTCTTTGGTTTCATAGCTTATAATTACTTTACTGTACCAGTTAATTCAGAACCATGAATGTAACTTCTCTCCTTGCTGATTGAAGATTTATTGGCATTCATGCCATAAATGCCTTGGTTAACCTTCTTTTGTGAGGGGGCAACTTTATTTGCTTTTTTCTTTGAATTTGCCATGATAAATTTATTTTCTGCAAATATAAATTAACTTAAAGTAATACTTTAAATAATTATAAACAATAAATTAACAATGAGTATTTTATAGACATTTATTATGTAACTTTGCATTTGATAATTTTAAATTTAAATGTCATGAAAATTTATGAGGTTGAACAGTCGCAAATTGAAGTTCAAAAAGTATATAGTCAGTTAATTGACAAGATCACTGAACACGTGAAATTACTCAGTCTGAACAGTAAGCCAATCACGTCAGTGATGGCGATGAAGAGGGATTTAATCAGGTTGAAAATAGGGTACATAGAGCTTGGGGCGAGGGGCATGGGGCAGGGAGAAAAAGACTTGGGGCAGGAGGAGGAAATTCTGGCAATGGAAATTCTGGAAACTATGGGAATTGATGTTAAACCGGCTGTTTGTTCAGGATTAATTGGGATAAGGGAAATGAAACGAAACCTTGTGAAATTCCATTATGAAAAAATGGCTAAAACCGGTCTGAAGTACAAGGACATAAAAATGGAATTGAGCAAGAAGTATGGATTGAGTGTGGCAAGTATTGAAAAAATGGTGTATAGGAATGCAAGGGGCAAGGGGCATGGACCATGGGAAAAACAGGAGACATAAAAACTGGCTACGATGATTGAAAGGGATAAAAATGGGAGGTTTGTTCCGGGAAGTAATTCAAACGGGCGACCTAAAGGGAGCAGGAATAAAACTTCTGCGGAGGTAAGAGAAAAGTTCCAACAACTTGTAGATTCCTATTCCCTGGCTCAAATGAAAGTTGATCTTATGGAGCTTGAACCAGCGGAGCGATTAAGAATTATGACGGGGCTTCTTGATTTCTTCATTCCTAAACTGAACCGGACTGACCATAGCATGACCATTGGAGATGAACGGATAATAATACAACTTCCAAATAACAATGATAATAGACTTCTCGAATCCTCAACTATTCAACCCGGTTTACCTTCCCCTGCTGAATGATACCAAAAGGTATCTGCTTTTGTATGGCGGAAGGGATTCGGCAAAGAGTTATTTTGCTGCCCAGAAGGTTATTATTGATACCATGCGAAAACCTTATTCGAGGTATATACTTGTCAGAAAGGCTTATGCTCACATAAAGGACAGCCAGTACCAAACCATAAAAGATATTATCCTCAGTTATGGATTGATGGACTTCTTTGTTTTTATCGAAAATCCCTTGCGAATTATCTTTAAGAAGAATGGCAATATGATCATTGCACGTGGACTGGATAAAGAGCATAAGACAAAAAGCATTAAAGACCCCACAGGGGTCTGGTATGAAGAAATGAATGAGATTGGATTCAATGACTTCATTAAAACTACAACGAGCTTGCGAGGAGGGATAATCCAGGAAATTGCCACGTTTAATCCTGAAATGGAAACAGAATGGATAAACTCGTACTTTTTTCCGTTAAAAGAAAATTACGAAAAACCTGATGGGAATTTCCACTATGTAAAAAGCATTAGAACCGACACTACCATATTACATACCACCTATAAAGACAATTCTTACGTTACTCCCCAAAGTGCGAAATTACTGGAATCTTTTAAAAATATTGATGAAAATTATTACAGGATTTATACACTTGGATTATGGGGTGGAGTTTTGGAGGGACTTATCTATGAAAATTGGGAAATAATTGACGAGATTCCGAAGGAATCGAAGTTTTTGGGCTATGGATTAGACTGGGGATTCACAAATGACCCTACCGCTATAATAAGGGTAAATATCGGTGAAGGGGTGTTGTACCTGGATGAGGTTTATTACAGGAAAGGTGCGACAAACCCGGAGATTGCCAACATTTTGCTGAGCAATGGGATCAACAGGACGGATGAAATAGTGGCGGACAGCGCGGAACCGAAGTCAATACAGGAGTTGTATTATGCGGGGTGGAATGTTCACCCTGCTATTAAGGGCCCGGATAGCGTGAGGGCTGGGATTAATAAAATCCGGCAATTTAAGATAGTGGTCACTTCGAGAAGTGTAAACCTGATCAGGGAACTGAAAAATTACCGATGGAAAATGGATAAGGACGGGAATAGTTTGAATGAACCGATAGACAACTATAATCACGGGTTGGATGCAGTCAGGTATGTAATCCTAAACAAGCTGATGTATAACAGGAAACGGATTCACAAAGTCAGGACGGTAAGTATATGAGTGATTACTTTGGGGTGGTGGTCGGGGACGTGGGGGCATTGAGGAGCGTTGGGGGTTTTGGCGTGGTTTTTTGTTTTGCGGGCTGGGGGTAACGGCAATAGGGTTGGCAACAATAATATCGGACAAATTCAGGTCGGGAAGCAAAGTAACAGGCTGCAAAACCAAACTGTAAAATGGTAAGGGGTGAAATGAGCTGAGACGCAATGGAATGGAGCGAAGCGGAATGGAATGGAGTCGAAGTGAATGAACCTCTTACCTTAATAAAATATTTGCTGCCTGGTGCTTTGCTTTTAGGGTCAGCTTTGTCCTGATATTATTGTTTTCGGGGTGGCCGCCGTTGCCCGAAGGTTAGGACAAAAACCATGACAAAACCGAAGGGTCGGGGCAGCGTGGGTTCGGATTTGAATGGTTTGACCTGGTGATTTGTTGTTTTAGTACTAAGGGGTGGTGGTCGGGGACGTGGAGGATAGGTAGGGTTGGCGCAAAGGAATGGAAGTAAATTTTAGGGTAGGCAAAAGAAAAAAGCAAAAACACTTATCGGGGCGCATTGGCAAGTGTTTTTTCGTTTTTTTCTTTTATCAGGGAGGGCATTTTACTGACATTCTTTTGCATCTAAACGAAATGATTTTGAAAAACGGACAGAACCCGGTTTTATCCTGCGAATGAATGGAATGGAGCAAGGGATCGCGGGAACGAAGTGGAGCGTCCCGGCGAAATGGAATGAAATGAGCAGGTAAAAGGGGGTGAGTATCTACCGGAGTGTTCTTGCGGATTCGGATGAAAAGGAGGGCAGGGTTGGGAATTGTTGAATTGGTGATTTCTTGAATTGATGAATTAGAGAATGACACAGGTTTGAGATTTATCAGGATGGTTGCAGAATGGCTGCCGGAAACCGAAAAGCCCGAAACGGCTCGGCTGGCAGGCTGACGGGGAATGCTGGTATAGGGGAAATAAGGTATAAAGGTTTGGAGAATGGTTTTCTGAAACAATGCCTGGCAGACGGAGAAGTGAAGGGATTACTTTTGGGGAGGACGGCTGACGGTGGGTTGGGGCAGCGGCTATTTAACATAATGTGACTTATGGTTGACAGCTTTGGTTGAGGCTGACGTGGCGGTGGCAGAAGGGGAGATTTTTTGTGCGGCTGCTCCCATAAGACCACATTATGTTACTTAGCTTTGGCGTTCTACTGAATCTCTTGGTAGTCGTTATTTGTGAGCAGGATGTTGTGAGTGGTCAGCATGGATTTTTATGGTTAACCGGGATGATCTTGATTATTCGTACAAAAAGGGTGACAGGCACGCTTGGGATGGGGCAGGGTGAAAGCCGGTGACATGAATGGATGACGAATGAGCGAAGGTAGTGAAAGGAGTACGAGCGAAGCGATGGACGACCGGAATGGACGAGCGAAATGAGGAAGGAATGAATGTTACGGGCTTTGGATAGGGTTGGCTTGTGGGTAAAAAAGGCTGGTTAAACCATTGGAATTGATTAATTGATTATCCCGCATAAGCGGGATTAACCATTTCAGAAAATTTGATTTCAGCTATTGCCTTATCAAATTTAGAAATGGTTTAACCTGCCTTTTGGCGCAGGGTAAGAAGGGTAAGACTGCCTGGCGACCTTTTTGATTCTACTGGAAACGTAGACTTGTTGGGCTGTTCCTTAAACTACATTTTATATTAATTAGCTTAGGATAGCTTGTGCTACATAACTTTAATTTTACTAAAACAGAATCTTGAATGAGATGAATTTTTTTACCCAGATGTTTAAAATTAAAAATTACTACATTTGAGCGATAAATCAACTTCTTTGAACTTAATTGAAAATATATGAAAAATTTTTACCTGATAATGGTAGCCGGGCTTTCATTATTTTGCTTTGCTTCCCATGCCCAAAATCTGATCACAGTTCAAAATGGCAATACCCCTGCTTTTTATTCCAGTCTTGATTCTGCTATTTTACATTCACAAAATGGGGATACAATTTATTTGCCAGGAGGAACATTTCCATTAAATGTATCAATTAATAAAAGACTTCATATTATTGGAGTCGGGCATAATCCAGATTCAACTTTAGCGACTGGAAAAACCCAAATAAATGGTAATTTATCATTGATAAATGAAGCAAGTAATGGATCTTGCATTGGGGTTATAATTTCAGCCCAAATAATTTCAGGGGCGAATATATCAAACTATTTAGTAAAAAGGTGTCATGTCAGTGGCGGTTTAAGTATCGAGTTTACTGGTATAAATTGGAGTTTTATTGAGAATATAATACAAGGAGGAATTTGGAATACAAATAACCCAGCTTCCAATTGTTTTTTTTTCAATAATATAATCAATGCTTTTACCTCCTATGCTGGGAATGGTTTTACTTCAAGTGTATTTAAAAATAACATTTTTTTATATCCAGGTTATTGTAATTATGGTTGCGTGGCTCCTATAAAAGCTGACGCAAGTATTTTTGAGAATAATATTTTTATTAGTTTGAGTTACACATTAAGCTTAGTTACTAATTCCGCCCTCAATAATAATCTGTTTGTAGAGCACAATCCTGGATGTTCAGAATGCTGGGGATCAAACAACATTGAAACTCAACCTCAATCCAGCATATTTGTAAATCAAACCGGGAATAGTTTCAGCTATGACCACGATTACCATTTACAGGCAACCTGCCCTGGAAAAAACGCCGGAAAGGATGGAACGGATATAGGTATCTATGGGGGCGCTTTTCCATGGAAAGAAGGATCGGTACCACCAAATCCGCATATTCAATTTCAAGATGTTTCGGCAGGAACCGACCAGAATGGAAATTTAAATGTAAATATTAAAGTATCTGCACAAGATCGTTAACTGAATTAAATATTTAACCTATGAAAAACATTACTTTACTCTTAATTTTCTTTTCTGTGCTTATTGTCCGAAATATTGAAGCACAGAACCTTATTGCAGTGCAAAATGGTGGTAATCCAAGTTTTTATACAAAACTTGATTCTGCATTGGTTCATGCTCAGAATGGTGATACCATATATATACCTGGTGGTTATTATTCTTGTAGTATCGTAAATTTATCTAAACAGCTTCATATAATTGGTGTTGGCCACAACCCTGATTCGACGACTGCAACAGTTTCAACTCATATAACAAATGGTCCTTTGTTTATTCATCCTGGTGCTGGTGGAGGGTCGTTAACAGGGGTCTATTGGGAAAACAGCCTTTGGTTCTATGATAATGTTAGCAATTATACTGTTATGAGGTGCAATATTTACAATCTTTCCTTTACAGCAAATACAGCTTCAAACAATGTCTTTATAGAGAACGTAATTAGATTAGGACTTAATTGTGGCAATGCCCAATCATCAGTGTTTTACAATAATGTTATTGAAGGGGGCGTATCTTTTACTGGAGAAAATACAGTTTTTAAAAATAATATTTTTTTATTAACAGGGAATTATCTTTTAACTGGCCAAAATTATTTCACAACTTTTGAAAATAATATTTTTCTTTGTTTTATTTTTCATAATACTTATAATTATAATGGGACTTATAATATATTCAACAACAATCTCTTTTCTGATTTTAATATAGCGTTTCCTTTTATTCAAAATCAAAGCACAAGTGTTGGAAATAATAATATTGGAAATCAGCCTCTTAATACCGTTTTTATAAATTCAAATGGGGGTATGTTCTACTATTCCCATGATTACCATCTTCAGCCCACATGTCCAGGAAAGAATGCCGGTACAGATGGAACAGATATAGGAATATATGGCGGCCCGTTTCCCTGGAAGGATGGTTCGGTTCCCTTCAATCCACATATTCAATCAAAATATATTGATGCTGCGACCGACCCAAGCGGAAACCTTGACGTGAATATTAAAGTCTCAGCACAAGATCGTTAACCTTTTAAAAAAGAAAAACCTATGAAAAAAATTACTTTTCATTTTATCGTTTTACTGATGCTGATTGCAGGAGGTGCAAATGCGCAAAATATGATTGCTGTCCAAAACAACAACACACCATCATTTTATAGCAGCATTGATGATGCTATTAGTCAAGCAATAAATGGGGATACTTTATATTTACCAGGTGGTTCATTTAATCTTACCGTAAGTATTTCTAAGCGATTGCACTTTATTGGAGTTGGATTTCACCCTGATTCAACACAAGCAACTACTTTTACTTATTTCACAAACACAATTTATTTTGTAGATGGTTCCGATGGGAGTTCAATAGCAGGAATATACATTAATGGATCAATTATTTTAGGGATTGATGGGACATTAACCGATGTTGATAATATTAAAATAACAAGATGTAATTTTCAAAATTTGCGTGGGTTGATTCTTGGTTGTAATTTTTCAAATAATCTGGTTGATAATTTTATTGTTGCGGAGAATGTTGTAAGGGGGGATATATTAGGATTTAATGGAGTTTTAAACGTTTTTTCTAATAATATTATACAAGGCAAGATTGAATGTATTGGACAGGGCAATATTTATAAAAATAATATCTTTTTGAAACAGAGTAGTGATTTATGGGGGGCACCAATAGCCGTTAATAATGGTTTTATTGAAAATAATATATTTTTGACTCCCTATTATACTACTGGATTACTTACTGAATGTAGTGCTGGTTGGGGATTATCCAATTGTACTTTTCGAAAAAACATATTTACCGGATTACTAATATATTATGGAGGTTGCACAAATTGCCTGGATTTTATGAATTATGAAGTCGATATTAATAGTATTTTCATTTCCTTATCAAGCTTCCTATATAACTATACCGACAATTATCATTTACAAAATCCATCTATCTATTTTGGAACTGATGGGACTCAAATAGGAATTTATGGAGGTATGTTTCCGTGGAAAGACGGTTCTATTCCCATTAACCCGCATTATCAATCAATTATTATTTCACCAAATACTGATACTGATGGGAATTTGAATATAAATATTAAAGTTTCGGCACAAGATCGTTAACCTTTTAAAAGAAAAACCTATGAAAAAAATTACTTTACAAATTATCATTTACCTGATGCTAATTGCAGGAGGTGTAACTGCACAAAACCTGATTGCGGTGCAGAATGGAGGGAATCCTGAGTTTTATACTAAACTTGATTCTGCCATTGTACATGCTCAGAATGGAGATACTATTTACCTTCCTGGGGGGAATTTTACAATTAATGATTCAATCGATAAATGTATTCATTTTATAGGTGCTGGGCATGATCCAGATTCAACGAATTTTACTGAAAGGACAATTATTAGTGGGTCCCGGCAATTAATTCTAAAGAACGGGGCTGATAACGGTTCTGTTTCAGGCATTTACTTTAATTCGTCTGGGTATTATGGTGAATTTAATATCCAATTTATAGGTAATATAACTAATTACACAATTTCAAGATGTTACATATTTACAGGGATTTATATTGCAAGCCAATCAAATAATGTTACTATGATTGAAAATATAATTGTCTATCTCAACTCAGCTGGGTCAAATATTTACTGTTTAAATAATATACTTTTAGGTTTTGCAAGCTTTTCTTATTCAAATATAATTCGTAATAATATTTTCACTTTTACGCAAGGGGGATACCAGCAGTACACCGGTTATGGAAATGATTGCTTGTTTGAAAATAATATTTTTAATCCGGGAAGTATATTTCCTTGGAATTATGGGAATGGAAATATTTATCATAATAATTTGAATGCAGGAGTAAACGGAATAAGTGGTACTCACCAAGGTAGTGGCAATTTTCTTGATGATGTTGACCTTTCAACCATTTTTACTAATTATAATTCATCAACATACGGCGATGCAGTATATTATAATGATTTTACTTTACCCTTAGAATCACCATATAAAAACGCCGGCACCGATGGAACTGACATCGGAATTTATGGGGGTAGTTTCCCCTGGAAAGATGGCAGCATCCCATTTAATCCGCATGTACAATATAAAAGCATTGGCGGTACAACCGATAATGAAGGGAATTTGAATGTGAATATTAAAGTTTCGGCACAAGATCGTTAACCTTTTAAAAGAAAACCTAATGAAATATCCATAAGAATAAAATCATACCCACTGTGAATGAATATTTTTTTTAAAATTTGACATCGAGTCAAATTTTAAAAATATGAAAGCACAACAAGTAAAATTCCCGCAAATAGTAA
>Ga0172369_10003884_pt1 | contig 19382 bp, 15 predicted proteins | sample LakKiv25m_FD_114539 | JGI IMG/M metagenome (GOLD analysis project Ga0172369, IMG submission 114539) | Freshwater microbial communities from Kabuno Bay, South-Kivu, Congo - kab_022012_11.25m | ecosystem: Environmental > Aquatic > Freshwater > Lake | place: Democratic Republic of the Congo...
AAAGCCCGAGAAATCGCACACGACTCAACCGGATTGACTGGTACGATCAGGACTGCCGCACGGAAGAAAGCCCAGCGAAATCAGGCGCTTGGCCGGTCCAACCGTCGGCTGACGCCGTAGGAAGATGCCGTTGATCATCGCAATGGGGAGGACGATGGGGATGACCGGGCTTTCGAGTCCTACCGTTGCGAATGCGCCGAGAAGGATGCCGAAGACTCCGGAGCCGATGTTGAGTGCGATGCCTCCGGGCCGGAAGCCTTCGCGCTCGAAGCGTCTGCGCTCCCAGAGGAAGAAGAACGTCGCGGCACCGAGCGCCAGCACGAAGTAGATTCGGCGCCAGATCGAGGGGTCCAGCAGAAACACCGTCATGGCGACGGCCGTGGCCACGGGCAGCGCGGCGACGCGGGACGCCATGACGCGGCCGTACGCGCGCCCCGTTTCGGCGCTCTGGATTTCGAGGAATCCCCGCGGGGCGGGCGGCTGCGGCATCGGTGGCCTCGCACATCTTGCCGCGGCAATCATAGCGCCCTTCCTCGCCCGGGTTCTTCCGAAAGTCGAAAGCCGAAAGTCGAAAGCCGGTTCTTCACGGCCTCCCCAAGGCATGCCGCAGCGCCGCCCAGGCCGCGCCCAGCGCCCCGCGCTCGCGCGCCAGTGCCGCGTCCGCCGCGAAGAGCCGATCGTTGGCGTCCAGCACGTCCAGCGACGACGCCGTTCCCGCCGCGAAGCCCCGCCGTGCGCTCGCCGCGGCCTCCTGCGCCAGTTCGCGCTGCTTCTCGGCCATCCGCTGGCGCTCGCGGGCAACCCGCAGGTCGCGTGTCGCGTCGACGACCTCGCGCTCGATTTCCAATGTCTGCTCGCGCTGCGCAGCAAGAGCCTCGTCCAGAGCAGCCTCGGCCTGATGCCGGCGCGCATATCGCCAACCACCGTCGTAGAGCTGCCAGGAGAGATCGACGGTTGCCTTCCATCCGGTCTTCTCTCCCGTCGGGAGTTCCACGCTGGAGGCAAAAGCGGCGGCCGATGCCGACAACTGAGGCGCGATGCGAAGATGCGCCGAGTCGATGTCGTGCTGCGCAGCCTCGACGGCGAGCGCCCGAGCGCGCAGCTCCGGGCGTGCATTGCGCGCCTCGGACAGAAGAGTCGGAAGGTCGAAATCCGTGGGAATCGACGGTGTCTCGGCCATGACCCGGACCGGCTCGGCCGTGCCCATGAGGACTCCGGCCGCGAGCTGCGCACGCTCCAGATCGGCTCTCGCCCGCAGCAGCTCGCTTTCCCGTCGCACGCATTCGGCCTCTGCCCGCAACACCGCAAGCGGCGTACCCGTCCCGGCGTCCACAGCCCTCTTCTCAGCCACTGCGTGTTCCCGCGCCGTCTCCAGCGCGGTCATCGACGCCGCCACCATCTCCTCCGCGGTGGCGCCCAACCATGCGGTCCGGGTCAATGCGCCGCGGAGCTGTGCCAATGCTGCTCCCGACGACTCCGACGCAGCCAAGGCATTGGCGCGCGCGGTCTTGACGTCCGCCCAGGCATTCGGCACGACGAGCGGAACCCGCAACGCCGCCGACGCGGAGAACTGATTGAGCGGCTGGATGACGAGATCCGGCGCCTCGGGACGCGATGCCGGAGGTATCGGGAGTTTGGAGAGAATCTCACCCATGGATACCTTCGCCTCGTCGCTGTTGTGCAGATAGCCTCCGTATGCGACAAGTCCCGGCAGCAGCGCCGACTGCACCTGGCGGACGACGGCCTGCGCCTGGCGCGCGCGATCCGCCGCCCGCTCGGCCGCCGGATTGTTCTTTTCCAGCTCCCGCAGGGCGTCGGCGAGCGGAATCGTGCGCGGCTCGGCGAGGGCCGGGAGCGAGAGGCTGCAAACGATTGCGAGCAAATGGAAGCGGCGCATGGTCTCCTCCGCGCGAGGCACAAGCAAGCGCGGTGCCGGCGGACGCGAAGAACGGCTCTCCCCCCCGCCCCCCTCTCGTTTCGGACAAGAACAAGAGCGTCCGAAACGCGAGGGGGGAGACCGCAGTGCTTGATGCGACGGCGTCGAGGCTGCGACCACCCCCCTCGCGTTTCGCGGAGCGAGGAACGAGCGGAGCGAAACGAGAGGGGGGCCGGGGGGGGAGAGCCGTTTCCGACCCCGCCGTCGGATTCCTTTACACAGCAAGCTCGGTACTCGTCCCTGGCGGCCGCGCAGACGCCGGCCGGGCCGGCACGGGATTTGCGATTTATCGTCCGGGTGCCCGCGCGGGCGGGCGGAGATCCCGATGCGTCGCATCGCCGTCGTGCTGTTCCTGATCGTCGTCGGACTGTCCGCGCTGGTCGCGTGGCGCCTGCGCCGGCAGGAAGCCGAGTTGCGCGGTCCTCCGGGCGGGTCAGGCGAAATCGAAGGCACGGTCGTGGACGTGGCAAGCCGTTTGAGCGCCCGCATCCTCGACGTGCATGTCGCGAAGGGTTTTCCCGTGAAGAAGGGTGATCTGGTGGCGACCCTCGACTGCGCCGAACCGCAGGCCGCGCTGAACGAGGCGCTCGCAAGGCTGGAAGTCTCGCGCGCGGATGCAGTCGGCTCGGCCGCATCCGTGGAGGCCATGCGTCGCAGCAGCGAGGCCGCAGCCGCCGCGCGCGAGGCAGCCAAGGCTCAGGCGGAGGCATTGGCGGCCCAAAGGGATGCGGCCAAACGGCAGGCCAATCGGCTCGAAGCCTTGGCCAACGACGTGCCGGCGGCCAGTCGCGATGCAGCCGCTGCGACCGCGGAGGGACTGGCGCGCCAGGTGGCCGCCGCCGAGGCACAGGTTGCAGCCAGTGCGGAGCAGCAGCGTGCCTCGGCAGGCAACGTCCGCGCGACCGGTGCGCGCGCGGAGGCGGCACGTCTTGCCGTGCGAGTGGCCGAGGCGGCGGTGGCCCGTGCGCGCCTGATGGTGGCCGAATGCGAGATCCGTGCGCCGCGGGACGCCGTCGTGTCCGAGCTTCCGCGCGAGGCCGGAGAGCTTGTCACGCCCGGTGCCGTGCTGGCGAGACTCGTGGATCTGTCCACCGTGAAGGCGACCTTCTATCTCCCCAATGCGGAACTCGCCGCCGTCCGCACGGGAGCCAAGGCGCGCGTCGTCGCCGATGCCTGGCCGGGAGTTTCCTTCGACGGCACGGTGTCGACGGTCGCTGTCGAAGCCGAGTTCACTCCGCGCAACATCCAGACGCGCACCGACCGCGATCGCCTCGTGTATCCGGTCGAAGTGGTCGTCCCCAATCCCGACGGCAGGCTCCGACCCGGAATGCCGGTGCAGGTTTCCATCGCCCCGGCGACACCGCATCCCGTCGCGGACGGAAGCATTCCGTGAGCGAGACGGCGGCCATCGAGGCGCGCGCCATGACGCGCCGATTCGGCCCGGTCGAGGCCCTCCGGGGCTTGTCGTTCGACGTACACGCCGGAGAGCTTTACGGGCTCGTCGGTCCCGACGGTGCAGGCAAGAGCACCGCCATACGTGCGATTGCGGGCCTCATCGACCTCGACGGCGGCTCGGTGCGCGTGCTCGGGCTCGACCCGGCGCGCGGCGCCGCGGAGGTGCGCGAATCGCTGGGACTCATGCCGCAGCAGTTCAGCCTCTATCGCGATTTGTCCGTGGCCGAGAACCTTCGATTCTTCGCGCGTCTCTACTGCCTCCCCCGCCGCGTGCGCGAGGAGCGCACCGAGCGGCTGCTGGCATTGACCCGCCTTGCGCCCTTCACGGATCGTCGCGCGGATGCGCTCTCCGGAGGCATGTACAAGAAGCTGGCGCTGGCGTGCGCGCTGCTGCACCGGCCGCGCGTGCTGCTCTTGGACGAGCCCACGAACGGGGTCGATCCGGTCAGCCGACGCGAGCTGTGGGGATTGCTTCACGAATTCGTCGGCGAAGGCATGGCGGTGGTCCTGTCCACGCCATACATGGACGAGGCCGAGCGCTGTCACCGCGTCGGGCTTGCGCACGAGGGGAGGCTTCTTCTGGAGGGACCGCCGCGGGAGCTTCTCGCGGCCTTCGACGGCGAGGCGTTCGAAATCCTCGGCGGCGAGCGCGAAGCCGTCGAACGCGCGCTGGACGCGATGCCTCAGGTGCGCGCGGTGTCTCCTGCCGGAGCACACCTGCGGATTGCCACCGAGCGCGGATCCGAGCCGTTTCTCGCCGCGGCGCTTGCCCCGCTCGGTGCCGCGGCGCGCTCCGTCTCGCCGGGCTTCGAGGATCTGTTCCTTGCCCGCCTGCTGCGGGAGGCGGCATGACCGAGGCCGTCGAGGTCAGGCACCTTTGGCGCCGATTCGGGAGCTTCGACGCCGTCAAGGACGTTTCCTTCTCCGTCGCGCGCGGAGAAATCTTCGGATACCTGGGCGCCAACGGCGCAGGCAAGTCGACGACCATCCGCATTCTCTGCGGCCTCCTCGCGCCGACCTCCGGCGAAGCTCTCGTGGCCGGCCACGACGCGGGCCGCGATCCGGAATCGGTCAAGGCGTCCATCGGATACATGTCGCAGAAGTTCTCGCTCTACATGGATCTGCCCGTGGCGGAGAACGTCCGATTCTTCGGCGGCGCCTACGGCCTCGGCGGACGGGCGCTGCGGGCGCGCGTGGACGAGATCGTCGCAATGACCGGACTCGCGGGCCGCGAGCAGACGCGCACCGGGACATTGCCGGGAGGCATGCGTCAAAGGCTCGCGCTGGGCTGTGCGCTCGTCCACAAGCCCGAGGTCGTGTTCCTGGACGAACCGACGGCGGGCGTCGATCCGGTCGCGCGCCGGGCCTTCTGGAGGCTCATTCGCGATCTCTCCCACGCGGGGACGACGGTCTTCGTCACGACCCACTACCTCGACGAGGCCGAATACTGCCATCGTATCGGCCTCATGGTCGACGGGAGGCTGGTCGCTCTCGACACGCCGGCGAACTTGAAACGCACAAAGGTGCCCGACCGCGTGTTTGCACTCCGCGGACCCAGCCTGGTCCAAGCGGCCGACATGCTCCGCGCGATGCAGGGAATCCGGGCCGCGGAGCCATTCGGCGCGGGCATGCACGTGCGGGCCGATCCCGCGATATGGTCGACAGAAGCCGTCGCCTCGGCGCTGCGCGATGCGGGAGGCAACGAAATCGAAGTCGAGGAATCGGAGCCGACGCTCGAAGACGTGTTTCTCGCCGTGGCAGGCGCACGGGAGGCGACGTGAGCCCCGCCCTGCCCCGCCCGCTGCGTCGCACCGGCGCCATGGCCGCCAAGGAAGCGCTGCATATCGCGCGCGATCCGCGTTCCCTCTACCTGGCTCTGGGAATGCCCGTCGTGATGCTCCTGCTCTTCGGCTACGGCGTGAGCTTCGACATCGACCACATTGCGCTCGCCGTGGTGGACCAGGACCGCACGGAGGAGTCCCGCACGCTGGTCGATGCATTCACCGCTGCCTCCGAGTTTTCGCCCCACGCTGCGCGCGATGTCGAAGACGCACAGACGCTTCTGCGGCGCGGCAAGGTCCTCGCCGCGCTGGTGATTCCCAAAGGGTATCAGCAGAGACTCGCCGACGGGACCCGCGCCGACGCGCAGCTTCTCGTCGACGGCGCGGACGGAGTCGTGGCGAACACGGTGCTTTCGAAATCCGAGGCCATCGCGAGGGCGCAGACCCTGCGTCTGGCCGCGCGGGCGGGACTCGCCGGCGCGCCGCCGCTTTCGGTGAAGGTATGGACCCGGTTCAATCCCGCGGGCCGGTCGGCGCTGTTCCTTGTGCCCGGCCTGGCCGCGTACCTGCTTGCGATTGCCGCGGTGCTCCTGACGGCGCTGACGATTGCGGGCGAATGGGAACGCGGATCCATGGAGCAGCTTTTCGCTTCTCCCGTGGGGCGTCTGGAAGTGGTCGTCGGGAAGCTCGTCCCCTACCTCGTACTGGGAATGATCCAGCTTCTCCTTGTGCTTGCCGTGGGAGCCTCGGTATTCGACGTGCCGATGCGGGGAAGCCTCCCGCTGCTCTTCGCGTTCGGCTTCGTGTTCCTGGTCGGCATGCTCGGGCAGGGGCTTCTCGTCTCGGTCGTGACACGCGATCAACTCGTGGCAACGCAGGCGGGAACCCTCTCCGCGCTCCTGCCGTCGCTGCTTCTGTCGGGCATGCTCTTCCCGATCGAGAACATGCCCTGGATTCTCCAGTGGCTTTCGAGGGTGATTCCGGCTCGCTATCTCGTCCAAGGGCTGCGAGGCATACTGCTCAAAGGCAGCGGCTGGGCCGAACTCTGGCCCGATCTCGCGGCGATGTCCGCGTTCGCGGTCTTCGTCGTGGCCGTCTCCACGGCTCGATTCCGTCGGAGGCTTGCATGAACGCGCCGCGGATTCCGGGTCGGATTCAGTTCCTGGCCGTCGTTCGCAAGGAGGTGCTTCAGACCACGCGCGACCGGAGGCTCGTGTTCATGCTGGTGGTCGCGCCTCTGCTGCAGACCATCGTCTTCGGGTATGCGGTGGACTTCCAGGTGGACCGCGTGCCGACGGCGTTGTCCGACTCCGATCGCAGCGCGCTGAGCCGCGAGCATCTGCGCCGGCTGCTGGCGGACGGCACTCTTCGCGAGGCATCGCGCGAGTCGTCCGCACGGGAGGCGGAGCACCGCCTTGAAACGGGCGAGGCCGCGGCGGCGCTGGTTCTGCCGGCCGGCCTGGAGCGCGACGTGCTCGCGGGACGTCCGGCCGAAGTGCAGGTGGTGCTGGACGGAACGGACCCGAATCGGGCGCAGACGGCCGCGGCCGCGGTGTCGCGCTATTTCGGCGAGCAGGGATCCTTGCTTGCCATGGAGCGGTTGCGGCAGGCGGGCATGCGTCCGCCGCCCACGGTGCGCGCGACGCCGAGGGTTCTCTACAATCCGTCGCTGCGCTCGCCGCCTTTCATGATTCCGGGCATCATGGCCATGCTTCTGCTGATCGTCACGACGGTCGTGACCGCAATGGGTCTTTCGCGGGAGCGCGAGATGGGAACTCTGGAGCAGGTGCTCGTGACGCCGGTGCGACCCATCTGGCTTCTCACGGGCAAGATGGCGCCCTACATGGCGACGGGCCTGCTCGACGTCGTGCTGGTGCTGGCGCTCGGTTCCTGGCTGTTCGACGTGCCGCTGCGGGGAAGCCTGCCGGTGCTTGCGTCGGGGACGCTTCTCTATCTGCTGTCGACGCTCGGAATGGGGCTGCTCATATCGACGACCGCGACGAGCCAGCAGCAGGCGTTCCTCGGGGGACTCTTCTTCATCCTGCCGGCGATGCTTCTCTCGGGCATCATGACCCCGGTGCGGGCGATGCCGGCGTGGCTGCAGGCGGTCGCGGCGCTCAATCCGGTGCGCTATTTCGCGGAGGTCGCCCGACTGAGCCTGCTCAAAGGCGCGGGTTTTGCCGATCTCTGGCCGCAGCTTGCGGCGCTGCTCGCATTCGGAATCGCGATTCTCGCGGTGGCGTCGATGAGGTTCCGCAAGCGGCTGGGGTAGCGACCGGCCCCCTCCCCGACCCTCCCCCGATAAAGCCCGGGGGAGGGAGTGTGCGCTGAAAGCGCCTCCGGCGCCGTCCCCCTCCCCCGGGCACTATAGGGGGAGGGATGGGGAGGGGGCCGGACTCAATCCTCGAACGCCGCCAGCGCCGTCAAATCGAGCCGGTCGATTCTCTCGACCCAGCCCCACTCGTCCTTCTCCTCGCCCCGCTGCAGGCGGGAAACGTACTCGAAGAGCCTGCCGGCGAGCGCTCCGGTGCGGTTGCCGTTCACCATGACGTCGCGCCCCTTGTAGCTCAGCGCTCCGATCGGCGCGATGCACGCCGCCGTGCCCGTCCCGAAAGCCTCCTTGAGCGTGCCGCCCAGCGTCCTTTCCATCACCTCGTCGATGGATATCGGCCGTTCGACGACTTTCACGTCCCATTTGCGCGCAATCTGGATCACGCTGTCGCGCGTCACTCCGGGCAGAATCGTGCCCGCCAGGGGCGGCGTCACGAGCCCCTCGTCGAGCAGGAAGAAGACGTTCATGGTGCCGACTTCCTCGACCCACCGGTGCTCCAGCGCGTCCAGCCAGAGGACCTGCGAATACCCGGCGTCGGTCGCCTTCTTCTGCGCGTGGAGGCTGTGCGCGTAGTTGGCCGCGGTCTTGGCGTCGCCCAGCCCGCCGCGCACCGCGCGAACGTCCTCCTCGCTCACGCGGATGCGCACCGGCTGGAACCCCTGCGGCCAGTAGGCTCCCACCGGTCCCACGATCACGTAGAAGGCGTATTCGTCCCCGGGCCGCACGCCCAGCACCGGATCCGTGGCGATGACCGTCGGGCGGATGTAGAGCGAGCAGTCGGGATCGCGCGGAATCCAGTCCCTGTCGATGAGCACGAGCGCCTTCACCGCGCGTCCGAAGAACTCCTCGTCCACGGGCTCCATCATGAGCCGCACGCACGAGTGGCGCATGCGCCGCGCGTTCTCCTGCCAGCGGAACAGGTAGACGCCGCCGTCGCGTCCGCGCCGCGCCTTGAGTCCCTCGAAAACCTCCTGCCCGTAGTGGAGACAGAGCGCCGCGGGGTCGAGCTTCAGAGGCCGCATGGGCTCGATGCGCGTGAGGTGCCAGCCGTTGACGCGGTCGAACTCCGTGGCGAAGAAATGGTCGGAGAAATACCGTCCGAAGCCCAGCTTCGACTCGTCGGCGGGGCGCGCGCGCCGCTGGCTCTCGCGCACCCGGTGGATGGCGATCCGCTTGTCGTACATGGCTGCTCCCGACTTCCCCCGCTGGGTGGCAGCCCGCCCCGAGGCCCGGCGCACGGCGTCCCCGACCGGGGTCGGGAGGCGAGCGCGCGGAACATAAACCCGGCCCCGGGACAGCGGCAACCCGTGCGGCTCCGCAACAGACGGCGTCGCGGCCACCGAGCGCCGCCGCGAAGAACTGCCTGGAAACACTCAGCCGGGCGACCTTCCGCCCGCCCGGCAGGCAGACCGAAGCCGGCCCGGCGGATGGACGCCGGAAGGGAAACCTCCGGTCGCGAACGGGGTTTATATCCCAAGCCAAGAAATCGTCCGACGCCGGACGATTTCCCGGCATGGAACCGAATTCGAGGCCGAACGCCCGGCGATCTGCCCGGATCGACCGGGCGGAGTTCCTCCCTGCGGTTCCCGGCAGAGGCGGCGGCCGGCGTGTCGCCGTGCGGCCATCCGACCCGCGGCCGTGCGACAATGCGCGCCCCGCGCGCGGGTCGCGCGCTCCGGTCGCCGATGCCGCACCACCTCCGATGTCTCTCGGTCCTCGCTGCGCTCGCGGCCTGCGGTCCTCCCGGCTACCACCCGACCGCCGTGCGAGCGCGCACCACGCCGATCGACCCCTCGGCCGAGGACTACTTCGCCGCGGTCTGGCCCGACGACCGACGGCTGACGAGCGACGGCTACGTCGACACCGCCCCGTTCCCGAACCCGGGCGGGGGCGCCCTCTTCGACACCGTGCGCGACAAGGCCTCGCACCTCGTGCGCGGATGGGGCCTTTCGGCGCCGCTCTACATGCCCTTCACGGGAGCACTGCGCGAGAGTTCCCTGCCGTCGGACCCGGCCGACACGGTTCGCGCGGATAGTCCCGTCCTGCTCATGGCGCTGGACCCCGCTTCCGCCCTGTACGGTCGTCCCGTTCCGCTTCAGATCAAGCTGTTTTCAGCGCCCACCATGTTCCTGCCCGGCCACGTGCTGGCGGTGCGGCCCGTGCCCGGCCTGCCGCTGGAGCCGCAGACGCGCTACGCGCTCGTCGTCACGAGCGCGCTGCTGGACGCGCGGGGCGAACCGACAGGCCCGGAGGAGCCTCTGTTCCGCGCGCTCGTCGACGACGAGCCCGGGTCCGGATTCGCCGACGCGAAAGCGTTCTGGGCTCCGCTCCGGGCGCTGCTGGACGCGAAAGGCATCGAGCGCGAGTCGGTCGCCGGTGCAGCCATTTTCACCACGCAGGAGGTCTACGAGGAGCTGGCCGGCCTGCGCGACTGGATGGAGACGATTCCGGTGCCCGCGGTGCGCGATCTGCGATACGTGGCCGATCGCGCCTCGTTCCTGCTCTTCGAGGGCGTCTACGACGCGCCGTGGCTGCTGCACGGCACCGCTCCCTACGAGACGCAGGGCGGCGACTTCCGGTACGACGACGCGGGACAGCCCGTTCCCGCGCTCGTCGATGCCATGCGACTGGCCGTGTGCGTGCCGAAGGGCGAGGTTCCGACGGGGGGATTTCCCGTGGTCTTCTACAGCCACGGCACCGGGGGCAGCTTCGAGTCGGCCTCGCGCGACGGCACGTGCGAATCGCTGGGCGCCGAGGGCATCGCGGCCTTCGGCATCGACCAGGTGCTGCACGGGCCGCGCGCGCACGGCGCCACCTCGTGCCTGGGCAGGGACGTCGAGGAGTGCTTCCTCAACGTCGTCAACCCCGTGGCGGGACGAAACCTGCTGCGTCACTCGGCGCTGGATCACGTGCTGCTGCGGCGCGTCGTCGAGGCGCTGCGATTCGGCGCGCCGGACCCGGAGCGGCGCGACATCCGCTTCAGCCTTCGCAGCTTCGGCTTCTTCGGCCATTCGCAGGGCGGTCTCACCGGTTCCATCTACGCCGCCATGGACGCGAACCTTGCGGGGGCGCTGCTGTCCGGCGCGGGCGGCCATCTGACGACCACGCTGCTGGAGCGCGTGGACGGCGACCCGCGCGCCATGGCCGAGGGGCCGCTGTTCCTGAACATCCGCGGGCAGGAGAGCCTGGAGCAGATGCACCCGGCTCTGGCGCTCGTGCAGACGCTGGCCGAGGCAACGGACCCGTTGAGCTGGGCGCGCTACTGGCTGCGCGAGCCGCCCGCGGACGGGGCGCGCCGCAGCATGTTCGTGACGAGCGGACTGGAGGATCCGTACACGCCCGCGCCGACGGCGGCCTTTCTGGCGGTCGCGGGCGGTGTGCCGCAGATGATCGGCGGCAACGTGGACTACGAGGGTTTCCGCTTCGCGGGCCTCGCTCCGGTCGAGGCTCCGGTGCAGGGCAACGTCGCCGCCTCGGGCCCCTGGCCCGCGGCGACCGCGGTCCTGCGCCAGTTCCCCGGCCAGGGGCACTTTCCGATCTTCGACGACCCGACGGCGCGCGCCCAGCTCCGCACGTTCTTCCGCACGCTGACGGCGGGGGCCGGGCCGCCGCTCGTGCCCGCCCCCTGAACCGCTGCTCCCGGGAATCGTCGCGGGGAGCGGAGAATCCGGGAAGAACTTTCACCACGGAGAACACGGAGAGCACGGAGGTTCTCTGTTTCTCCTGTCCCCGATGCTCCGTGTTCTCCGTGGCCTCCGTGTTGAAACGCGGTTGAGTGCCTGCGCCGGGTGCTCCCGTGCATGCGCAAGCCGCCGCCCGCCTCGCGTGCGGGCGCGCCGCCGCGCCGGTGAGCAGTTTCGTGCGGGAATGCCGCGCGCGGAGCGCTTCCGCGCAGGGAGGGGAGACATGCGACGATTGGCGATTGTCGGGCTGCTTTGCGCCCTGCCGCTGGCCGGGTCTGCTGCCGCGGTGCCGGGCGAGGCGGGCATGCGCGATCCGGGGATGAAGACCGAGAAGTCCGAGAAGGGCATGCCGCCGGCGGGCTCGGTGGTGCCCCACACGACCATGACGCTGGCGTCCATCGACGCGGGCAAGGCGTGGTGCGCGGGCCTCACGGACATGGCCTCGAAGCCCGGCGCCTGGGACATGGCACACGCGCAGACGTACATGCAGCAGATCCGCTCGGACATCGACCAGGCGAACACGCACCTGCAGCACCTGGCGCCATTCGCGCAGGGGCGCGAGGACCGCTCGAAGGACCTGCGGCAGGCCGGCGACTACCTCGGACGCGCGCAGCAGGTGCTCGGCGGCATGAGCGACGCGCCGCCCGACATCGTCGCCAGCCGAGGCAAGGATCTGTGCAAAGACCTGGACAGCGCGAAGTCGCACGTGGGCGAACTCGCGAAGAAGCTGGGGGCGGAAGGCAAGCTCCGAAACCTCTGACGATGGACTGAACGCCCTCCCCCGGCACGGCAGAGCCGGGGGAGGGCAGGCCTGCCGCTTTTCCTCCGGACGCTGCGATTCCGCGGGAAAGAAGCCTGGCACGCAAGTGCCCGGGTCGCGCGCTGTCCCCCGACCCGGGCACTGGCGTGAGCATCGCCGAAAAGGTGACGAGGGCCGGAGTGTCAGCCTCCGGCTGACCGGTCCGGGCGGCTTCCAGCCGCCCCGGAGCGCGGGTTCCGGCCGGAGGCCGGCGGGACCGGGCGGCCCGAGGCCGCCACTCCGCCCCTTTTCGGCGAACCTCTAGAGCGTGCCCGGCTGCAAGGCGCCCGTGACAGCGCCGGCAAAAAAGCGGCGGCAAGGGAGGGCATGGGCTTGACGCCGGCCTCCGCGCGGAGTGCAGTGCGCGTCCATGAGACTTCTCCCGCTGGTCGCGTTCGTCGCCGGGGCCTGCTCCGGATTCCAGGTCGAGCCCTCGCACGGCTCCATGTTCGGCCATTTCGAGATCGCGATTCGAGGCGATTTCGGCTCGATCGGCGACGTGCGCGCGGTGTCGGTCTCGGGCATCCGGGCCTACGGCGTGCAGCCCGCAGACGGCCTCGTGCGCGCGACCGTGCAGGGCGCGCCCGAACCCGGGCCCGCGCGCGTACGGGTCGATGGGACGGCAGGATCGGTCGAGCTCGACGACCTCTTTTCATGGGATAATCCGGTCGCGGGGATTCCCGCGAAGTGGGCGGCATTCGGTGCGAGTCTCACGCAGGGCACGATATCGGGCGGCATCGACCCGGACAGCCAGCTCCACGGCGTGGCCGGCGCGGTGGCGCGCGCGGCCGGCGTGTACCTCGGCCTGCCGCTGTTCGCGCCCGGCGTGTTCCCGCAGATGCAGCCCTCGGACTTCGAGCCCGACTGCACGCGCAAGCCCGGCGCCGGTCCCGGCGCCGACGCGTTCCTGCGCATGCAGGACCCCGAGACGTTCCAGCTCGACCTGCGGCGCGGCCGCGTCGACGCGTCGCTGCAGCCGCGCAACCTCGCCGTCGGAGGCTCCACGGTCGACGCGATCCTGCACGGCGCCTCGGGCATGCCGGCCATCGTCGAGCACCTGGTCGCCGAGCCGGACGTCGCGGAAGACCGCATTTTCACGCCGGTTTCGCTCTCGCAGATCGATCGTCTGGAGCGGCTGGCCCCGGACGTCGGCTTCATCGCCGACCTGCTCGCGAACGACCTGGACAAGTCGGTGACGCGCGAGGACGACCTGCACGAGGAGCTGATCCCTCCGGTCGCGGAGCTGGAGCCGCTGCTCGCGCAGACGATGCAGCGGCTGGGGCGTCTGCACGGGCAGTACTTCGTCGCGAATCTGCCCTCGCTCACGTTCATTCCGCAGGTGGCGGATCTGCGCGCGCGGCGCCTCGCGGCGGGCGCCGACACGGCCGGGAGCTTCGACGCCAAGGCCGCGGCCATCGACCGGCGCACGGACGAGTGCAACGCCGCGCTGGTGCGGGCGATGGCGCCGTATCCCAACCTGCACCTCGTCGACTTCCGCGGGCAGGTCGAGGCCGTGCGCACCGATGGCGCCGACGTGGGAGGCCGGCGCCTGTCCATCGTGCGCATGGGCGGCCTGCTGAGCCTCGACGACCTGCACTTCACGCACACGGGATACGCACTCTTCGCGAACCTGTTCGTGGACGCCGTGAACGAGGTGCTGCACGCGCAGATTCCGCGCGTGGACGTGGCGGCCGTTTTCGCCGCGGATCCGCTTGCGCCGGAGCGCCTGCGCGCGGTCGGGCTGACCTGCCCGCCGCTGTAGCGTTTTCATTCGTTCGATGGAAGTGACTGCGCCGCCGCGGGTGCCTAACGGAATCGGGGGCCCCCGACCGAACGGGTGGGATGGGCAGTCCCGCCGTGCGCCGCGCCTCGGACCTGGCCTGTTGGCAGTGCGGGCCTCGCGGCGCACGGTGGGCTGCCCGTCCGACGAAGACGACCGGTCGAAGATCGCTCGAACGACCGTTGCCGGCGGACGGGCGGACAAGCCGCCGTCCACTGGACGGCCAGTCCCCCCGCGCGGCCATCGCAGTGCTCGATTCGCAGGCAGTGCCGCGCGGGACGGACTGCCCATCCCACCCGTTCCAGCAGGCCCCCCCGAAAACCGTTGGGCACCCCGCCGCCGCGCCGGTGTAGCGTGCGCCGCCGGGAGGCGCGTCGTGAAGCTGTCGGATCTTCGGGAGTCGGTGCGATCGCTCGCCGTGGACGCGGCGCGCCTGCTGTTCGAGACAGCCGCGGGAAAGCGCCCGTCGGCGCAGGCGGCCGACCCGTGGCGCGTCCACGCCTGCGCGGCCTCCCTGGATGCGTTCCACTTCCTCCGCGAGGAGCAGTCGAAGGCGGAGGGCCGGCGTGCGCAGCGTCTCGGCATGCTGGCCGACTTCGTGGCGGGCGCGCTCGAGGACTTGCGCGCGGCGGACGCGCTCTCGCGCCGCGAAGCGGACGAGGCAGCGCGGGGCGTGACGGATCCCGAGCAGGGCGGACAGGTGCCGCTGCGCACCGCGCTCGCGCGCCTTCCGGCGATCGCGGAACGCGGCCGGCGAGCGGCCCTGGACGCCGCCGTGCGCGAGGCGCTGGGACACACGGCGTCGCTCTCCGCCGCTGCGCTGGAAGCGGCTGCCGACGCGGCCGCGGCGCTCGGCTTCGCGTCGTACATTGAATGTCGTGCGGTGGTCGGCGGCTTCGATCCCCGCGCCGTCGCGGCGGAGGGCGCGCAGTTTCTGGCCGCGACCGACGCCATGTACGCCGACGTGCTCGACTGGTGGCTGAGGCGCACCACGGGCGAGCGGGCGTTTCCCCGCGGCGCGGAGCACCACGACCTGCTGCACGCGCTGCACGCGGCGCCGCTGGGGGGCGTCTTCCCAGCGGGGCGCGATCTGTGGAAGACGCTGGCCGGTCCGTTCGCGGCGACGGGGCTGGACCCGCTGGCCGACGAGCGAATCCGCACCGACTTCGACGAGCGCCCCGCGAAGGTGCCGGGAGCGGCCGCGTTCGCGGTCGACCCGCCCGACGAGGTGCATCTGCTGTGGCGTCCGCAGGGCGGCCTCGACGACGCCCCCGCGCTGCTTCGCGCGCTCGGCGAGGCGCTGCATGCCGCGTACGCCGACCCGCCGAGGCCGTTCGAGGATCACGGCTGCGGCGATGCGTCGTCGCTGGCCGCCTCGGGGTACCTGCTGGAAAGCCTCGTCGTCGACCGCGGCTGGCTGCGGCGGCGCTTCGGCGTGAAGGATGGCGACACCGTGCGCGTGCTCGCCCTGGGAGTCCTGGCGCGCGCCCGGCTGGACGCGGTTTCGCTTCAGAACGAGCTGGATCTGCGATCCGAAGGGCCCGGCGCGGCGGTGCTGCAGCGCTGCGCCGAGCGGACCTCCGCCGCCCTGGGAGCCCGCTGGCCGCAGGAGCGGTGCCTGCGGGACGTCGAGCCGCGATTCGCGCCGGCCGTCCGGCTGAGAGGGCGTGCGCTGGCCGTGTCGGCTTTCGAGGTTCTGCGCGAGCGCTGCGACGAGGACTGGTGGGCGAATCCCCGTGCCGGCGCCTTTCTGCGCGGTCTGTTCGCTCCCGGGCGTTTCGAGCCGCCGGAGCGCGTGGCGGAGGCCATCGGCGCCGGTGCGCCGTCGCTGGCGCGCGTCGCGTCCGCGATGGAGCCGGCGCTGGGCGCGTAAGGCAGGCAAGAGCAAACCGCCAAGGCGCCAAGATCGCCAAGTGCGCCAAGGAACGACGAGGGTCTGGAAGCACCGGTCGGGCGATGGGTGCCTCGGGCCTGTCGTTCGCCCGCCCGACGATTCGATCCGACGCCTCGAGCTGTGGCAAACTAGTTCTTTTCTTGGCGCACTTGGCGCTCTTGGCGTCTTGGCGGTCGAAGCGGCGAAACGCCCGTTGATCGACCGCCGCAAATGGACGAATGTGCGCGCCGCGCCCCGCGGCTCCCGGGCGCCGGAGTGCGTCATGAGGGTCACCGTTGTCGGTTCCGGCTACGTCGGGCTCGTGGCCGGCGCCTGTTTCGCCGACAGCGGCAACGACGTCGTGTGCGCGGACAACGACGCGCGCAAGGTCGAGGCGCTGCGCCGCGGCGACATCCCCATCTACGAGGAGGGCCTGAGCGACCTCGTGGGCCGCTGCGCCCGCGAGGGCAGGCTCTCCTTCACCGACCAGCCCGGGCCCGCCATGGCCCGCGCCGAGGCCATCTTCGTCGCCGTCGGCACGCCGCCCGGCGCCGGCGGCGAAGCCGACCTCTCCGCCGTGCTCTCCGTGGCGCGTGACGCGGTGCGTCACGTTCCCGACCGGCCGGATGGTCCGCCGGTGCTGCTCGTGCTCAAGAGCACGGTGCCCGTGGGCACCAACGACCGCGTCACGGCCGTCGTGCGGGAGGCCGGGCACCGCTCGATCGAGGTCGCGAGCAACCCCGAGTTCCTCAAGGAGGGCGTGGCCATCGCCGACTTCCGCCGCCCCGACCGCGTGGTCGTCGGCGTGCGCACCGAACGCGCCGCCGCGCTCATGAAAGAGCTGTACGAGCCGTTTGTGCGCACCGGCGCGCCGATTCTCGTCATGGATCCGGCCAGCGCCGAAATGGTCAAGTACGCCAGCAACGCCATGCTCGCCACGCGCATCTCCTTCATGAACGACATGGCGCGCCTGTGCGACCTCGTGGGCGCCGACACGGACCAGGTCCGCCGCGGCGTCGGCTCCGACCGGCGCATCGGCCCGACGTTCCTGTTCCCGGGCGTCGGCTACGGCGGCTCGTGCTTCCCCAAGGACGTCAAGGCGCTCGTGGCCACCGCGCACGAGAAAGGTCTGCCGTTCTCGCTGTTGGAAGAGGTCGAGAAGACGAACGAGCGCCAGAAACGTCTGCTGGCAGACAAACTGGACGAGAGTTTCCGCCCGCTCGGCGGGCTGTCGAATCGCGTGTTCGCCCTGTGGGGCCTTGCTTTCAAGCCTCAGACCGACGACATGCGCGAGGCGCCGTCGCTGGCGCTGGTGGACGAGCTGCTGGCGCACGGAGCGCGCGTGCGGGCGCACGATCCGGTGGCCGGGGCGCGTGCGGCGGAGCTGCTCGCAGGGCCGGTCGCGGACGGGCGCGTCGAGCTGGTGCCCGGCATGTACGACGCCGTGCAGGGAGCCGACGCGCTGGCCATCGTGACGGACTGGAACGAGTACCGCCATCCGGACTGGGACCGGGTGCGCGGAGGGCTCGTGCGGCCGTGGGTGTTCGACGGCCGGAATCTCTGGGAGCGCGACGCCATGGCGCGGCGCGGTTTCTTCTATCGTTCCATCGGGCGCCCCGACGCAGGGGCGCCGGGCATCGCATGAGGCGCTCGATGAGATCCGTCGCCCGCTGGATGGCCGCCGCCGTGCTCGCCGCCGCCCCGGCCGGATGTTCCAGTCCGTGCCAGCTCATCCAGGAGCGCATGTGCGAGTGCCTGTTCAAGACCACCGACGAGCGCAACTCGTGCGAGACGAGTGCGAGCACCCAGAGCGACCTGAAGCCGCCCACCGACGCGCAGCAGGCGCAGTGCGAGGCGCTGCTGCCCGGGTGTACGAAGCTGCTGGACGCGAGCTGCGACGCGCTCAACACGCCGGACGGCCAGAAGGCCTGCGGCATCTCGCGCTGAGCGGCCTGCGCGGCGGGTGGCCGCCCGGCCCGCCGCGACACATCGTGCGGGTGCGGGGCGGCGCCCGCGAGGGAAGGAATCGTCCGATGGCCAACTGGCTCGTCACCGGAGGAGCGGGATTCATCGGTTCGCACCTGGCGCGCACGCTCGTGGACATGGGCGAGCACGTGCGGGTGCTGGACAACTTCGCGACGGGCCGGCGCGAGAACCTGCGCGGGGTCGAGAACCGGCTGGAGCTTGTGGAGGGCGACTGCGCCGACGCGGCGACCGCGCACGAGGCGGTGCGGGGCATCGACTACGTGCTGCACGAGGCGGCCATTCCGTCGGTGCCGCGCAGCGTCGCCGACCCGGTCGGGACCGATCGCGCCAACTGCGGCGGCACCGTGGCGATGCTCCAGGCGGCCGCCGACGAGGGCGTGCGCCGGTTCGTGTTCGCCGCGTCCAGCTCCGCCTACGGCGACACGCCCGTGCTGCCCAAGGTCGAGACGATGACGCCCGCGCCCAAATCGCCCTACGCGGTGCAGAAGCTCGCCGGCGAACACTACTGCCGCGTGTTCCACGAGACGCGCGGGCTGGCGACGGTGGCGCTGCGCTACTTCAACGTGTTCGGCCCGCGCCAGGATCCCAAGAGCGAGTACGCGGCGGTGGTGCCGAAATTCGCGCTGGCGGCGCTGCGCGGCGAGGCGGCGACGGTGTACGGCGACGGGCGCCAGACCCGCGACTTCACGCCGGTGGCGAGCGTGGTGAAGGCGAATCTGCTGGCGTGTACGGGCGAGCGGGCCGTCGGGCGCACGGTGAACGTGGCGCGCGGCGAGCGGATTTCGCTGCTGGAGCTGCTGGCGGCGCTGGGGCGCATCGCGGGCCGGCCCGTGGAGGCGCGCTTCCTGCCCGCCCGGACCGGCGACGTGCGCGACTCGCTCGCGGACATCTCGCTCGCCCGGGAGCTGCTCGGGTACGAGCCCGCCGCGAGCCTGGACGAGGCGCTCGCGGGGGTCGTGGACTACTACCGCACGGTGACGTGAGCCGGAGCGGCTCGCACCGAGGCCCCCTTCCCCCGGGGTTTTCCGATCGGACCTCCCGCGGACCGACGGGTGCAGATCCCGATGCCGATCACGACACGCTCGACACGGCCACCGGTCCCGGAACCGCGCCGATTCGCGGCTCCCTGCCGGATCGCCCCCCGTCGGTCGCGGCGGGCCGGACCGAGCCCCCCGGCAGTACGCCCGGGCCCGCTCCGTGCCGGCTGGAATCGATTCCACTCCGAGGCAAACCCAGCAATTCCGCGGGGTTGCGATTCCAGAACGCAATTAGTTCGCAGCCTGTGATAAAGCGCCCTCAGGAGCTCGCTGTGGGCGGAACGGGGAGCCGAATGCGCGACCGACATGGATTCGAGCACCTTGGTCGCCGGAGCGTTTCCGGCCTCGCCGGGAGTCCGTTCCGCTCTTGCTGCCGCTTGGCAGCCGCCGTCGCGCCCGCTAGGCTCGCGCCCGCACCTGGGGCCGGGGGCCGATCGGGGCGGGAATCATGGGTTCCGTTCTCTTCAAGCTGCTGACCGTCGCCGCCGGCGGTGCGCTCGTGGCGAGCACCACGGATGCGCGCTCGCTCGTGGACGGCATCGTCGCCGGCGGCAAGGTCGTCATCACCTGCAACGACCTCGAAATCGCCCGAACGGTCGTGCGCGCGCAGCGCGAGTACGACGGGGTCTGGCCATCGGATCTCGGCGCTGTCCTGCACAAGCAAGTCGGCGGCCGCAAGGACCCGGACAAGGACCGCTGGGGCACGTCGCTGCGCCTCGC
>Ga0172369_10003887_pt1 | contig 19373 bp, 19 predicted proteins | sample LakKiv25m_FD_114539 | JGI IMG/M metagenome (GOLD analysis project Ga0172369, IMG submission 114539) | Freshwater microbial communities from Kabuno Bay, South-Kivu, Congo - kab_022012_11.25m | ecosystem: Environmental > Aquatic > Freshwater > Lake | place: Democratic Republic of the Congo...
CTCCGTAATCGGTACAATTGCCAGCACCGCGGTTTACATCGGGCTTTTAGGGACAATAACAGGCATACTTAAGGCTTTTCACGATGTATCAATCAGCGGCTCAAGCGGAATAAGCGTAATTATAGGGGGTATATCAGAAGCATTATCTACTACTGCCGCAGGCCTTACTATTGCCATCCCCGCGGTAGCTGTTTATAATTACTGCATGAAAAAGATTGATGAGTTTGTCAAGGATATGGAGCTGGCTGCTTCTGAAACTATGGATTTGATCAGCGCGATAAAGAAATGATCCACACTACCAGAAGGCAAAAACCGTTTACAGAAATCAACACCGCCCCTTTTACGGATATAATACTGGTACTGATGGCCATATTTATGGTTACTACGCCGCTGGTTATGCAGTCAAATATCCAGGTTAACCTGCCCAGCTCTTCAACCGGAAAACCGATGAAAGAGGCCAGGCAGATCAGTGTTATGGCAACCAATGAAGGCATGATTTACCTTGATAATAAACTGATTTCAAGAAAAGCGCTTAAGGCGGAAGTCGCCAAGCTTCATCAGGATGACCCGGGATTGGAAGTAATTCTGTATTCCGACAAAATGGTCAGGTTTAAAGATATAGTCGGGCTTCTGGATATTTTTAATGAGTTAAACATAAAGAACCTGAACATCGCCACTAAAACAGAGTAAGCAAAGAATATTTGACAAGAGCCCGATTTATGGTAATATAAGTCTGCTTACAAAAGAGTAAAGCAGTTACTAAGCTAACAGACGTCTTAAATCCGAAAATGGATAGAAGGCGTCAATTTTTTTATAGGCATTTTATGCAAAAAGAGGATTTTTATAAGGGGATGAAAACCGTGGGTTTTGTTTCCTTTATTCCCTTTATGTTAGCTGCCGGCCCGCTTTCAGGTTACTTTATAGGTACTTTTTTGCAAAAGAAATTTAATTTTCCGTATTGGGTGGTATTATTTGGTGTTGTTTTTGGTTTTCTGGCGGCAATTATTGAGATAATTAAGATTTTAAAAGCTATCAGCAGGGTGAATAAACAATGAGTGAAAATACCGCAATACCGGAGCTGCCGAATATTTTCGCGATCCTGGCAGAGAAATTCCCCGGAAATGTATTTTTTAAATTCGTTCATCTCTGGGAGAATGTCAGTTTTTCCCTGCTCATTGTTTTAGCTTTGGGGATTTTAGTTTTCTTTGCCTCCAGGAGAAAAGGTTTTATTCCCGGTAACCGGCTGCAGGCAGCGGTTGAGGTTATTGTTGAGGGGCTGGATAATTTTGTCTGTGGAATTATGGGGCCGAAGGGAAGGAGATTCACGCCTTTTATCGGCACACTGTTTATTTATATCTTGTGTATGAATCTTTCAGGCCTCATCCCATTTATGAAGTCCTCTACCGCCAGCTGGTCAACAACTTTGGCTTTGGCGCTCTGCGTATTTTTTTATGTACAGTATACAGCCATCAGGGAGTTGGGGTTTTTGGGTTATTTAGACCACCTGGCGGGTCAGCAAAGGGGGGTTTTAGCTTTTACGATTGTTATGCCGTTGTTTATGTTAATTTTACATATCCTTACCGAATTAATCAGGCCTATCAGTTTATCTTTACGTTTACGCGGTAATATGTGGGGGGATGAAGTATTGATTGCCTTGCTTGCCGGTTTCGGGATTAAAGGTCTGCCGTTGTTGTTTTTTAATATGTTAATGGGGATACTGGCGTCGCTTGTTCAGGCTTCGGTTTTCTGCCTGTTAACTACGATTTATCTGGCGCTTGTTCTAAACCACGAAGAAGAAGTTATAGAGTAGCACCCGGCCCAAGAGGAAGTGGCCGGTGTACCCTTTCAAGGAGGTTAATATGGACGCAAAAGTAGTATTGGATTTAGGTGTAGCAATAGCTTTAGCCGTGGCGGCATTTGGTTCGGCAATCGCTTTAGGTATTGCGGTAGCTTCAGCCATGGGCGCAATCAGCAGGCAGCCGGAGGCTTCCAATAAAATAATGACCAGTATGATTATCGGCTGCGCTTTTATTGAAGCCATTACCATTTACGTTTTGGTATTTGCTTTTATGTACGCCGGCAAGTAAGGTTAAGGGAGATAAAATAGCGTGGAACTTTTAAAGATGCTTAGCGCAAGTGAAATATTTGCGCAGGTTTTAAGTTTTTTCCTGCTTTTATTCTTACTAAGGTTATTTGCCTGGAAGAAGATCCTCAGCCTCCTGGATCAGCGTAAGGAGAAAATCCGCTCTGAATTTGATAAAATTGAAGAGGACAAGCTTGAGATTAGCAGGTTAAAAGCGGACTATGAGTCTAAAATAGCAGTAATCCAGGAGCAGGCTCAAGTAAAAATCAAAGAGGCCATTGAAGAGGGCAGGAAGATAAACGCCCAGATGCGCAAGCAGGCTCATGAAGACGCTCAAGATATTATTAATGATGCGCGTAAGCAGGTAAGGCATGAGGTTTCTAAGGTCCAGGAGCAGCTTAAAGACAGGATTGTGGATATTGCCTTGGGCGCCGCCAGAAGCGTGATTCAGGAGAAGCTCACTGAGGATGGGGACCGCAGGATAGTGGAAAATTTTATTAAAGAGATGGAAAGCGCGGAATGATAAAGAACAAGGTAATTGTCAGCAGGTATGCCGAGGCCTTTATAGGTTTGGCGCGGGAAAATTGCGGGTTGGAAAAGGCTTTAGATGACCTGGTAATCGTAAAGAATATCATTCGCGACAACCCGGGATTTAGTGAATTGATGTATAATCCGGAGATCTCGGACACCGAGAAATGCGTAATTATTGACGAGGTAATCAGGGATGGCCTTTGCGATGAGATACGCAATTTCCTGAAACTTCTTATTGAAAAAAAACGTTTTGATATTTTTCTGGATGCCGCTGAATACCTGCGCGCAAAATACGCTCATCATGGCCAGGTGGATGTATTGCTCAGGACCGCCTTTCCGCTGGAGCTGGATTTGATAAAAAAGATAGAGGTTGTTTTAAAAAAGAGGCTTAAGCAGGACTTAAGGTTCTATATCGATTTAGATGGCAGCCTCCTGGGCGGGGTGCAGGTAGTTATCGGCAACACTATCATTGACGGCTCGGTAATAAAACGGCTTAACGACTTGAAAGAAAAATTTACTACAGTAACTATCGAATAGCTAATGAAAGGCGTAAAATGGTTTTAAAGCCGGAAGAGGTTACTTCTATAATCAAGAAAGAGCTGGAAAAATATAAAACCCGGCTGCGCACCGAGTCTATCGGTACGGTTATCCAGGTAGGGGACACCATCGCGCGTGTTTACGGATTAGATGATGTGATGATGGGCGAGCTGGTGCAGTTTTCCGATAATATCATGGGCATGGTTTTAAACCTTGAAGAAGATAGCGCAGGGGTGGTAATTTTCGGTACGGATAATCCCGACCAGAGCATTAGAGAAGGGGATATTGTTAAGCGCACCGGTAAGATTGTGCAGGTCCCCGTAGGAGAGGCGCTGGTTGGCAGGGTGGTTAACGCTTTAGGCCGGCCAATTGACGGCAAGGGCAAGGTCAACACACAAAAATCCAGGCCGATAGAATCCAGTGCCCCTAATGTAGTAGAGAGGCAGCCGGTAAACCAGCCATTGCAGACCGGGGTAAAAGCCATAGACGCCATGACTCCTATTGGCCGCGGCCAGCGTGAATTGATTATCGGAGACCGTCAGACCGGCAAGACCGCCATTGCTATAGATACAATTATCAATCAAAAAGGAAAAGATGTTTACTGTATTTATTGCGCAATCGGACAAAAATTATCCAGCGTGGTAGCGGTAAATGAGGTGCTCAAGAAACACGGGGCAATGGATTATACTACTATAGTCAGCGCTTCCAGCCGTGCTTCGGCAAGCCTGCAGTATCTTGCGCCTTATGCGGCAACAGCCATCGCGGAAGAGTTCATGTATTCAGGAAAGCATGTTTTAGTAATTTACGATGACCTGTCCAAGCATGCCCAGGCCTACCGCCAGCTGTCTTTGCTTCTAAGGCGGCCTCCGGGAAGAGAGGCATACCCGGGAGATATATTTTATTTGCATTCAAGGCTCCTTGAAAGGAGCGCTAAATTAAATGATAAATTAGGCGCGGGCTCCATAACCGCTATCCCTATTATTGAAACTCAGGCCGGAGATATATCAAGCTATATTCCTACTAATGTAATTTCTATTACTGACGGCCAGATTTACCTGGAAAGTGATTTATTTTATGCCGGTGTGCGTCCTGCGGTAAATGTAGGTTTATCAGTTTCCCGCGTGGGAGGTAAGGCGCAAAGCAGGGCTATGCGCCAGGTTGCTTCAAAGCTAAGGTTGGATCTTGCGCAGTATCGTGAATTGGTAACTTTTACGCAATTTGGCACAGACCTTGATAAGACGACGCGTGCACAGCTTACCCGCGGTGAGAGGATGGTTGAAATTTTAAAGCAGGTGCAGTATGAGCCGCTTGGAACAGCCAGGCAGATAATCATTATTTACGCCGGTACCAATGGTTGTCTCGATGATTTGCCGGTTGGCGCGGTTAAGAAATTCGAGGCATATCTTTATAAATTCATCGAGAAGAATTATCCCGGGATTACGCAGGAGATAGAGCTAAAGAATGATTTAGATCCAGATTTAAGGGCTAAGCTGGACAAATTGATCGCTGATTCCAAGAAAGAGTTCTTGGGCCGATCTTAATAATATGTCACAATCCATAAAGCAGATAAAGAACCGTATCCGTAGCGTAGAAAATACCAAGAAAGTAACCGGCGCCATGCAGATGATCTCGGTTGTTAAGTTAAATCGTATTGAGGATGAGCTTTTCGCTTTACGGCCGTATGCCTTAAGGCTGGAGAATATTATGTATAATTTAGCCTGCCTGCCGCAGAATTCCATATCCGGATATTTTCATAAAAAAACCGTTCAAACCAATATTGTGTTTTGTTTGATAACTTCCGATAGCGGGTTATGCGGGATGTATAATCAGAATATTATTCGTCTCACAGAGGAGTTTTTGCAAGAGAACCGCGATAAAAGAGTAAAGTTAATCGTGGTTGGGCAGAAGGGTCTAAGTTATTTCAGGGCCAGGCAGGCAGAAATACTTAATTCATATACAGGTTTAAACGCAAAATTTACGCCAAATTTATGCGATAAGATTACCGCTGAGCTTAGCCAGCTGTTTTTGAGCGGCCAGGCGGATTCGGTTTATCTGGCTTATACTTATTTTGAAAACTCTCTTATTCAGAGGCCAACTTTACAGCGCCTGCTCAGCATTGAGCCAAAGAAAATTAAGCCAGAGGAATACATCGCGGAGCCGGATTTAAAAAGCATACTCGCGGATTTAATCCCGCGCTATCTTTTGATTAAGACGCGCCTTGTTTTTCTGGAGGCATTTACTTCGGAGCACGCTGCCAGGACAATATCCATGAAGACGGCTACTGATAATGCCAGGGAGCTCCTGGAAGGGCTGGTGCTTTTAAGAAATAAAGTCAGGCAAGCGGGGATCACCCAGGATATTTTAGAGATTACTTCATCTGTTGAGGCACTGAAAGGATAAATTATGGCAGAGGGCCAGATTATTCAAATTATTGGACCAAGCGTGGATATCAGGTTTCCTGAGAATCAGGGGCCGCAACTTTTGAATGCGATTAAAATTGAAGCGGAAGGGATTGATCTTATCCTTGAGGTTGCCCAGGACATCGGAAATAATACAGTGCGTTGTATTGCCCTGGGCTCTACTGATGGCCTGGTGCGCGGAATGAAGGCAAATGATACGGGAAGCCCGATTACCGTACCTATAGGCCAACAGACTTTAGGCAGGATATTTAATCTTTTGGGCGAGCCGATTGACGGCCAGGGTAAGCTGGAGCATCCGGAAATAAGGAATCCAATTCACAGGACCAGCCCTAACTTTGAAGAGCAATTACCTATAGAAAACATTTTAGAGACAGGATTAAAGGTTATTGATCTTTTGGCCCCTATTCCTAAGGGGGGTAAGGTAGGCTTATTTGGCGGCGCAGGCGTGGGTAAAACAGTGATTGTTATGGAGTTGATTCGTACTATTGCCACAGAACACGGCGGCGTTTCAGTTTTTGCCGGAATAGGTGAGCGCACCAGGGAAGGAAATGAGCTTTGGCTTGAACTAAATGCATCGGGGGTAGTTAAAAACAGCGCTCTTGTGTTTGGCCAGATGAATGAGCCGCCAGGCGCGCGGCTACGCATCGGTTTGTCCGCTTTAACTATGGCGGAGTATTTTCGTGATCAGGAGAGGAAAGATGTGCTCTTGTTTATTGATAATGTTTACCGCTATATTCAGGCAGGCTCAGAGGTTTCTACGCTTTTAGGCAGGATGCCTTCAGCAGTGGGATACCAGCCTAATCTCTCAACAGAGGTTGCCCAGCTCGAAGAGAGGATTGCCTCAACTCGCGATGGTTCGATAACTTCTATACAAGCGGTATATGTACCGGCAGATGATTTAACTGATCCGGCTCCCGCGGCCATATTCTCGCATCTTGATGCGAAAATAGTTTTATCGCGCCAGATCTCCGAACTGGGAATTTATCCGGCGGTGGACCCTTTGGATTCTAATTCCAGGATTATGGATCCGCGCCTTCTTGGCGAGGAGCACTATAATGCTGCCCTGGCAGTTCAGAAGATCTTGCAGCGTTACAAAGACCTGCGTGACATTATTTCAATTTTAGGCATTGATGAGTTATCCGATGAAGATAAATTAACCGTGCAGCGGGCGCGTAAAGTACAGAGATTTTTTTCGCAGCCCTTCTTTGTAGCGGAAAACTTTACCGGGATGAAGGGTAAGTATGTAAAATTGGAAGAAACAATTAAAGGGGTTAAAATGATTATTGAAGGCGCGCTCGATAATCTGCACGAGCAGGCGTTTTATATGGTTGGTACAATTGAAGAAGCGATCGAGAAGAATAAACAACTATTAAATAACCCATAAGGGAATATGGCTGCTAAAGTTTTTAAGGTTGGAATCTATTCCAGTGATAAAACGATATATGAAGGAGAGGCAATTTCTTTGATTGCGCCATCAGAATCAGGCTATCTGGGTGTTTTGGCTGAACATGCTCCTTTGGTGGCCAGGCTTACTCGCGGTAAAATTACTTTACGTTCTTCAACAGGGAAAACCAGCGAAATAGACTCATCTCCGGGCGGATTTCTTGAAATTTTTAAAAATCAAGTCACCCTTCTTTTATAAGAAAATAATCTCAGAATATTCTTGACAAATAAGGCAGAAATGCTATATTGGCGTTGTTATTGTGAAAAATAGAACAATATGATTATGAATAAAAACTGCATCATTCGGCTTTCCCGATATAAAAACGCTCTCTATAGATTACAAGCTTTGGGTTTTGTGAAAGTTTTCTCAGATAACCTGGCAGACGCCGTTGGCGGTACCGCTTCCCAGGTAAGAAAAGATTTCTCAATTTTTGGTATCTCCGGAAACAAAAAAGGAGGTTACCAGATTGACTCATTGCTTGAGAAATTAAACAGCATACTTGGTAAAGACCAGCTGCAGAAGGTTATTGTTGTTGGCGCCGGACATATCGGAAGCGCGCTTATGCGCTATCGGGGATTTGAGAAGGAAGGTATAAAAATCGTCGCCGGTTTTGATATTGATCCGGCTAAGATCAACCGTTCCGGAGCTGTACCGGTCCTGCCTTTAGAAGAGGTTAAGTCTTTTGTAAAATCTAACGGCATTCGCATAGCTATTCTGGCTGTCCCGGATATCGCGGCACAAACGGCCGCTGACTTAATCTCTGCCTCGGGAATTAAAGGGATACTTAATTTTGCGCCGCTGAGACTTAGGAACGCTGAAGGATGTATTATTAACAATGTTAACCTTGAGATTGAATTAGAGAATCTTATTTATTTTGTTAATGTAACAGAGAAGACCAAATAACATATATAAGGAAGCGATGGGTAGGGTTGCGTTAAGAAAAGATGAAATTTTAGAGTCCAGCCTGGATAAGGCAGAGCTGGATAAGATTATCTCTCGTTACGCAGGAAAGCCGGGCAGGCTTCTGGGAATATTGGAGGATGCCCAGAAATTAAATAAGTATAAATATCTTGCCCAGGGTGATTTAGAGTATATAGCCAGTAAATCCAGGGTACCTTTATCCAGAATATATAATATTATTACTTTTTACGCCTTCTTTAACCTTAAACCGCAAGGAGAGCATTCGGTTATTGTCTGCCGGGGCACAGCATGCCATACCCGGGGGTCAAAAAACCTGCTGGATTTCTTAATCAATTTATTAGGTTTTAAGGAGGATGATTTCAGCCAGGATGGCAAGTCATTCCTGACTACCAAGGATAACAAATTTACAATTAAGACAGTTGCCTGCTTTGGCCAGTGCGCGCTGGCTCCGGTAGTTGAGGTTGACGGCAATATTTACAGCCGTATGACTACGGAGAAATTACGCAAGATTATAAAAGGCATATGTTCGCGCAGGAGCATGAAATGATCATTAAAAGCGCTGAAGATTTAAAACTGATTAAAGAAAAAGGGTTGGCGAAGTTATTGCCTAAGGGGGCGCGTATTGCCGTGGGCATGGGGACTTGCGGTATTGGCAACGGAGCCGAAGAATTATTACGGGCTTTTAAATCCAGCCTTGCTAAAAGAAAAATACCGGCGCTGTTAACTAAGGTGGGTTGTTTTGGTTTTTGCGCTCAAGAACCTCTGGTCAATATTTATCTGCCAGGTAAACCTTTAGTTATCTTAAACCGCGTCCTGCCTAAAGACGTAGATTCTATAGTCAGGGAACTTGCCAATAATAATATTAATCCTAAAAGGGCTTTGTGCAAGATTGAGAAATGGGATCATCTTACGGGCGAGATTTCTTACGGCAAAGGGTTTGAGCATATACCTGATTGGGATAAAATACCATTTTTTAAGGGGCAGAAAAAGATTGTTTTAAGGGATTGCGGACTGATTAATCCTGAAGACATAGAAGAGTATATCGCTGTGGGTGGATACCTTGCCCTGTCAAATGTTTTAAGGGATCTTAAGCCGGAAGCTGTTATCGCGGAAGTAAAGAAATCAAAGTTAAGGGGCAGGGGAGGGGCAGGTTTTCCTACCGGGATAAAATGGGAGTTGATGCGTAAGGAGAATTCAGAGGAGAAATATATTATTTGTAATGCCGATGAAGGCGATCCCGGTGCGTATATGAACCGCAATGAAAGCGAAAGCGACCCGCATATGCTTTTAGAGGGTATGATTATCGGGGCTTATGCCATGGGTGCTTCTATGGGTATTATTTATGTGCGCGCAGAATATCCTTTGGCGGTAGAGCGGATTAAAACAGCCATTAAACAGGCCAGGGGTTATGGCCTCCTGGGTGAAAATATACTGGGTAGTGGTTTTTCTTTTGACCTGCAGCTGGTTGAAGGGGCCGGCGCTTTTGTTTGCGGAGAGGAGACAGCATTAATCTCTTCACTCGCGGGAAAATCAGGAAGGCCGCATCCCCGCCCGCCGTTTCCGGCGCAAAAAGGGTATTTGGATAAACCCACTAATATCAATAATGTAGAAACCTGGAGTAATATCCCGGTGGTTATTTCTAAAGGCGCAGATTGGTTTATGCAGACCGGGACCAAGAATAGTTCAGGTACGAAAGTTTTTTCTCTTGTGGGTAAGATAAAAAATACCGGCTTAGTTGAGCTCCCTCTGGGCTCAACCTTGCAAACCCTTGTTTATAATATTGGCGCAGGAACCGGTACAAATAAAAAGGTCAAGGCTGTGCAAAGCGGCGGGCCTTCCGGAGGCTGCATTCCCACAACATTATTTAATACACCTATTGATTATGAAACCCTGGCTTCTTTGGGGGCGATCATGGGCTCAGGCGGGATGGTGGTAATGGATGATGATAATTGCATGGTTGATGTGGCGCGGTATTTTACGGAGTTTACAACCAGTGAATCCTGCGGTAAATGCACCCCTTGCCGGGAGGGTCTGAACCAGAGTTTAAATATCCTGACAAATATTACAAAGGGCAAGGCTAGCCTGAACGAAATGCAGAATTTAGAAGATTTAGGGGGGGTGATTAAAGATACCGCCCTTTGCGGTTTGGGGCAAACCGGGCCGAATCCCGTGCTTACTACGCTTAAATATTTTAAACATGAGTATGAAGAGCATATCAAAGAGCAGCGTTGTGACGGAGGAATATGTTCGGATCTTTTTGTTTCTCCTTGTGAAAATAGCTGTCCATTGCATATGAATATTCCGGGGTTCCTGGAGTTATTTAAGGAAGGCAAATTGAGCGAAGCGTTTGAGTGCATTATCCGGGATAACCCTTTTCCGTCTTCCAGCGGCAGGATCTGCCACTTCCATTGTAAAATGCGTTGCCGCAGGGATGATATTGATTATCCGGTTTCGCAGGGGGAAATTCATAGATATATCGCGGATCAGGTATATAAAAGCGGCAAGGAAGCTGGGATTATCGGGCGTTTGGCCAGGGAAAGGCTGCCAAAGACAGGCAAAAAGGTTCTTATCATCGGCGCGGGACCCTGCGGGTTAACCGCGGCTTTTTATCTTAGCCGGCTTGGCCATGATGTCAGCGTCTGTGAAGCTAACTCCGAACCAGGAGGGGTCTTGCGTTATGGTATCCCCGAGTACCGCCTGCCCAAGGCAGTATTAAGAAAAGAGATCGCTTTTGTGCAGAAGATGGGGACAAAGATTTTATGCAATAAGAAAATCAAGGCAAAGGATTTAGATAAAAAGATTAAAGAATCGGACGCCGTGTTTTTAGCTACCGGGGCTTATAAAAATATGAGTTTGGGTATTCCGGGAGAGGGTTTAAAAGGCGTATTGTCAGGCACCGCCTTCCTGGAAGATGTGGCAGTCGGAAAAGATCCGCTTATCGGCAAGAAAGTGATAGTTATTGGCGCCGGCAATGTCGCGGTGGATGCCGCGCGTACAGCTTTAAGGTTCGGCAGCGAGGTGACTATTGTTTATCGGCGGCAGAAAGAAGATATGCCGGCAAATAAAGATGAAATCAAGGGAGCGGAGTCAGAAGGCGTTAAGTTTATGTTTTTAGCCAGCCCTAAAGCCATGGTGGAAGGTTCCCGTGGCAGGCTGGAAGGTTTAGTTGCGACCAGGATGACTTTAGGGGATTATGACCTTTCCGGCAGGAGAAGGCCCGTAGCTACCGACGAAGTCTTTAAGATTCCTTGCGATACGGTAATTTTGGCTATCGGAGAAAAAGTAGATGCGGAGTTTATCAAGAGCTGTGGTATTTTAATTAACCAGGACGGGACAGTTAAGGCAGGCAGGTTTGATTTAAAAACCAGTTTGGATAAGGTTTATGCCGGAGGGGATTTAGTTATGGGCCCGGCAACCGCGGTAGAGGCAATGTCTGACGGTAAAAAGGCTGCCAGGGTAATTGATCTGGCGTTAACCTCGGAAGACAGGTTTGCCAGGCTGTTTCATAAATTTAATTATAAATCTGAAATTCCCCTGGAGCCAAAGGTGTCTAAGAAATTAGATGGCGAGAAACTGGAAATAAATAAGCGCAGGAATAATTTTAAGGAGGTTTCTTTGGGGTTATCATTAAAACAAGCCCGTGCCGAAGCTAACAGGTGTTTAAGGTGCGATGTTAAAGAGGGGAAATAGATGCAAGAGGGAAAAGTATCTTTAAAAATTGATGGTAAGGCCTATGAATTTGATGCCGGCCTGACTATTTTAGAGGCCTGCGCGAAAGCCGCGATTGACATCCCTACGCTTTGTTATCTAAAAGATATTAATCAGGAGGCTGCCTGTTCAATTTGCTTAGTTGAAGTAAGGGGGGCAAAAACCCTGTTGCGCTCATGTGTTACCTCCATAAAACAGGGGATGGAGATTCTTACGAATACCAGCCGCGTAAGAAATGCCAGGAGGCTGAATCTGGAGCTGCTTTTGGCCGGCCATCCCAAAGATTGCCTTGTTTGCGACAGGAATCAATCCTGCGAGTTGAGAAAACTGGCTTTTGATATGGGGATAAGAGAGGTAAGGTTCCCTAAGGCAACAAAAACAGAGCTGCCTCTTGATAATACCTCTGTATCTTTATCCCGGGATCCTAATAAATGCATTTTATGCGGACGTTGTGTTGCTGTGTGTTCTGCTGTTCAGAGCGTTAAAGCGATTGATTTTTCCGGCCGCGGCAAAGCCAGCAAAGTAACTACATTTTTTGATAATGGCCTGGCAAACAGTGTCTGCGTTAATTGCGGCCAGTGCCTTTTAGTCTGTCCTACAGGGGCAATCACTGAAAAGAACGCGACAGGCGAAGTCTGGCGCGCGTTATCAGATCCTAAGAAATTTGTGGTTGTAGAAGTGGCTCCGGCAGTAAGGGCGGCGATTGGCGAAGAGTTTGGCATGCCGGCGGGCAGCCTGGTTACGGCTAAGTTAGCCGAAGCATTACGCAAATTAGGTTTCGCAAAAATTTTTGATACCCAGTTTTCCGCCGACCTGACGATTATGGAAGAAGGCCATGAGTTAATCCATCGGGTTAAGAATAAAGGCATGCTGCCTATGATAACCTCCTGTTCTCCGGGCTGGATAAAATTCGCGGAGCATTTTTTCCCGGAAATACTGGGGCATATCTCTACCTGTAAATCTCCCCAGCAGATGTTCGGCGCGGTTGCCAAGACTTACTATGCCGAGAAATATAATATTGACCCCAGGAATATAGTAGTTGTCTCAATTATGCCATGTACTGCCAAGAAATTTGAGGCGCTTCGTCCGGAAATGCAAAGCGCATTTGATTATTGGAAGGATAAGCTTGGCCTTAAGGAAAGCCAGTCCTTCAGGGATGTGGATTTTGTTTTGACCACCCGGGAAGCCAGCCGTTTAATTAAAGAGGCGGGGATTAATTTCACGAACCTGGCGGGTGAAAATTTTGATGAACCCTTAGGTATTTCTACGGGAGCAGCGGTAATATTTGGGGCAACCGTCGGGGTAATGGAAGCCGCGTTAAGGACAGCTTATGAAGTGCTTACCGGCAGGCAGTTGGAAAAGCTTGATTTTATGGATTTAAGGGGCCTTGACGGTATTAAAGTTGCCGAGATAAATATTGATGGGTTACCTTTAAAGGTTGCCGTGGCTAATAGTTTAAGCAACGCGCGCGTATTATTAGAGGATGTCAAACTCGGCCGTTCGCCTTATGCGTTCATAGAGATCATGACTTGTCCTGGAGGATGCCTGGGAGGCGCTGGCCAGCCCATCCCCACTAATAATGAGGTCAGGTTAAAAAGGATGGAGGCAATTTATCGCGAAGATAAGAACAAGCCTCTTAGAAAATCGCATGAAAATCCGGCGGTGCAGGCTTTGTATAAGGAATTTCTGGGCCAGCCTTTAGGAGAAAAATCGCACCATTTATTGCATACGCATTATAAAAAGAGAGAAGAGAGGTTTTAGTAAAATTCCCCTTGCCTTTTAGAAAAGATATGATAGAATTCTTTCGCTAATCTAGAAGTTTCTTGTTTTTGGCCCATCTTTTAGTAAGCCAAGTTAAGAGCTTAAGGATCAAACCGGCAGGAAAATATTCATAAAAAAATTTAAACATGGAACATAAAAAACTCAATCCGGAATTAGTCAGCCTTGTCCAGCAGTGGAAAGGTAAAGAAGGCAATTTGATCATGATCCTGCATGAGGTCCAGAATCATCATGGTTATGTGCCGCGGGAACTGTCTTTGGAATTATCCAAAATGCTGGATGTGCCGCTGGCCAGGATCTATGAGGTGATTACTTTTTATAACTTCTTTAAGTTAACCCCTCCCGGCAAGCATCGTATTGCTTTATGTATGGGGACAGCCTGTTATCTGCGTGGCGCGGCAGTAATCCTGGAAGAAATAAAAAATATCTTAGGCATCAAAGAAGGCCAGACTACCAAGGACGGTATTTTCTACCTGGATGTAGTCAGGTGCCTGGGGTGCTGTGGTTTAGCCCCCGTGGTGATGATTGATGACAAGGTGTATGGCAAGGTTAAAAAGAACGAGATTGCCGATATCCTGTCCAAATATATTAAAGAGGAATAATAAATTAATGGATAAATTAACCCCCGCTGATTTAGAGAAAATGAACAAGGCCTCAACCGATAAACCTAAGGATTGGATTAAGGTGGGTATGGGCAGTTGCGGGATTGCCGCCGGGGCCGAAGAGGTTTTTAATTTCTTTATTGAAGAGGTAAAAAAGAGGAACTTGCAGATTGATATTAAGAAGTGCGGCTGCGCGGGCAGTTGTTATGCCGAGCCCCTGGTTGAGGTCAGCGTTGAAGGATTGCCTTCAGTAGTTTACGGCACGGTGAATAAAGAGATAGCCACGAAGATACTGGAAAAGCATGTTATATCCAAAATGCTGGTTAATGATTGCATCTTCGAGGTCTTAGTTTAAGAAGGGAAATATTTAATTCATGTATACCAAGGTCATCTTAGTAAAAGATACTGATTTAAAGAGGCAGGATAAAACGCGCGAGTTTTATACTCACCTGCTGGATCACCTGCGGGAAAGTAACCTGCATGCGCAGATCCAGGTGGTCAGGGTTGCTGATATCGGCGTATATGATAGGGGGTTGGTATTAAAGATACTCCCGGATAAGATCACCTATGTTAATGTCCAGGATGCGGATATCAAAAGAATAGTCGATACTACCCTGGATAAAGGGAAGGCTGTCGAAGACCTGGTTTTTAAGGCTAAGGCCAGGCAATTCAGGATTGTTTTGCGTAATTGCGGAAATATTGACCCGGAAAGCATTGAAGAATATATTGCCAGCGGCGGATATCTGGGCTTAAAGAAGGTCCTCGGCGAATTGGGCCAGCAAAAATTAATCGAGGAAATAAAAATCAGCGGTATCCGAGGTAGGGGCGGGGCTGGATATCCTACGTGGATGAAATGGAATTTTGCCCGCGAGGTTGTTTCTGCCGAGAAGTTTGTTATCTGTAATGCAGATGAAGGAGACCCCGGCGCCTATATGGACAGGAGCGTCTTGGAAGGTGACCCGCATTCAGTTATCGAAGGTTTAATTATCGCCGCTTTTGCCATTGGGGCTTCCAAGGGTTATTTTTATATCCGCGCTGAATATCCTTTAGCGGTTGAAAGGATTAATAAGGCAATTAAACAGGCTTATGATTATGGGCTATTAGGTAAAAATATTCTGGGCAGTTCTTTTAATTTAGATATAGAAATAAGGCTGGGAGCCGGAGCATTTGTCTGCGGGGAAGAAACCGCGTTAATCTCTTCTATTGAAGGCAAGAGAGGTTACCCTCATCCCCGTCCGCCGTATCCTTCGGTAAAGGGGCTGTGGGGTAAGCCTACGGTTATTAATAATGTTGAAACCCTGGCAAATATACCGGTAATTATTTCAAAGGGCGGAAAATGGTTTTCCCAGATTGGCACGCAAACCTCAAAAGGAACAAAGGTTTTTGCGGTAACCGGAAAAGTTAAGAATTCAGGATTGGTCGAGATAGCGATGGGTGCGACTTTAAGGGAAATCGTAATGGATATTTGCGGCGGGACATTATCCGGCAAGCCGATAAAAGCGGTGCAAACAGGCGGGCCTTCCGGAGGAGTAATTCCTGAGGAGCTCCTGGATACGCCGGTGGATTATGAAAATCTGCAGAAATTAGGTTCAATTATGGGCTCAGGCGGAATGATTGTTATGGACGATGATGATTGCATGGTGGATATTCCTAAGTTTTACCTGGGGTTTTGCGTGGAAGAATCCTGCGGAAAGTGCGCCCCTTGCCGTATTGGCGGTTTTCAAATGCTGGGTTACCTGAAGAAAATATCTGAAGGCAAGGGTAAGCCGGAGGACCTAAGCCAAATGCGCAGGCTTGCACAGGCTATGCAGAAGGCGTCCTTATGCGGGTTGGGCCAAACCGCTTCAAATCCGGTGATTTCTACTTTAAAATATTTCGAATCCGAATATAATGAACATATTTTAAATAAGAGATGCCCGGCGGGAAAATGCAACAGCCTGGTAACTTATGCTATAGTAGAAGATAAATGTAAACGCTGCGGGATATGCGTAATTAACTGTCCGGTTCAGGCAATCAGCGGAGATAAGGAACAGGGATACTTGATAGCCCCGGAGAAGTGCGTAAAGTGCGGCAGGTGTTTTGATGTCTGCAAATTTAAGGCTATCAGTAAGAAATGACCCTTTGCAGCGTTTCGTTTGCTTAGGGGAATACTGAAGCGGTCCTGATTAATTATATTCTAAAAAGGTGCGGTATTTCGACCGCGAATGTATAACCATGACTAAAATAGTGAAAGCGAAAATCAATGGTATTTTATTAAGAGTGGAAGCAGGTACTACCATTTTAGAGGCGGCTAAAAGAGTGCAGATAAAGATTCCCACTCTTTGTAAACACCCCGACCTTCCTGCTTCGGCAGCCTGCGGTATTTGTATTGTCAAAATTAAAGGTTCGCAGAAGATGCTGCGTGCTTGTTGCACCCCGGTGGAAGAAGGAATGGAGATTACCACGCATGACCCGGAGATAGTGGAGATAAGAAGAACGGTGATTGAGCTGATTTTATCCAACCATCCTAATGATTGCCTTAAATGCGGCAGGAATAATGAGTGTGAATTGCAGAAATTAACCGCGGAGTTCGGGATAAAAGAAGAATCCTTCCCGCAGTTTATTAAGGATTTACCGATAGATACTTCTACCCGGGCGGTGGACCTGGACCCTAAAAAATGCATTCTTTGCGGCCGGTGCGTGTATGCCTGCCAGGAGATGCAGGATGTTTGGGCCCTCTCCTTTCTGGAAAGAGGGATCAAGACCAGGATTTCTCCGGCGGGTGATATCCAATTGGCGGATTCCCCTTGTGTGCGCTGCGGGCAGTGTTCGGCGCATTGTCCTACCGGAGCCTTTGTTGAACAGGATCATACAGCGCAGGCATGGAAGGCGTTGCAGGACCCGGATAAGTATTGCGTAGTGCAGATTGCCCCGGCGGTCAGGGTTTCGATTGGCGAGGCTTTTGGCTATGTGGGTAAAAACTTTACCAAAAAACTTTATGCTTTATTAAGGCGCTTAGGGTTCCATGCGGTTTTTGATACCTCATTTGCCGCGGATCTTACGATTATGGAGGAGGCAAGTGAATTTGAAGAAAGATTATTGCATGGGAAGAACCCGCTTCCTCTAATTACTACATGTTGCCCTTCCTGGGTGGATTTTATGGAGAAATTTTATCCGGACATGATCGATCATTTCTCATCCTGTAAATCTCCGCATGAGATTTTAGGGGTACTCTCCAAGACCTATTATGCAGAGAAGAATAAGATTGATCCCTCAAAGATTTTTATGGTTTCTATCATGCCCTGTACCGCTAAGAAATATGAGATTACCAGAAACGAGGAGATGTCTGCTTCGGGATTCCAGGATATCGATACAGTGCTCTGTACCAGGGAGCTGGTGCGCATGATTAAGCAGGCGGGTATAGATTTTGACAGCTTGCCTGATGAAGAGTGCGATAGCATACTGGGGGAATATGCCGGAGCCGGAGTAATCTTTGGCGCAACCGGAGGGGTAATGGAGGCGGCATTAAGGACGGCGCATTACTTTGTTACCGGCAAGGAATTAAAAAATGTTGTATTTGAAAATGTCCGCGGCATAAAGGGGATTAAAGAAACTGAGGTTGAAATTTCCGGGAAAAAACTTAAGATTGCCATTGCTCATGGTTTAAGTAATGTTGAATATATTTTAAAGAAGGTTCAGGAGGCTAAGAAAAACAATCAGGAGATGCCGTATCATTTTATTGAGGTTATGGCCTGCCCCGGAGGCTGCGTTGGGGGGGGAGGGCAGCCTTATATGGTTACGGATGAACTGAGGATTAAAAGGGCGCAGGCATTGTACCAGGATGACGATCAAAAACAGGTTCGCTGCAGCCACCAGAATCCGTATATTAAGAGGATTTACAAGGAGTTTTTAGGCAAACCTTTAGGCGAGAAGTCAGAAAAGCTTCTGCATGTGCATTATAAGGCAAGGCCGATTTACGCAAAATAAATATAAATAATAGATCCTGCGGTAAGGAGTTTTTCTCTCTAATCCAAGGGGGTTAAAGTTTTAGATCCCAACCTTTCTGCAGGAGAGTTTTACAGCGAGGTTGGGATTTTAGTTTAGGGACGGTTCTCAGCTCAAAGCAGAACTGTCCCTAAAAAAGGGACAGTTTTCCTTTGTTTTGAGAACCGTCCCTAAATCAAAGGAGGGAATATGGGAAAACGTTTAGGTTTTGTGGGGATGATCATTCATAACCGTAAAAAGACCGCACCTTTGGTAAACAAAATATTAACCGAATTCGGCGATTTGATTATTGGCCGCATGGGGATCCCGCATGTCAAGAAGGAGCATAGCGTAATTGTGGTGATCGTAGATGCCTCCACTGACGAATTAGGCGCATTAACCGGGAAGCTCGGGAAAATCGAAGGGGTTTCAGTAAAATCAGGTTTAAGCAAGGATGAAATATGCTCTACATTAACGAAGAAAGAATAAATAATTTATTAATTGATGCGGATAAATTTGACAGCCGCAAGATTGACCTTATTCTGGAGAAGGCAAAATCGCTTCAGCGTTTAGCGCTGGATGAGTCCGCGGTTTTGCTTTCGGTGAAAGACCCTGAATATATAAAGAAGATATTTGCCGCGGCCAGTTTTGTCAAAGATACTATTTACGGCAGGAGGGTGGTTTTATTCGCGCCGCTTTATATCAGCAATCTCTGTGCCAATTCCTGTTTGTACTGCGCCTTTAAGTCGGATAACCCGCTGATTAAACGCAAGGCTTTGACTGTTGCTGAAATTAATACCCAAACAGAATGGTTGCTGAACCGCGGCCACAAAAGGATACTTATGGTCTGTGGCGAAGAAGCTCCGGGAGGTAAATCAAACATAGATTATTATGTTGAGGCGGTTAAGGCTATATATGAAGCGCAGGTAGGTAAAAATAAAATTAAAAGAGTTAATGTTAATTGCGCTCCTTTAAGTGTTGATGAGTTTAAGCAGCTTAAGGCAAGCGGCATCGGCACATACCAGATTTTTCAGGAGACATATCATCAGGCTACTTATTTGCGCATGCATCCTAAGGGGCCGAAGTGTGATCCGGATAACCGGATTGGGGCGGTTGACCGGGCATTCAGCGCTGGAATTGATGATATAGGTATTGGGGCGCTTTATGGGTTATTTGACTGGCGTTTTGAGACATTGGGATTGCTTTTACATATCGAGCACATGGAAGAAAGGTTTGGTGTAGGTCCGCATACTATCTCTGTGCCGCGCATTGAGCCGGCAGAGGGGGCGGAGATTTCTTTTAACCCGCCGTATAAGATTTCGGATGAAGAGTTCAAAAAGGTGGTCGCGGTCTTAAGGCTTTCTGTACCGTATACCGGGATAATC
>Ga0172369_10003888_pt1 | contig 19352 bp, 19 predicted proteins | sample LakKiv25m_FD_114539 | JGI IMG/M metagenome (GOLD analysis project Ga0172369, IMG submission 114539) | Freshwater microbial communities from Kabuno Bay, South-Kivu, Congo - kab_022012_11.25m | ecosystem: Environmental > Aquatic > Freshwater > Lake | place: Democratic Republic of the Congo...
GATCCGTGTCCTTTGTACAGGGGCCATGATAAGAGTCCTCGCCACAACGAAGATTGTATTTTGTGACATACGGCTTAAAGAAGGATGTACCGCCACCTTCGCTCACGGTGCAAAGAATACCTTTCGCGTCATTAACCACTATACCGGACAGCCAGCTTACACTCGTACCCTCAAATGCACTTGGCAACATGGGGGTTGAGGAGCCGAGTAACACTGTCTCACGACAGCTGGTTGTGACCTCGAGGAGCTTATCTATGGTACCGTTTACAATGGAGGCGGAAGTGATGAGCGCCACGTCGCAGTGGGGTAAGATCTCGAAAGCCTCTTCAGATGGCCTACATACCCCAGGGCGCCCATCAGCTTCTTCAAAGATGTCCAGTCGCGCTACTCGTTGTTCGAGTAAAGTTACAAGAGGGCCAAAGTAACCAATCATGCCTACTCGGTCCGTATGGGTCAGCTTGACGGCGTCCAACACATCTCCCTTTATCGCGGCTGCTGTCGGTTGGATGTTGACTAGGGCATTAACCGTAGCAAGTCCTACAGAGCACTCTAATAGCTCATTGGATAAGAGGTAGTACACGAGTTGAAAAGCAAGCCGGCCAGCAAGGGGACGGGCGCCCCTAAAAACGGAACAACCGCTTACTAAGCGATTGCCGTAGCAATATGCAACGCCTGCGCGGCCGTCATCGAGCTTCACTGCAGTGTATGTCAGCCCAAGGCGCACATCGACAACGCAAGCTCTCGCCGCCTCCTCCGCCACTAAAGCTCTCAATCGCTTCCTGATGGACATTTACCGCTGGGAAATTTCTCTAAAGCTCCTCGAAAGGTATTCACCGCGAGGTCTGCGCAGTGCGTATTTTCCACGGGAAGACCGCCAAGGTACTGCATGAGATCTTGACTCGTAATCTTCACCGCCTCTGATACCAATCGTCCTTGCGCCATGCACGTGAGCGCGCTTCCGCATGCGACGGTGAAACCGCACCCATCGGTCAAAAAGCCGATCTTGTGAATTCTTTCGTTCTCAACCGTCAAAAAGATGCCTATGGTGTCGCCGCATATGTCACTCATGATCGTAGAGGCATCCGGGTTTTCGATGGCCCCATAATTCTGGGGCTCCATGAAATGTTGGATCACTTGAGGCGAATATACCTTCGAGGCGTCCTCCACCAGGAGATCCTCTAGTTCATCGGATATGTCCTTCTCCCAATTCGTTCTTCCTTCCGCTGTTCGTGGTTATCAGGCTTGTCCGCAGCAACTGCCGGGGACGCATCCTTTATCCGACGGGGCGCTTCCACAACATGTGGAGCCTCCGCCCATAGGGACCGTCTCGCCCTTTATGGCGAACGAGGCTGCTGACATCAAGCCTTCCAGGTCTTTGCTCCCGCAATGCGAACAGATGAGTTCATCTGAATTCCTACCAATTCCTAAAAGCAATTCACTTACTTGACCGCACGTACGACATCGATATTCACGAATGGGCATCACACTCTCCCTTATTGCGGTTTATTCCTGCAGCGCCGCTGCCTCCTGTGAAACCAGTTAGGCGCTAAGCAGCTGTTCCAACCTCGCTGCGTCCCTAAAATTCTCTACTCTGATTATGACCTGCCGGACTGATTCTATGTTTACCAATCTCTTCTTGATCTCATGAGCCAGTGCATAAGCCATCGGGCACACCGGAGAGGAAGGTCTGAAGGTCATGCTGACATTACCCTTTTCATCAACCGAAAGGTTGTGAATGAGATCCATCCGCATAATGTTTAACCCTGTCTCAGGATCTATGACTTGAGCAAGGGCTTCCGTGACTTTTTGCATGGTATCCACATTCATGACCCGCTTGTCCCCTGAACCGCGGTGTGCAACCGATCCCAAGCCTGAATTACAGCCTTGGCTGCCGGAGAGCTTCCGTTTTCTGCGAGCAACGGTCTCCCGTGTACCATAGCATGGATCAGTTGTTCATCATAAGGAATGCAACCTAGCACTAGTGCGCCCTCCTTGGCGCCCTTGGCCTCGATCCGCTCCGTGACTTCCGTATTGATGTCGTATTTATTGATAACTATGGAACAATGGATACGAAAACTCTTCACTAGCGCGAGCGCTCTTTCCATATCGTGCAACCCTGACAGAGTGGGCTCTGCGACTATAACTACGTGGTCGGCTCCTGTCACAGACGATATCACGGGGCAGCCCACGCCGGGGGCGCCATCTACAAGCGCCAGCGCCAATGACATCCTGCGGGCAAGCACTCTTGCCTGATTCCGAACCAGGGCCACAAGCTTACCAGAGTTTTCACGACCAGGATAAAGGGCTGCGTGCACCATGGGCCCATATCGGGTGTCTGATATGAACCACTTTCCGTTGATCCCTTCGGTCAATGAGACGGCGCCTTCCGGACATACATGATAGCACACCCCGCAACCCTCGCATGCGTAGTCTCTTATGACGAAATCTTCTGAAATGGCGTCATACCTGCATCTTTCCCGGCACAAACCACACTCTACACACTTTCCCAAGTCTATCGAAGCAGTCTCACCGCCCCCGAAGTTTTCTTCATGACGTATGTGGGGAGCAACCAACAGATGCAAATCCGGTGCGTCAACGTCGCAGTCTGCGATAACTTTGTTCTTGGCCAACATAGCAAAGCACGCTGTAAGACTAGTCTTACCCGTTCCTCCTTTGCCGCTAATTATTACAATCTCACGCATAACTAGGTACCCCCGACCCGCGGACGCCCGTCGATAGCTTTGTCAGCGTTTCGAATAGCTCTATGAACTGGTCTCTATACTCGGGGGCCGAATCAACAAGCAGTCGCCCGCTGGAATATCCCTCGGCAATAGCGCGACGATGCGGGATTTGCATGAGAATAGGTATCTGAGCAGTTTGACAATACTTGAGTACTCTGTCGTCTCCAATGTCTGCCCTGTTTATGATGACTCCCAATGGAATGTCCAACTCTTTTACCGCATCTACTGCAATCCGGAGATCGTGAAGCCCAAAAGGTGTCGGCTCTGTCACCATCAAAATGACATCGGAACCGAGGACCGTGTTGATCACAGGGCATGAAGCTCCCGGTGGCGCATCCAGAATTACCGCCTTGTCAGACCTGATCATGGACTTGACCGCCCGAATCAGCGGTGGAGACATTGCCTCCCCCACCCGGAGTAATCCGTGAACAAACTCCACCTCTCCAGCCCTGCCCACCTCTATGACGCCAATTTCTCTTTCAGCCTCTGAGATGGCACCTTCTGGACAAAGCAGAGTGCATCCGCCGCAGCCATGGCACATTTCCGGAAAGGTTAGAACCTCTTTGCCTATCACCAAGATAGCGCTAAATTGACATACCTGTCCGCACTTCTCGCAAAGACTACACTTGCTCATGTCCACCTTCGGTACCGGCAAACTGACTGGCTTTTGGATATCCAAGACAGGCTTCATCAAGATATGACAATTTGGCTCCTCGACATCGCAGTCAATGAGCTGGGCTCTTTGTCCGAGCACGGCTGCTAAAGACGTAGCTACTGTCGTCTTCCCGGTACCGCCTTTTCCACTTGCTACACTTATGATCATGACACCTGTCACTCGACGAAGCCAGCTGGCTCGCCTTCCTGCCGCCGAATACCGGCTGCGCTTGTACTGTCCGTCGTATTTCGCTCGTTCTCCCTGAAAAGATAGTCCCGCAAAGCCTCTTGAAGTACACCGGACGCTAACGTAGCGCAATGAATGTCTTCTTCGGGCAAGCCTCCAACTTCGCGCTCAATTACCTGATAGTCGATGTCAGCGATCTCTTCAGGGGCCTTATGAAGAGCCAGCTTTGCAGCGGCTGCCCCGCAAAGCCCGCTCATGCGGCACCCGTCTGTCCAATACTTCGCCTCCAACACCCGGTTGTGCGAGAATTTTAACGACATCTCCATCGCATCTCCGCATTTTCCCCGAAGACATGCGTTCCCATCAGGCTCCTCCATTGCCCCTCGTCCGGGGTCAACCCTATACTCCAACCACACCCACGCGCCTATGACGACGGTCAGCATGATTGCCCCAACGATGATGGAAACCCAAGGCATTGCCTCAAAGAGTGACATCATACTTTTTCGATCCCTTTGATCCTTACAAGAATAGGAACTACTATCGCTACCCCCCTCAAGCCGACATAGGCCTTTTCTTTAATAACTAACGCACGGCGCTAACATTACCAATGGCCGTCCACGGTAGGACTGGAAGCATACGTGACTTGCCCCTTCTTGAATCTGTCTATAGCGTTGCGGACAGTCCCTGATTGGTCAACTCCGACGCGGATGTTAGCCGCTTGCAGCACCCTAAACGCATTTGGGCCGCAGTTGCCAGTGAGCAGCACGTCCACCTTCTTGTCAACTAGAAGCTTCCCTGCCTGTATGCCCGCGCCCCGCAGGCTGTTGACGCCGGCTGAATTATCAACCGCTTCCAAAAGCGTACCCTGGTCGTCCACAATAACAATGTATTTAGCTCGACCAAAACGAGGATCCATTGGAGAGTCCAAACCCGGACCTGTAGAACTAATCGCTATTCTCATTATCATGGCTCCTCATTCACATCATCCTACCGCCGCCACCCCCGCAGACCTGGTTATCGCCTATCAATTCCAACTCGCCCTTGAGTAAGAGATCGATTACCTCTCGGACAGTTTCTCCCTGCGGACCGTAATACACGTCTATCCCATACTGTCTGAAACCCATTAGGGGCCTCATGCCAATGCCTCCCACGATTAGCGCTTGGGCACCGCTGGCGTAAAGCGTATTTACAGGTCCGATGCACCCACCCTGGGTATGGGGCGGGTTCTGAACAACGGTGATATCCTTGATCTCATTCTCTTCTACTGATATGAGCGTAAATACTTCGCAGTGGCCGAAGTGGCCTGCCCTCATCGCGTCGAGTCCGCCTGGACCCATAGAAGGTACTGCTATCGTCTTTCTTGCCATGGTCAACAAATCCTCCATTTCGTTGGTGAGTTTTATATTGTCACAGACTTGCCTTTCAACAAAGAGTCGCAAATCTGAGAATATCCATTATCATTATCCTTTTCCGGAATTCTCGATCTTATTGTGAATCGCTTTGGCCAGTGCCTTGAACACCTCCGCTGATCTCGAATCGGCATGGTCGTACAAAATAGGTACGCCTGCATCTCCCCCAAGAACTACGTAAGGGTCTATGGGGATAGAGCCGAGAAAGGGAACGCCAAGCTCTTTAGCAGACCGTTGACCACCGCCAGTCTTGAACAAATCAATGTGAGCCCCGCAATGGGGACAGACAAGGCCGCTCATGTTTTCTATTATACCTAGGACATTCATGTTGAGGGTCTTTCCGAAGACAACCGACTTACGCGAATCGAGCAAAGCAACATCCTGGGGAGTGGTTACGACGATTGTCCACAAAGGGTCTCCCAACAACTGAGCAATGCTCAACGGCTCATCCCCGGTCCCTGGGGGCAAATCCACCACCAGATAGTCTAGACTTCCCCAGTCCACTTCACTCAAAAACTGCTGGAATAGGGAATGCTTCATGGGGCCGCGCCATGCCACAGGGGTGTCTTCATTTTGAAGGATAAATGCCATGGACATGACCTTGACATTGTCGCGCCCTGTCACAGGCAACAACCCGTTTGGACCCATCTGAAGGCCGTCTTTGTCCACCCCCAACATCCTGGGAACGTTTGGCCCGTGAACGTCCCCATCGAGTACTCCTATCTTCAAACCCATCTTTGCAAGTGCGACCGCAAGATTAGCGGTCACCGTGGTCTTCCCGACACCTCCTTTGCCGCTCATGACCACTAAGCGATGCTTAATAGACTTCAGTTTGGTCCTTAACTGCTCTTCCGAGTGCCTCTGTTGGGTCGCAGCGTTACACGTACCCGCAGAATCACATTGACCACATGTTGTGTTCTCTTCACAACTTGATGTGTCGCTCATAGACTCTTACGATCCTTTCCCAGAATGACATTGGGCCACTGTCGCTAGGCCCTGTTCAAAATCCTTACCCATCGGTTTCACCATTAGCATTTCAGTGGCCCGAAAAAAAGAAAGATCAACCAGACTTCTCGAGTTCAGCGAGACGAGCCTCCAGCTCTTGAACCGCCTTATGAGCCTTTGCAAGCTCTTCCCTCAGTCGCTCCACCTCATAGTCAGAAGAGGAAGTCCGTGCGGGGTAGAAGCCGCTGGCAAGCCAGCCCCACCAGCCTCGACCCCCAAAACACCGTCCGTGTCCTCCTCCCCGTGGAATCCCGCCGCGCCCCACACCACGCAATACTCCAGTCCGGCCGGTAGCCGCTCCTGCGCCGGCACCCTGGGCGCAATATCCGCTTCCCAAACCAGTCCTAGAACCAGCTCCTAATGGTCCAGTTCCATCGTATCCCGGCATCTCTTGCCTCCTTTCCTAACTCTGAACCGAGTCCGAATGGCAACATTACGATTCGCAGCCCGGAACGCTCTTGCTCTGCAGCCGGTCCATCCCGGCATCGCATACTCGGGGGCGAAAATGACGCCGTTTCTATAGGCAAGCAAGATGTCCTTTACATTACCGGATAGCCATGGGATAAGGGTCAGGCCTCTCACCGTAATTTGATCATTCATCCAGCAACTGATTCCACCGCACAGCACTATTTCTACTGATAATTTGACGAGCCGATCCGGCCGGTCATGACGCGCTACCTCGGACCAATCCTCACTCCCCACTTCCGAATCCACGTCGGCCGTGTGGAGGAATATGAGCACTCTGCGGCATGTGTCAAATACCGGAGCAATCCTGCCTTGATATTCTGAAACGGCGATTCTCATTTTCACCCTCGCTCAGCACTCAGCAAGCACTGTGCCAACATTAACAAAAGGCTTAACCAAGGCCTAATGTCCACGACCATCGAGAATGTGGAAGACGTCACTGAAGTTGGCGATCGCCCTGTATCCTGACAATCGTAGAACAGAGCCGGAAACGCGAAACTGACGTAGTGGATCGATGCTCTAATGGTGCATATTGCAGCACTTTATGGCTTAAAAGGTGCATTTTGCATGGTAGGTGCGACTGGCTCCGTGGCTTCACAAACAAAAAAAACACGTATATACTGCATACTCCAATTCATAATCCATAATTCATGACAGGAACATTACATGACAAAATTACGCGTCGAGCACGTCCTTGTAACTGGGGGGGCTGGATTTATCGGCAGTCATATCGTGGAAGGACTCATGAATCTTGGTGTTCAAGTCACGGTACTGGACAATTTTTCCACTGGCAAGATGGAAAATTTGGAGAACATTTGCCAAGGGAACGCAAAGGCGGGGAAGGATTTTCAGGTCGTAAACGGCGACATAAGAGATTTTCCCCTCCTCAGTTCTGTCGTGAAAAGAGTCGATGCGATCCTGCATCAGGCCGCGCTAGGAAGCGTCCCACGATCAGTGGAGGATCCCTGGACCTCTCACTCCGTCAATGCAGACGGCACGCTCAACGTATTCTTGGCCGCAAAAAAACATGAGGTCAAACGCGTGGTCTATGCCTCGTCATCCTCAGTATATGGAAACGCTCGTGTGCTGCCGAAAAAGGAGGGCAAAGAGGGCGCAGCTCTGTCCCCCTACGCCCTAACCAAGCAAATCAACGAACATTATGGAAAACTGTTTTTTGATCTCTACGGCTTGGAAACCGTAGGCCTACGATATTTTAACGTATATGGAGCCAGACAAGACCCTACATCCCAGTACGCAGCGGTTATACCTAGATTTGTCACAGCTTTTCTCAATGGGGAGTCGCCGGTGGTCTATGGAACAGGGAAGCAAAGCAGGGATTTTACCTACGTAAAAGACGTAGTAGAAGCAAACTTCGCTGCATTGGAAGCTCCCCAAAAGGCTTGCGGACAGGCCTTCAACATAGGCGCCGGGAGCCGCACCTCTCTGCTTGAACTGCTGTCGATATTACGGGATTTACTAGGCACGAAGATTCAAGAGGTACACGCCGCTCCACGACCGGGTGATGTCATGCATTCAATGGCTGATACTTCTCGAGCCGCTTCAGTCCTGAGCTTTTCGGCCCATACAACCTTGAAAGACGGTTTGGCCCAGAGTATAGAGTGGTACCGTAATTGCTCCAAATAGGTGGCGACATAAAACGAAAACCCGGAGCGGGGTTAGGAGGGAAGCACCGGGTTTTCCACCATGCACAGCTTTCGCTGGTAGGTAGCATAGTTATATCATAATATAAAAAATCAAATCAACAAAAAACATTAATATAGCTAAATGATAGCATTATATTGATGGTGCGATGTGTATCCTTGGAGAAGTAGCCATGAAATCGCCGCGAAATTGGGAAAAAATCATTCGACGGTTAGAGCTGCTGATGAGGCTCAAATCCTTCCCCGTAGCGCTCCGGATGCTCGAAAAAAAGGAGATGCTCCAAGAAATACCTTTCATAAGGCAGCTAGAAGGAAAAAAAACCTTATGCCAGTTGATCACTCTGGTACGGAGCTTTGACTGGACAGTGGGCGCCAAGGCTGAAGACTTCATTGGTCCTACGTGTCCGGGAATTATCGGTTTAGCGGACACGCCTTCCCTATTCAAGGACGGTACCTTCAGAAGCATAGTGTGGGTCCAAACCAGGAGAGACGGAAAACGATACGAGGAATCTATACCCCGCATTCCATTGGGCAAGTACGAAGCGGTGGCGCTGGCACCCCTGGTCTATAATCCCTTCGAACCGGATATGGCGCTCATCTATGCTAATCCGGCACAGATGATGCTGCTCATCAACGCGCTCCAATTCGAAGACTACGAAGTAATGCAATTCTTTTGTGTGGGCGAATCGTCTTGCGCGGACGCGATAGCGCGATGCTACCTTACGGGCAAACCCGCCCTCACCATCCCCTGTTACGGTGAGCGGAGGTACGGGCACGCACAAGACGATGATCTAGTAATGGCGCTGCCCCCAGATTATGTCGAGAAGGCGCTGCGAGGGATGGAAGCTCTTTATCGAAGGGGTATCCGGTATCCCATAAGCTTCGCCGGGGCTGAGCGCGACCTTACCACTGCCTTCCCCATGGCCTATGGAGGGATTGATCAGCTCGAGGCAATCCGCGGCTCAGATAACCGTCTCCTGCTTGGTGTTACGGGCGGCATTGCCAGCGGCAAGACCACGGTGGCGAAGATGCTGGAAGACAAGGGAGCCGCCACTATCGATTTTGATGTCCTCGCACGACTGGTGGTGGAACCGGACAAACCTGCATGGAAACAAATAGTCAGTTATTTCGGGGAGCAGGTCCTCAAGGAAGACCGTACATTAGACCGAAAAAAACTGTCAGATACTGTCTTTGGAGACCTAGAAAAACGCAAGAAGCTGGAAAGCTTTACACATCCACAAATTCACATAGAGTTTGCACGACAGCTCAACGAGATTACAGCCCACGACCCGAATGCCATTATTCAGGTGGTGATTCCCCTCTTGGTGGAACTCAACCTCCAATATCTTTTCCACAAGCTCCTCGTCGTGTACGTGTCACAGGAAGAAATGGCCAAACGCTTGGCAGCTAGAGACAACATTAGCGAAACGCAGGCGCAGAAGATAATGTCTTCACAACTCCCCATTAAAGAAAAAATTGGGTTCGCCGATTTCGTGATAGATAACTCCGGAACGCTCGAAGAGACCCGAACAAAGGTGGACGAATTGTGGGAACGTCTGGAGAACGAGCAGAAGGAGATACGCGGACTCTAGCATATCACATCACGTTCACTCATAGGCTTAACAAAAACAGAAACAGTCCGACCCTAACCCCTGTACCCTCAGCCGGACTGCTCGCAATTGCCGACTCTCTCACGAGCGGCAAACACCAAATTGTAAGAGTGAACGACCCATACATACATGCCTCCGCATACTTTGTCAAACTAGAAAATACTTTAAGTCAAATAATTAAAATATGTTAGTCAGAAACGACCCTAACCGAGACTCTCGTTAAAGATATGCCGCTCTCAAGAACAAACGTCAATCGAATTCCTCCTGCTGCGTCATAATTGCCTCGGCAATAGGCAATACAGTACATTTTCCCTAGTCATATTTTTTTGGAAAACCGGATCGTATGTGTTATGTTAATAAAAATACATGTCTATTCATGCAAGCAAACGCTGTTTCAAGAACGGGAGGTCCTGTGAGAACATTCGAATACCTCAAACCCGCTACCTTGACGGAGACGGTGGAAATCCTGGGTCAGTACGGTCCGAAGGCACGCGTTATAGCCGGGGGCACTGATCTGATGATCCAGTGGAAGAAAAAGCTTCTGTCGCCTGAGTACATGGTCTCATTGCGCAATGTTTCAGAACTCAATTTCATAGATTCCGCGGGCCGGCTTGCCATCGGGAGCGCCACACGACACCGAACTCTTGAGTTGTCGGAGGAAATACGGCAACGGTATCCCATCATCCACGATGCAGTCAGTCAGCTTGGTTCGGTGCAAGTAAGGAATTCAGCAACCATTGGGGGTAATCTTTGTAATGCAGCCCCATCGGCCGATACTGCGCCTCCCATGCTCGTACTAGACGCCGAGGCTGTCATAGCAAGCGCCCAGGGGCAAAGGACAATCCCAATAACTCAATTCTTCAAAGGCCCTGGTAAGACCGTTCTCGCCGAGGGTGAAATACTTACACAACTTCGCATCTCGGAACCCTTGCCAAGGACAGGGATGGCCTACTGGAAGCACACTAGACGCAAAGCTATGGACTTGCCTATCCTCGGAGTGGCAATGTTGCTCTCGTTTGAAGAAGACATGATAACGTGCTCTAAGGCCCGTATAGGCCTGGGAGTGGCAGCGCCTACGCCTATGCGTGCGACCAAGGCCGAGACTTATCTCGTAGGCAAGTCAGTAACACAGGAGACTTTAACCAAGGCAGCGGAGATTGCAGCCGGAGAAGCATCTCCACGTACCACAATTCGCGGATCAGACTGGTATCGACGCGATATGATAAAAGTTCTAGTCAAGCGTACAGGGCTCTGGTGCGCCCAGAGAGCCCAAGATGCCGTGGCACCGAGTTCATGACTATCCGGCTGAGCAAGGATCGATGACTAAACTATCCTCACTCAAAGATGCCGGCAGATGACTTCATTAGAAACTGGCAGGTGTAGAGAACTGAAAGGAGTTTGCGTGTAATGAAGCAGACCATAGGCTTCAGAGTGAACGGAGATCCCGTTACCGTTGAGGTACATCCTCACTGGACTCTTTTGAGGGTGTTGAGGGAAGAACTTGAACTAACTGGGGTTAAGCAAGGCTGCGGAGAAGGCGAATGCGGGGCCTGCACGGTTCTCGTGGATGGCAATCCCATCAATAGCTGTATCTATCCCATCCTAGAAGTAGAAGGGAAAGAAGTCCTCACTATAGAAGGACTCGCGGCAAAGGACAACACGCTACATCCTATACAGCAGGCTTTTCTGGAAAAAGCTGGAGTCCAATGCGGTTTCTGCACTCCCGGCATGATATTGTCCGCAAAGGCATTACTTGACCAAAATCCGCGCCCAACCGAGGCCCAAATCCGACACGCCATAGCGGGAAACATGTGTCGGTGTACAGGGTATGTCCAGATCGTAGAATCAGTTCAATACGCAGCAGAAATAATGGCCAAAAAGGATTAAGACATCGGCAGGAGATCGATATGGATGAACTTTTCGTCGGGAAATCGCATCCCAGGGTTGATAGAGACAAGGTAACGGGCAGGGCTGCCTACATTAGCGATATAACGCTCCCTCGAATGCTTTATGGAAAGATCTTGTACAGTTCGAGACCTCATGCACGGATTGTCCACATAGACACGTCCAAGGCAGAAAAGCTGCACGGCGTCCGTGCTGTGCTCACGGGATACAACACCCCAGAAGTCCGCGTTGGATTCTTGGGAGATCAGACCCCACTAAAAAAAGACAAGGTACGTCAATTCAGGGACGAGGTTGCCGTGGTAGCGGCCATCGATGAAGATACTGCAGAAGAGGCTATCCAACTCATCGATGTGGAATATGAAGATCTCCCTCCAGTGTTCGATACCATTGAGGCTATGCAGAAGGATGCCCCACTTGTTCACGAATACGACGCAAGGGGAAAACCTAGGAGGAACAATATACTCCCTCTACCGTGGCGTCTCATTGCCGGTGATGTAGAGAAAGCTCGGGGAGAATCTGCGTACGTGGTCAAAGACCAATTCCGTACCCAATGGGTTCATCAGACGTGCATGGGTACAAGCGGCGGCATAGCCTATTTCGACGTCAGGGACAACCTCGTTTTCCACAGCGTGACAAACGTGCCCTTCGGAGGAAAAGATCGTCTAGATATGTTCCTGAAGAATCTGGGGATCAAGGGACGATCGCGAATCATGACGCCCTACGTAGGGGGCAGCTTCGGCAGCAAGCTGGATACAGACATATATGAATTTATCCTTGTGCTTCTTGCATGGAAGACCAGATGCCCGGTCAAGATAATTTTTTCCAGACAAGAGGAATTTAAGGCTAGTCCCCCGCGCCAGCCCGTGATAGCAAACGTGGAGCAGGGATGTGACAAGAAAGGACGACTCACGTTCCGAGCGGTGGAAATGATTTTGGACAACGGCGCATACACCTCCTGGGGGGCGACAACGCCGTCTGTCATGATGATACCCATGTCCTCCCTCTACAAGGTCCCCAATATATCCTTCCATGCCACATGCGTTTATACCAACAACATATACGCTCAGGCCATGCGAGGGTACGGCAATCCACAAGCAACCTTTGTCGTTGAACAATCAATGGATCAACTGGCCGAGGCCGCGGGTATCGACCCCATGGAATTTCGAAGGATAAACGCCAACGAACCATACGAGAAGACCCCGATGGGATTGGCAATCACGACATGTCCGTTAAGGGAGTGTCTTGACGAGGTAAAAACGAGACTAAACTGGGCTGAAAAACGTGGCAGAAGGAACGGCCGTGGGGTAGGGGTGGCATCGTTCATCCATGTCGGAGGCGGGGCCCGCGTCTATTTGTCTGATGCCCAAGGCATCATTGTCAAGGTCGATGATGAAGGTAAAGTGACCGTAATCACAGGGGGCACGGATCAAGGACAAGGGTCTGAAACGATCATACCGCAGATGGTCGCCGAGGCGATGGGATTCAGGCCAGAAGACGTTACCATCTTCTCTGGTGACACTGAGGTATGCCCCTGGGATGTGGGTACGCATGCAAGCAGACACGCTTTCATTACAGGCCACGCAATACTCGCTGTGGCCGCAGAAGTAAAACAAAAGATACTCACGTTGGCTGCCCGTCTCATGGGCAATCTCATTCAGCAAGAACTCAAGAGAAAGAGAAAAATTGATCCAGCTTTTGTGGAACCCCAGATAGACTATTCGCTCCTAGCAGATGCCCAAAATCTAGACATTAAAGCCGGCGTCGTTTCCCTCAAAAGTGAACCGGACAATCCACTCACCAACATGCCCGTCGCCAGAATCCTTCGAAAGGCGCACATGACAGGCACAGGGAAGGGCGAGATGGTAATTGCAGAAGCTTTTTACGATCCGCCCAATGAGATGCTAGATCGTGAAGGGAAGGGCAACTTGTCATGCTGCTATACCTTTGGAACGCACGGCGCTGAAGTGGAAGTGGACACCGAGACAGGGGAGGTTAAGATCCTCAATTACGTTGCCGCTCACGATGTTGGACGAGCAATCAACCCGATGCTCGTTAATGGGCAGATATACGGAGCAACAGTCATGGGCGTGGGGTACGGGCTGACCGAAGAAATAATCGTGAACCACGGCCGAGTGATGAATCCTAACCTCCTGGATTACAAGATGCTGACAGCAAAAGACGTCATTCCCATACAACCAGTCATCGTGGAACCCTTTGAGCCCTCTGGGCCATTTGGGGCCAAAGGTATCGGAGAGCCAGCGTGTGTCCCCACCGCGCCGGCTATTATAAATGCAATCTACGATGCAGTGGGGGTTCGCATAAAAGAGCTGCCGGCCACGCCCGAAAAAGTGTTGGCAGCGCTGAGGAAGAAGGAACAGAAGGAACAGGGATGAACCCCAAGCGCAGACTTGCCGGTTCGATCCCAAGGTTGCATCTAGGCTCATGAGTTGAAGCCGCAGCGAATCGTCTTTCTCACGACGTCGTACCCGAACCACTCGGATGACTGGTCCGGTGCATTTATAGCCAATCTGGCGATGGCCATCAAAAGAAGGGGTTATCGCATTCTGGTTATTTGTCCGGCCACGCCCGAGCGTGACGGCAAGTTCTCAGTTGATGGCATCGACACTGTTCGATTTGCATACTTTTTGCCGAGATCGCTCCAAAAGCTCACTGGAGGGGAAGGGGGGATCCCAGAAAACGTTGCAAAGAGCGTGCTCGCGCGTCTTCAACTTCTGCCAATGATGGGCGTATTCCTTTACAAGGTGCTTCGCGAGACTCGCCGGACGGACATACTTTATGCCAACTGGTTGGGGGCCGCAATCGTAGGTGCAGCGGCCAGCGCCATCACTAGGGCGCCTCTCGTAGTATCCCTGCGAGGGGACGACGGGTATCTCGCGCGAGAAAGGCATGTCTGGAAACTTCTGACAAAATGGGTTATTAAGCAAGCCGCGCATCTTGCCCCAGTTAGTAGAGAATTACTAGACATATTGAAAAAACTAGGCGCGCCACCCGCCAAGTGTACCCTCCCTCGGTTTGGAGTCGATGCCGATCTGTTTTATCCTCGCGGCAACTACCCAAGCGGGAAAAACGGGATCAATATTGTTTTTGTTGGGAGTCTGGTGCCTAAGAAGGGGCTCCAAGACTTGCTAATGGCGCTTTCCGTGCCCCAGTTGTCCGAAGTGCAATTAACTGTCGTAGGAGGCGGCACCTATGCCGACCGCCTCAAAGCCCTCGCCAAAGAACTGGGACTGTTCCAGAGGACAAAGTGGATGGGAGTGCTCAGCCCGCCTCAGGTCGCTCAGACTCTCAGGGAAGCCCACGTCCTTTGTCTGCCAAGCTACACCGAAGGATCGCCCAACGTTGTCAAAGAAGCTATGGCTTCGGGTTTACCAGTTGTCGCTACCGGGGTAGGGGGCATCCCAGACCTCGTACAGGACAACGTCAACGGATTCCTATACGACGCAGGCGATGTAAAGGCTCTAAGAAACTGCATCGTATCTCTTGTGAAAAGTGAAAATATGAGGAATGTATTCGGTAAAATGTCCCGCAAAATGATTGAGGGAAAATGCCTCACCTGGGATGCCACCGCGGAAGATTTTGACCGCATATTCCAACAAATTTCGCAATCCCGCGTCAGAAGCCAGGGAGATTGATAGAAGCAGCTCGCCAGATTGCTGGGCGGTTCGCTCCACTACAAAAACAGTAGCAGCATGTCAATGGCCAAACAAATCATTTACATGGACAACGCGGCCACATCATTCCCCAAACCACCCGGCGTAGTGGATGCCATGGTGCGCTTCATGACACAGATAGGGGCTAATCCGGGCCGATCTAGACACGCCCTATCCAGAGAGGCTTCAAACGTCGGAGAAATGGCTAGGTACCTGTTGGCCCAACTGTTCCATATCCCTGATCCAAAGAGGATAGTATTCACCCTCAATGCCACTGAATCGCTCAACACTGTCATATTTGGATTCCTGAAACCGGGAGACCACGTGGTCATGAGCCAAATGGAGCACAATTCCGTTATTCGTCCCTTGCGATATCTGGAAGCTCAAGGAATGGTAAGCATATCCGTGGCACCATGCGACCGCATGGGAATTCTCGACCCGGCCGAAGTGCGGAAGCTCCTTCGCTCTGATACAGCTCTCGTTATTATCAATCATGCGTCGAACGTCTGCGGGACAATCCAAGACGTTGCAGCCGTCAGGCAGGTAACCGGCGAGATACCGCTGCTGGTGGATGCAGCGCAGACGGCCGGTACAATCCCAATAGATGTCATCGCCTTAGGAATCGATTTTCTTGCCTTCACAGGCCACAAAGGGCTCTACGGTCCCCAAGGGACAGGCGGCCTATATATCCGAGAAGGCCTGACCGTGCGGCCGCTCAAGAGAGGAGGAACGGGCAGCGTCTCGGAAAGAGAGCATCAACCAGATTTCTTCCCAGACGCTATGGAAAGCGGTACGCAAAATAACGTCGGATTGTCAGGACTTGCTGAAGGCGTCCGCTTTGTTTTGGACACAGGGGTTGAAAGGATCAGAGAGCACGAAATGTCCCTGTTGGCAGCCTTCATTGAGGGCGTCATCGACGCTCCGGGTCTTACGCTGTACGGTCCTTTAAAACCGGAGAAGCAGGTCTCAATCCTCTCCATAACTTTTGACCAAGCCCTCCCTGACGATATGCATCAGTCCTTTGGCGGGTGCGGCAATAGGGCGATACCTGCCACATTCGAGTCTATACATCCCAATGAGGCAGGCGCTATACTCGAGCAGGAATTTGAAATACTTGTTAGGGTAGGTCTGCACTGTGCGCCTTTAGCTCATAGGGCGCTCGGAACATTCCCTGACGGCACGGTAAGGTTCAGCCTAGGATACCTAAACACGCGCGAAGAAGTGGACGTCGCAATAGCAGCCGTACGCAAGATCGCTGAAAAGAAGGACTATGCGGATTAGAGTCTGTAGCGTCTTTGTGAATTTCTGTCGGAATCAAAGATTGTCTTTGAGAGGTCTTGAATAGTGGGTGAAGGCCCCTTGAAGATTTTGGCGCTTTATGGAATTAACGGTTCAGGCCATCCCTTGTGATGCCCGACGTAATCGGGCATCCAGTATTCCTGCGTTCCCTTTGTCACGCACATAACAGAGGGACTAATGCATGAAATTCGCGTTTACTTCTGAGACCCCTATATCCGTATCAGTTATTTTTTCTGAGAACCACCTTTGGAATTACTCTATCTAGGAGAGGGGTTGACGCGCCGCGTGCGTCGCCTCACAACAAAGATTCAATGGAAAATACTTAGGGCAGACATATGCCGCCTCTCTAACCATGTGGCCAAGAAATACACTGATAAAGCTCTTACTTGGCTTGCAATATTCTATCAAGATCCTTTCGTAATCGGGTCACGAAGGTTCCAGATACTTTAAAAGCCATATCCTTCTCGTCGCTGGGCGCAACCACGGCGGTCACCAGATCCGGGACTTTCTGTTCAGAAGCCGTCTTGTTATCCTGACTCGCCGCAACCGGTGGAGGAGCAGGCTGCTGCTGAGGCTCCTGTGGGGTAGCGGTCTGTCCCGCCTCCTTTGCCTTATCCTCAGTTGCTTGCTCTGCCTTAGTGATTGGCTGTAAAGACTCGGGTGTCCATCCAACCCTTAGTACCACCGGCTCTTTTTCACCCTTTATGGTCACAGAAGCAGTCAGCTTGGGGTCAGAGATCTCGGACGGAGTTGAGGCAACCTTTGTCAGGGACTTCCATTCCAGGTCCTTCAGCTCCCAGAGTATGGAGGTAATAGTCCATGAATCCAGAGATGCGATGTCTTTAGGTTGTTCGAGGCTCCACTGGTTGTCCCCCTTTCGCACTGCAACCCATTTCTGGCCGTCTAACTCTAATTCAAGTCTCCCCACGTCATTGGGGGAAAAGGACATGAGAGACTTGTCCCTCAAAATGTTCAGGTCTGCTTGCACCAGGGCCTTGAGATTCTTCAGGTTCACGACGTACACGTAATCCCGTCCCTTAACCGATGCATAAACATCCGAGTCCAGCGGCTGTGCGGCGCCGCCCTTAACTGGCGATCCCACGTATAGGGTCTGTTCCAGCTTTGGCCCGGTAAGAGTGATAGCAATTTTGAGATCACCAAGGCCGTACCTCTCTTCGGAGAGATTTGGGTTGTCAATGATGTCTTTTGCCTTCAGGTTAGCCAGAGTGTTCAAGTCTCGATTCATCACACTAGCTCTGAGTCTCATAGATTCAGGCTTCGTCAACTCCCATTTCTCCGGAGCATCTCGTTTGATTGCCACCTCTTTATCGTTGTTTCGGATTACCACTTGATCAACGTCTGCAGGGGCTATCGCGAGTACATCTTTGTCGCGCAGGTCGAAGACGCTTTTATTAAAAGCGTTCTTAACCGTATCGGCGACCAGAAACAGACGCTGATCGTCGTCTTTTTTCATGTAGTAAGAAGATTTAGACGGGTTTTGATCTCCCAGGAAGAAGTGGTTTCTAACGTCCTTTGATCCGACTGTCACTTCGAAGGTCGGTTTCTGAAGCCCGTATTCCCCCCAGTTCACGTCCTTTTCTTGTATGATCCTCTCCGGTTTCAGGGATATGGCCGTGGCGATAAGGCCCTGTACAGCAGATTGGTCCGCCAGCGTTTTGACAGGCGCCATGAGCATCCACTTGCCTTCGATCTTAATGAGATGGATAACAGAGCCGTCATCCTTTTTTATGCTGAGGTCATCAACGCTATCATTGTCGATGCACATCAGGCGAGACGCCTTTTCTTCTTCTACCTTTCTTTGGCTCTTATATCTAATTTCAAAAAAGTAAACCCATGAACCAAGTGCACAAAGTATTATCAAGTAAACAACTATTTTTCGCCAGCTCATTCAAGAAACCTCCGTCCAAAAACGATAACGCACATGGAATGGCCCCGCTGTTGACACACAATTAGGCGACTTTCACCGATCTGCGTCGATAGACATAGACCACAATGCCGGCCACGATCCACACCAAAGGCACTAATACGACTGGAATCAAGAAGAAACTGATGGCCTGGCGCGACGTCAACACAAACGGCTGCGCCTTGAGCGACTTCGGCCGGATTGAGATGAGATTCTCATCTTCGGCAAGCCAGGAGACTGTGTTCATGAAAAGATCGCCGTTACCCTGAAGTTTGTAATACTTATTCGCGGCCATGAGCGAGCTGCCGAGCACCACTATTCTAGCTTTCTTGGGCTTATGCTGTTGCTCATCGCTGCTGCCGGGTTTGGGCTGCTGCTTTGTTTCCTCGACGCTAGAGCCCCCACCTTTGGCATCCTTCGCCAATACCTGTGAAACCGCCATCACAGACACAGGGCCTTTCATACCTGTCTTCTCGTCGAAATTAGCATTCCCCGACTTTAGCTGCTCTTCATTTATAGTCCACGAGACAGGGCTCGTTAAGGCTAGATCCTGAGCCTCTATGCCCGCCTTAGCGTTGCTCTTGGACCGTACGGAACGAGCCTCAGGGAAAAAAGATGCCACGCTAAAATTCTTAGTGATAGGGAAGTTAACATAGGAAACTATGACGGGCATGAGGTAGTCGCCTCCCATGGCTCGACTCATCCTGTCCACAACGATGTCTTCGGCGGTCAAAAATCCGTAATCCTTAAGAAACGCCCCTAGGTTGGGCGTCTTGAAGGGGTTCAACAGTACGAGCAAGCTGCCGCCTCGAGCGATATAC
>Ga0172369_10003893_pt1 | contig 19344 bp, 28 predicted proteins | sample LakKiv25m_FD_114539 | JGI IMG/M metagenome (GOLD analysis project Ga0172369, IMG submission 114539) | Freshwater microbial communities from Kabuno Bay, South-Kivu, Congo - kab_022012_11.25m | ecosystem: Environmental > Aquatic > Freshwater > Lake | place: Democratic Republic of the Congo...
GATAAATAAAACCGGAGCCGAATTCAACCTGGATAAATTAAGATGGATTAACGGCGAGCACATAAGAAAGCTCTCTCCCGATGAATTCGCCAAGATAGGCATGGATTTCATAAAGCCGGATTGTGGAGAAGAGTGGTTTAAAAAATTCGCTGCGCTTTATCACTCAAGGGTTAAAACCCTGATCGAATTCAGGGAAGAGTTCGGCATATTTATGTCGGACGATGTAAAATATAATGAAGAAGCCGTAGAAAAGTTTTTGAAAAAAGACAAGGTTTCGAGTATACTAAGCGTAACAAGAGAGCGGCTTGAAGAACTAGATCTCTTTACGCAGGAAAATATAGAAAAAGCGTCCAGGGCTCTGATAGAAGAGCTAGGGATAGAAAGCGCTGATCTGATACATCCGCTGAGAGTCGCGGTGACAGGCAAAGCTGTTTCAGCAGGCGTATTCGAAGTCCTGGCGCTTTTAGGCAAGGACAGAGTAGTGGCGAGACTAGAACGCGCCTTAACGCGAATGTAAAGATTATGGACGAAAACAGAAGATACATAAGGATTGAAAGGCCTGTTGTAATAAAATATAAAGCTACCGAGGAGTTCCGCTTTGAAGACAATAGCGTAGGAAAAAATATAAGCGAAGGCGGCGCAAGATTTATAGTCTATGAAAATTTTTCAAAAGGCACAAAACTCGACATACAACTCGAGGTACCATTTGACCCAACACCTATATCTACAAAAGGAGAAACAGTCTGGATTAATAGAATAGGCGTAGAAGATTCCGGGATATTTGAAGTAGGCGTGGTTTTCAAAGGCACTGCCCAGAATGACCAGAAGCGCCTTAAGAAATATATTGAGAATGAGATAAAGGAAAGAAATAAGACTTAAAAGTTTAACTGCCCTCTAGTGCAATGGTAGCACGGCTGGCTCTGGACCAGTTGATTGTGGTTCGAATCCACAGGGGGCAGCCACTGTAATCTCTCAAATTCCAGATGGAGAGATAATAGATACCCAGATTAGTAATGCTGATCTGGGTATTTTTTATGTTGCGATGTGTCAAAGAGTTAGTGCAATATTTTCCGCGTTATTAAATTTATTTTGATCTAAGCATTTTATTTAGCTGAAAGTTTAATTAAAGTAGCCGAAAAAATCTCACTGAAGCATCTCTTTATCTCTGATTTGCAATTTAGTAAAGGAGTTGTAGTCAATGCCGTTCGAACCAAATTTAAGCCATTATTCTAATTTAGTATCTCTGATAAAATAAGCCTTGACTTCTTAGGGCATAAGGCGTAATATGTCCATTAAATAGTACAAATTACGCCATATATGATTAAGAGAATATTAAAAGATAATATTATTCAACAATCTTTCCGGGGACAGATTTTACTTATTCAAGGTCCCCGCCAAACTGGGAAAACAACTCTTGCACTGGATATTGCCAAGTTACTTAAAAGTAAAGGAGATATCCGGATTTTTAATTGCGATGATCCTGATCACAGAGCTATTTTAGAAAACAAAGGATTAGAAACTTTAAAGAGCATCATAGGCAAGGCCAAAGTCATTTTTATCGATGAAGGCCAGAAACTTTCCAGCATAGGACAAACCTTAAAGCTTTTAGCGGACTATTACAAAAAGCATGTTCAAATTATAGTTACTGGTTCCTCGGCCATAAATCTTTTGGACAAGACCCAGGAATCTTTGACAGGTCGTAAAAAGGTTTATACGTTATATCCGGTTTCTGTGGAAGAGGTTTCAAAAGATGCTATTATTCAGGGCAATAAATTGGAATCACTGCTAGTTTATGGCAGTTACCCGCATGTTATCACTACAAGAGAGAAGCAGGATAAGGTCGATGCCCTTAAAGAACTGAAAACAAGCTATCTCTATCGTGACGTCTTTGATTTTCAAGGGATGAAAAATGCCGATGTGTTTATGAATCTTGTTAAAGCATTGGCATATCAGATTGGCAACGAAGTTTCCTATAGAGAGCTTTCGAATTTACTTAAGATTGGTTATGCAACTGTGGAGCGTTATGTGCATATCTTGGAGCAGACGTTTATTATATTTCATTTACCTGTTTTTACTCGCAATAAAAGGCGTGAGCTCTCCAAATTAAGAAAGATTTATTTTTATGATGTCGGTATCCGCAATGCTGTAATTAACAATTTTAATCCGCTCGATAAAAGAGATGATATTGGAGCATTATGGGAGAATTTTATGGTAGTTGAGCGCATGAAATATCGAGAATATCATCGCATTGAAGCAAACCAGTATTTTTGGCGCACTTATGATGGCAGCGAAGTTGACTTGGTTGAAGAACGGGAAGGTAAACTTTTTGGTTATGAGTTTAAATGGAAACCGAGGGAATACGCAAGGATTCTTACAAAGTGGAAAGAGTACAAAGGTAGTTCGTATCAGATCATTACTCCTGATAAGTTGAAGGGATTTATTCAATAGTCTATGGATTACAAATTTCAAAGAAAACGACTCAATGAAATGTCTGAAACAAAAATATTTGAGGAACTTGAGAAGGCAGCTAAACATTTTAATTACGTAGAATTTGGACGACGCGATTTCGACAAGATAGCTAATATAAGTTCTAGTACGGTAAGAAAACATTTTAATGGTAGTTGGATAAAAGGACTTGAATCGTTAAGAAAATGTCTTCAACAAAAAGGATTAAATTTATCCCCTCGGCCACATGCTCCAAATCGAGTCTTGTCTGACAGGGAACTTTTTGATGAGATGGAAAGAATATGGATCAAAGTTAGGCAGCGCCCATCGCGTACTGAATGGGAATTATCCGAACCAAAAATTTCTTACAATACTTACAAAAAACGATTCGGGGGATGGACTAATGCGTGCTTGAAGTTCATTGAATATAAGATGGGCGGCAGCATTTTGGTTAATATCGAGCCGTTACCAGAAATGAATCAAGTAAAACTGGATAAAGATCGTGATAAGATAAATATTGGACGAAGTATTCCCTTGAAAGTTCGCCTCAAAGTTTTAGATCGTGATGCTTATAGATGTATTCTTTGCGGCAGAAGCCCAGCAACAAATATAGGGGTAAGGCTTCATATAGATCATAAGATACCTTTTTCTAAGGGTGGGAAGAGTAATATCGATAATCTTCAAACTTTATGTCAGGATTGTAACTTAGGCAAAAGCGATGAGTTTATTGGTATCACAAAGCCTTAAACTTAAAGTTCGATTCCAAGCTGGGCTTCAAGAAAACAGAGATAGAATCTGAGATTAAGTTCAGTTCGAGTCCAACTTGGGCAGCCACACTAATCTCTCAAAATCCAGATGGAGAGATAATAAGAACCCTGATTAGCGATGCTAGTCAGGGTATTTTTTATCTGGCGATGTATCAAAGAGTTAGGACGTTATTTTTTGCATTGTTAAGTCGATAGTGATTTAAAGATTTTATCCAGCCAAAAGTTCGCTTAAAATAGCCAAAAAAATCTCATCGAACCATCTCTTTATCTCCATATCGGCTATTATTTAATCGCTGACATTTAATCGGTATTTAGGCGAATAATTCGATATATTGATGAAGAATATGACCGATTAAATGCTTTCTTTGTTTATTTTGGCTGTGTTAAACGAGAGATAAGTGCTTGCCACATTAACCTTTGTTTTTGCCAGTCAATCTCTGCGGCAATCTTACGGAGAGAATTATCAGAGATATAGGAGAGTTTTTCATTTTCCCAAGACATAATCGTTCCTTTAATCTCACTTGATAGAAAATTAAGCATCAAAAGCTGGCTAAGTCGCGCATAGCTCAAATTAAGCCACTTAGCAGCTTGTTTCATTTCTATTTTCTCTTTTTCGAGAAGATTTTGTAGTTGAAAGGCCATGATCAGATTCTTCCTGATCTTGGGCTCTTTTTCGATTTCTATTTCTTTACGCCATTTATTAAAAAACCTTACTTGCTTAAATTCTGCGTCATATTCGAGCCTTAGATCGCTGCCATTGAGTATAAGTCCCAGCTTTTTATTAGCAGCATTATAGTCAATCTCTTTGACTAATGCTTTAAAAATGCGTCGTTTTTCCTGGGGATAGAGGGTATCCCAGATAGGAGAGAGAAGAGCTTCGATTTCTTGTTTATGAGGATGATTTTCTATTTTTTTCATATCAGAAAATATTCGTCTTAGATGATCAGTCATAGTATTTTCAATAGCTTGGGCATTAATGGATTTTGTTGGGCATGAGCTATAACCGCGTTTCTGGGCATTTGAACAAAGATAATAACGATATCTAAGCGCTCCTTTATTTTTTGTTGTATAAGTATGAATCATAAAGGTGCTACAGGCTTTGCAGTGCAATAGATGGCTTAGTAAGCCGGTACAGTCTATATTTTTTGTAGCTTTCCGCTCAACACGGTTTTCTTTAAGAATTTCTTGCGCTCTTTTGAATATTTCTTCATCTATAATTGCTTCTTGTTCTCCCTCATAAATCTGGCCTTCATATTTTATTTTACCAATATATAAAGGATTTTTGATCATTGATTGTATATGGGTAATTCCAAACTTTTTACCTCCAAAGGTCTTCCCAGATTTAAGAGTAATAGTTTTTGATCTATAGCCCTTATCATTAAGTATCTTAGCTACTCCTAGTAGAGAATTACCTTTTAAGTAAAGATCAAAGATCTCTTTGATTAACTTTGCTTCAGTTTCATTTATAACCAGTTTTTTGCTCTCTTTGTCTAAATCATAGCCTAAAGCAGCCCATCCACCAGTCCATTGGCCTCTTTTACGGGCTGCGCTCATTTTATCTTTAGTTCTTTCAGAGATCAGCTGTCTTTCAAACTCAGCAAAAGAAGACAAGATATGAAGCATTAGCTTACCTGTAGAAGTACTAGTATCAATTGGCTGAGTGATTGAAGCAAATGCTACACCATATTCTTCAAAAAACTTAAGGATCTGAACAAAATCTGAAAGCGAGCGACTAAGCCTATCCAGTTTATATACAACTACCATATTAACTTTACCTTCCTTAATATCATTGATTAATCTTTGGAGAGAAGGTCTGTTTATATTTGATCCTGTGAAGCCATTATCATCATATCTTTCTGGTAGAGCCATCCAACCTTCATGCTTATGGCTTAAGATGAAGTTTAGAATAGCCTCATGCTGGTTTTCAATGGATCCGAAGGTCTCATCAGGGCGCTCTTCTACGGATTTTCTACAGTAAGCTGCGCAGTAGATTCGTTTCTTAGCTTGTTTTACCCCATTATCCATAACTATCCTTTATAGATTAAAGAATAAATAGCCGTTCCAATGCGCTCCGGTTATTTCTTTAGCAATGGCAGTAAGGCTTTTATAGATTTTGTTATTGTATTCAAAGCCAGACTCTGCCACCTTAACTTGAAGCGCGATGCCTTTATATTCCTTAGTAATCACAGTCCCAGGGATAGGAAGACGTTTATCTCTGGAGAATTTACCTTTTTTACTGTGTTCAGGAGAAGCGCTTTCAGGACGCAAAGCTTTATTATTTACCGGATCATATTTTTGAATAAATTCCTGGATCTTATTCTGCGTTTCTTGAGAAATACTGCCGTATTCCAGCTCCTGTATACGATAGGCAATTTTGCGCCATAAATACACCTTATTATTAGAAGGCGCTTTTTTGCCATCGAAAACTTCCTCGTATTTCTTCTCTAACTCGTCAAGCGATATCTCTTTTAATGCCATTATTTTAGATATGGTATTTTCGCTCATACTTGGCATTCTTTCCTTAGTACACATATAGCCATACAATTTGAGAGATATCAAGGTAAATAGAAGGTATTTTTAAACATAAGATAGTAACATCAAACATAAAATAATTCTTGACAAGATTGTTGGTCTGGTATATATCTATTAGTGGAAACCATTTTCAATAAGGAGATATATGCCAAGAGGCAATTGTAGAGGACAGGAGTGGTGGCACGGTAGATTTAGAGGATGTGGATATCGTCTTACTTTAGGTCGTGAGGCAATTCTTGATATTTTATCCAAATCCGAAGGCCACTTAAGCGCCGAAGATATATACATGAAGATCCATCCCAAATATCCCAGTGTAGGCTTGACTACTGTTTACCGGACGCTGGATGTGTTATCAAGTCTCGGCATGGTATATAAGCTTGATTTCGGTGATGGAAGAGCGCGGTATGAATTAGCAGAAGGCCCGAAAGGCGCGCATCATCACCATCATCTAGTCTGTACCGATTGCAATAAAGTAGTTGATTACACTGATTTCATTGATGAAGAGGTTGAACTTTTAAGAGAAACCGAGAAAGGCTTGGGCGCGAAATACAACTTTAAGATCACCAACCACCTTATACAGTTTTATGGTTTATGCGACAAATGTGGCGGTAAGAAATAACCGCTATATTTTTTTCTCTTTTAATGGAAATGATTTTCAATAACGATAAAAGGAGGTGGTAGTTATGCCAGGTTTTGACGGAACAGGCCCTATGGGCCAGGGAGCAATGACAGGGGGTGGCAGAGGTTATTGCGCAGTAACTTTAAATAGTATAGGCAATAGGCCGTTTGGCGGTCGCGGTTTTTACGGTAGAGGTGGCCGAGGTTTTAGAAACTGTTTCTACGCAACAGGTCTTCCCGGTTGGATGCGTTCGCAAAGAGGTATGCAGGCTTTTGGCGGTTTTGGCCAGCCATTATCAAAAGATGATGAATTGGCGGAGCTTAAGAATCAGGCTGATTATATCAAAGGCGATCTTGAGGCAATACAGGGACGCATTCAGGAATTAGAGGGTAAATAGAAAACAGAGGGGAAATAATTCCGCTTTGTTTCATTAAGGAAGGAGTTACTAAACATGAGAGTCGGAGTCGTATTAGAAGATGAAAATGGTATCCATGGTAATGTATGCGCGCATTTTGGCCAGTGTAAATACTTTTTTCTTGCGGATATTGACAAGGATAAGAAGAAAATCACAGGCACTCGAATTGTGCCAAATACTGCCCAGCACGGCGGAGGAGGATGCATAGCGGTTGACGAGATCCTTAAACATAAAATAACGCATATCATTGCCGGCGGGATGGGCATGGGTGCGCAACAGAAGTTCGCGAATGCAGGAGTTCAGATATTCGGATATTCTGGCAAGGTGCAAAAAGCCCTGGATGATTTTATGAATAATGCCTTGGGCGGCTTGGATGCCTGCAAGGATCATGGCGATAGCGGCAGTTGTCATTAATATTAAGGAGACGCGATATGAAGATTTGTGTTACAGCAGAGGGAAAAGATTTAAACGCTTCTATTGACCCACGCTTTGGCCGGTGCAAATATTTTATATTTGTAGATACAGAAAGCCTGCTATTTGAAGCAATAGAAAACCCCAGCCTCAATTCAACAGGAGGAGCTGGTATCCAGGCAGGCCAGCTCATGTCAGCGAAGGGCGTAAAAGCTGTATTAACTGGAAACGTCGGGCCGAATGCGCATCAGGTGCTGTCAGCAGCTGGGATAGAAGTATTTACCGGAGTATCCGGCACAGTAAAAGAGGCAATTGAAAATCATAAATTCGGTAAATACGCTCCGGCAGCAAACCCAACCGTTGGATCAAAATTCGGAATGCCGGGTAAGAATAAATAATAAGGAGCGGCTATGGCAGTTAAAGTGGATATAGAGGAATGCATTGGTTGCGGGGTTTGTGTTGAGATTTGCTCAGCTCAGGCAATAAAGATTAAAAAGGATAAGGCAGTAATAAACGATGATTGCGTTGAATGTGGTGCTTGTGTGAACGAGTGCCCACGAGGCGCAATATCTTTACCTTAGGAGGGGAGTGTTATGCCGGGAAGAGACGGAACATGCCCAGGAATGGGAAGGGGTATGGGCGGAGGCGGTGGAAATCGTCAAGGAGCAGGTCCTGGTGGGAATTGTGTCTGTCCAAATTGCGGAGAAAGAGTGTCGCATCAACAGGGCAGCCCCTGTTATGAAGTAAAGTGTCCTAAATGCGGAACAAATATGCAAAGAGAATAAGAAGAAGCTAATTTTGGAAAAAGAAATCTTAGATAACCACAAATTATATTTAGAGCGTAAAGCTTTATATAAAAGTTTCGGCTTTGATATAGATAAAGAAAGAGATTTCGTTATTGAGAAGGCCCAGCCCATTTACGGTGATATATTAGAGGCTGGAACCGGTAAAGGCCATTTTGCGCTTAGCTTAGCAAGGGCAGGTTATAGCTTTACCACCTTTGATATTTCTGAAACGGAACAGGCATTTGCCAAGCTCAACCTTAAATATTTTGGTCTGGAAACAAAGGCTGTTTTTTATATCGAAAACGGCGAGAATCTAAGCTTTAAAGATAAAAGCTTTGATATTATTTTTGCAGTTAATATCCTACACCATCTTATCAATCCTTACAAGGTTATTGATGAGTTTATACGCGTGCTTTCTTTTGAAGGTAAAATCATAATAAGCGATTTTACTAAAGAAGGCTTAGAGATAGTGGATAAAATTCACGCCCTTGAGGGAAGAACTCACGAGGTAAGCAAAACCACATTATCTGATATTGAAAGTTATTTAGTGAATAAAGGATTTAAGACAAAACAACATAAAAGCAGATTTCAGGAAGTTTTAATTGCTTATATAGAGATTATATGATTATTTCAGTGGCTAGCGGAAAAGGCGGAACAGGAAAAACCACGATTGCTGTTAATCTGGCTTTATCCATAGGTAACGTTCAGTTCCTTGATTGTGATGTTGAAGAGCCTAATGCCCATATTTTTCTTAAGCCGAAAATTAATAGGCAGGAGAAGGCATTTATACTTGTTCCGGAAATTGACAATTCAAAATGCGTTTATTGCGGCAAATGCGCCAAGGTTTGTGTTTATAATGCGATAGCAGTGCTTCCGGGTCAAGAAGTAAAGAGAGGAACTACCTTGGTATTCGCGCATCTATGCCATGGTTGCGGCGCCTGTAGCGCTCTTTGTCCAAAAAATGCGATAAAAGAAGTTAATAGAGAGATTGGCGTAGTGGAATCAGGTGATTGCGGCAAAATAGAATTTGTCCACGGAAAACTCAATATCGGCGAAGCAATGTCCCCGCCTCTTATCCGCCGGGTTAAAGAGCATATAGATACTAAAAAAACTGTAATCATTGATGCTCCTCCGGGTACATCTTGCCCTGTGGTCACTTCTGTTAAGGGCAGTGATTTTTGCGTATTAGTTACTGAGCCTACACCTTTTGGTTTAAATGACCTGATTTTAGCTGTAGAAGTATTAAAGAAACTCGCGATTCCCTTTGGGGTAGTGATTAACCGAGCTGATTTAGGAAATAATAAAACCGAAGAATACTGTAAACAGAAAAATATCCCTGTACTCATGAGGGTACCATTTAAAAAAGAAATAGCAATGGCCTATTCTAAGGGAGAGCCCATTGTTAAGGCATTCCCGGAGTATAAAAAAGATTTTCTGGAGCTTTTTAATACAATCAGAAATGGAAAAATTAGTTAAAGATTTTTTAAAACAGAAACGATTCGCTGTGGTAGGTTCATTCAGGAATGAAACTAAATTCGCCTATAAGATTTTAGTCAACTTGGTAGAAAAAGGTTACGAGGTTTTTCCTGTTAATCCGCACATGAACGAAGTCGAGGGCAGGACTTGTTATAAAACTATAAGAGATATCCCATATAGCGTGGATGTCATTAATATAGTTACGCCTCCATTAGTAACTGAAAGCATTTTGAAAGAATGTCTGCAAAAAGGCATAAAACGAGTATGGCTCCAACCTGGGGCAGAGAGCCAAGCAGCCATCAAATTTTGTCATGATAATGATATGAAAGTAATTCATAGTATGTGCGTAATGTTGGAATCGCTGGAAGAAAAGGAGATCCTATGAGCAAAAAGGTGGATATACTGGTTATCGGCGCAGGGCCTGCGGGGATGGTAAGCGCTGTTACTGCCAGAAGATATTATCCGGATAAGAATATTTTGGTAATAAAGAATGTAGCCAACGGCTGTATTCCTTGCGGGATTCCGTATATGTTCTCAAGCTTAAAGAATCCACAAGATAATATTTTAGGAACAGATAGCCTTATAAAAAATAATATTGAGGCGGCAGTTGATGAGGCGATAAATATTAATAGAGATAAAAAAAGCGTAGAAACAAAAAAGGGTGATGAATACATTTATGAGAAGTTAATTTTAGCCACAGGTTCTTCGCCTGTTGTTCCAAAAATCCCAGGCATTGATAAAAAAGGCGTATATCCCATATACAAAGATATGGATTACCTTAAGACTTGCATTGAAGAAATTAAAAATGCAAAAAATGTTTTAATAATTGGAGGGGGATTTATAGGCGTAGAGTTTGCGGATGAGATTTCGAAGATACAAGGCATTAATGTGTATTTAGTGGAAGTCCTCCCCCGCCTGTTAGCAAATTCTTTTGATGAAGATTTTTCTTTGTTGGTTGAAGAGAAGCTTAAAAGTAAAGGCGTTAAACTTCTTCTTAACGCAAAAGTTACAGAAATTCTAGGTGAAGTAAAGGTTGGAGGAGTGCGATTTGAAAACGGCGAAAATTTAAAAGTAGATGCTGTTATTTTAGGGATAGGAGCAGTTCCCAACACAAAGATGGCGACTGATGCGGGTTTGGATTTGGGAAGGGGCAAGGGCATATGGGTAGATGAGTATATGCGCACAACTGACCCTGATATTTTTGCAGTAGGCGATTGCGTGGGGAAAAGGGATTTTTATACGCGAAGAGATACCGCGGTTATGCTTGCTTCAACTGCTACAGCTGAAGCAAGAGTCGCGGGCGCGAGTCTTTATCAGTTAAAGGTCGTCCGCGAAAATAAAGGGACAATTGCGATTTATTCCACCTATGTGGATGGTTTAGTTTTAGGTTCAGCAGGGCTTACAGAAACAAGCGCTAAGAAGGAAGGTTTCGAAATTATTGTAGGCAATACCGAAGGCGTAGATAAACACCCGAAAAGCTTACCCGGAGTAAATAAAATAAAGCTAAGGCTGATTTTTTCCAGGCAATCAGGGATACTTATGGGCGGCCAGGTTTCCGGAGGCATATCAGCTGGCGAGATAATCAATATAATCGGCATGGCTATACAGAAAAGGGCCTCTCTAACGGAATTGGAAACGTTGCAAATGGCAACCCATCCGTATCTAACAAGCGCGCCTACTATGTACCCGGTTGTATTAGCAGCTCAGGATGCGTTGGGCAAGATATAATTTTAAAGTTTTGGAGCGTATATGAAGCAAATAGTTATAATCAGCGGAAAAGGCGGGACAGGCAAGACCGTAATTACAGGGGCATTTGCCGCTTTAGCAAAAAATAAGGTTATGGCTGACTGTGATGTTGATGCCGCGGATTTACATTTATTATTACAGCCAAAGATAAAAGAACGCCATGATTTCAGGAGCGGTTTAAGCGCGTCAATTGATAAAAAAATCTGCCAGCAATGCGGGAAATGTATCGCAGCCTGCAGATTTAATGCTATAAGTGATGATTATGTGATTGATCGTGTTTCCTGTGAAGGGTGCGGCTTTTGCAGTTATATCTGCCCTGTTCAGGCTATAAAAATGAGCGAGAATCTTGCGGGAGAGTGGTTTATTTCCGAAACACGATTTGGCCCCATGGTGCATGCTAAGCTCGGGATTGCCGAAGAGAATTCAGGTAAACTTGTTTCTTTGGTAAGAAAGCAGGCAAAAGAACTGGCGGAGAAAGGAAATTACGATTGGATTATTATTGACGGCGCCCCTGGCATAGGATGCCCTGTCATTGCTTCGCTTTCCGGTATTGATTGTGCGATAGTAGTAACTGAGCCTACATTATCCGGTTTACATGATGCGTTAAGAGTTATAGAGGTAACGAAACATTTTAATGTCCCCTCACGGTTGGTAATTAATAAATATGATTTAAACCCGGATATGTCAAAGAAAATAGAAGAACATTGCGCAAAAAACAGGATTTCATTAATCGGGAAAGTCAGGTTTGATAAAGCGGTAGTAGAATCCATGGTAGAGGGTAAAACTATAATGGAATATAAAGATACGCCGGTTAAGGATGAGATTCGGAAAATCTGGGGAAAGCTTCAAGTTTAAAATGCATGGTTGATTTTGTTTCTGACTACGTGTAATAAATTGGCGCTAGGAACGCGCTACGTTAAGGAGCGTATATGGAAAATAATGGTAATAAAGAGGAAGTCTTCGGTTATCCTCAAGAGGTTATTGAGCTTTTAAATGATCCGAAGCTTTTCGGCAGAATGAACGGCCCCACAAGTTCATCGTATTTAAAAGGGCCTTGCGGGGATGCTATGGAGTTTTATCTGGTAATAGAAGATAAGAGGATTATTGATATTAAATATTACACAGATGGATGCAGCGCCACAAGGGCATGCGCTGCAATGGCCGTGCATTTGACTTATGGTAAAACTATCAGTGAAGCATTGGATATTTCAGCGGGCGAGGTTATTAAACAGCTGAAAGGCTTGCCTGAAGATCATCTGCATTGTTCAATACTTGCGGTAAGCACGCTTTATCGGGCAATAGCGGATTATTTGCTTAAAAAATAATGATTATAACTAAACAAAAGCCGATAGAGGAAATTTTTAATTATATTAAAAATGACTCGGATATTTTTTTAATAGGCTGCGCTGTTTGCGCGACTACTTGTAAGACCGGAGGAGAGGTTGAAGTAAAACTACTGTCCGAGCTATTGAGCGCCAAAGGGAAAAATGTAACCGGATGGGATATTCTCAACCCGGCTTGTTACCTTTTAGAATCAAAAAAGCTTCTTAGGCGTAAAGAAAAAGAAATAGCCGCAGCAAAATCAATTATCAGTCTTGCCTGTGGCGGAGGCACGCAGGCAATAGCGGAGATTATAGGAAAACCCGTTTATCCGGCTAATGATACGTTATTCCAGGGAGAGATAATACGGCTTTCTCCGCAGGAAGATCATTTTGAGAAAAAATGCCTTATGTGCGGAGAGTGTATCGTCGGCACCACCGGCGGGATATGCCCGATGACGCGATGTCCGAAAGGTTTACGTAACGGCCCTTGCGGCGGCACTAATAAAGGAAAATGCGAAGTTGACCCTGAGAGAGATTGCGCTTGGAGTCTTATTTATAAAAAGCTTAAGGAACTTGGACAGCTTGAAAATATAAGGACAACTGGCAAGGTTAGGGATTATAGCAAATTAAAAAAATATATTTTAATCAACAAGCGGTAAAGGAGCGGAAACAAACATGGAATCCAGAGAAAAGGAATATTTAGAGCAGGAAAAACGCCTTAAAGAAAAGATGGCAAAAGTTAAGCACACTTTAATTGTCATGAGCGGCAAGGGCGGAGTGGGAAAAACAACGGTGGCGGTTAATCTTGCCTATGCGCTTTCTATTGCTGGAAAGAAAGTAGGTATTTTAGATGTTGATCTCCATGGACCCAATATCGCAAAGATGCTCGGAATAGAAAAACAAGCAATTTGTATTCATGAATTTGGCATAGAGCCGGTTGAAGTAAGCGCAAATCTTCAGGCGGTCAGCATCGCCCTGGCCGGTTATGAACCTGATCAGCCGATGATTTGGCGCGGGCCGATGAAAGCAAAGGTTATCATGCAATTTTTGGCTGATGTAAACTGGGGAGAGCTTGATTATCTGATTATAGATTCGCCTCCAGGAACAGGAGATGAGCATTTAAGCACCTGTCAGTTAATACCGAATGTAAGCGGTATTATTATTGTAACTACACCACAGGATGTTGCGATACTTGATGGCCGGAAGAGCGTTTTATTTGCCAAAGAAATAAAAATACCGGTGGTCGGAATAATTGAAAATATGAGTGGGTTTATTTGCCCGCATTGCCATGTTGAAACAGATATTTTTAAAAAAGGCGGAGGAGAAAAAGCCGCAGAAGAGTTAAAAGTTACATTTCTGGGGCGAGTGCCTTTTCAGCTGGAATTTGTCGAATATGCCGATAAAGGCACTCCTTTTGTGTCTTTTAAAGAGAAATCAAAATCTGCTGAAGCCTTTATGAGTATAGTGGATAAGATAAAAGAATTTATTGGTGATAAATAATGAAACCCGCGTTTAAATATATTTACGGCCCGGTACCATCTTGGAGGTTGGGGAGCTCTTTAGGTATAGATTTACTTTCGCAGGAAAATAAAATCTGTAACTTTGATTGCATTTATTGCCAGCTTGGACCAATTATAAAATATACAGTTGAACGCAAAATTTATGTTCCGGTTGAAAAAGTTATTGAAGAATTAGAAGCGTTGCCTAATGTGAGTTTAGATTATGTTACTTTTTCCGGAAGAGGAGAGCCCTCCTTGGCGGCCAATTTAGGCGAGGCGATAAAAGCGGTAAAGTTAATCCGTAAAGAGCCGATAGCGGTTTTAACTAATGGTTCTTTAATGGGGGAAGATGAAGTAAGAAAAGAGCTTGTTTTGGCAGATTTTGTTGTTGTTAAGTTAGATGTTTGTTACCAGGAGTCTTTGCAGGAAATCAACAGGCCTGCTAAGGGAATAGAATTCAGCAGTATTTTAAAAGGGATAAAGGAATTTAAGAAAAGTTTTCAGGGGAAGTTAGCCTTACAGGTAATGTTTATCGAACCCAACAAAGACGATATTGATAACTTTATTTACCCGGCAAATTATATTAAGCCACACGAAATCCAAATTAATACACCTCTAAGGCCCTGCAATATCAATCCATTAGTAAGGGAGGATGTTTTGAGGATAAAAGATTGTTTTACTTCTGCTTGCAAAGGAATCAATGTGGTATCAGTTTATGATGAAAGAGCGCCAAGAAATATTTTATCTATTAGCGATGAAGGCACATTAAAAAGAAGGGGCAAGGTAAATCATAAAAATGTTACGTGAAATTTTAAAGTCTAAAATTCATAACGCAACGGTTACAAAGAGGGAGCTTTACTATTTAGGAAGTATTGGTATTGATAAGGCGTTTTTGTTTAAAAGCAATATCATAGCAAATGAAAAAGTCCAGGTAGTAAACTTTAACAATGGCGCGCGGTTCGATACATATGTGATTGAAGAGAAGGAAAATAGCGGGACGATTGCGCTCTATGGCCCGGCAGCGCGACAAGCGGAAGTAGGAGATAAGGTTTGCATCCTTTCCTACGGGTTAATGGAAGATGGCGAGGCTCAATTGATAAAGCCGCAGATTATTTTATTGGATGATAAAAATAAGATAAAACTATGAAGACTTATTTAGAGTGTATTCCTTGTTTTTTCAGGCAGGCGTTTGAACAAGCGCGTTTATTTACCGATAATGAATCTGTTCATAAAGAAATAATGAACGAGGTGGCGGCCTTAGTTCCAGAATTCTCTTCAGGGTTAACCCCTCCGGAAATTGGGCGGGAGATGCATAAGATTTTTGGAAAAAGATTCAAAGGACAGGACGTTTATAAAATAATCAAAGACCAAAGCAACCGCCGGGCAATGGAGCTTTACCCGAAACTTAAAGAAAAGATCGCGCAATCCGAGGATCGTTTATTAACAGCGGTTGAGCTTGCCATAGCAGGTAATGTAATCGATTATGCGGCAAAAAACACCCTGAATATCGAGGAAGAAATTCAGAAATTGCTGGAGGGAAATTTTACGGCAGGACGAAAAGGTGTGTTTGAATATGAGAATTTTAGAAAGGATTTGGAAGAGGCGAAAATAGTTCTTTATTTGGCGGATAATGCCGGCGAGATTGTTTTTGACCGGGTTTTTATTGAGGAGTTTTGCGATAACAGGAAAGTTATTTTTGCGGTTCGGGACAAGCCGGCGATCAATGACGCCCTTATGGAAGACGCTATTTTTTGCGGGATAGACAAAATTGCTCAAGTTATTTCAAGCGGGGTTGATGCCCCTGGAACTATTTTAAAATACTGTTCAGGCGAATTTCTAAAGATTTTTAGGCAGGCGGATTTGATTATCAGCAAAGGCCAGGGCAACTATGAGGCGTTAAGTGAGGCTGAAGGGAAAATATATTTCCTATTTAAAGTAAAATGTCCGGTGATTGCCCTGCACTCTGGGGCAGCGCTGGAAGATATGGTATTATTTTACAATTTAAAGAAAAATGGAACCATTAAAAATTAGCGAGTATCCAAATAGTAGTCTAAGGAAAAAGTGCGCTTCAATAGAACAGATTACTGATAGCGAAGTAAAACTCTTTGAAGAGATGCTTTTTACTATGCGGCATTTTACAGGGATCGGTTTAGCGGCCCCTCAGATTGGAATCGCGAAAAGTTTGATAGTTGCGGATATCGGCGAGGGTATAGTTAGATTGGCTAATCCGGTAATTTTGAGAACAAAAGGATCAGATAAAATGCAGGAAGGCTGCCTGAGCATTCCGGGCGTAGGCGTGGTTATAGACAGGCCGGATGAAATCATTGTAAGTGGATTAAATGAAAAGGGAAAGCTTATTGAATTAGAAGCGCATGGGCTTTTGGCAAGAGTTTTACAGCATGAGATAGACCATTTAAAAGGAAAGCTTATTATCGATTATGTGGGTTTACTAGAGAAGATAATATTATTTAAGTCGAAGTTTAGTAAAGGCAGGGATAAACATGCCAATAAATTTGTTTGAAAGGCGGGTTTTTAAAATGCGGATAAAAGTTATTTTTGACAAAGGCGCTTTGGATAAAAAACTCAATACCGGCTGGGGCGTTTCATTTTTGGTTGACGATAAGATATTATTCGATACCGGCGAAAAGGGAAAGTGGTTACTTAAAAATATGCGCTCTTTGGGAGTTGACATAACGAAGATCGAAGCAGTAGTAATTTCTCATGACCATTGGGACCATTGGGGAGGATTATGGGATATGCTGAAAGAAAGAAAAGGACTTAAGGTGTATTCCTGTCCCGGTTTTAGCAAGGAATTTAAAAATAAAGTAAAAGACGCGCAGGCGGAACTAATCGAAGCTGACACCCTTACAGAGATTTCACAGAATATTTATATTACAGGAGAAATAGCAGGAGGCTATAATGGTAAATACATGCCTGAACAGGCGATTATATTGAAAACAAAAAAAGGCATCACTGTGATTACAGGATGCGCCCATCCAGGGATATTGAAAATAGTGGATAAGGTAAAGGCAAAGTTTCCTGATGAGCCGATTTATTTTGTATTGGGTGGGTTTCACCTGAAAGAATCAGACAGGCGGGCAGTAGAGATTGTGGTTGAAAATTTCAGGAAGATGGGCGTAATAAAAGCCGGGCCCACGCATTGTTCAGGAGAAATAGCAGAGGATATCTTTAAGAAATACTATAAGGAAAATTTTGTACCTGTTAAAACAGGACAGGAGATAGAGGTCTAATAAAATGGCAGGATATATTTTTAGGGAATTAAGGGCGCATGCGCCCTTTACTGCTTTCGGGGCGCTTACCGGGATTGTAATCATGGTAATTTTTCATAAATTGCCGCAAGAGGTATCATATAAAATTTTTTACACCCTTCATCCGATTCATGTGTTTTTGAGCGCGCTGGTTACGTCGGCTATTTATGAGCTTCATTCCTGTCCTTCCGGCAGGCATATAAAGGGTAAATGTAATCTTTGGATACTATTTATCATTGGTTATGTAGGTTCTGTAGGGATTGCCACTATCAGTGATTCAATAATCCCATATTTAGGGGAGGTTTTATTAAATTTGCCGAATAGAGGCGTGCATTTAGGTTTTATAGAAAAATGGTGGCTGGTTAATCCGTTAGCGATCTTAGGCATTGTATTAGCATATTTTTGGCCAAGGACCAAATTTCCTCACGCGGGGCATGTTTTGATTAGCACCTGGGCATCGCTTTTTCATATTATTATGGCAACAGGCGAAAGTATAAGTGTATCTTCTTATCCGCTTATTCTTTTATTTTTATTTCTCGCAGTTTGGCTGCCCTGCTGTGTAAGCGATTTTGTTTTTCCTCTGTTATTTGTGAAAAAAGCGATAAGTTAAATTTTCGAACTGATAAAACAATATGGTTAATAATTATGCACGAGACAAGATTTATTAATGAAATATTCGCCATTTTAAAACAGAAGCTAAGCAAAGACACTATTTCAGGACAGATTATAGTCAATGTGCGCTTGAGTCCTTTTAGCCATGTTGCTGCTGAAAGTTTGCAGGCATCTTTTAAAGAGTTAATTAAAGGGAAAGATTTTAAGAATGCGCGACTTAATGTCTTGCCTCTTGAGATTTTATTAGAATGCAGAAGTTGCAAGCGCAGCACCCGCATCACTCAAAGAATATTCGGTTGTCCTTTTTGCAGCAGTGCTAATGTTGATATTAAGATGGATAAAGAATTTTTCGTTGAATCCATAGAAATTATCGCAGAGAAAAAGAGGAGAAAAAAATGGAAACCAGTATAAATGATAAGAATTTTAAACAGGAGGTATTAGAATCGGATTTACCTGTTTTAGTAGATTTTTGGGCAGAATGGTGTGGTCCTTGCCGAATGGTTGCGCCTATAGTTGAACAAATTGCCAAAAGCTATAAAGGGAAGCTGAAAGTCTGTAAATTAAACGTAGATGAGGCGCCCAAGACAGCTTCCATGTACGGCATTATGAGCATACCGACATTAGCGGTTTTTAAAAATGGGAAAGTAGTTGATAAAGTCATAGGGGCGCTTCCTAAAGCAGAGCTTGAAACCGTGATTAAGCTATACATTTGATTTAAACAAAATTAGGAGAGGTATGGCAGAGGACAATAGGGAATCCATACATAAAACGGTTATAACATGGAACGAAGAAAAGAAAGCGTTTTTGTGTTCGGTCGGCAACAGGACCATTGAAATAGTCGCATCGCCGGCATCTAAAAGGCATGATGATATGTTCACGCCTGAGGAGTTATTTGTGGATTCAGTAGAAGGTTTTATAAAGGATGCGTTTATGGATTTTGCCAAACGGAACAATCTGGAAGTTTTAAGTTATGAAAGCGAGGGGCAGGGAATAGTTAAAAAAGTCGAAGACAAGCTCATATTTACCGAAATTAAGATCCGGCCTCAAATAACTGTCGCTACAAACAGCCAGATTGAGAAGGCAAAAGAGCTTATAAAAATTGCTGTTAAAGATTGTTTTATATCGAATTTTATTACAGCTAAAATAAATATTAAACCTGAAATCAAAACAGGATCACGCTATGATGGATTTTAGACAGGTCGATGAGGCGAGGAAAACGCTGGGTTTAGATGAGTACGCGAGCATGGAAGAGATAAAGGCCGCTTACAAAGAATTGGCCTTGAAATATCATCCCGATAGGTGCAGAGATGAGAAGAAAAAAGAGCGTGAGGAGAAGTTCAAAAAAATAGCTCATGCCAAAGATATTCTTACAACCTATTGTGCGGGTTATAGATATTCATTCAAAGAAAAGGATGTGAAGCGCAACACTATGGATAAAGATTTCTA
>Ga0172369_10003897_pt1 | contig 19330 bp, 16 predicted proteins | sample LakKiv25m_FD_114539 | JGI IMG/M metagenome (GOLD analysis project Ga0172369, IMG submission 114539) | Freshwater microbial communities from Kabuno Bay, South-Kivu, Congo - kab_022012_11.25m | ecosystem: Environmental > Aquatic > Freshwater > Lake | place: Democratic Republic of the Congo...
GGCCATTCTACAGAAAGAAATTAAGTCACGCAAAGAATCGATCGTGGACGCAGAAAAAGCCTCTCGATCCGACTTGGTTGCCGCGGCCAATGCTGAAATCGCGATCCTTGAAGCCTATCTGCCAAAACAAATGGCCGAGGCTGAACTGCATGAACTGATCCGCACTGCCATCGCCGACCTGAATGCATCGGCACCTTCGGATATGGGCAAAGTCATGAAAGCAGTCATGCCCAAAGTGCAGGGACGCGTTGCGGGAGATGCATTGAGCCAGGCGGTCCGCAAGCTACTCGGGAGTTAATCCCTTCATGGGATTACGCGATCGGTTTCTAACGCCGTCAAATCGCAAGCTCATCAAGGTCGCCTTGCTCATTTTTACAAGCGCAGCCTCTTTTTTGGCGTTAATCCTTCCGATCATCCAGACTTCTTCAACCTACACACTTTCGCCCGGTGATGTATCAAGCCAGGATATCCTCGCTCCCAATTCGCTTTCCTATGCCAGCGCAATTCTCACAGAACAAGCCCGAATTGATGCGGAGCAAAAAATCGGCGCAATCTATTTGCCGTCCGATTCTGCCATATCCAGGCGGCAAATAGAACGATTGCGGTCGGCGCTAACTTTTATCAGTGTTACCCGGTCAGACAAATATGCTACAGCTGAGCAGAAACTATCCGACCTTGCCAGCCTTAGCAATGTGCAACTGCGCAAAGAAGATGTTGAAATCATCTTATTCTTAAACGAATCTCGCTGGGAGATCATTCAGAAAGAAGCTTTATCTGTCTTGGAACAGGTGATGCGCGAAACAATCCGTGACGATCAGCTCCGCGATTCTCAGCGCCGGGTTCCCTCGCTAATCAGCTTTTCACTGCCTGACGATGAAGCTGGCATCACATCCCGGTTGGTCACCCCATTTGTCACACCTAACAGCCTCTACAGTCCAGAACAGACCAAGACCGCCAAAGAAGAAGCGCGCCGCTCGGTTGAACCCATTAATAAAACCTACATATCGGGCGAAATAATAGTACGCCGCGGCCAGATCATAACCCAGCTGACATGGGAAGCTCTCCAACAATTTGGGCTGATCCGCCCGCAAAACAACTCGAATGAATATATCGCGGCCGGTTTGATGACATTATTATTAGCCGCTTTCACAACCCTGTATTTCGAGCGCAGGCGCAGCCTTATTAATGATAACCTCAAGGGCCTGGCCCTAATATCGTTAAACTTTATACTTTTTCTGGTTTCGGCGCGATTGATGATCCCCAACCATACGATCGTGCCATACCTGTTCCCTGTTCAGGCGTTTGGATTGACCATCGCCTGTTTATTTAATCCAGAACTGGCTTTTCTGCTTTCCATCGTCTTAAGCATATTAACCGCTTATGGCCTGCCCAACAGCCTGGACCTCACCACTTACTACCTGCTGAGCAGCCTGGTCGGAATTTTGATCATGGGCCGCGCCACGCGCTTCACCAGTTTCTTTTGGGCGGGAATAGCAGTCGGCCTGTCAGGCGGCGTCAGTATTCTGGTCTACCGTTTGCTCAACCCCACCACAGATTTTCTTGGTGTAACCACCCTGGTCAGCACCGCTCTGCTGGCAGGTATCGCCAGCGCGAGCATCACCTTGCTTTTGCAGTTCCTCTATGCTCAGTTATTAGGGGTAACAACTGGTTTGCAGCTGCTTGAAATATCCCGGCCTGATCACCCGCTTTTGCAATTCATCCTTCAAAATGCGCCTGGCAGCTATCAACACAGCCTCCAGGTTGCAATCCTGGCGGAGCAAGCCGCTGAAAAGATCAATGCAGATTCCTTACTCGTTCGCGTTGGTTGCCTTTACCATGATGCCGGAAAAGCCAACAATCCCTCTTTTTTCATCGAGAACCAACTGGATGTACTCAACCCGCATGATGACATGGATCCGGTGGTTAGCGCCCAAACGATCATCCGCCATGTCGCAGACAGCGTCGCCCTAGCGCGTAAATACCATATCCCGTCACGCATTCAGGATTTCATGCGCGAGCACCACGGCACCATGCTGACCCGTTATCAATATGCGCGCGCGCTTCAAAATGCAAACAACGATAAAAGCCAGGTAGATGAATCACAATTTCGTTATCCTGGCCCGATCCCAGCATCGCGCGAAACTGCGATCTTAATGTTGGCGGATGGCGCCCAAGCCAGGTCGCGCGCCGAGTTACCTGAAACAGAAGAAGACCTGCGCAACATTGTCCGCAAAACGATCGATTTTTGTCAAAAAGATGGCCAGCTGGATAACACCCGTCTGACTTTGCGCGATCTCAACATCATAACCGAATCGTTTGTGCAAACGCTAAAAAATACGTACCACCCTAGAATTCGCTACCCAGAAATCCAAACCCCAGAAAAGCCGAAACAACCGGATACCGGAGAGATAAAATGATCAATATCGTCATTAACGAGGATTATGCTGAATTCGTCAAAGAAGATCTTCTGACTGCTGCTGCCGAAACCGTCATTCAGCTTTCTCAGATTCAAGACGAAATCGAGATGAGCGTTGTCATCCAGTCAGATGACGATCTGCATGATCTTAATCGCCAATTTCTGGGGATTGATGCGCCAACCGATGTCCTCTCCTTTCCCGCGGATGAGATCGACCCTGACAGCGGACTGCGCATACTGGGGGATGTCATCATTTCCTATCCCCGTGCCGCTGAACAGGCAACCGCGGCAGGTGAAACGGTTGACGATGAGATTCAACTGCTTGTCATCCATGGCACACTCCATCTGCTGGGCTACGATCATACAACCTCAGAGGAAAAACAGACCATGTGGGAACTCCAGCGCAAAGCACTCGATCAACTTGGCTGCAAAATAATCCGCCTTCCAGAATAAGCACAATGCGATCTTTTTTGCGCACCCGCGCCAGGTCATTTATTTATGCGATCGCGGGGTGGTGGTTTGTTTTACGCACACAGCGCAACGCCTGGATCCATGCGGCAGCCTCACTGTGTGTCTTTCTCCTTGCCTTTTGGCTCCAGCTGCCTGCGCGTGATTGGGCAGTGCTCATCTTGACCATCTGCCTCGTCTGGACTGCTGAGTTCATCAACACAGCCCTTGAGGCAGTTGTGGATTTATCGACGCCAGGCCATCACCCTCTGGCAAAAGTCGGAAAAGACGTCGGCGCTGCTGCGGTGTTGATTGCCGCAGTCGCATCGGTCGTCATCGGGCTGCTCATTTTAGGCCCTCCTTTATGGTCACAAATAGCGGCTATTACTGTGAAAGGAATCCCATGATCATGCCATTTTTATTTGGAACAGTCGGCGCGCCTATCTCTACTCCCAAAAAACCAGGGGGGAGCGTTGGCGCGATCCAGCAGCTCGCATCATTGGATTTGCGCGCACTGGAACTGGGATGGGTACAATCCGTGCGTGTTTCCCAAGAGACATGTACTGCGATTAAAAATGAAGCAGCCTTGTCAAATGTGGCTATCAGTGTCCATGCGCCGTATTTCATAAACCTCAATGCCACCGCAGAGGAATGGCCGAATTCTCGTAAGCGCTTAATGGATGCGGCTCATTATGGCAACCTTGCCGGCGCAACGGACATTATTTTTCATCCAGGTTCATATTTCAAAATGACCCCAGGCGAAGTTCTCACGATTGCCATTCCACGCTTGCGATCTTGCGTCGATGAGCTGCGTACTGCTGGCAACAACGTCACCCTGAGGCCCGAGACGATGGGGAAAAACGCGATGCTAGGCTCCATTGAAGATGTCTTGGAAATGTCAAAAGCCGTCGCCGGTGTCGAGCCTTGCATCGACTTTGCTCACCTTCATGCGCGCGCTGGGGATGGCAGCATGAACACACTTGCGGAATGGCTTGACGTTTTAAATATTTACGAGACATTCCTTGGAAGTGATGCACTGGGCCGACTGCATATCCACATGTCCGGCATCGAATATTCCGATAAAGGCGAAAAGAATCACTTGCCGCTTGTCGAAAGCGATTTTGATTTAAACGCCCTTTTTAATGCGCTCTACCAAAAAGGCTGCGCAGGCCGCATATTGTGTGAAAGCCCCGCAATGGAAGAGGATGCACTTTTAATGCAGGCCAAATGGTCTGAGTGGTTTCGCTGAGTCTACAGATATTCCTTCAGATTGTGCTCAACCGCATAAGCAGCTGCTTCTGCGCGGTTGCTGACACCCAATTTGGATAAGATGCTGCTCACATAATTGCGCACCGTGCCTTCTCCCAGAAACAGAGCTTTTGCAATCTCGCGATTGGTCTTGCCCTCAGAAACCAGGAGAAGAACGTGCCGCTCCTGCTGGCTCAAATTGACAAACGCGGAAGCCTCTTCCTCTTTTACAGCCCGGCGTACTTCTTGAAAAACACGCTGCGTAACGGCTGGATCCAACAAAGCTTCACCCCTGCCCACAGACTCCAATGCCCTTATCAGATCATCCCCAACGATCTGCTTAAGAATGTAACCTGACGCGCCCGCGCGAATCGCTGAGAATAACATCTCGTCTTCGGCATAAGAGGTTAACATCACGACGCGTGTATCAGGAAAATGTGTCGTCACCTCTTCGCAAGCCTCGATACCCGAGGTGCCAGGCAGACGAATATCCATTAATACAATATTGGGATGTAGGCGCGAGACCTGTTCGAGCGCCTCTTTCGCGTTTGATGCCTCTCCAACCACCTCAAATTGTGCATGGTGATCCAGTAATGACTTTAATCCAAGGCGCACAACTTCGTGGTCATCGACTAACAAAATCCGTTGTTTGGTCATTCTACATCCTTATGAAATACTTTCTTAGTGGTTGTGTATAAGACATATTCTAACCGAATTTCGCCCGCCTGTTGCCGTACCCAGCTTGTGGTAAACTTACATTCAGAGGAATTATGGGAGATCAAAAGCCGCGTTCAATCGTATATTACATTGAGGATGATCTGGAAATGATCGACCTTGTTACCCTGATTCTGACGCGCAGGGGCTTTCTTGTAAAAGGCGCCCATGGTGGCAGAAAAGGTCTGGACATGGTTTTCCAGGATCCCCCCGATTTGATCCTCCTTGACTTGATGATGCCTGGCATGGATGGGTGGGAAGTTTACCAACAAATCAAAGCAAACGAGAAAACACGCCAGATTCCCGTAATCGTGGTCACAGCCAAAGCCCAGGATATCGATAAAGTGCTTGGCTTGCATATTGCCAAAGTGGATGATTACATTTGCAAACCATTCAGACCACAAGAGCTGATGGACAGTGTAGAGCGAGTATTGAAACAATCTCTGGAATTATGACGTTTGTATGACTATCATAAAAGTGATCAACCGTACCAACCCGGATTGTGTTCCCCTTCGTGTAACGCATTGTGTTTCTTTCGGAAGCCGGCTGCGCGGGTTGATGTTCAAAAAAAAACTCAATGACACTGAAGCCATCTTGATTGATGAAGGTCAGAATAGCCGACTTAACACGGCGATCCATATGTTTTTCATGAACTTCGATATTGCCGCGATATGGATTGATCAGCAGCAAAATGTCGTGGATTGTCAGTTGGCCCGTAAATGGCGGCCCTATTATGCACCTCGCAATCCAGCGCGCTATATCCTGGAAGCAAACCCCAATCAACTTACCAACTTTCACATTGGCGACAGGCTGGAATTTCTACATGCTGAAGCTTAATCGCATCATCCTGGTTGTTCTAATCCTAATGGTATCTGCAGTTCAGCCTGTCCTGGCCCAAAATGGCTCGATCCTACCGATCTATGTGGTCCAGCCCGGCGATACCCTCTACTCGATTGCCTTAAAATTTAATGTGTCCGTTGCAGACATCATTGATGCCAATCAACTCGCAAACCCCGACATTCTATCCGCCGGCATGGAACTCAAGATACCTGGATTAGAAGGAATTGAAGGGAAACTGATTACTCGGCCCGTACCTCTCGGACAAAACCTGAGCAGCCTGTCCCGCTTCTATCAAATTCAGCCAAAAGATCTGGTCAAAATAAATCGGCTGACCAGTCCGTCCGAAGTTTATGTCGGTGCAGATTTAATTTTGCCAGAAAAAGACAACGCCTATTTTAAAGCACTGGCCACCCTGCCAGAAAACATGTCCGTTTTAGAATTCTCGACAATCCGCAACGCAAATCCTTGGGGGCTGGCTGAATATAACCTCGCGGACGCGCCTGGAAATTTGCTTCCAGGCGAAAAAATGTTTACCCCATCAAAACCCGAAGAGGCAGTGCTAGGCAATCCCCTCGAACCTCACATCAGCAAACTGGATCTTTCGCCATTACCACTCATCCAGGGATCGACCGCAGTGATTCAGATCAACACATCTGGCCCGATCACGATCAATGGGAATTTAAATGGCAAACCTCTGAGTTTCTTTGTCCTGGCAAATAATTCCTACACCGCGATCCAGGGCATCCATGCGATGTCCGAACCTGGGCTGGCAGATTTCAACCTGACCATCACGCTTCCTGACGGAACCATTGCCTCGCTAGACCAGACAATACTGCTTCAGGATGGGTATTATCCCCAAGATCCCCCCCTCTACGTCAGCGCCGAAACGATCGACCCGGCCAACACAAAACCCGAAGACACGCAGGTGGCTGGGAAAGTTGCGCTGATCACGCCTGATAAGCTTTGGGATGGACAATTTAAACTTCCCGTCAATCCGCCATCGTGTATAAAATCATGGTATGGAAACAGACGGTCGTACAACGACAGCCCATTTTCATACTTCCATACCGGGCTCGACTTCGGTGTGTGTTCCGACTTGGATATCCTGGCGCCAGCAAGAGGCAAAGTGGTCTTCGCTGGAGCCCTCACAGTGCGCGGCAACGCCACGATCATTGATCATGGGTGGGGTGTTTTTACCGGCTACTGGCATCAGAAAGAAATTTTTGTGAAAGAGGGCGACCAGGTAGAAGCTGGTCAATTGATCGGATTTATTGGTGATACAGGCAGAGTAACTGGACCTCATTTGCACTTTGAAGTCTGGGCCAACGGTGTTCAGGTCAATCCCCAGGAGTGGCTGGACCGTATAATCCCATAACAACGCGATTTTCGAATGTCTCTGCCGTCCGGATGCCATAAACGTAAGGTATAATTCATCTCTGAATTCCATCCGCTATGGGTCGGAAACTTCCATATGATAAGTGAGTACAGATGGCGATTGCATCGTTCAGCTTAAAACCAGATTACTGGATTAACTTCGAAGTCCGTGAAGAGGACCTTGAATTTTTATACAATCATTTACTTGAAATCGAGACTCCCCTTACTCCGGATGAGCTCGTCAAAGTTCTCGTGCATGAACGCATCCGCAAAGAAAAGATAGCCTTAGAAAACCAACAAACCTCTTCTGGAAAAATATTCCTGCCCAAAGACCATTATGAAGCGGGCCAAAAACTCGTTTTCCCTGCATTTGATTGGCAGCAAGGTCGTGTTCTCAGTGTTCGCGCTGGCTCAAACCCTCAATTACCCGATTTCGAGGTGATCGAAGTCGAATTTGACAGCAATGAAAAGCACAGTTTTGCTGCATCGCTGGCCAACCATAAATTAAACCAGCCTCCCGACATTGATTTAAACGACCCGCAGCTTGATGCGAAGCAAGTCTTAAAATCGTTTGGCGATCTTATTACAAACAAATTGAGCGAGGAATTAGACTCCAACCCCGATTTGGTTCGTATCGCGGGGAAATGGTTCCCTCGCGCTTTGTTAGTAGACATCGGTGTTGGTCACTTAAATTTGGTTGAGGCAGTTCTGGAAATGGAAGGCGGCGGGCCTATGGAAACCCCTGCGCTCATGGAACAGATTGACCTGCCCAACGATGTAAACGCCAAACTCAACGAATTTTCCTTGAATCTTGCCATGCAAGAGGATAAACGATTCGATGAGGTTGGTCCGGCTGGAAAAATCTTGTGGTATTTGCAGCGCCTTGAACCTGAACCTGTTCGGCAGCCGCCCATATACCTTCGCTATGCCCCATCTGCTTACGACAGCAGTCAGGAAATAAATCAAGTCAGCCAATTCGAAGGTCAGGTAGCTGATGAATTGAGTGGATGTGAATTATTCAAAGACCTGACAAATGAAATTTCCATTCCATTGATTTACCCGCATCTAAGATCAGGCACCTTGCCGGTATGCGATCAGATGTATCGATTATTCCCAACCGCAATCGAAACCCCGCGCGTCCAATTCACGTTTGTGGATGGGGATACCAATCAAAAATTTTCCGGATGGGTTATTCGCCCATATAAATACGCCTTTGGCCTGCGGGATTGGTTCATCAAAAACGAACTTATTCCTGGCAGCATCATCACGATTCAACGCGGTGCGAATCCGGAAGAGGTCATGATCCGAGCCAATCGCAAACGTCCCGCCCGCGACTGGGTCCGAACTGCCATGATCGGGTCTGACGGCGGCATCGTCTTCGCCCTGCTGAAACATAGCCTCTCAACGACGTTGAATGAACGCATGGCCATCGTTATCTCTGATCACCAAGCGCTCGATCTAATGTGGGAGCAAGGCAACAAACAGCGCACACCCCTTCCAGTAATTGTCAAAAACACGATGCGCGAGCTTGCCAAGCTCAGCCCACAAGGCCATATCCATGCGCAGGAGTTGTACGCCGCAATCAATGTGATCCGTCGCTGTCCGCCTGGACCTATTCTGCAGGTTTTGAACGAAAACCCCTGGGCTGTTTTTCTTGGCGACCTATATTATCGTTTGGACGAGACAGCTGAAGAAGAGAGATAACATGACAGAGGTCAAACGTTTTAGCCTGATCAAACCAACCACACAAACCCCATTCCATATCGATTTTGATTGGTGGAAGCAGCAAGAAAAAAACTGGCACGTGTATCTCCTCAGCTACCTGTGCCCCGAACACCAGGCGGCCTTTGAAAACTCGGGCGATCAAGCCTGGATCGATTGGGTCGATTCCGAAACAGCTGAAGTCACCTCTGTCAAAGGTCTGCAGCATACACTCATGACCCACTGTGCCAAGCAGCCTGAATTTGTTACACATAACACATCTCTGGTGGATTCGGTTTTTCGAATACTGCTGGCGCACGGCAATAATCCGCTCAGTACCGCTCAAATGGGTGAAATCACAGGCCGTCCGGCAGAAACAATTTTACGTACCCTTTCAGGAACTGTAGTATATAAAGGCATCAGACCGTTCCATACCTGATTCGTCAGGCATAAATTCGTGACAGACATCACACGGGATTCACCCTCTATCCGGCGCCTGCGCGAGCTAGGCATCGATTTTTGGGTTTTCGTTCACCCAAGTCCAGTATCTTCTTTGGAACAAGCCGCCTTCGAGCGCGGTCTTTCACCAGATCAAATCATCCGTTCCATTTTATTTAGATTGCCAGAATCAGAATACGCAATGGTATTAATGCCCGGTCTTCGCCAGATTCCCTGGAAAGCTTTGCGGGTTCATTTTAAAACAAACCGTTTGACCCTGGCCAGCGAACAGGAAGTCAAAGAAGTTACTGGCTTCGAGTTGGGGGCAGTCAATCCATTGGGACTGCCTACCCCCATGCGCATTGTGCTGGATGCCTCGCTCTTAAACCTCGCGACCGTCTCGCTTGGATCAGGAATCCGCGGAACCGGACTGATCTTATCCACCTCATCGCTCATCAGCGCACTTCCACAGCATGAAGTGGTCGACTTTTTCACATATGAGCCAGGTACACTTTAATTGTGCTGGCAAGGGATTTTATCGGGCACTTCGCCCCTCATCTCAACCCCAGGTAATCCAAATAAGCCGCTTCCATCAATAGAAAAAAGGCCTGGCCTTCTGTGGCAGTCCCAGCTTTGTTGAAGTGCGGCGCGCCGCAAACCCCCTGCACCAATCCAAATGAATCTACTTTGGTATAAACCGCCAGGCGGATTGTCTCGGCTGCTGGCAGAAAGCCCGCGTCCAACCATCCCTCCTTGACGCCGCGGTAAATTGAATAAGCAAACATTTGCGCCGCGTTGGTTTCCACAAACGACCGGTCATCGTCAAGGATATCGTGGAAGAGGAAATCACCGCGTTGATATTCGAGACACCCTTCCAACACTTCGCGCACAAACTTGGCCAGCATTCTCTTCTGGTCCACCATCGCCTCGGGCAAGACCCGGATCAGGCGGGTCATACCTGCTGCCGCCCAGCCATTCCCAACACCCCAGAATAATTGGCGGTCATACTTATGCAAATCATCATCCCAAATGTGGTAATACATTTTCTTTTGCGGGTCCAGTAGGATCTCCCTGTAACCGCGCACCTGATTCACAGCCTCTTCCGGGTGGCCTGCCAGCGCCAGAAAAGACGGCAGCATATACAACGCATCCACCCAGATTTTGTTCTCGATGTAGTTGTGATAAATCACGCCACTGCGTGTTCGGGGTGCCTTGAGCAGCAGAAAATCGAGCATACGGCTGGCTGCGTCTTTTAAAAATGGGTCATTGGTGCGTTGAGCCGCGAATAATACCGGCCCCCCATTCGACGCTGGGTCCGCCACAGCCATAACGCCTTCGTTCAAACCCAATCTGCCGTCTTTCAACTGGTTGACTACCGCGTCTTTGGCCAGCAAAATCGCCAAATCCTCTTCGCCCATCTCAAGAAGTGCCTGGGCCGCCACCCCTTGCTCCCATGCCCTGCGCTGCATCGCCAACATTGCGTTCTTCACCCTGGAAATTCGTTCTTCGCGTAACATATCAAATCTCCGTATGCCAAGGCCGTGCCGAATCCGATACTGTCATTAGCTTTTAATATTATGGCACATTCAAACGTTATAATAAGCGCGTGCGTACCAGACGAAAAATCTCTTTCATCCTGCTCCTGGCAGTTTTAAGTATATACCTTTTTCCAGTGGGTCAAGCCAGGGCGCAGCCGGCACCGGCAGACTCGCTATTGGCAAACGAGGTCACAGCATTTGATCTAATCATCGCGATGAATACCTTGCGAGCTTCATACGGATTGCCCATGCTGGTCGAAGACCCTATCATCAATGCGGTATCGCAGTCAACTGCGGCGATCATGGCAGCCAACCAGATGTCTTGGCACATTGGTGATGTACCAGGCCGTTTGACTGCTGCAGGATACGGCGGTGGGGTAAAAGTTTTTGCGACCGAAAACTTCGCCATGGGTAACATGTCGATTGATGAAATCATGGTGGTTTGGTCTGATGCCTCGCACATGATCCCGGCGGTCAACCCGGCTTATTGTAATGTGGGCGCTGGCGTTGCGAAATCCCCCAACGGCATGACCTATTACGTACTTCAAGCCGCATACACGACGAACAAATCCTGCGGTGAATACAAATCCCCCGATGGAAACATCAATCCTCCCGGTGGCACAACCGGCGGATCCCAAATCGTCGTGCCCGTTAAAATTGCTGCCCCAGATGCCGACGGAAAAATATTCCACATCGTCGAGGCTGGGCAAAGTTTTTGGTCGATCGCAGTCGCCTATAAAATCACCATCAAAGATATCGAAACCTGGAATAATCTGTCAAAAAATTCAAAACTGCAGATTGGACAGCGCTTATTTATTCCCAGCAGCAATACCGCTGGTTACGCAACGCCCACCCCGGTCGGCATGGTGCAAATCAGCCTGCCAGATCCGACTGGCAAAGTGGTCCATGTCGTCCAACCCTATCAGACGCTGAGTTCAATCTCCCAGGCTTACCACACCCCCGTTGATCAAATTCTCACTTTGAACGGCATCCAACTCGATTGGCCGCTTCAAATAGGCCAAAAACTGCTGATCAAGCCAAGTCAGGTGACTCCGAGCGCGACTCCTTTGCCGCTAAGCCCAGCCGAACGGCTCACTCCCGCTGCCGATGGAAAATACTATCATGAGGTAAAAAACGGCGAAACGCTGTCAGCCATTGCGAATATCTACCAGATTACCGTCAATGAACTAATCACCTGGAATGGCCTAAACGGCGACATGATCCGTGCCGGCCAAAAATTGCTTCTCCAAATCACCCCACCTCCCACAAAAACTGCCACGCCGCAGCCTCCGACTGCCACAATCAGGCCAACCCAAACCGCGCAATCCTCAATCGCGACCAGCACAGCAACCATGCTCATCCAATCTTCCAGCACAACCATCCCCACTGCCAGTCAGCCTGCCAGCCGCGCTAATCTATCGCTTGCGCCTTTTGTGGCGATTGGTGTTATTGGTCTGGCAATTTTGGCCATATCAATCTATTTCCGCCGCCGGAGCCAATGAGAAAAAGTTCCTTTGCTTTAACTGCCAATTAGACTTAATATCATGTTGCCCTAAAACTCAAAAAAAACGTACCGTCTCAGAAAAAGGGGGAAGTTGGGTGTGGATTTTGCGCTTCTCGGAAAATTCACGCCCAACACCCCTATTTTTTAAGATGAGACGAAAAAAAGGCATTCAAACAATTTCGGCAGGCCATCCAAATCAAGCGAGGCAGTATATTGTTCCTACGGATCATTTTGGTTTTTCTCATAGCAGCCGCAAGCACGCCTGTACTTCAGGCACAGCCTGCTCTGGCTCAGCCCATGGATATTGCTGTCTACTCAGATACCCTGGCCGAAGGCTGGATGGATTGGTCCTGGGGCATTTCACCCAATTACGCCAATGCCGCACCAGTTCACAGCGGCAGCAAATCGATTGCGGTCAGATATACCAGTGGATGGAGTGGGGTGCAGCTTGGCCGCTACGATGCCATTCAGCTTTCCGGCCATCATTCCCTGCGGTTTTGGATCCATGGCGGCAGCGCAGGCGGTCAGCAGTTCCAGGTATATGTTGCACGCGGTGACGCGGCCTGTGAAACCATCATCAAAACGGTTTATGCTCAAGCCGAGACGTGGTCGATGGTTGAAATCCCCTTGGATGACTTGGGCAACCCAGGAACGGTTGCCAATATTCAGTTCTTTAATAATTCTTCGAATAGCCAACCGGTTTTCTATATCGACGATATTTCCTTTATTCCCGGTAACCTCACCCCGCCTAAACAAGTCCTCGGTCCATTGGTTTCGATTGATGGATCAGCAAAGACTCACCAGATCAGCCCGTTGATCTATGGAATGAACTTCGCGGAAGAAGCGCTAGCCTCGGAGCTTCGCCTTCCGATCAATCGATGGGGCGGAAATGCCACCACCCGTTATAACTGGCAAGCGGACACCTCTAACCGCGCCAAAGATTGGTATTTTGAAAATATCCCCAACGACAACCCACATCCTGAAAATTTACCCAACGGTTCAGCATCAGATAGCTTTGTTGAGCAAAACAGGCGAACAAGTACCGAAACATTATTAACGATTCCGTTGATTGGCTTCACACCAAAGAGCGGTGAATATGCCTGCGGGTTTCGCGTCAGCAAGTATGGCGCTCAAGATGATGTCGATCCATACCGCCCAGATTGTGGAAATGGCATTAGCAACGGAGCTTATATAACCGGCAACGATCCTTCGGATACAAGCATTGCCATCGGTCCTCAATTTGTGTCCGATTGGATCGACCACCTAAAATCTCGCTACGGCAGCGCGAATCAAGGTGGCGTTACTTACTATAACTTCGATAACGAGCCTATGTTATGGCACGATACTCATCGGGATGTTCACCCGCAGCCTACTGGTTACGATGAAATCTTAGAGCGAACGATCCAGTATGCCTCAGCAGTGAAAGCCGCTGACCCTGCCGCGCAAACCCTCGGCCCAGTCCTTTGGGGATGGACGGCATATTTTTATTCTGCCCTCGATCAGGCTGGCGGCGGCGCGTGGTGGGATGTTCGTCCCGACCGAAAAGCGCATGGCGATTTGCCGTTCCTCACCTGGTATCTTCAACAAATGCATGCCTATCAACAAAGCAGCGGCATGCGCCTCCTGGATTTTGTCGACCTGCATTACTATCCCCAAGGAACCAGCGTCTTCTCGGATGCCGTCGATCCGCAGACTGCTGCCCTTCGCCTTCGATCAACTCGCTCACTCTGGGATCCAACCTATTCGGATGAGTCGTGGATCGATGAGCCTGTTTACCTGATCCCGCGCATGCGTGATTGGGTTAGCGCAAATTATCCCGGAACAAAATTAGCCGTCACCGAATACAATTTTGGCGCGCTCTGCAGCCTGAACGGAGCCCTCGCCCAAGCCGATGTTTTAGGCATTTTCGGCCGGGAAAAACTCGATCTGGCCACAATTTGGGATCCGCCCAGTTCTGATGAACCAGGGGCATTCGCCTTTCGCCTATACCGCAATTATGATGGCCTCGGCAGCGCATTTGGTGAAACAAACCTCACGGCACTAACCACCGATCACTCAAAATTGTCTGTTTTCGCGGCTCTTCGCGCACGAGATCAGGCATTGACCTTGATCTTCATCAACAAAACAGCCACTGATCTGGCATCTCCCATCCAGATCAGCAATTTCTCCTCAAATGGCAGAGCCTCTGTTTATCAATACAGTCATGCAAACCTCGGCAGCATCCAAAAAATGCCGGACCAAGCCATCGGCGCGACCCCATTCAACACAGTTTTTCCTGCCAACTCGATAACGCTTTGGGTAATCTCCCCCGGGACGCCCGCCGAATTACCTTTTAAGCTGTATTTGTCTGCGATCAAACGCTAAGCTTCCTGGCAGATTCCCCGGCATACGCAGCCTCTATTCACCCGAAGTTGCAGCTTCAGCTCCCTGCTCTTCGGCTGGCTGCAGCAAAGATGCCAGGATTTGTTCGGCGCAGCGTTGTACACGCATTTTGGCGGGGGTGCTTCGTGCTATCGCATTGGAAAGTGTGTAGACAGCGGATTGCGTTTCGCCCAGGCGCAAATATCCCAAACCGGCCAGCATGTGAATATAGCTATACGGCGCCCAGTAAACCGGCCAGTCCTCTGGCGAACTGAGATTCGTGACGATTGAATTGACAACCTGGATACTTTCTTTAAATTGTTCCGCCTTGTAAAGCTTCAAGGCCTGAATAAATCGCGCAATATGGAATATTTCTGCGGCAAGGCTGTTTTGGAAGGATAAGGTCTCCAGCGCCATCAGCGGCATGATGTCGCGCATCAGGAGATGGCGCGGAAGTTGTAAGATCGCGTCCCCTTCAACAATCGCTTGGTTCAAATCCATCTTCTCTAATAATCCATACGATTCTTCCATTGAACGGCCATAAGTGCAGACCATATGGATCATCGGCTGGACATTTGACCTCGTCGCCAGGTAGCTGCCAAACACCAGTAAATCGGCGTCTGTTTTGGCCAAAGCATCTTCAATCCGTTTGTCACTCAAGGTTGTTTCATTGATAATATCATCTGAAAAATCGATGATAATACCTGTGTCCCGTGCCATGTCGCGCAATACAGATAAAACAATCGAAGATAGCCCATAATCTTCGCTTAATGGACGGATATCCAGGATAACTACCCTAACATCAGCTCCACCAACCCGGATAAATTTTTCAGGAAGCAACATATTCATTGTGATCTCCAGCGGATAGGATATAACACTTAAAAGCATCCTCTCAATAACATGGGCTGTAATGTGTATCTCTGGCGCTGCTCGCCATATTTACACACAGCTTAACCCCTTTAATGGAAAAGATGCACGTAAAACAATTTTACATGAAATCTTTCGGATATATCACGTCAGTCCCGCAGCTGACCAGGTCATTTCACCACCTTTTGCAAATACAATTTCCTGCTCAAGACCGTGAAGTTCCATTCGTCAGAGAACCCCAACGTATTTCCATGCGTATCAAGCGCCGAAATGCTCCAATGGTGAATGCCTGGCGGCACGCCCGTCAAGGTTAACTGGTGAACATCCCCCAAAGAAACAACGGTCCCATCGATTTTCACCTTATACGCGCTCGCGCCATCGCTGGCTGACCATGTCAGGGTTAGCGTATCTTGCAAAACAAATTCCCCATTGGCGGGAAAAAGTCTAGCCGGCATATCAGGTGCTAATATGTCGACGTTCCAGAAGTGCGAAATCGGCATGCTTTCCCACCCGAGCATATCAAGAACCCTCACGGTAAACAAATGAGGTCCATTGGATAAGTCGGTAAGATAGACTGGGCTGGAGCAAGTATAAAAACTGCCATCATCTAACTTGCATTCATGCATCAATTCACCAACCCCAGTTCCATCAGACCCGGCAAATGTAAATGTTGCCACGTTCCGGTTCGTAGAAGCGGGTGGAGCTGAAAACAGGGCCAGGGACGGGGCAGTCGTGTCAACCTTCCAGTGAAAAATCGCTGGTGTTTCATCGGCAAGACCGTATTCATTCACAGCGTAGACAGAAAAAGTGTGCATCCCGTCTGCCAAATTCACGTAAGTCTTGGTCCCCGAATGACACGCATCATATCCCCCATCGTCCAATTTGCACTGATAACCAAAGTCAACCTGACCAGTTTCCAAACCTTGGAAGGTAAAGCTGGCCGACCTCGAGGAAGATGGATGATCTGGATGGTCTTGAATAATCGTCTCCACAATTGCCGTCGAGTTTTGAAACTTAACATGCCGGGGCGTGGGCAAGAAATCAACATCGTAGTGGTAATGCAACCCCGTATTTTCGTCTCTCTCCAATCCAACAGAATGCTTCGCTGGCAGGCCAGTCTGAAAATCGAAAAATCCTGACACCTCTTGATAGTGTATTTCGATGTAATTACTGGTCTCGAACAATTGCAGCTGGAAAGTAACCGGATTGTAACCTTCGGCCTCCCCATAATGCATCACATGGTCAAATTCTAAGACAAACACCCGCTCTGGTTCTTGTCCAAGCGTGGCGTATTTGACCAGCCCGCCTTGATCCGGATTCAAATCCCCCCATAACATTGCGATCATCGGCGAAGTATGCCCTCTGCCCGGGATCTGATCAGCCCGGACGCCGCATAAAATTGATTTTTGAAATTGGACAACGCCATTCGAACAGACAAAAAGGCGATTGTAGGTCACCTGATAAAACTCAAATGAAAAACCGATCTCAGCCTGAAGAACATTGCCGTCGTTCAGATCAAGAGTTTGGTAAGTCTCTAAATCATAAAAATCCGTCCCTAACGCATCCAGCCAGGTGTATTCACCTGACATGACCGTCAAAGCGGGTTTTGCACTCGCCGGTTTTTCCCCATAGACAGAACCAACTACAAGGAAAATTAAAAAACAGGCAAGTATCCGTTTATAAACATGCTGAACCATGTGAGGCAGGTACTCCTGGAACATTGATCTAATTTTGGTCGGGATTCATCTTCATGCATGAACCAGCATTCATTCCAACAAAACCACCTATAAGTCTCCCCTAATTTAATTATAACGGGTAACGCTCATATCAAATACTATTTCAGTATCATTAACGTTGCAATTTACTTACAAACAAAGGTAAAAATGCTGCCCCAACTATAAAGATGGCGCACACTGACTTGTACCAGATGTGCGCCATAGAATTGAACAATTTTGTGACATCTCAATGATAGGGGTAGGTTGTGAATGAATGGCGCTTCGCGCAAAAACCACCCTCACCTCCCTATTTTATAGTGATGCCGATATAACCTAACTTATTCGACGGTAACTGATTTCGCCAGGTTTCTAGGCTGATCCAAATCCAAACCACGCAGTGCCGCAATATGATACGCAAATAGTTGAAGTGGAATCACCGAGACAACCGGGCTGAGCAGCCAGGGCATTTCCGGTATCCAAAAGACAAAATCGGCCAGTTTCCCCACTCTTTCGTCACCTTCGGTCGCCACCGCGGCGACCAACCCGCCCCTAGCCTTGACCTGTTCAATCTGGCTGATCATTTTCTCGCACCACGGATCGCGCGGCGCCAAAGCAACCACAGGCATATCCTTATCGACTAGCGCAATCGGGCCGTGTTTCATTTCACCAGCCGGGTACGCCTCTGCATGTATATACGAAATCTCTTTGAGCTTTAATGCTCCTTCATACGCGATCGGCATATTGATCCCGCGCCCCAGATACAGAGCGTCGCGCGCCTCCTTCTGCGCGCGCGCGATATCCAGGACCTCTGGCTCACGGTCCAGGCAGCGCCCAACCCCATCCGGGATCAAGGATAGCTCAGCGACATATTTCCGCCTGGCTTTCTCACTCACCACCCCGCGCAGATCGCCCAACAAGACTGCGATCAAGTATAGATCCACAAGCGGGGCGGTAAATGCCTTCGTCGACGCTACGCCAATTTCAGGACCTGTTTGCATCGATACGGTGCCATCTGCCAATCGCATGGCCTGCGAACCAATCGCATTGACAATCGACCACAGCATCGCGCCCTTTTTACGCCCCTCTTCCATCGCCGCCAGTGTGTCAGCGGTTTCCCCAGATTGACTGATGGCCAGAACCACCGTTTCCTCGTCCACCAAGGGGTCGCGATAGCGAAACTCAGACGCGATATCCACCTCAACCGGCACGCGCGCGATATGCTCAATTAAAATTTTACCCACCATACCGGCATGTGCGGCCGTTCCGCAAGCCGTGATGATGATTTTTTTAATCTTCTTCGCTTTTTTCTCGTCCAGCTTCAAACTGGGTAAATGCACCCTACCCTCGTCAAAATCTACTCGGCCGGCCAGGGTATCCGTCAACGAACGCACCTGTTCGTGAATTTCTTTCTGCATAAAATGACGGTATTCGCCTTTTTCGGCCGCCACCGGATCCCAGGAGACCGTGTGAAAAACCGCCTTCACTGGTTTGCCAGCCAGCGTCTGAATGCTGACCCCATCTGCTTTGACAACTGCCATCTGCCCAGATTCTAGAAAAACAACCCGCCGGGTGTGCTCAAGGATCGCCGGGATATCGGATGCGATGTACATCTCATTCTCACCTGCGCCAACTACCACCCCGCCTGCGTTCCCTATCCGCGCCGCGATGATCTTATCCGGCTCCAGTGATGAGATTAACACGATCCCATGCGCGCCGCGCAGCTGCCTAAGCGCCATTTGCGCTGCATCTACCAATCCCCCCGTTTTTGCATAACAGCGCTCGACCAGGTGAACGATCGTTTCGGTGTCGGTGTCTGAACGGAAAACAGCCCCCTCCGCGACCAGCTCTTCCTTCAATTCCAGAAAATTTTCAACAATCCCATTGTGGACCACCACAAATTCCCCATTTTGGCTGGTATGGGGATGCGCATTTCTCGCGCTTGGTTCGCCGTGGGTTGCCCAGCGCGTATGCCCAATCCCAATCGAGCCACTCACTGGCTGCACAGCGACCGCCTCAGCCAGTCGGTCCAATTTGCCAGCTTCTCTGCGAATCGTGATACTGCCGTCTTTCAAAACCGCCAATCCAGCCGAATCATATCCACGGTATTCAAGCTTCTTCAGCCCGTTCAAAATAATTCGGGCAGCCTCTTGCGACCCGATATATCCAA
>Ga0172369_10003899_pt1 | contig 19322 bp, 17 predicted proteins | sample LakKiv25m_FD_114539 | JGI IMG/M metagenome (GOLD analysis project Ga0172369, IMG submission 114539) | Freshwater microbial communities from Kabuno Bay, South-Kivu, Congo - kab_022012_11.25m | ecosystem: Environmental > Aquatic > Freshwater > Lake | place: Democratic Republic of the Congo...
AATGGTTGCATAGCTGTTCAAAAGACTTCAAATAAAAGGATGGTTCATCTTAACCTAAGCATTATTTTTCATAAAGTTTTCTCGTTATTTTTATCAAAAATCACTTGTGCGGGCTTAAACTCAGGCACAACCCGCTTGTTATGAGGATGGATGCCCTGTTGAACGGACTTTTAGCTGCGCCAAGGTCTGGTAAATTTGCTGGGCGATTTCTTCTCGTAGCACGGTCAAATCTTCAGAACCTAACCCCTGCCCGACCTTTACCGGTGGCAAAAACTGAAAATAAAAAGGCACCCGTTTGGGAATCAGGTGTTTCGGTAACGAGGGAATCACATCACCATGACGTAATAATTTATCCAGTTGAGGGACTTTGAGCAGTTTTTGAAACAGGCGATGCTGCACCACGGTTCTGGCATCAAAACCAAACTCGAAAATATCATCGGGGCCAAAGGCAGCAAAAGGAATAATGTCGTACTGAAATTCCTGTGCCAACTGTAAAAAGCCGTAGCGCTGCTTCCAGATCAGTTGATACTGCTCACCCGGATGTTTCAGCACTTCACGTCCGCCACCCGGAAAGACCAGGATCGAATAGCCCTGCTGCATCAAGACGCGTACATATTCGCGCTGGCCATCAACTGCACCGAACTTTTTGACAATATCGCGCCAGATTGGCAAATAAAAATGGCTATGGTCAGCAATACTGACCACCGCCACCTGATGTTCGTTGAACAGATAATCAATAATGACGGGGGCATCAAAAATCCCGTAAAGGGAATGATTGCCCACATACATGGCAGGTCGGGATGCATCAATATATTCACTGCCTAAAAAGGTCGGCGTGAAATAGCGTTTAGATAAGGCGCTCAGCGTCTTGATCCATTTTGCATCATGCTGGACCTGCACTCTCTGCCCCTTAAACCACGTGTTTTTGTACCAGGATACAGCCCACAGAGTAACCGGCACCAAATGAACATAACACGCCATATTCGCCATCATTCACTTCATGCGCAGTACGATGCAAGGCAATGATAACCCCGGCAGATGAAGTATTGGCAAACTCATCAAGAATAATTGGCACCAGCGCCGGATCTGCGTCCGCAGCCGCTTTACCAACCACCAGTTTTAGAATCAGCTCATTCATGCTGGCATTGGCCTGATGCAACCAGAAACGTTTTACATCGGCTGGTGCAATCGCATTTTTCTCCAGCTGCGCGGTAATCATTTTCGCAACCAGTGGGCACACTTCTTTAAAGACTTTACGGCCGTCCTGACGGAAACGCTTGTCATCAATATCAGCATTTTCAGACAGATTCAGGAAGCCGAAGTTATTACGGATGTTATTCGAGAACTGGGTAAATAACTGGGTATCGACAATTTCAAAACCGGTTTTGCTGTCGGTGTCTTCAATAATTGACGCGGTGGCGACATCACCAAAAATAAAGTGGCTGTCACGCGAACGGAAGTCATTGTGTGCCGATGTAATTTCGACATTCACCAGCAAGACACGGCGCGCACCGCTTTTAATGGCATCATACGCCTGTTTTAAACCAAAGGTTGCTGCTGAACAGGCCACGTTCATGTCATAGCCATAACCCTGAATCCCCAGCGCAGTCTGAATTTCAATGGCCACCGCCGGATAGGCACGCTGCATATTCGAGCAGGCCAGAATCACCACATCAATGTCTTCAGCCGTGACACCGGCATTTTCCATCGCCTGTTTGGCTGCAATTACGCCCCACTCGGCCTGAAGCGAGATTTCATCATCAGCGCGTTCTTTTAAATGTGGACGTAAGCGGTTTGGATCAAGCAGACCGGTTTTCTCTGACACGTAGCGACGTTTCACACCAGAGGCCTTTTCAATAAATTCTGCACTTGAGCCACGGCGTGCTTCTAACTCGCCCGCTGCAATTTTGTCAGCATTAGCCGAGTTATACTGTTCCACATAAGCATTTAAACTTTCAACTAACTCTTCATTGGTAATGACATCTTCAGGATGGAATAAGCCCGTACCAGTAATGCGAATGCCCATGTAAAACTCCTTTTTGAAATTCTCTCTATCTTAACTGATTCCCAGCTTTTCCCATACTTTTTGTAGTCGGTTTGGCGAAATTGGCATCTTGGTCTTCATTGGCTGCGAGAATAACGAGATGCGCAATTCTTCCACCATAAAGTACAATTCTTTCAAGCGGCTGTCATTTTTAAACTTGAACAGTTTATCCATCCACGGGTCAATCTGCACAATGGCGGCATCGTCACGTTGCAGGTTGTTCGGCAAACGTTCCAGACGCAGCACCAGCGCTTTCAGATAACGTGGATATTCGCTCCAAACGTCTACTGGCTTGCTATACACGAAATCGGCCAGGTTCATGAGGTCCAGCTGATCTTCAATATCATCCATATTTTTGGCAAAGACCGATTCATCCAGCATCAGCAGTTTACGGCGGATATCCTGCCATTGAATATAAATCTCATTAAAGCTGAGCAGCGCTTGCTGTCCATGGCTGAGGAATGATTTTTTTACCTCAAGTAGCAGCGTTTGGAACTGTTCAGCGTTGACTGGCAAGTCATCAATTGACATCTGCAAGGTGGCATAAACCAGCATCTGTTCCAGCTGTGCTTTATCGCCCAGTGGAGAATAAGCCAGCGCCAGCGGTTTAGAAATCTGTTTTTTTAGCTGGCGGATTAAATCACCCAGTTGCATATGAATCAGGCGAATCACCCCGGCCCGATGTTGCTTAATTGCCTCTGCCTGATCGTTAAAGGTTTGAATCACCACACCAGATTCATCTTTCTGTTCCAGCGTAGCAAAGTCTTTGGTCGCTACCAATGCCTGATACTGCTTGACCACCACGCCAGTGACTTTTTGCGAGGCTTCAAACACAAAGTTGTCCGGGAAGGTTTTAAATTCACCTTTCAGCTGTTTCACCGGACTATGGGTTTCGGTACGGCAGCGGGCTTTCAGCTCGCTCAGGTCACGGCCCTGTTCGATGACCCGGCCTTTTTCATCAATCACTTTAATAAACGGCAGCAGATACTGATCGACCCGTTCAAAGCTAAAGTCTTTTTCAGTGATCTGCTCGCCACGCAGCTGAAAAGCCAGGAAGCTGAAAATATGCTCACGCAGATGCGTCGCATCAATTCGCGCAGTCAGTTTGCGCGCGGTATCCGGAATTGGCACCAGGTTACGGCGTTTATCTTTCGGCAAGGCTTTCAGTAGCGCTTCAATCAACTCTTCACGCCAGCCCGGAATCCCCCAGGACCAGATATTTTCATCGACCTGTGGCAAGGCCTGAACCGGAATTTTTACCGTTGCGCCATCTTCATCATGACTCGGGTCAAAACGGTAGCTGGCCGCCAGACGCAATTCGCCATTACGCAGATAATCCGGGAATTGCTGCGTGGTCGGGCGATCATTCAGCCATAAGGCATCATCATCGACAAATAAATAACGTGGATCTTTCGGCTCGACTGTCGCGCGCCAGTCTTCAAAAGAACGGCGACTGGCCACATCTGTCGGCACTTTTGCGGCATAGAACTGATAGATGGTTTCTTCATCCACCACCAGATCGCGGCGGCGCAGCTTGTCTTCGACCCGCTCCACTTCTTCCAGTTTGAGTAAATTATGCTTTAAGAACGGCGGCATAATTCCCAGGTTACCGGTGGTTAAGGCATCGCGCAGGAAAATTTCATGAGCCGCCGGCTGATCGACCTTTTCATAATTCACCTGACGTTTCGGTTCAATGATTAAACCAAACAGTGAAATCTGATCATAAGCATTGACCACCCCGGCTTTTTTCGACCAGTGCGGCTCAAAATAATGATGTTTTAACAGATCACGCGCTGCCAGCAGAATCCACTCCGGCTCAATTTTGGCCAGGGTTCGCAAATACACCTGCGAGGTTTCCACCATCTCAAAGGCCATCACCCATGGAGTATTGGTCTTATGCAAGGTTGAGGCCGGGAAAACCCGGGCCTTTTGCTGACGCACCGCCATAAACACATTACGTTCATCGGTTTTATTGGCAATAAACGATAACAGTCCGGTTAATAAAGCCCGGTGCAGATTTTCATAACTGGCTTTCTTTTCATTGAAAGACAGTTTTAACCCCTGTGCCAGATCGACCAGCTGTTCATGGGTTTTCTTCCATTCACGTAAACGCAACCAGCTCAGGAAATGATTACGGGCAAAGCTGCGGCGCTTGTTTTCACTCAAGTCACGATTGGCCAGCAAGGCATCCCAGAGTTTGAGATAAAACAGGAAATCGGAATCGGCTTCACGGAACAAGGCGTGTTTCTGGTCGGCCTGCATCTGTTTGTCGGCCGGGCGCTCCCGTGGGTCCTGCACCGCCAGTGCCGCCACAATTACCAGAATTTCATTTAAGGCACCAAAATGGGCCCCGCCCAGAATCATCCGTGCCAGACGCGGATCAATCGGCATTTTTGCCATTTGCTGGCCGATTTTGGTTAGAGAATCTCCCTTGCCTTGAAGTCCTCCTTTCGTAAAGGAGGATTTAGGAGGATTAGTAGAATCTCCCCCAACCCCTCTTTTAGAAAGAGGGTCTTTTTCAAGTCCCCCTTTATCAAAAGATGAGGCGTTCTTCGCCGCAAGAGGGGGATTTTTCTTCTCCGTCATTGCGCCAAGCTCAATCAAAAGCTTGCGGCCGTCATTGACCAGTCGATGATCTGGCGGCTCGATAAAATCAAAATCTTCCAGCGAACCGAGGCCCAGACTTTGCATCTGCAAAATCACCGAAGCTAAGTTGGTGCGTTTAATTTCCGGTTCGGTAAATTCCGGACGGCTTAAGAAATCTTCTTCCGAATACAGACGGATACAGACACCCGGTGCAATACGACCACAACGGCCTTTACGCTGGTTGGCTGCAGCTTGCGAAACTGCTTCAATTGGCAGACGCTGTACACGTGAACGGTAGTTATAGCGTGAAATCCGGGCAAAACCACTGTCAATCACATAGCGGATATTTGGTACAGTTAACGCCGTTTCCGCGACGTTGGTGGCAATAATAATCCGTCGGCCGCCACCCGATGGATTAAAGATTTTCTGCTGCTCGGCCAAGGCCAGACGTGCATACAGCGGCAATACTTCCGTATGGCGCGGGCCATGCTTGATCAAGGTTTCCTGTAATTCACGGATTTCCTGCTCGGTGCTGGCAAATACCAGAATATCGGCATGTTCAGGATGACCTTTTTCCTGTGCATCGGCAAAGCATTCTTCCACCGCCTGCACTACTGCACGCGGCAGGTTTTCTTCAAAGTCATCAAACTCATCATCATCACTGCCGCCAATGCTCAGTTCGGAAATGGGACGGTAACGCACCTCAACCGGATAGCTGCGCCCTTCGACTTCAAAAATCGGCGCGCCATTGAAGTAATTACTGAAACGGTTTACATCCAAAGTCGCTGAGGTAATGATGACTTTGAGATCTTTACGCCGTGGCAACAGCTGCTTTAAATAGCCCATGATGAAGTCAATGTTCAGTGAACGTTCATGCGCTTCATCAATAATAATGGTGTCGTATTTGCTTAAGTAACGGTCATTGGCCAGCTCTGCCAATAAAATACCATCGGTCATTAAGCGGACAAGCGAATCCTGCGAGCCCTGTTCATTAAAACGGACTTTAAAGGAAATGGATTCACCAAGTTTTTCACCGACTTCTTCAGCAATCCGCTGCGAGACACTGCGCGCGGCCAGACGACGCGGCTGGGTATGACCAATCAGACCGGTTAAACCGCGTCCGGCCAGCATGGCAATTTGCGGCAGCTGGGTGGTTTTCCCCGAACCGGTTTCCCCCGCCACAATAATCACCTGATGTTTTTGAATTGCCTCAACCAGCTTGTCGGCGTACTGGGTCACCGGCAAGTCCTGATTCAGCTTGATGTTTGGAATACGGCCCAGACGTTCCCGAACTTTCAGATTGGATTTTTCAAATAGCTCAGAATATTGTTTTTCGTTTGCATCTTTTCCTTTACGCAGTCGATTTAAACGATGACGGTCACGCGCCATAACGAGTTGATCTACATTTAAATGACTCTGCACAGAACAAGATTCCTAATTTAAATAAAAAATATCAATCGGCTATTTTACGCTGTAATGACAGCCAGCGGAAGAATCCGCCCATGAAATGAACGAACAGACCCTTCAGCCTGTCTGCTTTTGCAGCGAATCCGCTATCCGCAAAACTCGTGCGGTAGCTTCTAGATTGTGACGATGACGGGCATTTCCAAGCAGTCTGCCTAAAAATAAAAATTATTTTTGCTCTGCCCTTGAATTTTGCCGAGCTTGACATCATGTTTGATGAGGAATGAAAAAGGTGTACTTTTTAATTGTCATGTGGTCATCATATTTTTCGGCTACATAATAATACACACCGCCTGAATATGGCTTAAACAATCATCAATTCGGTTTTTCCGATGGTGGTAATGTAAAAATACCATTTCAGCAATAAAGCAAATTTCTATAATCTAATTGAAATTCAAAACAAACCTCAATCATGGAGACAATGATGAGCTTAATTAATACTGAAGTTAAACCATTTAAAGCAAATGCCTACCACAACGGTCAATTCGTTGAAGTAACTGAAGCTGATCTTAAAGGCAAATGGTCAGTTGTATTCTTCTACCCAGCTGACTTCACTTTCGTTTGCCCAACTGAGCTTGGTGACCTTGCTGACAACTACGCTGAATTCCAAAAATTAGGCGTTGAAATCTATGCAGTTTCTACTGATACTCACTTCACGCACAAAGCTTGGCACGATTCTTCAGAAGAAATCAAAAAAATCCAATACGTAATGGTTGGCGACCCAACTTGGACACTGTCTAAAAACTTCGAAGTATTAATTGAAGCTGACGGTCTTGCTGATCGTGGTACTTTCGTCATCGATCCAGAAGGCAAAATCCAGATCATCGAAATCAACGCTGGTGGTATCGGCCGTGACGCGCAAGAACTTCTTCGCAAAGTAAAAGCTGCTCAATACGTTCACGCTCACCCAGGCGAAGTTTGCCCAGCAAAATGGAAAGAAGGCGACGCAACACTTGCTCCTTCAATCGACCTAGTTGGTAAAATCTAATCTGTATTAGATTAAACTGATTGAAAAAACCACGCTTGATCGCGTGGTTTTTTTATTGATGCGCTTACATTTTTACTCAATTTTAGCTGCTGTAGATTCTTTTTATTTTCATCTGCGTTGATTAAGCTACTGAAAAATGCGCTATGGATAGACCGATGAAAACACTATTAATTGCAGCCTTATTCACCACCCTGTCCCTGCCAGCGTGGGCTGATGTGCAGTGTAATGGCAGCTTAAAAGATCGTTCGATTTCCGACAATATTTTCGTTGGCAAGCAATGCACCTTAATTAATGTACAGGTCGATGGCAATGTCATGCTGGCCGATGGTGCCAAAGCCATTCTCCGGAATAGCCATATTGATGGCAATCTGGAATCCAAAGGCCGTTTTGCGCAACTGGTGGCAACCAATAACCGCATTGAAGGCAATATTCAACTGGAACGCGGCAAGCTGACCCAGCTGCACAATAACCGTGTAAATGGCAATATCCAGCTCAAAAACAATCGGGGTACGCTCAACATTAGCCGTAATCAGGTCGATGGCAATCTGGAATGTGAAAATAACGCGACACCACCGGTAGGCGGACGTAACACGGTACAGGGCGATAAAACAGGACAATGCCGCCGTTTATAAGGCTGGATGGTTTAATGATAGATAAGGGTTTGATGATGGATCAAACATTAACCATATACAGTAATTGGATTGTCCGAAACTGGCGGCAAACCATGAATCACCTGATGAATCAGCTGTAATTTTTCCATCACCTTCGGACTAATCACAAAGGGATAAAAATCTTCCTGCCCCATACTCCGATTCACACTATTCATGGCAAAAGCCACTGGTAACCAGGCCTGAAAAATCTCGTTAAAGTCGGTCAAAAAATACGGATTTTCACGTTGCTTGAAGTACATAAAATGCTGCTCTTCATGCACAATTTGCGGATGAATACTCATCCCAAAAGAAGTTGCCGTTTCCAGCACATCAACAATATGTAAATAATGCGCCCAGCTTTCTGCCCAGTCTTCCCACGGATGCATGGTTGCATAGGCACTAATATAGGCATCCATCCAGTTGCTCGGCGCACCGTGCTGATAATAGTCCTTCACCGCCTGCTGATAACAGGCGCGCTCATCCCCAAAAAGTTGCCGAAAGCTTGTCAGATAATCACTGTTGGCCACCAGAACATCCCAATAATAATGGCCAATTTCATGCCGGAAATGCCCCAGCAAAGTCCGGTACACTTCGGCCATATTCTGCTTGGCCATCATCCGCTCTACATCATCGGCTTCGGCAATATTTAAAGTAATCACCCCGCTGGCATGACCGGTCATGACTTTGGGGGCACGATCATCATTCGGATTGGCCTTAAAATCAAACACCAGCCCACGTTCAGGACTTTCCAGCTTGCTCAGTAAAGGCAAATTCCAGCGCAGCAAGGCATAGACCAGACGATGCTTGGCCAGCTCGATTTTTTGCCAGCGGCAGTAATATTGCGGCTGGTTTAAATCCGGGATAATCCGGTTTAAACGGCAGGCCGGACAAAACTGCTCCGGACTGTCAAACGGAATAATCCAGTTACAGACCTGATGCTGATGATTCTGGCAAAAACGGTAAGCCTTTTGCGTGACCGCTTCAACAAATTCCCCTGCCCGCGGGCCCGGTTGCAACGCCAGCATATGCATATATTGCGCATCAAAACCTAAATGATGCTGGCACACGGTACACTGGGTATTGTCGAAATAAATTGGATGCTGACAATAACTGCACTGAAAAAGTTGCATGAGAATGGCTCAGTCGATTGTTTTTATTACAGAGATGCCGCTCAGCTTAGAAGATTCTGATTTTTCTGAGTGTAGTTTTTTTGCAGTGAATGTTTAGTGTTGCTGCAACCGTGGTGCAGATTGTCCCCATACGCTGCGCTTTGACCGGGAGTGTTGGCACACAATACTCGACTTTCGCGGATAAAGTTGAAAATTCTTACAAATCAGTAATACATCCGGCTCTGCATTTGGCATATGGTCAAACTATAACGATTCCAAACACAATAAAGGAGGAATGGCTAATGGAAACTGTCCTGACTGTAACCTTCTGCAAATACAATACTTCAACACGCTACTTAAAAATATTTTATAACAATGGGTTGGCAGAGCTTTATCATCCTGTGCCAGAATTTATCTATAACAATCTGCTACGCAGTCATGATAAAGCTGCTTTTGTGCAAAAATATCTGGAGTACGATTTACACTTTAACAAGGTCTCGTTGCGACCTTGAATTGAGGTGTAGCAATTTCACCTCTCACATCATTTCCTGAACCAGTTTAAAACGCGGTAATTCACGATCATCTTCCAGACTGATCGATTCGGTAAACATGCTCAGTGGTCGAACCCAAATGGAATAATCACCATATAAACACTGGTAGACCACCAGCTTTTCCTCGGTTTCACTGTGCGTGGCCACATGCAACACCTGATACAACTGCCCTTTATAATGCTGATAAATGCCTCGGCTTAAACTCATCTTGATACTCACCTTTGTAATTTTAAATGCCATTGCTCAGGATAATGCCTAGTTTTAGTCACAAATAGCAAATCTTTGATTTTCTTATTGTCAATTCTTGAAAATTCCAGTGACAAGCCACATCTTAGAAGATAAAGCCATACATTTTTATGTGCAACTTCTGCATAAATACATGATTTTTATTATTTGATTTAAAAAACCGATTGTTTTGATAAAAACAAACCGTTTCACCAATTAAATATTTTCTCCTATCATGTCTTTATCAAATACATTTTACTCCTCTGGAGACGTTAGCAATGTTAGATCAAAATACCACAGCCCAATTAAAAGCCTTGTTAGAACGCCTTGAAGGTCCAATCGAATTAGTGGCCACTTTAGATAGCTCTGACAAATCAGACAAAATCAAAGAACTGGTAACTGAAATTGCCGCCCTGTCTGATCAGGTGACTGCACGCTTCGATGGTAACAACAAACGTGCACCAAGCTTTGGTGTCGCCAAAGCCGGTGAGCAACCGCGTGTATTCTTCGCAGGTTTGCCAATGGGCCATGAGTTCACCTCTTTGATTCTGGCATTGTTACAAACCTCAGGCTATGCACCAAAAGTGTCTGATGAAGTATTAGCTTCTATTAAAGACTTGGGTATCCAATCGGACTTTGATGTGTTCGTATCGTTAAGCTGCCATAACTGTCCAGACGTGGTGCAGGCATTGAACCTGATAGCCATCTATAACCCGGGTACTACTGCCACTATGATTGATGGTGCATTCTTCCAGGATGAAGTGGAAGAACGTAAGATCATGGCGGTACCGATGGTATTCCAGGACGGTAACCACATCGGTCAGGGTCGTATGACACTGGAAGAAATCATTGCCAAATTAGACACCAACTCTGCAGCCAAAGAAGCTGAAAAGTTAAATGCCAAAGCGGCCTTTGATGTACTGGTGATTGGTGGTGGACCTGCTGGAAACACTGCAGCGATTTATGCAGCACGTAAAGGCATTAACACCGGTATCGTGGCGGAACGTTTTGGCGGTCAGGTGATGGACACCATGGACATTGAAAACTTCACTTCAATCAAGAAAACCCAAGGTCCAAAATTTGCCGCTGAAATGGAAGCACACGTACGTGAATACGGTGTCGACATCATGAACCTACAACGTGTATCTGACATTAAAGGTGCAGATGAAACAGCCAACGGTTTAGTTGAAGTGACCTTGGAAAACGGTGCCAAGCTGGAATCGAAAACTGTGGTGCTTTCAACCGGTGCTCGCTGGAGAGAGATGAACGTTCCAGGTGAAGCAGAATACCGTACCCGTGGTGTGGCGTATTGCCCGCACTGTGATGGTCCTTTATTCAAAGGCAAACGTGTTGCAGTCATTGGTGGTGGTAACTCCGGTGTAGAAGCGGCGATTGACTTGGCGGGTATTGTTGAGCATGTGACCTTAGTAGAGTTTGATACCAAGTTACGTGCGGATCAGGTATTGCAAGACAAGCTAAACAGCTTGCCAAACACCACTGTCATCAAAAATGCACTTTCAACAGAAGTCGTGGGTGATGGTTCACAAGTGACAGCGCTGAAATATAAAGACCGTGCAACAGATGAAGAGCATACGGTTGAACTGGCAGGGATCTTTGTACAAATCGGTTTATTGCCAAATACCGACTTCTTGAAAGACACCCAAGTTGAACTGAGCAACCGTGGCGAGATTGTGACTAACGACCGTAATGAAACCAATGTCAAAGGTGTATTTGCTGCTGGTGACTGTACTACAGTGCCATACAAGCAGATCATTATTGCCACAGGTGAAGGCGCGAAAGCATCGTTGTCTGCCTTTGACTACATCATCCGTTCAGGGCAATAATTCTGCTGAATTAACTCTAGAACGCCACAAGCCTATAGCGTGCACTACGCTATAGGCTTTTTTTGTATTTCATTTTCTTACATTTAATCAACAATTTGTTATCTATTGCCAGATCAGAACTGGTTTATATTTTTGAATATTCACTGCTGTTGTGGATATTTGCCTTGAGAATAGAATTAAAAGGAATATGACAATGAATAAATTACTTGTTGCTTTAGGTCTTGCTGCTACCGTTGCTTTAGTGGGCTGTAACCGTGATCAGGCGCCTGAAACAGGTGCAACCACTGGCGAGCATCTGGAAAATGCTGCTGAACAGGCAGGTCATGATATTTCCGGTGCTGCTGAAGAAGCTTCAGCTGAAATGGATGCTGCAACGGATGAAGCTGCTGCAGAGTTAAATCAGGCCGCGGACAATGCCGCTGCGGCAACCAGTCAGGCTTGGGATGAAACCAAGGAAGCCACCAAAGATGCAACTGCAACCGCAGCCGGTGCTGTTGAACAAGGTGCTGCGAACGTGCGTGAAGAAGCCCAGCAATAAAATTCTCTTCCTCGCTAAAAGCTCCCTTCTGGGAGCTTTTTTATTATTCATTTTACTAGGGTCTGTTGACATTTCATAATGGTAGCCAAATAAAGATACAAGCTAAGGCAACAGAATTTTCATAGCTTTGCTTTAGCTTGTCATAGCGTGTAGCAATTCCTCTAAATTGCTTTAATCTAGCAAAAGTATTCTCAATTAAATGCCTGATTTTATAAAAATACCAATCCACATGATCATTATTTGAAAGTGTATTGGATTTCTTGGGAATATTAGCTTGAGTTCCCGTTTTTTCTATCTGTTCTCTCAAGGATTCAGAGTCATAACCCTTATCGGCACAGAGAATTTCTGTCTCGTGCAGGTCTATATTGTTAACTAATTTCGGTGCCACTTTTACATCATGGGTCGTACCATCCTCTATCAAAAACTGTACAGGGTTCCCATGAGAATCAACTGCCAAATGAATTTTAGAACTATTTCCACCGATACTTTTTGAGATAGCCTGATCCTTGATTCCTGTAGCATGCTGATGAGCCCTCACATGGCTAGCATCAATAAATACCCACTCTAGATCAGCATCAGATAAAATTAACTTAAATATTTTTAATAACTTATTATCTTTCGACCACCGGGAAAATTTCTTGAATATGGAGTTTGGCTTTCCGAAGGCAGCAGGTAAATCCCGCCACGGGCAGCCTGTACGGATTCTATAAAGAATAGCTTCAATAAAATTTCGAAGATTTTGTTTGAGATAAATACGAAAATTACGGAAAATGTTTTCTAACTTAGACCAGTGTTGATCAGTCAACATTGTACGAGGCATAGCGAGGAGTAGATTTGGTTTGGCGATTAAATTCTACTTTCTCGCTATTTTTTTTGCACAGTAAATGTCAACAGACCCTAATATTTGAAATTAGAAATTTCAAATTAAAAATAGCTTAAATGACTGTTTCTGTCAGGTTAAAAGTTTAAATTTCCACTAAAATACTCAGGATTCTGATTTCTCTCCCTGTTATTGTCTATGTCTATTATTGCTGCAAAAGCCGACCGGTCGAATCGCTCGATCTGGGTCGCGCTGGTGTTATTGTTTATTGGCTGTATTGGCGCCTATCAGGTGGTGGGCATTAACCAGGCACTATTATTCCTGATTGGTGGTGCACTGGGGATGACCCTGTACCATGCTTCTTTTGGTTTTACCTCAAGCTGGCGGGTGTTTATCAAGCAAGGTCGTGGTCGCGGTCTGCGTGCACAAATGATCATGCTTGGTCTGGCAGTACTGCTGTTTTTCCCAGCCTTAGGTGCAGGTGAACTGTTTGGCAATCCGGTCAATGGTTTTGTTAGCCCAGTGTCAATGTCGGTGATGATTGGTGCCTTTATTTTTGGTATTGGCATGCAGCTCGGCGGCGGCTGTGCTTCTGGTACGCTGTATACCGTGGGTGGTGGTAGCGCACGCATGCTGGTAACACTGGTATTCTTCTGCTTAGGCTCACTGATTGCCACCACGCATTTAGACTGGTGGTTTAACCTGCCGCATCTGGCACCTATTTCACTGGTCACCAGCTTAGGTGTGATGCCGGCGTTATTGCTGAACTTTGTGCTGTTTGCCCTGATTGCCTTGGTTACCGTATGGTATGAAAAGAAACGTCATGGCAGTCTGGAGGTTGAACCGGCTGCACAGTATCAGGGCTGGAAACGCTTCTTACGTGGTCCGTGGCCGTTGGTGTGGGGCGGTATCATCCTAACCCTGCTGAACTTCGCTACTCTTGCGTTGGCTGGACGTCCTTGGGGCGTAACCTCTGCGCTGGCCGTCTGGGCCGCCAAATCGGCCAGTTTTGTGGGTGTTGATGTAGCCTCCTGGAGCTACTGGCAGCAACCAGCCAATGCCAAAGCACTGACAGAGTCGTTATGGTTTGATATTACCTCGATGATGAACTTCGGGATTATGCTCGGCGCCCTGCTGGCAGCCAGTCTGGCCGGTAAATTCGCACCGAACTTTAATATTCCAAAACGCTCGCTGATGGCAGCGATTGTTGGCGGTTTGCTGTTAGGTTATGGCGCACGCCTGGCTTATGGCTGTAATATTGGCGCCTATTTCAGTGGTATTGCCTCTGGCAGTTTACATGGCTGGCTGTGGCTGGTATTTGCCTTTATTGGCAATGGCATTGGGGTCAAACTGCGTCCATTCTTCTTCCCGGAAGAACGCCCACAACCGGAAAAGCTGACCGGCTGTTAATTCCTGACTCGCTGTTAAAAAAGCCCCAAAAGTTGGGGCTTTTTTCATCTCTGGGTTAAGATAGCCGCATACAATAAAAATTCAGGCGGGCTATGAGTTATTCACATCATCATGAAAAACATTATATTTTAAGAACGGGCTGGTTACGTGCTGCGGTGTTGGGGGCCAATGACGGGATTATCTCGGTGACCAGTCTGGTGATCGGGATGGCGGCCAGTGGTGCTTCCAGCCAGACCCTGCTGATTACCTGTATTGCCGGCCTGATTTCAGGCGCTAGTTCCATGGCTGCCGGCGAATATATTTCGGTCAAATCCCAGGAAGATATCGAGCAGGCTGATCTGCACATGGAATCCAGAGAACTGCGTAAAAACCCCGATCTGGAACTAAAAGAACTGACCCATATTTATACCTTGCGCGGCCTGACGCCTGAGCTAGCGCACGAAGTGGCGGTACAGCTGACCGCCAAAGATGCCCTAGCCGCCCACGCCCGCGATGAAATCGGCATTCATGAAAATACTGCCGCCAATGCGGTACAGGCGGCGGCATCCTCGGCGATTGCATTTTCTTTAGGGGCGCTGTTGCCTTTACTGACCATTGTCTTTAGTCCGGTGGAATATCTGGACCGGAGCATTGTGATTGTAGGGGTATTATCACTGGCTTTACTCGGTGCCCTGTCCAGCTATTTTGCCGGCACCTCCATGCTCAGAGGCAGCTTGCGGGTCACGGTCTGGGGCGTGGTGGCCATGCTATTCGCACACTGGATTGGCTCGTTGTTCCATGTCACACCTTTATAAAAAACCGCCCAGCAAATCGGGCGGTTTTTTTACCTTAGGGCTGTGTTTACTGTAAAGCCGCTTTCAGGTTACAGCCATAATTCATGGTTTGCTGCACCTGACGATAGCTGGTATAGCGGTTTAAAATAAAATCATAAAAATTGTCGGCATTGGCAAAATTCTGCTTTAAATTTTCCTGTTGAGCCTGGGGCAGCTGGATCTGATCAAGCAGTTCCAGATTATAATGTCCGAGACGATACATCTCGGCAAAATAGCCATTCATCATATCGCAATAGCCGGCTTTGGTCGGCTTTAAGGCGGTACTGCTGACCAGATGCTGGTTCAAGGTCATCAGATTATCGGCATCTAAAGGAAACTGCTGGGCAAAGGCAATACTTTCCAGCTGCTTAAACTGCTGAAAATCGGCTTCCAGTTGACGGTTTAAGGCACTAAAGCGCTGCTGTAGCTGCTCTGTACTGGCCACCTGGTACTGTTCAGGCTGGACCTGTACCTGCTCTGCCTCATGTGGTCCACATGCTGTCAAACCTGTTATTGTGAGCAAAACAGCCCCTGCATACCCCTTCATGCTTTTACCTTTTCCACGATACAACCCGGGCATTATACTGATGAAACCGGCCGGGATGAAAGTTAGAGCGACTTTTCATTCATATAGCGCCAGTAACGTTTCGGTACATACTGAATATGCAGCTTCATGTTCTGCCGTGCCTGAATATTGACGCTGTGAAAATAATCTTTCCACAGCTGGTCATATAAAAATTCTTCAGCATCCAGCTCGATACTAAAGGCCTGACTGTGGCCACTGCCCAGCTGGAGATCCAGCTGCCGGGCATTCATCTGAACCTGATGCACATCATCCAGATCATAATAAATGCCGTAATCACGCTGTTCGTCATAAATCAGCCAGCGCTGATCCTGATAACGCGCCTTAAAATGCCGCTCGATCAGCGGTAATACATTAAAATCTGGCCGCACCAGACTTAAGAACAGACCATCCTGACATTTTTTAAAGCGTACAAAAGCTTCCATGCGATGTTTTTCCCGGCCCACCTGCTTGGCCCACTGTGCCATGCCCAACACCGCCGGATGGCCATAATTACCATCCACCGCATGGCCGTGTTGAAAAACATAAATGCAAAAATCAAACAGATGCTGAAAGGCCTGTTCCTGCTCCGACAAAAAGCACAGATAAAACTGACGCAAGCTGCCGGGCTGGATTTTCTGTTTCAAGCCCTGCCAGACCCGCTGTCCCTGCTCATCCTGTGAAGACACGACAATAAACTCATCAAACAGGCCATGCTGGGACTGCGGATTGGCGGTAATGTGTACATCAAACTCTTGAAAGCGAAATGCCCGAAACACACAGCAAAGCAAGCCGGTGAGCGTGCCATCAAAGCAGTAGGTGGCCATTAAAAAGCAAAGCCCAGTTGTGGCGAGAGCTGCTGCTGATATTTGGATTGCCCCGACTGTAAAATCTGCTGGCGAATCTGCTGCGCTGGCGGCTCTTTTTTAAATTTCGGGCTGTCGGCACAGCGAATAAAATGCTGGGCACGGTTATAGGCCACGCCCATGCTTTTTAGCTGATCTATATGAATGTGCCCAAACCGGCGCGCCTGCACAATTTTCTGCGCCGAACGCACGCCTATACCCGGCACCCGTAAAATCAACTGGTAGTCGGCACGGTTGATATCTACCGGAAAAGCCTCTGGATGACGCAGTGCCCAGCCCAATTTCGGGTCGACATCCAGGTCTAAATTGGGATGTTGATCATCCACCAGTTCATGCGCAGCAAAACCATAAAAACGCATTAACCAGTCACTTTGATAGAGCCGGTTTTCACGCAGCAACGGCGGCGCTGAACCGACAGCGGGCAAGGCCTTTTCCTGGGCATTAATTGGAATATAACCAGAAAAATAAACCCGTTTTAGCTTGAATTCTTTGTAGTGCCGATCGGCCATCATAATAATGTCTTGGTCGGTTTCATTATGTGCACCCACCACCATCTGCGTGGTTTGTCCGGCCGGAACAAACTTCGGTACCGATTTGATGATTTTCGATTCATCTTTCAGTTGAATCAGGCGATCGCGGACAATACCCAAATCCTTCTGCACTTCGGCATGACTTTTTTCCGGGGCAAACTGCTGTAGTCCGGCTTCGGTGGGCATTTCCAGATTAATACTCATCCGGTCAACATATAAACCGGCTTCGGTAATAATTTCCTGAGATGCGCCCGGGATGGTTTTTAAATGAATATATCCATTAAAGTTTTCTTCCAGCCGCAGCTTTTTCACCACCTGTAGCATTCGTTCCATGGTGTAATCGGCCGATTTAAAAATACCGGAACTTAAAAACAGCCCTTCAATATAATTGCGCCGGTAAAAATTTATGGTCAGATCGACCACTTCCTGTACGGTAAAGGCTGCGCGTTTCACATCATTGGAACGCCGCGACACGCAATAGGCACAGTCATAAATGCAAACATTGGAGAACAGGATTTTAAGCAGCGAAACACAGCGCCCATCTTCGGTATAGCTGTGACAGATGCCATTACCGGTATTGCCCAGCCCTTGGTCTTTATTTTTGCGCCGACTGCCACTCGATGAGCAGGACACATCATATTTGGCAGCATCGGCTAAAATTTGCAGTTTTTCACGGATACGTTCAGACATGCATTTCAGCAGAAATCAGGAGATAAGCTAATTATAAAAAAGCGAAAATGTTGCGCCTAGCAAGCCGATGCGTTAGCACGACCCAGCTTGTCGCAACGAATGTAACTGCTGTGTAAGATGGAGCAGATTATTTAAAAAATAAATAATGATTATGATTTGCTAATTTTGTTCAGCTTGGGCAAAGTGTAGGAAGAATAAGGAGAAATCGCATGTCTATATTGGAACAGCTCGGCATTAAACATCCTATTTTTTTAGCGCCGATGGCCGGTGTTTCGACACCTGAACTGGCTGCCGAAGTTTCCAACCAGGGCGGCTTGGGTTCACTGGGTTTAGGGGCCAGTTCAGTGGCGTCTGCCCGAGAACAGATTTTAAAAACCCAGGACCTGACCGACTGCCCTTTTCAGGTCAATTTCTTCTGTCATCAACCCGAGCCGCTGGATGAAGCTGCTGCTCAGGTCTGGCTGGATTATTTAAGTCCGCATTTTGTCCATTATGGCGTAGCGCTGCCGACCCAGCTCAAAAATCTGTATCCTAGTTTTTTAAGCAATGATGATTATCTGAATCTGGTGCTGGAAACCCGTCCTCAGGCGGTGAGTTTTCATTTTGGTATTCCGCACGCGCATCAGATTCAGGCGCTAAAACAGGCCGGGATTATCACCATGGTCTCTGCCACCAATCTGGCCGAAGCACAAGCCATTGAAGCGGCGGGTATTGATATTATTATTGCCCAAGGCGTAGAGGCTGGCGGTCATCGTGGCCTGTTTAATGCCGCTATTGATGGCGGTATCCGCATGGTAGATTTAGTGACTTTACTGACCCAGCACTGTCAGATTCCGGTGGTTGCGGCTGGTGGAATTATGAATGGTCAACATGCACAACGTGTCATGAACCTTGGCGCAGTCGCGGTACAGCTCGGGACCGCCTTTGTGCAATGTAAATCTTCCAATGCCAATGAGGCGTATCGCAAGGCTTTATTTAGCCAGAGCTGTACCCAAATTACCGATTCAATTTCCGGCCGTCCGGCACGTGGTCTGGTCAATCAGTGGCACCGTCTGGTGGATACGCCAAACCGTCCGCCGGTACCGACCTATCCCTATACCTATGATATTGGCAAGCAGTTACATACCGCAGCCAGCCAGCAAGGCGAACAGGGATTTGGCGCATTCTGGGCCGGTGCCAACGTGGGCCTGATTCGTGACATGGAAGCCGGTGATTTAATTAATCAACTGGTGCTGGAAATGACCAGTCACTAAGCGAGAACAATAAAAAACATCTCCGCGGAGATGTTTTTTATTGGCCTGATAGTGTCTTGAATGCTTTAACGGGTGACACGTTGCCAGGCATCTTTGGCTGCAAATTTAGCTTCTTCCCAGTTCAGACGGGAATCGCCTTTCATCTGTTCCCATTTGGTACGCAGTTCTGGCTCGGCCCGGTCAAAATCGACATTTTGTTCATATAAAGGACGGTTTTCATAGCCCAGTCGATAGGCGCCGCGATAATCACGATCATAGTCGACATCGGCACAGACACTGCGGGTTTCATTATAATATGGACGGTTCTGGTACTGATCACGCCAGTATACATCTTCTGCAGTCGGATCAATCGCATCGGCAATTTCATTACCGGCCAATCC
>Ga0172369_10003900_pt1 | contig 19316 bp, 14 predicted proteins | sample LakKiv25m_FD_114539 | JGI IMG/M metagenome (GOLD analysis project Ga0172369, IMG submission 114539) | Freshwater microbial communities from Kabuno Bay, South-Kivu, Congo - kab_022012_11.25m | ecosystem: Environmental > Aquatic > Freshwater > Lake | place: Democratic Republic of the Congo...
CATCATCTCTGCATTCAGGTGGAAGGGATCGATGCAATGCTGGCTCAGCTCAAGGATAGAGGTGTGCGCTTGATCAACGAGGCAGCCATGCCTGGCGGGAACGGAAAGAAATACGCCTTCGTTCACCCTGAGTCCACTGGAGGCGTGCTGGTGGAACTGTATGAGTTGCCGGAAAAATGAACGGGTTCAGTTACTCAAACAATAACCAAGCTCATGCCCCCAGGCAATCGCAATTGAAAAAAAAATAAAACAGTGTCGTTGCGAGTGAGCGTTCTCCAGTGAGCGAAGCAATCTTTTCATTCCAGACATTTCCCTGATGATCCATGTGATTGCTTCGGGCTTGCGCCTTCGCAATGACAAATCGGTGTTTTTTGGAATGAATAAATCCAAATTAATTACCCTGATCACATCCCCGTTTTGCGGGGGTTGTGGTTTAATGGGGACATGCTGGAAAACTTGGAACTCTTCTTCGAGCAGGAATGTACCGGTCTCAGGCTTGACCTCATCATGGTCGGCGTGTCGGGTGGACCGGACAGCCTGTGTCTGCTGGACCTGTTGGTGAAGACCGGGAAACCTCTTGTTGTGGCGCATTTCGATCACCAGCTCCGTCCTGAATCCGGACGGGAAGCGCAGCATGTCCAGGAACTTGCCCGGCGCTATGGTTTGCCATTTGTCAGTGACAGCCAGGATGTACGATCATTTGCTGAAGAAAACGGTTTTTCACTCGAGGAAGCAGCCCGCAAGTTGCGTTACAGGTTTCTTTTCGACCGGGCGCGTAGTGCGGGAGTGCAGGTCATTGCCGTTGCCCACCATGCCGATGACCAGGTCGAGACTGTCCTGATGCACTTCCTGCGGGGTGCCGGGTTGAGCGGTCTTAAAGGCATGGCTGCTGTCACCTTGCTGCCTGAATTCGACCCTGCGATTCGCCTGATCCGTCCGCTTCTGCGGAACTGGCGCTCTGAGATCGAAGCTTATTGCCAGGAGCATAAGCTCGAAACAGTAGACGACCGATCGAATCTGGATGAGACCTATTTCCGTAACCGCCTGCGTCATCGCCTCATCCCGGAGTTGGAAACCTATAATCCCGGCTTCAAACAGACACTCCTGCACACTGCCGCCAGTCTGGGAGGGGACTTTGACCTGGTGGCTGAAGTTGTCAATGGGTTCTGGGCGCGGTCTGTGCAGGAGAACGGTTCGGGTTACCTGGCTTTTGACCTGTCAGCGCTAAGAACTGCATCAACCGCCTTGCTTCGTAACCTGTTTCGTAGAGCGGCCTTTTACCTGAATTCCGATCTGCGGGATGTTAATTTTGAATCAGTCGAGCGCCTGGTACGGTTTATCCGGCATGGGGATTTGGCCTCCAAAGATGTTGATTTCACCGATGGAAACCACGCTTTTATGGTAGATGGCAGGTTATTTATTGCCAGCCGCGCGATCGAGATCCCTTCACCGTATTGGCCTCGAATCACACAGCCAGTGGAATTAATGGTGGGGCAGCCATTGCACTTGCAGGATGATTGGCGTTTTCTTGTGCAGGAAGAACTGGGAATGCCTGATCTTGAAGCGATCCATGCCAACACTAACTCTTTCCAAGCCTGGCTGGATGCCGACACGGTGAAAGGGCAGTTGCAGGTACGCAGCCGTAGGGGTGGGGATCGTTTTCAGCCTCTGGGCATGCCGGATGGCAGCCTGAAATTATCGGATTTCTTCATTAATGAAAAAATGCCAGCCCGGGCTCGTACCAACTGGCCGCTGGTCTGCCTGGAAGGTGAGATCATCTGGGTTCCGGGCTACCGCTCTGCCCACCGCTCCCGGGTGACAACCGCAACCCGCAGGCTTGTCCATATTTCACTGCTAAAGTCCAAGAATTGATCTTCTTTCCACCACTCTGGTAACCGACCGTCTCGAAGGTTTTCAACGGGATGTAACCGTAATTATAATAAATAGCGAGCCACTGTTCTTTATCCCTGGTGGCTCGCGATCTCTCTTTCTATTTAGTTAATTTCTCAGGCTTGTCAGGAATCACTTCTCCGGCCAACAGGCGCAACTTGGTAAGTACTTCACGATACTGGATCTTCGAGATGCCCAGCTTCTGGCGGATCTTGTCCTCCTCCAAGTTATTGGATCTGTCGATCAAGGAACTTGTCCAGCGGCACATATCGAACGACAGGTGCTTTTCCAGCCCAGCATCCTTGCCGATGTCCTCCAGCAGATATTCCAGGCGGCGCGGGGACCACGGAAAAAGCTGGTCCACCGGATTGTATTGCTGCAGGTATTCATCATACGCCATCAACCATTCATCTGTCAGGCTGATCTTGCGTTCCTTGTAACGGCTGTTAGGGCTGGAATAGCGGATAAAGATGTGGGGTCCTTCTGGAGCATCCCGATAGATATGGTTGAGATGTATGCCCAGGCATTCGCTTTTCTTAATGCCTGTCTCCAGCAGGAGGGACAAAAGCAGATAGGGGCGCGCATCAGGTTTGGGTCTCCGGCGATATCGGTCGGCTGCCAGCAACACGGAGTTTACTTCCTCATCGCTCAGAACTTCCGGCAGGGGACTGATGACCGAGCGCTGCAAGACCTGTTTTGCCGGGTCAACGGACAGCACCCCTCCTTTTTGCAGCCAACTGAAAAAGGATTTGATCGAAGTAATGCGCCGTGACAGGGACTTTGGCGAGCAGGGCACGCCGCGCTCTTTTTTCAGCCAGGTCAGAAAATTGTTCAGGTCACTGGTGGAGATCGCACCAATGGTGCGGTCGGGAGGCAGGAAATCAGCCAGCAGACGCACGTCGGAGAGAAAGGCTTTGACAGTGTGTGGGGAACGACCCTTGTCGTTCATGTACATCTCCCAGGCATTAAGAGCCGGGTTCAAGGCAGTCTGCGTGGTCAGATGACCGATGATCGATTTTGATGCTTCAGCCATTGAGTGTGCCTCCATTGATCTGCAGTTATCGGTTCACAAGATCTTATTTCTTCGTATAGTTTAACTTCATTTAATGGGAATGTCAAATGGTTAGAGTGGATGGATGATGCGGGAGGTCCTTGGTTAATTTCACTCAAGGTGCCAGGTCGACAGGATTGAAACAGGGTATGTAATTCGAACCGAGGATCAGCAGGTAGTCGGCTGGTGCTCCGCTTTGTGGATAGGAAACAACGGCTGTATTAGGAAGAGCCAGGACAGCCAGTATCGCAGCCAGCCGGTTGGCGTCCTGAGCTGGCGTGAAGTCATATAGGAGGGAGGTGGCGTACTGGGTCGATTCCGCTGCCCCCAGGCGGGTCTGGTAACCGGCATAATTCAGTCTTTCGCTGGCCAACAATTCCCAGCCGGAGTAGGGAGTTCCATTGCGGATCTCGATGCTGACCGGATCGATTTCCATTTTCGTTTGGGAAGGTGACATGGCCTCCCGCAGCATGGCCTGCAATTCCACCACATTGGGCGAGAGAACATACGCTCCCTGGGTCGTGATCCATGATCTTACCAGGGGTGGGCGGATGTAATAACTGCGGATATCGGCATTGTTCAGTGAGAATACAAAAGGCGCCAACTCCATGATGCTTGCCAGCGAAAGGTCGGTGCGGATGGATGAATTTAGATTGGTATACAGTTCCGGGATCCTCGGAATGCTGCCAACCCGCAGGAATTTGGAGAAAATAGCCCGCAAAACCTCCTGCTGGCGACGGCCGCGGTCAAAATCGCTCGATTTTTTACGTGAACGGGCATACCACAACGCCAGTTCGCCATCCATCGCAACCACGCCAGGTCCAACGCTTAATAAACTCCAGTTGTTCTCGTTCTGCTGGTCGGCGTTGGGATCGATCAGGTGCCAGTCGGTGAATTGGCAGGTCACCGGCACCTCGATACCCCCCAGGGTGTCCAGGATGCTCTTGAAACCGTTAAAATCCACCAATGCGGTGTGATCGATCCGGATTCCCAGATTATACAGAATAGTATCCTTTACCAAGCCGGGTCCACCGCCCGGATAGCCGGTCATTTCCCCGTGCAGGTAAGCTGTATTGATCCGCTGCATCCCCCAGGCAGGGATGTAGACCCACAGATCGCGAGGGATCGAGATCAGGCTGATCTGTCCGATGCGCGGCCGTAAGGCAACGATGATCATGGAGTCGGTTCGAAAGGAGGTACCTGAGCGGATATCCGAACCCAGCATCAGGTAGGTGACGGTTTCACCATCTGTGATATACGGAAAGGGAGCATAAAAAGTCGATGGATCGAAGGTATTGGGCGGGAAGCTGGTGTCGGGCAGGATCGATTGAAGATCCAGCGTGCTGGTTGGGAATGGGGAGATGAATGAATTATTCGTCTGGTTATCCAGGATCGAGGATGCGGCGAAAAGGTCATCCACCGGGAAGAATGGGGTCGGCGTGGATGTTGCATTCGCCGGGACGGTCATCAAAAAAATGGGTGTCGGGGAAATTGGCCCTGGTTGGGGGAGTTGATTGCACGCAACCAGCATGATCAATGCCAGGATTGCCATGCGCTTGGTTTTCATTGCATGTTTACAGCCTGTTGCAACAGGATCCGGATCTGGTCAGGAAGGGGGATGAGCACCTGGGCGCCTGTGCCGGGATCGATCCAATCGTAAGCCTGGTCATATCCGATCACGTATCGTTTCACACCGCTCGTGTCAGTTACCAGGTTGAGCGCTGGGAGAAGTTTGAGGCAGGCATCCAGGCTCAGGTTGGTGTCCACATTGGCACGGTAGGTATTATACAGTTCGGTAGCCCGGTTCAAACCGTCCAGGCTGAAAAGCTTCAGCCCGATGCCTTGCAATACTTCCTGTGCCCTGCGCAGCCGGTCAATATCACTGGAGGAGTAGCGCGAACGCACGTACCATAAGGCGGTTTCGCTGTCCATGTAGACAGGACCGGTGTTTACGGTATAACCATTCGGGTATCCGCTGCGAGAATCCCAGAAATATTTCCCGGCGTTGACGGTGATGCCTCCCAGGCTGCTGATGATGCTCCTGAAGCCATCAAAGTTGATCAGCACAAAATAATCCGGGCGGATTCCGAAATTATATTCGAAGGTCATGGCGGTCGTATTAAATCCACCGTACCCATGGGCGGTATTCAGACGCTGCATCATCCAGCCGGGTATGTACACATACAGATCACGCGGAAATGAGGTCAGACTCACCTTACCTTCCGGGCTGATCATGATCAGGATCATGGTATCCGTCCGGAAGCCTCCATCATTGGGGCGCTGGTCCGATCCCAGTAACAGAATGTTGATTTGCCCTCTGGGCTGAGGAATGATGCTGGCAGGAGCTGGGATCTGAAAATAGGGGGAATAGACCTGCGGAGCTGGGTAGCTTCCCCAGGTTGCGAACTCTGGAACCTGCGTGGTTTCGCCATAATCGGTAAATTCTGATGTTGCCAATTCGTTCAAGTCCGGCTGAAAAGGTGTGGCGGTGGGTGTGGAATTGGGTGAAGCTGTGATCACGACAGGCTTGATCGAGATGGAGGCCGAGGCGGACGGGCTGCATGAACTGACGATAATGGTCACTCCCGCCAGTACACAGACCAGCAGGATCACGGCATAGTGGAGCTTTTTATTCCCGAAGATTGCAGGCATGATCACTTATCTCCGGAAACCAAAACATGTTTTGAAAAAATTGTGTTCAGCAAAGTATTTATCCAATATCGTTAATGGCAAACCTGGCTTAAGGAGACGATTTAACAGGTGGTAAGAAAGGTCTTCAAGATCCAAAGTGATATTCCATTGGATGGATCTAACCAGGCAATGACGGTGTTCTTCCCAGTCAGCAGACCGACCGGTATGGTGGAGTTGATTGTCACGCTGTCCTGGTTGGAATGAACAGCGTTTCCCTTGAAAATGGCATGCCCTGTAGAATTATTCGTCACGTACCCGTTATCCACATCGGTCTGGGTCACAGAATAGGTTGCTGTGCAGTTGATGGAGGCGTTCGGTGCCAGGCTGGCAGTGGATGGACAGGCGACCGCGGTCTTGTCATCGCTGACCGTAAAGGGTCCGCTCAAAGTGACGTTTCCGGTATTCTTCAGGTTGTAATTGTAACTGATCAGATCCCCGGCCAATACATAACTGGACATAAGACTTGTTTTGTCCAGGGTCAGGCTGCTGTTCTGGATGGCAGGAACACTGGTGGATGCAGGATTGGATGCGATGGCGCTTCCTTTGTAAAAAGCATGACCTGTTGCTGAAACGGTGAATGAACCAGCATCCAGATCCCCCTGCGTGGAAAGATAGGAACCCGTGCAATTAAGCGAGGCGCTCGGAGTCAAGTTGGAGGTCGCGGGGCAATTGACCGATAACTTGCTGTCGGTAACTGTGAACGGTCCATTGATGGTGACCGTACCAGTATTTGATAATCTGTAAGTAAAATCAATGTTTGCACCTACAGCGGAAAAATTAACGGTACTGGAGGTGATAGCCAGGGTCAGTACCGGGCTGGCAGATGGGGTGGGAGTCTGGCTGGCGATCCGCCCGGGGGTGATGGTTGCCACGTTCGGGACATACAATGACTGTCCGGTTATGATCAAGGTGGATGTACCCATGCAGTTCGCTGCCTGAATTTCCGGAACGGTGGTTTGATACAGGTTGCTGATCTGGAACAGGTTGTCCAACGGTTTGACGATGTAGATGATCCAACCGGAGGGCGGTCCGCAGGGGATTTGGGTGGCTGTCGGGAGTGGTGGCACATACAGGATCGCTCCGACAATGGGATTTCCTGAGGTGAGGCAGTTGGCCTGGATCAATTGGTCGGGACTGGTCAGATACCTCGCTGAAAGCAGGTTCAGATCCTCATTCGGCATGACCGTGACGGGCACCCAGCCTGCCGGGGGTGGACAGGTCGCAGGTGTGGGAGGCAGGGTTGATGTGATCGTGGGAGTTTCATTGGGAATGAGAATCCCCGGATCGATCGTTTCGCTGGTTGATTTGGTAACTGTTGTGGATGGTTCGATCTTTACTGGGGTTTTCCCCGTCAAGGTCCCTTCCAGTATGGTTAGTGAAAGGCTCCCGAGAACGATGCTGGTTGATAGAAGCGCGATGCCAAGTCCGATCCCAATGGAACGCAGGATTCGCATTCTAATCCTCTTCTTCTTGTTGTTCGCTTTCGATGGGCAATAAGGCGCTTATGGAAGAGCCGACGCCCAGGGTCGATTCCACCCAGATGCGCCCGGATTGAGCTTCAGCCAGGGCTTTGGCGATTGATAGTCCTACACCTGTATCTCCCAAGCCCTTGATGAGGACATTGTCGGCACGGTAACGTCGTGAAAACACCCTGGGAAGGTCTTCGGGTGAAATGCCTCCACCGCTATCCACAACCTGGATCATCAGGAAATCTTTGCCTTCTTCTTCATGGAATTTCACCCGCAGCATGACTGTACCCTCAACTTCGCTGGCAGCCCCCGCGTTTTGAAGAAGGTGGATCAATATCTGCTGGAGCGATTCATGGTCAAAGTGGATCTTGGGAGGTGATTCCGGTATATCCAACCGCATGGTTATATTCTTTTCCCGCAATTGCGTACTGGTATAAGCCACGGCATTATCAATGATGAGATTCAGGTCGATGACCTCGGGATTTGTGGTCAGGTGGTCTGCATCCGTGAACGCGATCTTGTTCAGATCATCGACCAGCCTAACGATCCGTTCGGTGGAAGACTTGACGCGTTCGAGGAATTTGCGCTGCATGGCGCCTATGATCCCTACCGATTCTCCCAGAAGTAGGTCCACGTAGCCTATGATGGATGACATGGGTTGCTTTAGCTCCTGTGAGATCGAGACCAGGGCAGACATCTGGTCAACCGGGAGGGGAGGCTCAGAAATTTCGGTCCCGTGTTCTGCCTGGCTGTGTTCCAGTTCATATAATTTGGAATTGGCTTCTGCAAGTTCGGTCTGTAAGTGGGCGACCTCTTCCAGGGTCATTCGGAATTGTTGTTCGATCTCGACTTGCCTTGGATCATTGCTGGATGGTTTTTCACCCAGCGATCTGTTCTCCTCCTGGAGTTGGGAGATTTCATTCCTGGCTTCTTCCAGGGCAGCTGAAAGACCTGCCAGGTCTTGAGCAGATCGTTCGTCCTGACCGGAGAGGTCAAAGTTTTTCCTATCACCGCCAGCCTGTGACTCAATTTTTAACTGCAACTCGGATGCCTGTTTCAAGGCGGCATCCCGCTCCCGGCTTAATCCAGCCAGGTTCTGGCTGCGGGTCATGGTGGGGACGATCATGGGGGTGATATTGGTAAGGAATGATTGGTCGTCCGGACCCCACACACGGTTCGAATAGGGTGAAAGCAGCAGGATGGAGCCGATGGCAGAGCCGCGTTTTGCACCTTCGATCGGTACTGTCATGGCATTGCCCACACTACTCAAGCCGACGATCTTCTCCAAACCTTTAAGGTCCTCAGGGTTGTTTTCAGCTGACAGACGCAAAGCACGACCGCGCATGATGGCATTCGCCAGGGCAGGGATACCTTCCTTGTCGATCAATGCCCCATCCAATACTTCCTCCCGGATCAGGTCATAGCCGCAGGCAATGTTCAATTTCTTCTCATTATCAATCAAGACCAGGAAAACAAGATCTGCCAGCATGGATTGGGCTATGGCGCGGGTGATATTGGGACCGACTTTGTCTGTCTCAGTTTCAACGGCCAGGTTTAATAAGGAGATGAAAGTCTTCGGGTCGGTGCTGAAACGGCGTCTCTCCTGGAAGGTATGGCTGTCATCATCGCTCGCGATCAGCGCAGACGCTTTTTGGATATGCTCTTGTATATATTGGGGGAGTGCCAGCAGGAGCGGGTACATTGCGATCTGGGTAAACCGGATGATCCCCGAAAAATATCCGCTGAAACCGGGCGAAACCAGGTGGAACAGGTGACCGGCTCCTGCCAGGATCAATGTTGCCAATCCGTAACCAAATCCCGCTGGTCTTCGAATCAAGATCACTACCAGGGTTAGTAATATGAATACCAGGGTGATGATCTGCCAGGTGTTATCCTGGAAGGTGTGGTTGTATCCATCCGGGTTGAGCGTCTGGGGCCACAAAAGCAGGGAGATCCCTAGCAGCACGAGGGTCAGCAGGCTTAAGACCACTGTTGCAATATCTGCCTTGGGAGCCGGCTTTGGGAAGATCCAGATCCAGGCGATCCAGATCAGGCTCAACAGGGAAAATGCCCGATCGACCGGGGATAACCATAATTGCGGTTCAAGTGCTCCCAAACCCGACCAGGCGAATGGACTGATCAGGTAGGGGATGATCTGGATCACGATCAGGATCACCAGACCTGTGATCGTTCTCTTTGCAAAAGGAGATTGCCCCGAACGATGGACAGCGATCGTTCCCTGTAACGTTCCTACGATGGAGAAGATCAATAGGAGGTAATAGACGAGGTTCCCGGGTGGGATGATCAGGATGGAGAATAGGTCGACCAGGAATTTGTTCATAAGCTCTTCGAAATTATAGCATGGGGTGGTTTTGCGAACAACACCTTTCTGAAATATTATCAATGCTTAAGCCAGGATTAGCTACCCTATAAATTACCCAATCGAACTTGGATATAATCAGGATATGCACGGTGCCTTCTCCCTCCGGAATTTTCTCAGTCGGATCATCATCCTGGTATCCCTGGCGTTGGCGATCTTCCTGCCAAGGGTAGTGGCGGGGTGGTGGTATCTCGGGCAAGCCCGATATCAGTTCGATCAAAACTTGTTTGGGCAGGCGACCATTTATTATGAGGACGCAGCCCAGCGCTTGTGGTGGCAGACAGGTCTTTTTGAGCAGGCTGCACTGTCAGCCTGGCAGGCAGGTAATGGCGATGAAGCTCGCCGCTTGTATGAAACTGCCCTGATCCAGGATGGACTCTCCTCCATAGGCAAGCTCAACCTGGGAGATATTTACTCCGCAGCAGGGGACTCAGACGCAGCTATCACCACCTGGAGATCGATCGGGTATGGTACCCCGGAATCCGCGGCCGCGTTTTCCCGCCTGGCAGCCATCGAACGCCTGCAGGGCAATCTCAGTCTGGCAATGCAATACTGGGGGGATGTCCTGAAGATCGACCCCGAAAACGGGGAGGCTCATTACAATCTGGGTCTTTACCTGATGGTCACCCAACCCATGCAGGCGCTTACCGAGTTGATGTATGCCCTGCACACGAACCCGGACCTTGGTGGAAAGGTTCAGGTCTTGAGGACCGGTCTGAACCTGGCGTCCCTGCAGGAGGATGCAGCCTACAGGTTTGTTCTTTCGGGTCGCGCCCTGGCTGCCATAGGAGCCTGGGACCTGGCTCTGGCGGCTTTTTCACAGGCCACTGCTGCGAATTCCAATTTCTCCGAAGCCTGGGCCTGGCAGGGAGAAGCCTATCAGCACCTGGGGCAGGACGGTCTGCCGGCGTTGAAGAAAGCCCTCGAATTGGACATGAATTCGATCATGAGCCTGGCATTGAATGGATTGTATTATCGCAGGCAGGATCAAATTGATAAAGCCTGGTCACTGTATATCCGGGCTGCCACCCTGGACCCGACCAATTCAAACTGGGTGGAAGTCCTGGGGGAGCTCTCCGCCCAGAAGGGGAACCTGTTGGTAGCGCTCAGTTATTATCAGCGGGCTGTCGTTCTCTCGCCGCAAGATCCGATCGCATGGCGGTCCCTGGCAGTCTTTTGTGTCCAGTACAATGTCAATATCGACACCATCGGGCTAAAAGCTGCCTTGCAAGCCATGGAACTGGAACCCGAAAACTGGCGCTCGCAAGATGTCATGGGACAGGTTTACATGGCAAAAGGTGACCTTGTCAGTGCCAGGCTTTATTTTAAGCGTTCGCTTGAGCTTGCTCCCGAACAACCTGAATCCTACCTGCACCTGGGTTACCTGGACCTGCTGGAGGATCAGCGCGCCGGCGCGTATGACAACCTGGTCAACGCCCGCCAACTGGACCCGGAAGGCAGTATCGGTTGGCAAGCCCAACGATTGCTGGATCAGTATTTTCCTTGAGCCTCATATTAGACCTTTCTGGTAAAATCAGGACAGATATTTCTCAACCAGGACATTGGAACGGGAAAATCAATTGGAGGTTTGCAGTGAAATTATTGAAAATAATTCCCTTGATCTTGCTGGTGATCCTGCCAATGATGGCTTGCTCCATTCCTGCGATCTCGAACCTGACAACACGCTCCGGTGACATCCTCTTTGCAGATGATTTCTCGGATGTGAACTCCGGATGGACCAGGCTGCTCGATGAAAAAGGGTTCATGGATTATTATTCTTCCGGTTTCCGCATATGGGTCAACACCGCTGGCTACAATTATTGGAGTACATCGGGTAACCAGTTCCAGGATGTGCGCATCGATGTGGATGCAGCCCGCATCGGCGGACCTGATGAAAACCGCTATGGTATCTTATGCAGGTACCAGGACGTCGATAATTATTATTTTTTCATTATTAGCAGCGATGGCTACATGGGCATCGGAAAAACTTCAGGCGGGGTCACCAGCCTGTTGGGTCAGGAAATGATGATCTACAACCCGGGTATCCTATCCGGTGTGGCTCCCAATCACTTGCAAGCCCAATGCCAGGGTGATACGCTCACTTTCTTTGTCAATGGGTTGCCGGCAGGGATCGCAGTGGATTCGGATTTTAAAACTGGAGATGTCGGCCTGGTGGCTGGAGCATTCGACACTGTCGGGGTGGATATCCTGTTCGATAACCTGGTCGTTGTCAAACCATAAACTTTTATGAAGATCTTTTTGGATACCGTCGGATGCCGCCTGAACCAATCCGAGATCGAGGCCATGGCGGTTCAATTTCGCGCCGCCGGGCATGAGATCGTATCCGGGCCGGGCGAGGCGGATCTGGTCGTGGTCAATACCTGCACAGTCACATCCCAGGCTGCCTCCGATTCGCGCCAAAAAGTGCGCCAGGCAGTCCGCCTGGGAGCTGGTCAGGTTGTCCTTACCGGATGCTGGTCCACGATGGAACCCGATCAGGCGCTGGCGCTGCCAAATGTCTTAAAGATCATCCCCAATGAAAGGAAGGATGGGCTGGTTAAAGACCTGCTGGGGCTGACCGACCAGGACTTTGACCTCGAGCCCCTTGCCCGTCAACCCTTGCCCGGGATCCATAAGCGCACGCGTGCCTTCATTAAAGTGCAGGATGGCTGTGATAACCGTTGTACCTTTTGTATCACCACCCTGGCGCGCGGCTCTGGACGTTCCCACAGCATTCCCGAGGTCATTACGGACATCCAGTCCGCCCTGCTGGGAGGGACCCGTGAGATTGTGCTGACCGGTGTTCACCTGGGCTCGTGGGGTAGGGATCACGCCGGTGGGACAGCCAGGCTCACCGATCTGATCAAATCCATCCTGGTTGAGACCGACACCCCCAGGTTGCGCCTTTCCTCGCTTGAGCCGTGGGACATTGCTGATGAATTCTTTGATCTCTGGCAGGATCCGCGTCTGTGCCGCCACCTGCACCTTCCTTTGCAGTCCGGAAGCGCCTCTGTACTGCGGCGCATGGCTCGTAAAGTGACGCCACGCACCTACGCCGATCTGCTGCAGACCGCCCGAGCTGCCATCCCGGGTCTCGCCGTCACGACCGATCTGATCGCAGGTTTTCCAGGTGAAACAGAAACCGAGTTCGCCGAAACATTGTCCTTCGTGGAAAAGATGGAATTTTCAGGCGGGCATGTCTTCACTTACTCTACCCGACCGGGGACGGCAGCCGCAAAAATGCCCGGGCAGGTGCCCCACCCGCTTCGCAGGGAACGCAACGCAGCTTTGCGAGATCTGGTCGCAGGCTCAGCCCGCCTCTATGTCCAGCGTTTTATCGGGCAGGAACTGCAAGTGCTGTGGGAAACATGCGAACAACGCCGCGATGGGAGCTGGACCCTGGGGGGACGCTCGGATAATTATCTGCACATCAATGCCATTTCACCCGGTCCCCGCTGGAATTTATTTGATAAGGTCATTTTGCGTTCCTCCGGTTCGGATGACCTGCAGGGGGAGATCCTTGGTTGATCTTTCCAATAAAAAATGAGCCCGGGTAGGTTGGGGTTGAGCCGATTGGAAATTGTCAATACCTTCAAACCGCAGAGCGAAATCCAATGATCAAACTTGGATGCAGTTGCAGTGCAGGTGCGAATCTCGAATTTGACTTTTTGGGAAAAATTAGGGATATATATGTGTCACATATCACTTTTCCTTAAAAAAATGTTCCATTATAATAGTTTCAGAATTCACAACGTGTGATCTTGAAAAATAAGGGCAGAAGGTGAAGTGCTGGTTTAATTCTCGCCTCCCGCTCTTCCCTTGTAATTTGAGAAAATACGTCAAACTATCAGATGGAGAAAAAAATGACTGCTCAAATTATTGATGGAACTGCCATAGCCCTGAAAGTTCGAAACAATGTCAAGGAAGAAGTTGCCAAACGCATAGCGGCTGGAAAATCCCAACCAGGTCTTGCGACCGTACTGGTCGGGGACCGTATTGACTCTGCCGCTTATGTGCGCACGAAACAGAAAGCCTGTGCAGAAATGGGAATGAATTCATTTCACAAACCTCTACCGGCGGATGCCAGCCAGGAAGATGTCGAAGCGCTTGTTGGTAAACTGAACGCCGACCCTAATGTAAATGGCATCCTGGTGCAATTGCCTCTGCCTTCCCATCTGGATGAAGAAAGTGTTCTCCGGTTGATCAACATCGAGAAGGATGTGGATGGGTTTTCACCTTTGAACATAGGCCGCCTTGCTCAAAAGGGTCGCGAACCGCTCTTTGTACCCTGCACCCCCTACGGCTGCATTTACCTTCTCAAGGAAGCCGGGGTTAAGATTGCAGGTGCAAATGCAGTTGTGTTGGGTCGTTCCAATATCGTTGGCATGCCTGCCGCCCTCCTTCTTGTCAAGGAAAATGCCACGGTCACGATTGTTCACTCCCGCACCCGGGATATCGCCGATGTGATCCGTCAGGCGGATATCATCATCGCTGCCATCGGGCGCACGGAAATGGTGCGCGGCGACTGGATCAAGCCCGGCGCAGCTGTGATCGATGTCGGTATCAATGGGGTTCCCCTTCTCAATCCGGATGGTTCTCCCATGATCAGCGAGAAGACCGGCAAACCCCGCCAGAAACTGGTTGGCGATGTCAACTTTGAAGAAGCCAAGGAAGTGGCTGGTTTCATTACCCCGGTCCCCGGTGGCGTTGGTCCGATGACGATTGCCATGTTGATGGCCAACACCCTGCGGGCAGCCGAGATCCAGTTCCCGTAATCTCCCACCTATTAAATAATTTTCCCCTCCCTTTAATTGAGTTTATTCAGCGGAGGGGATTTTTTTTGAGCAATCAGGTTGGGTAGAGGGTGCTTCCTCCAAACAACCATGGAAACAGACTTCCAGTCCGAAACCCAACATTGTCGATGGGTTGGGTTTTTACTGGTATGCCCTGGTGCTTTTGCACCCTCCAGATCTGCTCCACGCAACCTTACAATACATTAGGGAAAGCCCAGTCCGTTATCTCTATCAAATAAAAATTTCTGTTCTTTCGGATCATTCATACTTGAACCGGGCTATCCCGACGACAAAGAAAACCGCTGCAAAACCGAGCAGCACACCTGCCTCTGGCAGGATCCCGCCCAGGTTCTTTCCGTGTGCAAGCAGGTCCAAAAAACCATTCATAGCCCAGGTGGTCGGCAGGATCAAGACAGCCTTCTGGACGAATTGTGGGAACAGCTCAAGAGGATACCAGCAGCCTCCCAGCAGTGCCATCACCATGCCGAGCATGATGCTCAAACCGCTTGCCTGGCTGCTGGTCTTTACAAAAGTACCCAGCATGGTGCCAAGTGCGGCAGCAGCCAGCGTACTGGTGAGCAGGAGCACTGCCAGACCCGAGATCTCCCGTCCCCAGTTCACGTGCAATACCAGTGCCCCGAAGCATATCAGCAGGCTCATTTGCACCATAGCCATCACCACATGACCTGAGATTGTGCCCAGTAGATAGACACTTTTGCTGGTTGGAGTGGTCAGCAAGCGCCGCAAGGTACCTTTCTGCCTTTCGACGGCGAACAATTCTGATAGGCCGATCAGGGGGATGAAGACCCAGGTGATCATCTGCCCGGCTGACGAATTGGCACGCGGGTCATACTGGATCGGGTCCGGCGTGGTTCCCTGTTGGGTGGAAACCCGGGCAGGAGCTTCTGCCATTAATTTTTGAGCATCTGCCAGGCTTTCATCGAAATATTCCTTGCGGTCTGTGTGCGATGAAAATGGTTTGATCTTTTCTGCTGCAGCCAGGCTGCTGGAAGCGATCTGGATCGGGCTGCTCACACGGCTGATGATAGAATTGACTGCCTGCTGCGCCACCATGGCGTTCAGGTTGTTGGGTTGTTGGCGCATTTCGAGTTCGATTGAACCGTCCATCAATGTTTCAAGGTTGAAATTTTCCGGGATTATCAGGATGGCGGAAACGCTGCGCTGCGAGAATTGGTCTTCTGCTTTTTTAAGGTCGTTGGGTTCTGGTCGCACAGCTTCGGAGACCTCGAGCGCGGCCAGCAGTTCAGCAGAAAGGCTGGAATTCGCCTTGTCCACCACCACCAGGCGCACCCGGTTATCCGGGCTGCCACCGGTGCCGCCTGCCAGGATGATGGTGAATATCACGGGCAGGATCAGGAAGAACATCCATTCGATAAAACCAGTGAAGCGTATCCGGGTATCTTTTAAGGCGATCACTAAGATCTTATTCATTGGCGCCTCCTACCCTTTTACCAAACCGCGCCGGTTGAACAGCAGGATCGATATCAAAAAAAGCAGCACACCCATTGTAAGCAATCCAACAATGGGAGTAAGGATATCCTTTAATCCGCCGCCAAGTGCCAGTGTTTGGAAACCATCCAGCCCCCAGGCGTTGGGAGTGATCAGGCTCAAGGTCTTAAGCCAGTTTGGAAGGATCTCGCGGTTAACAAAAGACCCGCCCAAAACACCAAAGATCAGCATCAAGGCTGTGCCAATGGCGGAGAGCTGTCCGGGGGTCTTGATGATCGAGGTCAGGATCAAGCCCCAACCCACGGCACCTAGGGTGGATGTGACCACCAGGACCAGCACACCGGCCGGGTCACCCCACTTGATCTGGAATAACAGGGTACTCGCCAGGATCAGGATCAGCATCTGGGACGTTCCAGTCAGGAAGATCCCAAAGATCTTCCCACCAAGGACCTGGCTCGACTGAGTGGGGGAGACCAGGATACGCGGCAGGGTTCCCTGGACCTGTTCTGCCAGCAGCGAACGGCCGCCATTGGTGACTGTGAACATCAGGAACATCAGGGCCATGCCGGGAGCCATATACGCAAGGATGTCGAATTGCGCCTCACCCCCGTCATTGGAGCTTGTTTTCAGGATGATGGATTGGCTTGCACGGGCGTCCGCAGCTCCCTGTACGCCTGTTTCCATTCCAATCCGGATGGCATCCTGGGGCTGGATCAATCCATTGCGGATCAATTGCATCACCACCACCTCGCCGGTTACACGCCCTACTTCCACCTGGCTGATGACCTCATCTACGATGGCTTTAACGACACCCACGCTGGTGGGCATGGTGGGGTTGGTGTAAAGGTCGAGCATAACAACCTGGTCAGTCTTGATTGGATCGGTTGGGATGATGCTTTCTGTGAAACCGTCCGGAATGAAGATGGCAACGGCTGCCTTATTGTCGTCTATCATTTGCCTGGCAGTTTGAAGGTCTGTTTCGTCGAATGGTGTGATCAGATCAGCCAACCCTTTTGAATGGAACACGTCCACCAGGGACTGCCCGAGTTGCCCTCTGTCCTGGTTGACAAGGACGACCGGGATGTTGCTGATGCCAGTGTTCGAGCCACCTGAAAAGCGCCCGCTTATAAAACCAAGCCCGAGCGTCAACAGGAAAGGAGCCAGAAGCATCATGATCAAGGCTGGCTTATCCCGAAACACGAGCTTGAGATCTTTTAGCCCGATAATGAATAATTTTTTCATGCTCAGTTCCTCAATGCCTTTCCGGTCAGGTGCAGGAAGACGGCTTCAAGGTTGGGCTCATGGATGTCTATCGAACGGACTTTGATGCCGAGTTCATTGGTCCTGGATACCACGGGTGCAAGGGCTTCTTCGGCTTCATGCACGATGACGGTGACGGCGTGATCGCTCGCATCCGCCTTGATCACTCCGTTGACATTACTCAGGTCCTTTGCCATTTTTTCAGCATCATCCGATTCGTCGAAATGCAAGACAAGCGTTTCCATCTCACCGACCTGTTTGGTTAGTTCCTTTTGGGTGCCGATCGCGATCATCTCGCCGCTGTCGATGATCCCGACTCTGTCCGAAAGTTCCTGGGCTTCTTCCATATAATGGGTCGTGTACAGGACCGTCATACCCTGTTCGTTGAGCAATTTAACTGAATCCAGGATGGCGCGCCGGGATTGCGGATCGATGCCAACTGTTGGTTCATCCATGAAGAGGAGACGTGGCTTGTGCAGCAGACCCACACCAATGTTAACCCGTCTCTTCATCCCGCCCGAAAAAGTTTTCACCCGGTTCCTGGCCCGGTCCACCAGGTCGATCTGTTCGAGCACTTCAGCCACGCGTTTGTTCAGCGACTTTCCGGTCAATCCGTACATCTGCCCCCAGAAGATCAGGTTTTCATAAGCTGTCAGGTCTTCGTACAGGGCAAGTTCTTGGGGAACAACACCGATCAGCTTGCGAACTTGCATGGGTTCTCTGGTGATCGAGATCCCATCAATGCTTGCATCCCCGGAGGTGGGCTGGTAAAGTGTGGAAAGCATCGAGATGGTTGTCGTTTTCCCGGCTCCATTAGGTCCCAGAAGGCTGAAGATCTCACCTTCTTCTATATTGAAACTTACCCCTTTGACTGCGTGAAAATCCCCATAATTTTTGACCAGGTTATGTACCTCGAGAATATTTGTCATCTTGATCCCTTTCATTACTGAATGTGAAATAAAAAAGTTATGCTAACAATTTTTTCTATAGCTCAGACATTACCAGTTTTCAATTCGATCTTTTTTCTAACAAAAAGGGTTCGTAGATGGTCTCCCCCGTCTTGTTACCCTGTGCAGGCAGGCTGCCCGAGCAGCCAGTCGATGGCTTCCCGGGGCACGTTGTAATCCATATAATTTGGGTTGCCATTCCTGGGGTGGATGGTTTCCTCTGGAACGATCTCCCCCGGGTAGACTTTACCGGTGTGGTCGCTGAAATAAGCCACCGAAATCCCCAGCATGGCTCCGTCTTCAAGCAGGTAACCCTGTGGTGCGGTGGTGCGTCCCAGGGTTTTTTGTCCAAAGCTGCGGGTGTTTTCCCACCCCCTGAAGGCGATAGCCAGGAATTCACCGGCACTTGTGGTAGCCGCACTGGTCAGGATCACTACGGGAGCACCCGGGTGGAGAAGCTGGTATCCGGGTCGGTCCAGTTCCATGACCAACTCATCACCCAGGAAGACCTGGTTACCCGAAAGGATCCAATCCCGGGTCTGTCCGTCGTTGTAAGTGTACATACCTACTGTCCCATGTTGGGATAAGGGACTCAAACCGAGTAGCATGGCAAAACCATTTCCACCCTCGTTGCTGCGCAGGTCGATCACCCAGCCACAGGCGCCCTGTTCGTCCAGGCTGCGAATATCGTCCTGGAGTTGATCCGCAAAGTCCAATGCCATCTCCAGGTTTCCGCTTAAAAAAACGGGCACTCTAATCGATCCGATCCGGTTCTGTATCAATTCAATTGGTATTTCCGGGATCGATTCATCCGGTCCGGCTTCAAAATATGCATTGGCTTCAGCCGGTGGTATGACGTAGCTATGTCGGTCGCCGCTGGCGTGCAGCGCTATTTCCACCACAGGATAGAGGTCCGCCAGAGTCTTTGCCTGGAGTGCGGATAGGTAGGCTTGCTGTCGAATGCTTTCCCAATCCACTTCCCCGGCATACACGGAATGATCCTGGATCAAATCCAATGCCTGGTCAAGGTAAGTTTGCAATTCGTGATCCAGTCCGGAAGTGGGACTTGGAAGGGGAGTTATGGATGAGACAGGAGTTTTGGTTGGACCTGTTGGAGGCATGGCATCACTGGCGCTGGGTTGGCAGGCTGCCAGGCAGATGCTGAGGAAAAGAAGGATCGGTATGGAATACTTCATGCGGTTGGATCCAGCTTGACTTACATATAAAAAACTTGATTGGTTTAAGATGGTACTTCACCGTCGTTTTCTTGAACCGGGCAAATTGGGCGGTTAAGCTGATCTCATTGTAGCATTTTCTAAATTCAGTTTCAATCAATCGTTCCGGTCAGACCAGGGTTTTCTCAAA
>Ga0172369_10003907_pt1 | contig 19290 bp, 19 predicted proteins | sample LakKiv25m_FD_114539 | JGI IMG/M metagenome (GOLD analysis project Ga0172369, IMG submission 114539) | Freshwater microbial communities from Kabuno Bay, South-Kivu, Congo - kab_022012_11.25m | ecosystem: Environmental > Aquatic > Freshwater > Lake | place: Democratic Republic of the Congo...
CAGACCAAGAAATGTTTTACGATAGACGGGAATTCAAGACTGTACTAGGATTAAGGAGGGCCATCAGGATATGGAATATCAATTACAATAATTTAGAGCATTGTTCTCTAGGCGGGAGAACGCTGAATGAGATGCTTGCATTAACAAACTAATCAACCCGCCATATGTATGTGCCTAAAACAAAAAAAACTCAGTCGGAAACGTCCGGCTGAGCGGGGGTGCAAGGGATGAAATATGGCTCTTAATTCTTCTTTCGCATCAATCGCGCGGCTAGCTGATGATCAAGAAGCGCGATTCTTTTTTGAAGCCTTGATTCATCGAATTGATCAGTCAGTCTGTGGCTTTCAACGATAATCTCTTTTCTCTTCAGAACGGCAGTATTGATCGAGAAGCTGTTCGGTATGTCAATGATGGCATAACAATGGGTGTCCTGCGACCTGAAGACTAGCGCGTGTCTGCTTCTCTCTTGGCTTGGTTCAGTGTCATTATTTTTTACGATCATGCCGAAGCGCCGTAGAAGTTTTTTCAAACTCATTGCTCATTCTCCTTTGCGTATTTTCCAAGGTGCGGTTAGAGTATCCCATCAACTAGTCTATTATATATGAAACTATCAGCTTTGTCAACCGATGATTAAATTCTTTGACTTTCGCCATAATTCCGTATATAATAATGAATTATGGATAATTCCAAAAAAATAAAAGTGGCGGTGGCGATGAGCGGCGGAGTTGATTCATCGGTCGTGGCGGCTCTGCTTAAGCGCCAAGGCTATGATGTCATCGGCGTCTTTATGCAGTTCTGGTATCCTTCGGGCGAGGATTACGGCGAGAATCGCTGCTGTTCTTTGCAGTCGTGGCATGAGGCGCAGGAAGTCGCCCGCCAGCTGGATATCCCGATTGTCAAAGTCAATTTCGGCAGACAGTTCAAACAGGCGATCGTTGATGAATTCCTGAAGGAGTTTTCAGCGCTCCATACTCCTAATCCCTGCGTGGCTTGCAATAAGCTCATTAAATTTGATTTGCTTCTAAAATATGCGCAGACAGTTTTGGGCGCGCAATATCTCGCTACCGGCCATTATGCAAGACTCAATAAGATTAAAAATCAATATATATTATCGCGACCGAAAGATTTGAATAAAGATCAGACATATTTCTTGTATAACTTAAAACAGGATCAGCTTAAGCATCTGCTGTTTCCGCTGGCTGATCATAAGAAAGAGGAGATTAGGAAAATGGCGAAGAAATTAAAGCTTAAAATCCATGACAAGGCCGATAGTCAGGAAATCTGTTTTGTCGGTTGCAGCCATAATAGTTTTCTTAAAAGATTTTTGAAATTAAAGGGCGGTGATATCGTTGATGAAGCCAGCAAGATCATCGGCAAGCATTACGGCTTGTCGCTATACACTTTAGGGCAGAGAAGCGGAATCGGACTCTCGGGCGGACCATGGTTTGTCGTCGGATTTAATAAGAAAACGAACCGACTTATAGTCAGCCGCGATAAATCGGCCGGCAAGCTTTTAGCCCGTAAAGTAAAATTCAAATCCGCCAATTGGCTGGATGGCAGGATCAAAACGCCGCTAAACTGCACTGCGCAAATCCGTTATCGCGCCCAGGCGGAAAAATGTCTGGTTAAGAAAATCGACAAGTCATATATTGCGCAGTTCATAATACCGCAAAGGGCGGCCATGGCCGGCCAATCGATCGTCTTTTATGATAAGGACAGATTGCTCGGCGGAGGAATAATTCGCTGATTGACTGAATTTGATATTTTTGCTATATTGCGGGCAAGTTCATTGAAATCAGAATCATTCAACTCGCTCGATATCTGTCTGCAGGCGGATTCGGGCATAAGGAGCTACAAGATGATAATCAGGATCAGATCGGCGTTAATAGCGGTATTGTGGTTTTCAATGCTGATATTCATCGCGATGATTTACATTCCGGCGCTGATGATATTCGGCTTGGAAAAAACCGTTTGGCTGCGCAAGATATTCGGCTATTGGCTGATCAGGGCGGCATTCTGCCGGCTTAAGGTGACAGGCATGGTACCGAAAATCAAGCAAGCGCGCATTTATGTCTTGAATCATCAGTCAATGTTTGATGCGCTCATGATCTCGGCGGCGATACCGGAGAATTTTTCGGTCATTGCCAAGAAAAGCCTGAAAAGCATTCCTGTATTCGGCTCAATCATCAAGAGAATGGGATTTATTTTCATTGATCGCAGGAATCATTATGAATCTATGGGCAGCGTTAAGGTCTGCGCTCAAAAAATCAGGGCAGGAACTTCCGTTCTGATTTTTGCCGAAGGCACTCGAACCAAGACCGGAGAAATCGGCGAATTCAAGCGCGGGGCATTCATTTTGGCGCAAGAAACAAAGGCGCCGATCGTTCCGGTAAGAATCAGCGGAGCTTATGAAGCGAATTCGTCCGGCTGGCAATTCTGTCCGGGACTCTTGACGATAACATTCGGCAATGCCATCACCGAAAAGGAATATCGCAGCATGACAGTCGGCGAATTGTCTGATTTATGCCGGACTCGGATTATGAGCCTGTAATGCTTGTTGAGTATTTTTGCACTCGTTTTTACGAGTGCTTTTTTCTTGCCAATTTTGCATGAATATATTATGATTCAGATATAAATAAGCAATGAATGATTATGACGACCAAGGAATTAAGGCATAAATATCTTGAATATTTTGAAAAAAACGGCCACTCGGTAATTTCCGGCGCTTCGCTTCTGCCGGCCAATGATCCGACCGCATTATTTACCACGGCCGGCATGCATCCGCTCGTGCCGTATCTGTTGGGCGCCAGCCATCCGGGCGGGAAAAGGATTACCAGCGTCCAGCAGTGCATCCGCACCGGCGACATAGACGATGTCGGCGATTCTTGGCATCTGACATTTTTTGAGATGCTGGGAAACTGGTCGTTGGGCGATTACGGCAAGGCCGAGGCGATCAAATTGAGCTTTAACTTTTTGACTAAAGAGTTGGCAATTCCTTTGGAAAAGCTGGCAGTATCCGTATTTGCCGGCGATGCCCTGGTTCCGCGCGACGAGGAATCAGCCGAAGTCTGGAAATCATTGGGTATACCACAAGATCGGATTGCCTATTTGGGCAAAGAAGACAATTGGTGGGGGCCGGCCGGCCAGACAGGCCCGTGCGGTCCGGATACGGAAATGTTCTATTGGTCGGGTAACGAATCTGCTCCGCTTACATTTGATCCGTCCGACAAAAGATGGGTGGAAATTTGGAATGATGTCTTTATGATTTATAATAAGAACGCCGATGGCGGTTATGACGGATTGGAACAGAAGAATGTGGATACCGGCATGGGCGTGGAAAGGACCGTGGCGATTCTAAATGGCAAGTCGTCGGTTTATGACATAGATCCGCTGTTTACCATAGTCGCTCAAATTTCCGCGTTGTTCCAGGCTGAACCCGAAGAATTGGAACCGGAAGCAGTCAAGCTGGTCAGGATCATTGCCGATCATCTTCGCGCGGCCGTATTCATTCTGGCTGACGGCATTACTCCGAGCAATGTAGAGCAGGGTTATGTCTTGCGGCGCTTGATCCGCCGCGCCATCCGCTATGGTTCCCAGCTGGGAATCAAAGACCGTTTCGTGGTCAAAGTCGCTGAAGCGGTAATCGATCTGATGGGCGGCTTCTACAAGGATTTGCGAACCAAGCGCGATTTCATTTTTGCCGAACTGAATCAGGAAGAGGAAAAGTTCAATGAGACTTTGGAAAACGGCTTGAAGAAATTTGACAAGCTGAAAGTTGAAGATAATGTTATTTCCGGCCGAGATGCTTTTGTCTTATTTTCCACTTACGGCTTTCCGGTGGAAATCACCCGCGAGCTGGCTAAGGAAAAGGGCTGGACGATAGACGAGGCCCAATACGCCAATGAATTCGCCGGCCATCAGGAATTGTCCCGCCAAGGAGGAGAAAAGAAATTCAAGGGCGGTTTGGCAGATAATTCCGAAATTTCGGCCAAGATGCATACGGCAACTCATCTGATGCTGGCGGCTCTGAGGAAAGTCTTGGGCGATCATGTCTATCAGCGCGGTTCCAATATCACTCCGGAACGGATCCGCTATGATTTCTCGCATCCGGATAAATTGACCCCTGAACAATTGAAGCGGGTTGAAGATTTAGTTAATTTGGAAATCGCCAAGGATCTGCCGGTCATTTGCGAAGAATTGAGCTTGAATGAGGCGAAGGATAAAGGAGCTATGGGAATATTCGAGGACAAATACGGCGAAAAAGTCAAAGTCTATACGATCGGCAAGTCATCGGTGCCGACCGAATGCTTTTCCATGGAGATTTGCGGCGGGCCGCATGCCACAAGGACTGGCGATCTCGGGCATTTCAAGATAATCAAGGAAGAATCCAGTTCATCCGGCGTGAGACGAATCAAGGCAATATTGGAAAAATAGCTAAAATTAGATATTTTATAGAATAATATATTGCAAAATATAATATTGCCTTATTTTCTTGACATTATGTTGATTTTACGATAAACTTAGGAAAGCACTAAATCTGCCTCGGCGGATTGACAAATTTGAGTAATTTGCTATAATAATTCCAGAAGTCAGAAGATAAAAATTAGCTAAAATATATTAAAAACATGGCCATTCCACCCTTGTTATGCCGGGAGCCATATTTTTGTTATATTTAGAGAACGCGGCAAATGCCAAACTTGTCAATCAATAATTATAAATAATGGCTAAAATCCAAGATGTAGCCGCTGTTTCCAAGGATTTCATGGAAATAGACGGCGAGGTGGCAGAATTGCTGCCGTCAGCGAGTTTCAAAGTCAAGCTGGAAAACGGTCACGAGATTTTGACTCATCTCTCGGGTAAAATGAGGATGTTCAATATCAGGCTTCTTCCCGGCGATAGAGTCAAGGTGCAGATGACGCCTTATGACCTGACTCGCGGACGAATTATTTATCGCTACTAAGATATCCCCATTCATTAAATTTTATTTAAGGATTGCTCGTTTAAACGGCGCGGCATAAATTATTTTTTCATTCATTAATATTATGAAAGTCCGATCTTCAGTCAAAAAAATCTGCAAGGATTGCCAAATCGTCAGGCGCAAGAAGCGCGTTTTGGTAATTTGCAAGACAGCCAAGCACAAGCAGCGCCAAGGCTAAATATTTTATTTTTAATTTTTTAACAAATTTCTATGGCAGTAAGAATCGCCGGAGTGAATATCCCGAATAATAAAAGAGTTGAAATCGCTTTGACCTACATCTATGGTGTCGGCCGTCCTCGCGCGAACAAGATTTTGAAAAGCATCAAGCTTGATCCTGATACCAGGGTAAATGATCTGACCGAGGAACAGGCGAATGATCTGAGAATCGCGGTGGAAAAAGCCGGTTTTCTGATCGAAGGAGATCTGAAGCGGGAAGTCTTGGGCAATATCAAACGGCTTAAGGAAATCAAATGCTTCCGCGGCATCCGCCATATGAAGCAATTGCCGGTCAGGGGACAGCGGACCAAGACCAACAGCCGGACGGTCAGAGGCAATCTCAGAAAGACGGCCGGCTCGGGCAGAAAAGATACCAGCGCTAAAACATAAAATACTATGTCTGAAGATATATTCAACACCCAACCGATAGTCGATTCAGTTTCCGAGCCCAAAGCCGAGGAAGCTGTTCAGGTCGAAAAATCCGGCAAGCCGGCTCTAAAAAAGAAAGGCAAGAAAGCCGCCGCCGTCAGGCAGGTGGCGACCGGCCGGACTTATGTCAAGGCTACTTATAATAATACCATTGTCACCTTTACTGATCAGAACGGCAATGTTTTGAGCTGGTGCAGCGCCGGACAATGCGGATTCAAGGGTCCGAAAAAAGCGACCCCTTACGCCTCGACAATGATTGTCAAGACTGCGGCGGAAAAGGTCAAGCAATACGGCTTGAAGGAAGTCTCGGTATTCGTCAAGGGCATCGGTGGCGGCCGCGAGGCGGCTATCCGCGCTTTGAACGCCAACGGCTTCATTGTCACGAGTATCAAGGATATCACGCCGATTCCTCATAACGGCTGCCGCGCTCCTCGCCCGCGAAGAGTATAAATCATCATAAATTATGTCTACCAAATATACCGAAAACTCCATGTGCAAGAAGTGCCGCCGCGCCGGCGAGAAATTGTTTCTCAAGGGCGAGCGTTGCAATAGCGCCAAATGCGCCATGATCAAGAGGAATTTCATTCCCGGCGTCCATGGCCCGACAGCTCGCGTCGGCAAGATCACCAATTACGGCAAGCAGTTGAAGGAAAAGCAGAAAGCCAAGCGCATTTACGGCGTTCTGGAATTGCAATTCTGGAATTATTTCGTCAAAGCTAAATCAAAAGTCGGCAATACCGGCGAATTATTGTTCCGCCAATTGGAAAGCCGCTTGGATAACACCGCTTACCGCTTGGGTTTCGCCACTTCGCGCCGCGGCGCCAGACAGATGGTTTCCCATGGCCACATCAGGGTTAATGGCAAGAAGGTCAATATCCCTTCATACCAGATTAAAGTGGGAGATGTCATATCTGTGTCAGACAGGGCTTTGGGCAAGGCCGGTTTCGCTTCTGTTGCCGCCCGAGTCAAGAAAGCGGAAAACATCCCGGCTTGGCTATCGGTCAGTGCCGACAAGCCAGAGGGCAAGATGACCAGCCTGCCGAAGCTGGGCGACATCGCCGTCAATATCGATTGGCGCACCATCGTTGAGTTCTATAGCAAATAATTAACATATTTATTATTCAAAATTTTTTAAGGAGGAAAAAAATTATGAAACACATACCACTGCCAAAAAAGTTTTACGCCGAAGAAATCAAAGCCGGCAAGCATGCGAAGATAATCATCGAGCCGTGCTTTCCCGGTTACGGTTTGACTTTGGGCAATGCCCTGAGAAGGACAATCCTGTCATCCCTGCCGGGCGGAGCCGTCACCGCCGTCAAGATCAAGGGCGTCAAGCATGAATTTTCCAGCTTAGAAAATGTTCCGGAAGATGTTTTGGAAATCATTTTGAATTTGAAGACCCTGCGATTCAAGGTGTACTCCGAAGAGCCGGTTGTCCTGAAGCTTGCCGGCAAGGGCAAGGGCAAGGTGACTGCGGCCAATATCGAGACCTCCCTTGATGCCGAAGTGGTCAATGCCGATGCTGTCATAGCCAATTTGACTGATGAAAATGCCGGCATTGAAATGGAGCTCACTGTCGCCAAAGGCATCGGTTATGTGCCGGTAGAAGAACAGGAAAGAGGCAAGGGCGAGATTGGCAGCATCAATGTCGATTCAATCTTCACTCCGGTCATTAATGTCGGCTTGTCTGTTGACGCCACCCGTGTCGGCCAAAAGACCGATTATGATAAGCTGATTTTGGATATTGAGACTGATGGCACCATTTCCCCGATGGACGCCGTCAAGAAAGCCGCAGAAATATTGGCGAATCAATTCAGCTGGGTCATGGAAGGCGGAATCAGGGAGATAGAAGAAATTGATCTTGAAGCCCCGGTCATACTGCCGGAAGCGATCGCCGAGGAAAAGGCGGAGGAAATCCTGGAAGATGCGCCGCTCGGAGCGCAGGCGAAAGAAGAAATCGAAGATGAAATGGTGGCCGAAGAGCCTAAGAAGCGCGGCCGTCCGAAGAAATCAGAAAGCGAAGAATAAAGAATTAATCATTTAATAACATATGCGCCATAACAGAAAGGGCAAAGTATTGGGCCGTACCAAAGCGCCTCGGGAAGCACTCATGAGATCTCTCGCGACGAGTTTTATTGTTTATGAAAAAATCAAGACCACTACCGCGAAGGCTAAGGCGCTGAGGCCTTTGGTAGAAAAATACATTACCTTGGGCAAGAATGATACTCTGCATAACCGCCGCCAGGCATTGGCATTCCTTTATACCGAAGCCAGCGTCAAGAAGCTGTTTGAAGTGATCGGTCCGCGCTACAAGGAACGCAAGGGCGGATACACCAGGATAATCAAGCTGGCTCCGCGCCAAAATGACGGAGCCGAAGTGGCTATCATTGAAATGGTAAAATAATTCACCCTGTTGAATAAAAATTTTATCGAGCTAAGAAATCGATATTAAATAATAATCAACAGGTATAAATAATTTTAAAATAAATAATATTATAAAATTTTAATTAAATTTTTATCGAAATTTAATTTATTCAACAGGGTAAATATGGAAAAAATAGACAGAAAAATCCATCAGCTTGATGCTACCGATATCCCGTTGGGACGATTGGCGGCTAAGATTGCTATTTTGCTTCGGGGCAAGAATAAGGCGACCTTCGATCCGGCTAAGGACGAAGGCGATTTCGTGGAAGTCAGCAATTGCCAAGCGATAAGATTCACCGGCAAGAAGCTTGATCAGAAGGATTACAAGTGGCACACCACTCATCCGGGCGGCTTGAAAAGCGTCCGCGTCAGGGATGTGTTCGCCAAGAATCCGAACGAAGTACTTAAGGTTGCTGTTTGGGGCATGCTGCCGAAGAACAAGTTGCGCGACAGGATGATCAAGCGATTGAAGTTTACCAAGTAATTTTTGATGATTATATAATTATGGATACCAAGAAAACCACTGCCAAAGCAGTCGATGACAAAGAAAAATATTTTTACGGCCGAGGCGGACGCAAGACCGCGACTGCCCGAGTCCGGCTGTTTCTGAAAGGCAAAGGCGAAATCACCGTCAATGACCAGAAATTTGCCGATTACTTTCCGACTCAGGATATGCAAAGAACTGTCATGAATCCTCTCGTACTGACCGGCCATGATAAGAATACTAATCTGATAATCAGGGTTGTCGGCAGCGGCAAGATCGCCCAAAGCGATGCTGTCTGCCATGGCATCGCCCGCGCTTTGGTCGTCTTGAATCCGGATTTGCGGCCGGTTTTGAAGGCCGAAGGCCTGCTCACTCGCGACCCGCGAGTCAAGGAAAGAAAGAAGCCGGGCTTAAAGCGCGCCCGCCGCGCTCCGCAATGGGCCAAGCGTTAATCCCTCGCGTATCACTTCCTATTATATTATTGAGCCGTCCCGATCCGATCGGGACGGTTTTGTTTTTGAGCGGAATTCTGTTATAATTCAATTATTATGAGCGAAAGAAGCCTGGCAAAAAACACGGCGTTTTATAGCATTGCCTTAGCCTTGCAGAAAGTTTTTTCTTTCGTTTTTTTTATAATTCTGGCGCGCAGCCTGGGCGTATCGGGACAAGGCAGATTCACTTTCGCTCTCAGCTTCGCGTCGCTTTTCGCAATTTTCATCGATCTGGGATTGTCGCAGATTTTGATCCGGGAGACGGCGCGCGACAAGAAAAAAGCGGAAAAATATCTGGCCGGCATCTTGGGTTGCAAGTTGATCGTGTCTTTGCTGGTTTATGCGGCAATTGTTCTGGTCGTTAATCTTTTGGGTTATTCCGAGCCGGCCAAGGCGCTTGTTTATGTCGCCGGACTCGTAATGCTAGTGGATTCCTGGACGATAAATATTTATTCAATCATACGGGGCTCGCAGAACCTTGTTTATGAATCGATCGGCACTATCGGTAATCAGCTGATCGTCTTGATTTTCGGCGGCGTGTTGCTAGTCCTGAAAGCAGATCCGATTTTGGTCATGAGCGCCTATTTGATATCCAGTCTGGCAAATTTGCTTTGGGCGTCATATAATCTGGCAAAATCATTTGCCGTCAAAGTCAGGATTGCTTTTGATTGGCCGCTGACAAAAAAATTATTGGCGTTATCCTTGCCTTTTGCGGTCGCCGGAATATTTTCGCGAGTCTTTTCTTCGGCCGATATTGTAATCCTGTCCAAGCTCTCGGGCGATCACGCGGTCGGCATATATTCCGCCGCCTTCAAGGCGGCGTTCGCCCTGCAATTCGCTGCCTTGGCGTTTTCGGCCTCGCTTTATCCGGCTTTCTCGTCGTATTGGGCGCATTCAAGAAAGAATCTGGCCAAATTATTCACTAAGTCCATGTTTTGGCTGATGTTTCTTGCCGGCCCTATCGTTTTCGGCGTCATTGCCATTGCCGATCCGGCCATTCCGGCCGTGTTCGGCGAATCTTATGCGGCTTCGGTCCTGCCCTTGCAGATCCTAATGGCTTCCATGCTTTTCGTCTTCTTGTGCTTTCCGATCGGCGCCATGCTCAATGCCTGCGATAAGCAATCCCGTCATACAGTCAATCTGGGCATAACAGCAATAATCAGTGTGATAGCCAATTTGGCTTTGATCCCGTTTTTCAGTTATAACGGGGCGGCGATCGCCAATCTGCTCAGCTATATAGTTTTGTTCGTTTTGGGCTTGGCCGTGGTCAATAAGATCATTGATTATGACAAGAAATATCTACTGTGGTCGGGAATCAAGATTATTTTCGCCTGCGTGGTGATGTTTATCATCGCCTGGGCTGTCAAAGTCCGATTCAATTTCGTTTTTGCCATCGTTGCCGGTTCCGGAGTTTATGTCTTGTTGGCATATTTATTAAAATTGTTTTCCGTCAAGTCAGTTTGGGAATTCATCGGGTCGCTAAAGAAAAGGCCAAGTGATAAAATTGCCATCGATGAGATTGTATGAAAAAAACATTGATCATAACGAAATTTTTTCCGCCGGCGATCGGCGGCATAGAGAATTATTATTTGAACGCCTGCTCTAGATTGGATGCGGAAAGCATTGTCGTGCTGGCCGAAAACCACCCGCTGGCCGAGGAATTTGACAGCCGGCAGAAGTATAAGATCATTAGGACGGAATTCTTTTCCGGCATCCTGCCGCCCCGCTGGCGGCCGCTCAAGAAGCTGATCAAAAAAATTGTTCAGGCGGAGGGAATAGAACAGATCGTTTTCGGGCATTTCCATCCCTGGTGCCTGCTGGGGCGTAAAATCGGCCTGCCGTATCTGATCTTCGGCCATGGCACTGACATCACCCAGATCAAGAATGATTGGTGGCAGAGGCGGGCTCTTAGGAAGGCGTATGGAAATATGCTGTGCCGGAAATTTGTCGCCAACAGTCGGTTCATTTTTGACGAAGCGGTCCGCCTGCTGGGCGATAAATCCAAGCTGGAAATCATTTATCCGGGCGTGGACATCGCCGGGCTGACCGCCAATATTGCCGACCTTGATTCAAAACGGACATTGTTAGGATTGGATAAGGATGACATCGTGATGCTTTCTATGGGGCGGATAGAAAAAGAGAAGAATTTTGACAGTATCATCAAGCTGATGCCGGAATTGCTATCAAGGATTCCACAATTGAAATATGTCATTGCCGGCGATGGTTCGCAATTACAGCATCTGAAAGATCTGGTCCAGAAATACGATCTGAAATACCAAGTGGTATTTACCGGCGCGATACCGGATGAAATGCCGGTCAAGTCCTTGTATTACCAATTGGCTCACATATTCATCACTGCCTCCACAAAGCCCGAGGGCTTCGGCATCGCTTACTTAGAGGCGGCCGCTTGCAAGATGGCGATTATCGCATCCAAATTCGGCGGCAGTATAGAGGCCGTCAAAGACTGCGAGAACGGCATCCTGATCGATCCCAGAAATCCCGAGGAAATCAAGTCGGCTATCGTCAAATTGGCGACGGATGTGCCGCTGTGGACCAAAATGTCGTCAAGTGGGGAATTATGGGCCAAGCAATTTGACTGGAATTTGCAAATTAAAAAAATTCAGAATTTATTGAATTGAATTCGTATTTTATGATATCAATTATTATACCTGCATATAACGCCGCAAACACAATTCAGGAGTGTCTGAACAGTGTTTTTAATCAAACATACAAAGACATAGAAGTGATAGTAGTCAATGACGGGTCAACGGATGATCTGGCTTTGGCTTTGACTAATTGCCAGCATCAGCTGACGATTTTACATCAGGACAATCAGGGCGCGCCGGCCGCGAGGAATTACGGCTTTTCCGTCAGTCATGGCGAGTATCTGCTGTTTTTGGATGCCGACATTATTATGAAGTCGGATATGCTGGCCAAGATGCTCTCAGCCTTGGAGCGGGACAAGTCGGCGGCTTTCGCATATTCGTCATTCCATTGGGGCTGGAAAAAATTCAAGCTGTTCCCGTTTGATCTTGGCCGCCTGAAAAAGATGCCGTATATCCACACCTCATCGCTGATCAGGCGCGAGGCCTTTCCCAAGTTTGACGAGTCGCTCAAGAAATTCCAGGATTGGGATCTGTTTCTGACTATTGCCGAGCGCGGCGGCCAAGGCGTCTGGATTCCGGAAGCCTTGTTCCGAGTCAAGGCGAAAGGCACGATGAGCAGTTGGTTGCCGAAGATCGCCTATACATTGCCTTGGTTGAAATTGAAAAGCAAAGATAAGTATGATGAGGGGATGGAGATTATCAAGAAAAAGCATAACTTATGAGATTGAACAAATTTATTGCTCAAGCCGGCGTCTGTTCCCGAAGAAAAGCCGATGAGCTGATCAAGGGAGGTCAGATCAGAGTCAATTCAGTCGTGGTCAAGGAACTGGGAACAGTCATTGACGAGAATAATGATAAGATCCAGATCGGCCAGCGCCGGTTGGCTTTGGCAAATCAAAAAGCCTATTACGCGCTCAATAAGCCGGTTGGCTATATCACTAGCGCCACCAGCGCGCAAGGCAAATCCGTTTTGGAACTGGTTAAAGGAATCAAGGAGCGGGTTTATTCGGTCGGCCGGCTGGATAAGCAGTCCCGCGGCTTGATAATTCTGACTGATGACGGCGACTTGGCTTATCGATTGACTCAAGCTAAATTCGCAATAGCCAAGGAATATGAAGTGGAGCTGGACCGGCCGCTGGAAATTAAAGATAAGAATTTATTTGAGCGAGGAATGGAGCTGGAAGGCAAGAGATTGCAGCCCGTGGAAGTTGTCCGCCAGCGAGGCAATAAGGCAAATTTGATTCTGCGCGAAGGCGTCAATCGGCAAATCCGCAAAATGGCGGAACGAAGAGGCTATGCCGTTAAGGATCTTAAACGCGTCAGGATCGGCAAGCTGACGCTGGGCAATTTAAAAGAGGGCGGATACATAAGAATCAGCCCCCAAGACATTACGGATATCGATTAAAGAATATTTTGCCGGCCGGACAGGGCATTGGATAAAGTCACCTCATCGGCGTATTCCAGGTCGGCGCCCATCGGCAGGCCGCGAGCGAGCCGGGAAATTCTGATAGCTGGGAATTGGCGCAAGACTTTACTCAGATACATGGTCGTCGTTTCTCCCTCCATATCGGGATTAAGCGCCAGGATGATTTCCGCCGGCTGATTATTTTTTATCTTATCCAACAGCTCGTCAACTCCCAGGTCAGATGCGCCGTGTCCCAAAAGCGGATTGAAGCTTTTCATCAAGACATAATACAAGCCGGAATAAGCCCCGGTTTTTTCTATGATGGCGATGTCTTGCGGCTTGGCCACGATGCACAGCAGTTTCTTATCGCGCCGGGGATCGGCGCAGATTTCGCAGGGATTTGCGACAGCGAAATTATGGCAGATATTGCAGTTGGTGACATTCTTCTTGAGCTCTAAAATTGAATCGGACAGTTTTGATAAATTATCCGGATGCGATTTGAGCAAATGAAAAACCAGCCTTTCCGCAGTCTTAGGACCGATGGAAGGCAGTTTGGCCAGCTGGTCTATTAGATTTTGGATAGGAGAAGGATACATGGCTCGGGGACCTGGAATCGAACCAAGATTCACGGCTTCAAAGGCCGCTGTCCTACCATTAGACGATCCCCGAATAATAAACTCGCCTAAGCGCGTTTGATTATTTTTCCTTATTGTAAGGGCGCTTGGTAATCCTGATCTCTTCCTTGATCTTTCTGGAGCTCTTTTGCTTCTCAATCCGGACGAGTCGAGGCACTTTGATTCTCGGGTCTTTTTTTCGTTTAGGCATAATAAATGTTATTGATTTCAGCTCAATCATAACATAGTTTTTATCTTTTGGCAAGTATATAGATGTCTTCAATAATTATCGCGGTTATGCTAAAATACGGCTATATGGCAGATTTGCTGGCCAATTTAAATGGGGCGCAAAAGAGAGCCGTGGTCCATGACCAGGGGCCTCTTTTAATCGTGGCCGGAGCCGGCACAGGCAAGACTTCGGTCATCACTTCCAAGATCGCCTGGCTGGTAATGGAGAAGGGAATCGCCCCCGACGATATTTTGGCTTTGACTTTTACCGAACAGGCGGCCGCCGAGATGGAAGAGCGCGTTGACCGGATGCTGCCGCTGGGCTATGCCGACCTCTGGATTTCCACCTTCCATTCCTTCGCCGAAAGGATACTTAAGGAGCATGCGCTCGATATCGGATTGCCCCAGGATTATAAGCTGCTTAACACGACCCAGCAGTGGCTTCTAGTCAAGAAGAATCTGGATAAGTTCAATTTAAATTATTTCCGGCCGCTGGGCAATCCGACTAAGTTCATTCATGCCCTGCTGAAATTGTTTTCGCGCGCCAAGGATGAGAATATTTCTGCGGCCGAATATCTGGAATTCGCGGAAAGCTTGAAACAGGATAAATCAGGCGGATTCATCAGGAATGAATTGACCGATGCGGATCTCAAGAATCTGACGTCGGAAAAGCAAACGGAACTCGCCAATGAAGAGGCCGCTAAACAGCAGGAGATCGCCGACGCTTTCGCCGTTTATCAGCGGCTGCTTCTGGAAAACAATGCCTTGGATTTCGGCGACCTGATCAATTACACGCTCAAATTGTTCCAAGCCCGGCCGGGCATACTGTTCAAGTATCAAAATAAATTCAAATATATCCTGGTTGATGAGTTCCAGGATGTCAATTGGGCGCAGTATGAATTGATAAAGATCTTGGCCGCGCCCAAAAATAATCTGACAGTCGTCGGCGACGATGACCAATCGATTTACGCTTTCCGGGGATCGTCAATTTCCAATATCATGCATTTCAAGGATGATTATCCGGCTTCGTCGGAAATCTATTTGATTGACAATTACAGAAGCAGCCAAGGGATCCTGGATTTGTCGTATAATTTCATCCAGCGGAATAATCCGGATCGGCTGGAAATCAAATTACAGGGAGCGGACAAATTGTCCAAAAAATTGATCAGCCATAGCGAAGCTTCGGCTGACATCCGGCATTTGCATGGCAAGACGATCAATGACGAAGTTGAATTAGTAGTGAACACAATTATTGAACGATATAATTCTAATAAGGAAAATAACTGGTCGGACTTCGCGATCCTGGTCAGATCGAATATGGCGGCCGATGATTTCTGCCGGGCTTTGGAATTGGCGCAGGTGCCTCATATCTTCTTGGCATCGCGGGGGCTGTATCATAAGCCGGTAATCCTCAACATCCTCAATTGGTTCAGAGTTCTGGACGATTATCATGAGAGCTCGGCGTTTTATCGCGTCTTGAATTTTCCTTTCTGGGCCATTGATGAGCGCGATGTTGTCAACTTGAATTACTGGTCGTATCGCAAGGGCTGGTCGCTGTACGAAGTCGCTCGCAATAATGCCGAGTTGCAGAATATTTCCGATTCGGCCAGGGAGAAATTGAAAATTATTTTAGGACTTATTGACAGGCAGACGAAAGAAGCGAAGGCGAACAAGAAACCGTCGCAGATACTGACGGAATTCCTTAATGCCTCGGGATATTTGAAGCTCTTAGCCGGTACGGATTCGCTGGCTAATCGCGATGATTTGAATTGCCTCAATCAGTTCTATCGCAAGATGGCTGATTTCGAAAAAGACAATGCTGGCCAGAATCTGTCTGATTTCATGCAGTTGATGGAATTGGAATTGGAAGCCGGGGAGACCGGCGCTTTGTCCGTCAGTCAGGAAGACATCGGGCCGGACATGGTCAAGATCATGACGATTCACGGCTCCAAGGGCTTGGAATTCAAATATGTCTTTATCGCCAACATGGTGGACAAGAAATTCCCCTCAATCGGCAAATCAGATCCGATCGAGCTGCCATCGGCCTTGGCCAAGGAGATAATGCCCACGGGCGACATCCATCTAGCCGAAGAGCGGAGGTTGTTTTATGTCGCGATGACGCGCGCCAAGGAAGGGCTGTATTTCTCATCGGCTGAAGATTACGGCGGAGCCAGAGCGAAGAAATTATCACGTTTTTTGACAGAGCTGTCCGAGGACGGATTCAAACTGGCGGAAAACGCGCTGGTAGAATCCCTGCCGATCGGTAAAACCGCTAAGCAGGACAGAAATAATAAGGTTAAGATGGATACGGGTGGATATAAAAAATCCCAAACGCAAACCCAGTTCTCCTTCACGCAATTGAAGGCCTACGAGAATTGCCCTTATCAATATCGCTTTTCCCATGTCTTAAGGATCCAGGTGACAGGCAAGCCGCAATTCACTTTCGGCAAGACGATGCACGCGGTGATGCAGAAATTCTTCCTGCTGGCTCGGGCCAAAAGCGGCCTAGGCCAAACTGATCTATTCGAAGCCGGCAAGCCCGCGGCGGAAATCGCTTGGGAAGAAGTCAGGCAGCTCTACATTGATTCATTCATTGACGACTGGTATCCGGATCAGAAAACGAAAGATGAATATTATGAACGGGGGCTGATATCGCTCAAGAATTTCTTCAGCGATTGGCAGGCGAAGAAGCATTTGGCCGATAAGGTGGAATTCGGCTTCACATATAAATTGAACGGCGGTTGCGCTCTGAGGGGCGCAATTGATAGAATTGACATATGCGGCGACGGCATCAAGCTGGTCGATTACAAGACCGGCTCGCCCAAAGCCAAGCTCACGGCCGACGACAAGGAACAGCTGCTGATCTATCAGATGGCGGCGCAGGATATATTGAAGCAAAAAGTGAGCGAGCTGGCGTTTTACTATTTTGACAATAATTCTGAGATTTCATTTTTGGGCAAGGACTCCGAATTGGAGAAATTGCGCGAGAAGATAATCGCGACGGCTGATGAGATAAATACCGGAAATTTCCCGGCCAAGCCGGAAAAGGAAAGATGCAGATGGTGCGATTTTAAGAATATCTGCGATTTCGCCGTTTAAAAAATATGTCAATTTTCAATATCGCTCTAAAATCGCTGATCAATAACAAGATGCGGACGGCGCTGACCGTCATCGGCATTATCATTGGAATTGCCGCGGTGATTATCGTCATGTCGGCCGGCGAAAGCTTGAAGGGTTTGGTCGTCGGCCAGCTGGACGCCTTCGGCTCTAATCTGATCCAGATAGAAGTCAAGGTGCCGACGGCCTCGCATACCTCCGTAGAGAATGCCGCCGGCCAGGCGCAGGGGATACAGATCACGACCTTGACTTTGGAGGACGCTGATGCTATCGGCAAACTGCCGAACATTGCCAATTATTATGCGGCGATAATGGATTCCGAGATCGTCTCTTATCAGGATGCCACCAAATCAGTGACGATTTTCGGCGTCACCTCCGGCTACGTGGAGATGGGTACGGCCAAGGTTGCCGCCGGCCGATTCTATACCCGCGAGGAGGATAATGAATTGGCGCGAGTCGCCGTATTGGGCTCGAAGATTTCCGACAAGCTATTCGGCAATCAGGATCCGATCGGGCACGAGATCAAGATGGGCAAGACTAAGTTCCGAGTCATCGGCGTCATGGTCGAGCAGGGCGGCGGCTTGGGACTGAGCTTTGATGATATGATTTATGTGCCGGTCAGGACTTTGCAGAAGATTGTCATGGGCATTGACCATGTGCAATTCATCGGCGCGGAAATGGCTGATCTCGCTCGGGACGACGAGACGGCCGCCGATATCAAATATCTGCTTGATGTCCGCCATGAGATAGAGGATTTGGACAAAGATGATTTCGCCATCACGACCATGGCCGAAGCCAAAAAAATGATCGACTCCATCTTCAACGGCATAACATTATTATTGATCGCCATCGCCGGAATTTCGCTTGTAGTCGGCGGCGTCGGCATTATGAATATCATGTACGTGTCCGTCACAGAGCGGACTTTTGAAATCGGCCTGCGCAAGGCGGTCGGCGCCAAGAAGCGGTCCATCTTGTGGCAGTTCCTTTTGGAAGCGACGATCCTGACGCTGATCGGCGGTATCTTTGGCATCGCCTTGGGCATTGCATTTTCTTATTTGGTAAGCTATCTGGCCGGCCTATTCGGCTATGAGTGGAGTTTCATCATCATGCCGCCATCCATTCTTCTGGCATTCGGCTTTTCCGCCGCAGTCGGCATAACGTTCGGATATTTTCCGGCTCAGCAAGCCGCGAATCTTGATCCCATCGAGGCGCTGAGAAAAGATTGATATGCCATTATCCAATTTCAAAATATTCAAGCGCATTGATTGGCTGCTCTTGCTGTCGCTGGTATTTCTGGCACTCTTCGGCTTGGCCGCGATATATTCTGTCGCCTTGGGACGAGGCCTGAATGAATTCGGAAATTTTCAGAAGCAATTATTATGGCTGATAGCCGGCTTGCCGGTGATGATGGCCGTCTCATATATCGATTACCGCTTATGGCGGACGATCGGCTGGATCGGCTACGGCTTGTCTATCATTCTGTTAATTCTGGTCTTGACTCCGCTGGGTTCGATCGTCAATGGATCTCGCGGCTGGTTCGATCTGGGCTTCATGAGCTTTCAGTCGGTGGAGCTGATGAAGGTCTTTATCATCTTGACCATGGCCGATATGTGCAGCCGCTATAGCCGCTTGCCGTATAAATTGCCTCAGCTGTTATTTATGGGCGCCGTGGCCGCTTTGCCGATCGCTTTGGTCGGCATCCAGCCTGATTTCGGTTCGGCCATGGTGCTATTTTTCATCTGGTTGGCGGCGTTTCTTCTCATTGTCAAGAATAAGTGGCAGATTATCGCGATGGCGGCGATGGTGCTGGCCGTATTTGCCGTCGCTTGGTTCGGAGTCTTGCAGGATTACCAGAAGTATCGCGTATATTCCTTTTTGGATCCGTCTCTCGATCCCCAGGGCCGGGGCTATAATGTCCGCCAGTCGATTATTGCCGTCGGCGCCGGAAAACTTTTCGGCCGCGGCATCGGTTTCGGTTCGCAGAGCCAATTGAAGTTCATTCCGGAAAGCCAGACTGATTTCATCTTCGCCGTAGTCGCCGAAGAAATCGGCTTTGTCGGCGTGGTCATAGTCATTTCGCTTTTCGCTTTCATCTTCTGGCGTTTCTTTAAGATAGCGATCAATGCGCCGGATGACTTTGGAATGTTCATCTCAATCCTCACTTCGGCCATGCTTTTCTTCCATGTGTTCATCAATATCGGCATGTGCGTCGGGCTGCTGCCGGTGACCGGCATTTCCTTGCCGCTGATTTCTTATGGCGGCAGCTTCTTGCTGGCTATCCTTATTTTGATCGGCATG
>Ga0172369_10003914_pt1 | contig 19275 bp, 21 predicted proteins | sample LakKiv25m_FD_114539 | JGI IMG/M metagenome (GOLD analysis project Ga0172369, IMG submission 114539) | Freshwater microbial communities from Kabuno Bay, South-Kivu, Congo - kab_022012_11.25m | ecosystem: Environmental > Aquatic > Freshwater > Lake | place: Democratic Republic of the Congo...
CTTGAATTGCCAAATTGTTACTTTCAGTCGCTCCGCTCGTAAAAATTATATTTTTCGGTAAAGTGCCTAAAAAATTCGCTACTGCTTGCCTTGCTGTTTCCAATTTTCTTTTCGCAACTACCCCAAGTGTATGAATCGAACCAGGATTGGGCGATACGGCAGAGGCATAATCCAGATATACTTTCTTTGATTTATTCATAAAAATAGTATATATTAAATAACTATGAACACAAAGCTCGAGATTGCCTTTTTTATTTTTGTCGGAATCACTATTTTAGTAAACGGTGTCTGGATTTTTAACACCGAAAAACGCTTGAAAAGATTTTTCCTGGGCAAAAAAGGTAAAGACCTGGAAGATACATTAGTTAATTTGGAAAATGAAATCACAAAATTAAAAAATGCCAAAGACAATACCGAGAAAGAATTGAAAGAAATAAACTCAAAACTCAGGAAAAGTATCCGTGGTTTAGGAACACTTCGATTTAATCCTTTTCCCGACCAAGGAAGTAATCAGAGTTTTGCTATTGGCCTTATGAATGAAGAAGGCGACGGAGTGGTGCTTTCTAGTTTGTATTCCAGAGAGAGAATGAGTGTTTTTGCGAAACCTATTAAAAAAGGAAAATCCGAATACGAATTAACTGAAGAAGAAAAAGAAGCGCTAAAAAAAGCAGAAGTTTAAATCATGACAGAAAATAAAAAAGAAAACTTAATAGAACGACCACCGGTCATCGTAGTGATGGGACATATTGACCATGGTAAATCAACCCTGCTCGACTATATTCGAAAAACAAACATTGTAGATCGTGAAGCAGGTGGGATCACTCAACACATTTCGGCTTATGAAGTAGTCCACAAAGACGAACACGGGAAAGATCGAAGGATAACTTTCCTAGACACTCCTGGGCATGAAGCTTTCTCAAAAATGCGTGAACGTGGAGCGGCTATTGCAGATATTGCTATTTTAATAGTATCAGCAGAAGACGGAGTCAAGCCCCAAACAATCGAGGCCTGGAAAACAATTACAGAAAATAATATCCCCTATATTGTGGCAATAAATAAAATCGACAAACCAGGCGCCAATATCGAAAGGACTAAAATAGCTTTAGCGGAAAACGAAATTTATTTGGAAGATTATGGTGGCAAAGTCCCCTACGCTCTGATCTCTGCCAAAACAGGTGAAGGAGTAGATCAATTACTCTCTCTTCTTTTAATTTTAGCCGAAATGGAAAACCTAACCGGTAATCAAGCAAAAGAAGCTTCCGGTTTTGTTATCGAATCTCATCTCGATTCCAAAAGAGGAATCCAAGCCACTCTAATTATCAAAGACGGCACTTTGGAAAAAGGCATGACCGTGGCTGTGGCAGATACTTTGTGTTCCACCAGAATTATCGAAAATTTTCTAGGAAAAATAATCAACGAAGCTACTTTTTCTTCCCCAATCCGGTTGATTGGCTTCGACAAGATGCCAAGCAATGGTTCACCTTTCGTCTCTTTCCATCAAAAAAAAGAAGCGGAATTATTTGTTCAAAATTGTAAGGCAAACAACAATTGTGAAAAATCAACAAACGTTGATGATCCAAATAAAAAAATAATTCCCATTGTTTTAAAAGCAGATGTCTCTGGTTCTCTGGAAGCAATCGAAAAAGAAATTAAAAAGATCAAAAGTCCTAACACAGAATTTAGAATTATTCAAAAAGGAGCTGGCACCATCTTGGAATCCGATGTAAAAGCAATCGCGACTGGAACTGACGCATTGATTGTTGGCTTTAATGTAAAAGCTGATCGAAGTGCGGTGGAGCTTGCAGAAAAACGAGGGATCCTTATTTCTTATTTTAATATTATTTATAAATTAACCGAATGGCTTACTGAAGAACTCGAACAGAGACGCCAGAAAGTAGAAACAGCCGAGACATTAGGTAAGGCAAAAATCTTAAAAGCTTTTAGTCGCACCAAAGAACGTCAAATCTTGGGTGGCAAAGTGACAGAGGGTCAAATTAATTTAAATAGTGTGGTAAAAATTCTGCGTCGAGATTTTGAAATCGGTTCCGGTCGGATCGTAAACTTAGAGAAAAACAAAGCAAAAATTTCCAGTGTCGAAGAAGGCTCGGAATTCGGAATGATGGTTGAATCAAAAATAGAAGTTGTTCCCGGAGATGTCTTGGAGTCTTACACTCTAACCCAAAAATAATATGGAACAAAATAGTCGAACCGAAAAGGTTTCTAATTTAATCAGAAAGTTGGCTGCTCAGTTTTTAGAACGGGAAAACAATCGTACCTCTTTGATTACTGTCACCTCTTGCAAAACTTCTCCCGATCTAAAAAGAGCAACTGTATTTATTACTGTCTTGCCAGACAATAAAGAACACGACGCACTCGATTTTGCCAAAAGAAAAAGGGGTGAATTGAGAGAATTCTTGAAAAAACAAATGACCGTAAAAACTATTCCCTTCATCGAGATAGAGATAGACCGCGGAGAAAAAAATCGCCAAAAGATTGACGCTCTCCTGAAAGAAAAATAAAAATTTCTCTTGAGAATTTTTGTTTGGTGCCCGAGGTGGGAATCGAACCCACATCCCTTGCGAGACACGATTTTAAGTCGTGCGCGTATACCAGTTCCGCCACTCGGGCTTTTAAATTTTTTGACTAATATCCAAAATAAATATTTTTTTTGGATAGTGTCCGCCCTGAAGGGATCGAACCTTCGACCTTATCCTTAAGAGGGATCTGCTCTACCAGCTGAGCTAAGGGCGGATAAAAACTATTACATTTTACTTAACTTAAGTTATAACACTAATCTAACGATATACCAAAACAGCTAAAGGCGGATAAAAACACTTTTTATTTGTTTATTGAAATATCCTACAACTAATTCAGTTTAACATATTTTTTTAATTTTGAAAGTTTTTCGAAAAATGCTAGACTAAACAAACGGCCTGGTAGCCAAGTGGTAAGGCAGAAGTCTGCAAAACTTCTATGCGGCGGTTCAATTCCGCCCCAGGCCTCAGGTTGCTTAAAAAATATATAAAAACGCTGGAGTGGCGGAATTGGTATACGCGCTAGTCTTAGGAACTAGTGCCGCAAGGCTTGAGGGTTCGAGTCCCTCCTCCAGCACAAGAAAAAGGCCAATTTTATTGGTTTTTTTGTTTATTATCCTTTCCTCTTCAAACTCACCATTTAGGGACTTGACTTTTATATTCGAATATGCTATACTGTTAGTATGTTTAAAATAAATAACAAAAATTTAATATTATCTGTATTTGGATTGTTGGCGATTTTTGCTTTTACCATTACCCTCGCCCCCAAAGAAACTAACGCTGATTCTGGGCCTTTTTACTGCGAAATTTCAAATTTCAATGTTAGTTCCAATTACCTTGCACCGGGTGGATCAGTGACCTTAAATTGGAACACCAATAATTGTAATTCCGTAAATATCTCAAATGTCGGAAGTGTGGGCAGTTCTGGTTCTCAAACTGTGTATCCTATGAACACGACCACTTACACTCTAACCGCTTACGGCTCTAATGGAATTTCCCTTTACTCAGCAAAAACTGTAACAGTTCAAAAATTAACTTGTGAGATTTCAAACTTTAACACTAGTTCTGATTTTATTAGTTCTGGCGGATCGGTTATGTTGAACTGGAACACTACTAATTGTAATTCGGTAAATATTTCTAATCTTGGGAATATCAATAATTCCGGTAATCAATTGGTATACCCGGGAGCTACTACTACTTATATTTTAACTGCTTATGGAAACAACGGAAGATCCATCACTCGATCTAAAACAGTAACCGTACAAGAATTGAGTTGTTCTATTTCTGGTTTTAATGCAAGCTCTGATCGTATCACTGCTGGAGATTCTACCAGACTTACTTGGAGCACCAACAATTGTAATTCTATAAATATCACCAACTTGGGCAGTGTCGCTGGTTCCGGTTCTCAAAATGTTTACCCTGCGAGAACCACTACCTACACTCTGACCGCCTATGGTTCCAACGGAGCTTCTTTCTATCAAACCAAGACTGTTGATGTTATTACTCCGATTGTAAAAAATACTACAACCACAAATAATACAACCATTTCTAAAAACACTTCTAAAACTACTAACACTTCAAGCACTACCAACAAGAACACTTCAAAATCAAACACTAACAATGAGGATAATCAATCCGACACCGAAAATCAAACAATAGGCCAAACTAGCGCTCTTGCAGGAAATGCTCTGTTTGGTGCTAATGGCGGATTCATGCCTTCAAGTTTGTTAGGATGGTTAATCTTCGCAATTCTTGTATTGCTTGCAATCATACTTTGGAGAAAACTCTATGTAACTGAAAACGATAAACATACTCCCTTAAAACACGCTTAACCCTTATAAAACAAAGCCCAAAAGCTCGCAAAAAGTCAACCTCCTGGTTGACTTTTTGCTTTAAATATGATATACTTTTAACGAGGTTAGGTCTTTGAAAAAGAAGTTATAAATATAGTTTGTTTGTCCAAGTGGCTTGTCCCCTTCCTCGAAAACTTCGAGCCTTTTAGAGAAACAAATTATATTTAATAACAAATAATCTAAAAAAGCCCACTGAGTAAAGTAGGTGGCATAGGAAAAATGAAAAAGTTCATTAAAGTTGCCTTGGTCCTCATGGGAATCTTGGTGCTATTTCTTTTGATTGCAAAAATTACCATGAAACTTTCAGCCCCAAACGATTGGCCAAACAAAATAAACTTGCTAAAAGTTGTGTTTTACGTAGAAATGACCTACCTGCTATTAAGCTTCAGGACTGTAAAACCTAAACAACTTGCTGCATTTCTGTTTTTTGAAAAACCAATTACGGAAGTAGGGCCTGGACTAAAATTAGTACCTCTGGGAATTTGCTCTCTGGCCATAGAAACGAGGCTTACCCAGCAATTTCAATTCCCAGGAGATCCGGAAGATGTCGATAAAACTGGTGAAAATATTATTGCTTCTGGAAAAGTCGCTCCAATCCGGGTAACTCATGCAGGATCAACTAATCCAGATCCCGAACCCCTCGAAAGAAGAATGACAACTGAGGTTAGTGCTTTATGTCGTTTCAGAATTAATGCATATCTAACTTTCCTGAAAACAATTGGAAGTATCCAAGAAATGCATCGCCAGATTCGTGATACTGTAGAAGTTGAATTAAAGATCCAACTTGCACAAAGGACAGTATCAAAAACACTTTCAGAATGGGATGCAATAAATAAAATCCTAAAAACAAAAGTACAGGATTTAACATCTGGCTGGGGTGTTTTGATTGAAGACGTACAGATGGTAGATCTTGATTTGGGGAAAACAGTCAATGAAGCATTGAGGGACCTTCCCGCTGCAGAGCTAAGATCAAAAAAACTCGCAGTAGATGGAGACGCCGACTCAAATTACACCAGAAAAACTAAACAGGCTGAAGCAGATGGCTTAGAATATGTCTTACTTGCTGAAGCAAAAGGAGCAGAAAAGAAAGCAGCAATCGCAAGAGATGAAAACGGGAGATTCGTTCTTTATCTGGAAACAATGGATCAAGCTTTCAAAAATGCAAAACACACCATCATAGCAGGAGGTGGAGACATATTCTCTTCTGTTGCTAGTATTTCAACTGTACTTGAAAAAATAAAAGAAGGAGGACAAAAATAATGGAACATGCTTATTGGATACTGATAATTCCATTGCTCATCATCTTCTACAACAGAAAAAAATTAGTTTCTTTTGTAAAAAAAAGCTACAAGTGGGCAACCAAAACAACCTCACCTGCCACTGGTCCACCAGTCACAACAAATACAGCAAAAAAGAAAACCAGTCTTTTATCAATCATTGGTTCAATTTTGGCTGTAATCCTAATACTCTGTCTTATTCTTCTTTTTTTGTTTTCCTGGCATAGGAGTTTAACAAAGAAGGATTCACCCACTGTACGGCAAAGTTCCATGCAGACAGAGATACCAGAACCCAACTCCTCCGGAGATTGTGATATTCCTGAAGAAGGAATCACTGTCTGGTTCGACCCGTACCACACATCAACGTGGGTAACGGGTGAGATCAAATTCGAACTCATCGGAGATCCACAAAAGTCTTTCACGCAAAGTGAAAAGGCAAACGGAAAAACTCGGAAAGGCCGGGCATTGTTAATGCCCAAAAGCCATTACCGGGTAACTCGGCTAACACCGAGCGCTCATCTTGCGTGGTATCAAAAATAGATGTCCGCACAACGCAAAGCGGCCGGTTCCCAAAAGGAACCGACCGCTTTTTTTATTACAAATCTAAATTTTTATGAACCTACTTGGGGATACTCTGGATTATAGTCTTCTAGTTCTACTGTCCCTTCTTCTGGATTTATTCCATCAATCCCGAAAGTATTGATAATAATATTCATTAAGGCGAACACTCCAATCATAATCGTAATACCGATTATTCCCCAAAGCATATGGCTTTTACCTTTCGTCTTTTTCTCTTCATTATCTTGATTGGCAATAAATTCAAACACACCGTAAAGAAAGAAGACTAAGGCCAAAGCAAAGAGTAGAATAATCAGTGGATTGATAATCATCTTGTTCACCTTAAAAATAAAATCATTAAGGCTCTCACTGGCATAAGCAACATTTATAAAGAATAAATCCATTGTACTAAAAATTTAGGAAGCAAAAAATAATTAACAACCTGGAGTTCCAGGAACACAAGGAGGAGTGTAAACACTATCATCCTGACTTAGTCCAAAAGAATTGGTAACGATTTTTACCAAACCCCACATTGCCACAATCACTACCAAACCGATAATGCCGTAGATAATGCGGTTCTTCCCTTTTGCTTTGGCTTCTTCGTCGTTGCCGATCATGTAAGAAACGACACCCCAAACGAAGTATACTACTCCCAAAGCAATCAAAATTGGGACAAGAGTACTAAGCCAACCCCCGATTAAACACATAATACCCTGGAAAGTACCATTTTGAACAGTAGCACATCCGGTAGTAGTATTTCCTGCTCCTTGAGCAAAAGCCAAAACTGGTAAAACAACGGCACCGATACTCGACAAAACAATTAAATTCTTTTTCATAATATTTTTCTAATAATTCTCCGAATCTCACGGAGCGAGCCTGTGGCTCTTTGATTAATAAACGACCTTAAACCCTTACTAATAATAATTTCCTATTTTTTAGGCTAGTATATTATAACATATAAAAGCCTAAATTAATGCAAGTTTTTATTGCTCTTTCACTTGAGGAACCACAAAATCAATCCCAAAGGAATTGGTAAAAATATTTACCAATCCCCAAACCGACACCATTACTGCTAATGCAATAATTCCCCAAATCATAAAATTGCGTCCTTTGGCTCTTTCTGATTCACTATCACTATTGATAACATATTGCACTACTCCCCAAACAAAAAGAACAATCGCCAAAGCAAAAATCAAAGGAACCACGGAGGCACTTAGAATACAAGTAGCATAATTTATCAGATCGGCTAATTTTGGACTAGTGGCCAAATCACAAATGTTTGTCATAAATTAAAATATATATTAATTATTTATAAAGCAAGTACTGTATTTGAAATAAGCATAGCAATTGCCCACGACCCAAGTAGCAAAGCCGCTCCTATTAAAGTATACAACAAGGCATCTTTCGCTTTACTTATCTTCTCCGAATTCCCTCGAGCCGCCACGAAAAGAAAACCACAATATACAAGAGCTAGGGCAATAATCGGAATTCCGATTTTAATTACTCCTTCTAAAACAGTCTTGATCAAGCCATTTAAGGTCTCGGCCGATATGGGGTTCTGGATTTTGCCCGCATCTGGAGGTTCATCAGCTAGTAAAAGAGTAGGAATAAAAGAGATAACGAACAAAAAAACTAAGGTCGCTTTCGAAAATTTTTCTTTTAAATAATTCATGCTTTTATTATATCGCAAATTAAAGACCAATCCAAGAACCGTCATACCCGACGATCATTGAAATGGTGTGAATAATAAGCCAAGCGGCCGCCGCAAAGACAAGACCCAGAGCAACATTCGTAAAAACTTCTTTTGCTTTAGTCCTCTTACCTGCCTCCCCGCCAGAAGTGATAAGTATAAATCCAGCATAAGCAAACATGATTGCCGCAATCGGCACTGCCAAAACAAACAAAAGATAATTGATAATAGTGTTCACCATAGTCATTAGAGCATTAAAATCACAATTGGTATCACAAGGAACTAAAGAGCTCGGTCCCATACCACTACCATCTCCGCCAGCACCTCCTCCACCATTGCCACCCCCACCAGTACCACCTCCTGTGCCTCCTCCAGTACCCCCACCTCCTCCGTTACCAGGGTCACCAAAAGTCCAGAAAGAGCCAACTTCTGTTGTAAAATTGTGTGTATATTTATAGTGTCCTCCAGGGCTCAGTCCGGTAAATTGAAAAATAGCCACTCCAACATTATTTACCGAATAGTGACCAGTTTGTGAATAGTTGGGAGTACTCGAATCAAAATTGTTGAGACTAAGGGTAATCGATGAATTAACTGGAAACCCTTCAGCCAAAAAAGTGACTGTCGTTTCTGTTAGGTCTTTTACACTAACCAACATTTCAGCCTGAGATAATGTTGGTGACAGAAAAAGAACAAAAATAAAAACAATTAAAAGTACCTTGCGTATTTTTTGCATAAATTTTACTTCATTAATAATAAATCTAATTTAGAACTGGAATCTTTAATCGCATCTCTTGGGGTTAGATTATTTGAAAGTACATTATCGATCATTTTTCTAAAAATGTCATCCGTATCTAAAGAAGAAGGATCCAACCAGCTCGTACCATATAGGGCTGAAGTGTAAAATATCGGGAAAAAAGCATCAGTTTGTTTTACTGCCAACAAATCTCGTCTGGCTGGAACTCCATCAATTGCTTTCAAATATTTAGCAACAAAATCACTTGTCGCAAGTAAACTCGCCGCAGTAAAGGCACTACTAAAATTCTTGGAAGATGAAGCAACTGCAATCCCTGTGACATTGGCATAAGTTGATTTTGCTTTAGCATTTTTTATCTGAGGGAAAGTAGCTGCCAAAAAATTTTGATTTGGATTTTTTTTAATCAAAGAAGCAAATTCACTGGAAAAACCAAAATAAAAGGCAAGATTTTCTGCACTAAATTCCTCTTGAGAATTTCGGAGTGATCTATTCCAAGAATAAACTTCCTTCAATGGGTCAGTGAAATCAGTATAAAATTTTAAAATGGTACTTAAATCAGGACCTTTTTCCAACATTGAAATAAACCGACCGTTGTTTTCAGCAATAATTGGATTGCCTAACTGCATAAAAAGAGTCGCCAGAATATCTTTGGCATGTAATACATTGGAAAACTGCCCCATTGCCACCGTGCTTTTAATTATTTTACTAGAATCATCTTTCTTGGTAAGTAGGGGTACTAGATTTTGAAATTCGTCCCAAGTAGCCGGTGGATACACTACTCCACTGGCATCTAAAATATTACGATTGTAATACATCACCAAGGGATCAACTGCAATTGGAAAAGCCAAAACTCCTTTACTGGTCAAAAAAACTTCCCCGGCTTTCACAAAAGTATTTTTAAAAGTTGCCAGAGGATAAGTTTGGTATGGGATAGTATAAATTTTGTTACTGTATTTATAAGCTAAATCATTTGAAATAAAAAATAGGTCTGGTCCTTTTCCCTCCGCTAGGGCTTCCAGTAAATCTTGGTCGAAACTTTCCGGAAATTTTTGGACATATTTCACAACTACGGCAGGGTTAGCTTTATTAAATTCTTCTAAACCTTTGGCAAGTTTAGCGGGATTTTCGGTCCCCCATAGAGTTACTTTCACCCCAGTAGCTATTTTGTCTTTTCCAATTTTTATTGTTCCGGAAAAAACCAATACCCCAAAAACAGCCAAAGCTACGAATACTCCCACCATCACAAATTGAAAATTTATTTTCATCCCGTTAGAGATAGAAAATGCTTTGCATTTTCGTAGTCTTATTATTTTTTATTAAAATTTTCGACATAAAATTATTTTAAATTATTTTTATCTATAAAATATAAATCTCTAACGGGATTCATATTTTTTTATTCATTAATATCATACCATAATGATGACTACCAGCATCTATTTCTCGATCCAACCACATTTCTTTTTTTTGAAACAATTCCAACCCTTTTTCTTTAGTAATTATTTTTTCTTTTTTAGGACCCAAAGGAAATCCTGCCTCAGACCAATCGATCAAAAGAACCCTGCCTGAAGGTTTCAAAATCCTTTTTATTTCTGCAACAAAACCAGACTGGTTTTCTACTTGAAATAAAATATTGGAACAAATTACAGCATCCACTAAATTATCTTTTAATTTTGTCCCGCCTATTTTCTCTATGTCTCCCCAAAAACATTCCACGTTGTTTAGGCGAGCTTCTTTTACTTTATTTTTTATAGTTGTGACATAATCTCTAACTACCTCAACGGCATAGACTTTTCCGTTGGAAACCATACCCGCCGCTGGAATAGTATAAAAACCGGTTCCCGCACCTAAATCTGCCACAATCATATCCTCCCGCAATCCGAATTGTTTCAAATTTTTAATTGGGTCCGCAAACATAATTTTATTATAACAATTTATGAAATTTAAGCACAGGTAAAAGACGCTATATTATCTCCTGCACGAAGTCGCATAATAGTTACCCCTTGGGTCTGACGACCAAGTGACGGAATATCTTTTAAGGCAGTACGAATTACTTGCCCCTTTTTGGACATTGCAATCAATTCTTCTTCTCCTCCAGTCAATACTTTCGCAACAATTAATTCGCCGGTTTTTGGAGTAACCTTGGCAGTCTTAATACCGGACCCTCCACGCTTTTGTATTTTATATTCTTTCAAGGCAGTTTTTTTACCAAAACCATTAGCACTCATCGTCAAGAAGAAACCTTCTTTGGCAAAATCTTTTTTAATGACATCCACCGCCATTACTTCATCTCCTTTCCCAAGTTTCACTCCTCGTACTCCACCCGCAGTACGTCCCATTTCTCGAATATCACTTTCTTTAAATCGGATAGATTGTCCCCGAGCGGTAGCGATCATTATTTCGTCACTTTTTTCAACCAACAAGGCCTGAACCAGCTGGTCTCCTTTATCTAATCGGATCGAAATGATTCCACTGCGACGAACATCTTTGAAACTTTCTCCAGACATTTTTTTGGCTGTGCCATTCTTGGTTACTAACATTAGAGAAATTGGTGACTTCTTTACTTCTTTCGGCATCGGTAAAATAGAAGTAACTTTTTCTTCTCCGCCCAATGATAAGAAATTCATGATTGATTTCCCCTTGGTCGCTCGTCGCCCTTCCGGGATATCATACATTTTCATTTGGTACGCCTTGCCTAAGTTGGTGAAGAAAAGTAAATCGCTGTGAGTAGATCCAGACACCAACATGGTAACAAAATCTTCTTCTTTAGTTTCAAGATCAACCACTCCTACCCCTCCTCTCTTTTGTGCTCGATATTCAGAAGGATCAGTACGCTTCACATAGCCACCAGCGGTAAAGACGAGCATCGTCTCAGTGTCGGGAATCAAATCTTCGTCATTTATTTCTTTCACTCCTCCTTTTACTATTTTAGTTCGGCGGTCATCAGTATATTTCTCTCGAATTTCTTTTAATTCATTCTCAACCACTTTCAACATTTTCTTGGGGCTGGCCAAAAGCTCTTTCATTTCTTTGATAAATTTCTGTTTTTCGTCCAACTCATTCTCCACCGCTTTCCTTTCCAATCCAGCCAATTTCTGTAATTTCATTTCAAGAATTGCCGCTGCCTGCAGGTCGGAGAATTTAAATTCTTTCATCAAATTTACTTTTGCAATTTGGGCATCTTTAGAACCACGAATCACTGTTATCACTCGGTCTATTTTATCAAGCGCTTTTTTCAATCCGAGTAAAATATGTTCTCGTTCCTCTGCCTTTCGTAAATCATATTGTGATCGGCGCTTGATTACTTCTCTTCGATGAGAAATAAATTCCGAAAGAATTGATTTTAAGGAAAGGGTCTCCGGCACCCCATCTACCAACGCCACCATGTTAAAATTGAAATTCGATTCAAGCTGAGTGTTTTTGTAAATGTAATTTAAAATTTTCTCTGGATGTGCACCATTTTTTAAATCGATTACTATTCGAATATCACTAGTCGATTCATCACGCAGGCCCTTAATACCATCCAATTTTTTTTCTTGTACCAATTCAGCAATGGACATTATTAAATTTGCTTTATTCACTCTAAAAGGAATCGAGGTGATAACGATCTGGTACATTCCTCCTTTCGTTTCTACTATTTCGGCTTCTCCTCGACAAACCACTCCGCCTCGTCCAGAAGAATAAGCGTGCAACATATCTTTCGATCCATAAGCAATGCCACCCGTTGGAAAATCTGGGCCTTTTACAAATTGCATCAAATCTTCAGTCGTGGCATCTTCGTTGTCTATCAAATGAATAGTCGCATCCACTACTTCCGCCAAATTGTGAGGCGGAATATTGGTCGCCATTCCAACTGCAATACCAAGCGTACCATTTAAAAGCAATCCGGGCACCGAAGCCGGAAGCACAACCGGTTCTCTTCGAGTACCATCATAGTTGGGACGAAAATCAACTGTCTCTTTTTCTAGGTCTCGCAAAAGTTCATTCGAAATTTTCGCCATTTTAGCTTCGGTATAACGCATCGCAGCAGCCGAATCTCCGTCAATCGAACCAAAGTTTCCTTGGCCTAAAATAAACGGATAACGGTAAGAAAATTCTTGTGCCATACCCACCATCGTGTCATACACTGCCACATCACCATGCGGATGATATTTACCGAGCACGTCTCCTACTACTGTGGCTGATTTTCTAAAACGCGAAGAAAAAGTCAGCCCCATCTCATTCATAGCAAACAAAATCCGACGATGTACTGGCTTTAACCCATCACGTACGTCTGGAAGGGCGCGAGAAGTTATTACCGACATTGAATAGGCTAAATACGACTCTTTCATTTCAGACACGATATCTACCGGAATAATTCCGTCTTTGCGTGGTGCCTCTCCAATTGTTTCATAGGTTGATTTTTTAGCCATAAATTATTCGGTCACACTAGGAGTGCTGGAATTTTGTCCTTTAATACTATTCAATCCATCGACAACACTATCTTTTAAAACTGAAAAAGGTTTTAAGTCTTGCTGGATTGCTTCTTTGGTGCTTGTGTTAGCAATGGACTTTCCTAAAGAAAGAGTCCAAAGAAATATCATCAAAATACCCACGACAAGAGTAGTGAGATGAAGGATGTGCCTCCTGTCTTTTTCCGATTGTTTTCTTAAATGATGAATTATTTTTCTCATGGTTCAATTTTACTCACCATGACCCTGAATTTTTATTGAAGGGTCATATGTTTTATAAATTAATTTTATAAATTACTAATTTGTCCCAAGGACAACGACCTCCCCTTCTTTTCCTTCCAAGTCTTTCCTTTTTAAAGTAAGCTTGTCTATTGCTTCTGTTTTTTCTTCTCCCATTTCTTTCAAAAAAGCTTTCAGGGAAACACTGTCGTAATCCATTGGAATAATTAATTTTGGTTCGAGTGAAGAAGCAAGCTTGGCGGATTGTTTGGCGTCGAGTGTACCTTTCCCACCGATTGGGACAAAAAGAATATCTGGCTCTTCGATTGCTTCTCGTGATTCTTTGCTTATTTCGGTATCAGCCAAAGCACCCAAGAAAACAATGTCGATGCCATCTACCGTCAAAAGATAAATGCTATTAATATATTTTTTTCCAGCAATCTCGCCACGAGACATCACTCCTTTCACAAAAATTTCTTGTACCTCATAGCTCCCTGGACCGGAAATAACAAAAGGTTCGCGATCTCCATGAGAAAGTTGTTCCACTCCATTGTAATCTGGGTGATTGGTCGAAACCATGGCAATGTCTGCACCAAAGTGAGCTGAAACACCGGTCTTGGAAGCCTTACTGACTGGGTTAAAAGCAAGCACCATCTCGCCTTGTTGAACTTTGAAAAACTGTTTCCCGAAATATGTGATTATCATTGTATCTATTATACCAAAAATAGAAAAGAAAGACAAAAGAAAAAACGGACAAATTGTCCGTTTTTTCTTTTAAATTTATTAACCTATTGAGTTCATTCCCATTTCTAAAGCCCTTGATTTTACCTCTTGTGGAGTATCTTTCCCAACTAAATGTATGTTGCCATCTCCGAGCATATAAAACTTAACTCCCCCCTTAGTAATATACCATTCTGAACTTTCTCCATTTCGTGCATCTTCTTTACGTTGAGCAAATTCATCACGATTAAAATCTTCAATGTCACACCCAGCAACTTTTGCTAATTTTTCTAAAATATCTGAATCGTTAATATTAAATCCTCTTATTTTTTCAATGGCTTCTTTTTTTACAACTGGAATTTCTGGAGTCCTTGGGCTTCTATTAAAATTTAAATTAACCATAAATCTTTTTTAAAATAACTTGTAATATATTTATTATATATTCACTAGATATTTTGTCAATTAAAGTTGCATTTTTTTTTATTTATAGTAATATACTGGTAGTTGAATAAATTATTAAAAGCATGGATTTAGGGCTAAAATCTTTACAAAGATTCGCCCGATCCAAAACGGATTTAGGGTAACCTCCCTTTGGGAAACCTAAGCCTTATATCCGCTTTATGGCGGATGTTTTATTTTTAATTATTACTTGTCCCGTTAAAAATTTCACTAACGAGGATAGGATAATAAATTAAAAATTTTTAATGGGATGAAAAAAGTAGAAATTATCAAAGAAGAGCCAGTAAATCCAGTTTTGAAGTCTATCGCTGATCGAAGTACTTCAAAGCCTCAAATGGAATCATTAGTGGAAGGTCCAGTGATTTTAGTTAAAAAATCATCTGTTTTCGTTGATTTATCCCCTTTTGGTACTGGTATTATTTACGGAAAAGAATTCATCAACGCTAAAGATATCATCAAGAAAATAGCTTTAGGAGATATCGTAAAAGCAAAAGTCGTCGAAACTGAAAATGAAGATGGTTATATAGAACTTTCTCTTCGAGAAGCCAAACAAGCACTTATCTGGAGTGAAGCAGAAAAGGCAATCAAGCAAAAGACCGTCATGGATCTTGAGATCAAGGAAGCCAATAAAGGAGGACTGATCTTGGAATGGCAAGGAATTCAAGGATTTTTACCTGCTTCTCAATTGAAGAGTGACCATTACCCTCGAGTAGAAGATTCCGATAAAGATAAAATATTGAAAGAATTAAAAAAACTAGTAGGTCAGAAAATCTCAGTTATCATTATTTCTACCTTACCAAAAGAAGGTAAATTGATTTTCTCCGAGAAAGATAACAACCCGGAAGAGAAAAAAGAAATTTTGAGTAAATACAATGTTGGTGATGATCTGGATTGTACTATTGCCGGGATCGTTGATTTTGGAATGTTCTTGAAATTAGAAGATGGACTAGAAGGATTGGTACATATTTCGGAACTTGATTGGGGCTTGGTTGAAGATCCACGTTCCATGTTTAAAGTAGGAGATAAAATTCGAGCCAAAGTGATTGAAATCAAAGATGGCAAAATATCTCTCTCTATTAAAGCTTTGAAGGAAAACCCATGGAAGGAATTTGAAGGCAAATTGAAAAAGGGAGACATTATTGAAGGAGTTGTTATCAAATACAATAAACATGGCGCACTCGTTTCTATTAAAGAAGGCGTCGCTGGGCTTGTACACAATTCCACATTCGCTTCGGAATCAGCACTTCGCGCCAAGTTAGAACTTGGAAAGAAATACAACTTCCAAATCACTCTTTTTGAGCCAAAAAATCACAAAATGACCTTGATCCATTTAGAGTAATCTAGAAAAAGAGCCCCGGCACACTTGGTGCCGGGGCTCTTTTGTTTATTTAAATTTTAGTGCTAACTGCTACTTCTTTCCCCATTTCTAAGTCTCCAATCTCATCCATAATCGCCATCACTTGCTTGGCATAATTCTTCACAATAGAAGGTGGGTTGTATTTTTTTAGTATTTGTTCGGTAGTCTTACCATCATAGTGATGCGCAGTATTTGGATTATTCCCTCCTAGGTTTCGTCCTACTGTTTCAATAGCTTTATCCAGAGAATCAAAACCAATCCGACAAGAACCCCAACCAAATGGATTATTTTCTACTCTTTTACAATCAAATTTTCCTCCAGTTGATTCTCGAACGGCAATCGCCGCCAAAATACGCCAATCAAGATCGTTCTTCTCTGCCTCCTGAGCCATCTTCAAACCTTTACCTTGAAGGGGCATGTCATGCTCCCGAAAATAGGCATCAATGGCTTCAGCTTTCTTGTTAAGAATATCGGCTGCTTGGTCTGCTTCCTGGTTAAAAGAAAGCAAATCAAGAGCTTCAGTATTTAATTTTTGTGATAATTCAGTTTGGGATGTCACAACAGAGTTTACGCTATCTTTAGGAATATTCCCCAAAGGCATCGATATTGTCATGATTGGTAGTAAAACGAACGATTCCACAAACCGTATCAATTTTTTGTTTTCCATCATAGAGCGGTTATGCTCCGCAAAACTCGTTATCCGAAACCTCAACTATAAGAATAGTCCTTGTTTAATAAGCTGCTAGCTAAAAAACTGGGACATACCTATATACTAGCATATTCCGTATCGAAAGTCAATAGTTATGATACAATTTTCTCATATGTCAAATCGAAAATATGTTGAAAAATAAGGATATTTTAAGTGCCACCCATTGACAAATAAGGCTAAAATGGGGCTTAATTTAGCCCTTGTGGATATTGAATTGCGTTATTAAAAGTAAAAATATCAAAATTTTCTCGGGTCCTCGGTTCCCCGGGGCCCCACACCCCGGCCAGACCAGCTCGAAAATTTTATATCTTTACTTTTAAATCTAAAAATAGCAAAAGAATAATTTTAAAAGGGGTTTGGCGAGTGACGACGAGCCAATTTCAGGAAATTTTAAGCTTCAAAATTTCCGTACCGACTTAAAATTTGCTCTTTTTGCTTTTTCTATAGAGGGAAGAAAAGGCAATTTCTGAAACTGCGCCCTCGGAGACATAAGTCCAGGGAACCCATACGTTTCTTAAAATTGCCTTTTCTTCCCTTTTTAGAATTTAAAAATATTATCCGCTATTTTATATGCCTCCCCAGCCCCCATGGTCACAAAAATATCATCCGGACCGAAGGTCATCCCCTTCAAGTACTCCTCCGCTAGTTCAAAATCAGTAAAAGCTATCGCTTTGTCTCCATTTGCACATACAGCCTCGGCTAGCTTGCCACTAGAAATACTCTCGTCCGGAACTTCTCGTGCAAAATATATAGGCAAAAGGACTACCAAATCCGCTCCGTGGAAACATTTTGCAAAATCATCAAAAAGAGCCTTAGTGCGAGAATACAGATGCGGTTGAAATACAATTGTTAGCTTTTTATCTGGATAAGATTCCTTGAGGGCTTGGATACTTGCTCTAACTTCTGTCGGATGATGCGCATAGTCGTCGTAGATAATGGTGCCTTCTTCTGTAACCCCCCTTCTCTCAAGTCTACGCCAAGTGCCGGTGAAATTCATAAGAGCCCTTTTTGATACTTCTTCTGGTATCCCCAGTATATCTGCCACAGCTAACGCACAAGCAGCGTTTTTGCGGTTGTGTTCGCCAGGGACAGATAGCTTTGGCACTTTTTCTAAATATTTATCGTAGTTTTCTATTTTGTTTTCACTTTGATCTAAAAATTGCCGAAAAGCGGTCTTGATATCTTCTAAATCTTTATAACAGTCCAAATGGTCCGCCTCGATGTTTGTGATGGCCCCGATGTATGGATAAAGCTCGAGCATGTGGCGATTGTATTCGTCCGCCTCGACAACTAAATACTCCCCACTTCCTTTTCGAAAATTTGAATCAAATTTTTTAATGAATGAACCCACAATAACAGTCGGATCAATCCCCGCTTCAACTAAAACATCTGCCACCATAGCTGTCGTCGTCGTCTTGCCATGAGTTCCAGAGATTGCTATCGTTTTGTAATCCTTAGAAAACAAACCGAGCGCACTGGCATAATTCATCACTGGCTTACCAGTTTTTTTCGCTTCCTCTATTATCTCGGGACCTCTATTTAGCCATGCATCTGAATACACATATAGATCCGCTTCTGGTAATATGTCAAAGACGGTCTTTGACACTACTTCAATACCAAGTTCGCGAAGCGAATCAACAGTTTTCCCTTCTTCATCATTCACCCCCGAAACCTCCATATAGCGAGCTTGAGCCATTTTCGCCAACGCCGAAATCCCGATCCCCCCGATTCCGATAAAATATACTTTTCTTGTTTTAGATAGATCTAGGTTCATTTTTTATTTAATGCGTCTTGTATTATCTTTTTATGATCGAAAGCCAAATCAAGATTTTGCCAATCTTTAATAACCTCTAATTCTTTGGCATCATCCCCTGCTTTAAGTATAGCAAAATCTATTACTTCACCTGTAAAAGCAAAGCTTATTATTCTTCCTCTTGGGTCTCTACCTGGTTCTGAATAAACACCAACTAGTTTTAGATCTTTTATATCTAAATTTGTTTCTTCTTTTGTTTCTCGTATGCAAGCTTGCTCTACGGTTTCATTTTCTTCTACATAGCCACCTGGCAAAGCAAACATTCCTTGGAAAGGCATATTTTTCCTTTTTATTAAAACAACCGAATTCTCTTTAAATATCACACAGTCAACAGTCAATGCACAGTTATTTTTTTTCATAAATTTATTCTAGTATAGTTTCAGGATTATCGCTAATAAATTTGCATTCTCCGTTTTCGTAAAATATTCCCTCGCCATCATGTAAAATATGTAGTGGATATTTTAATGTTTTCATTTTTTCTTTTACAAATTCCTCTTGTTCATCTTTATAATGAACTTTCAAAACAAACGGAACATAATTTAATGCCAAAAAATCTATTACCCCAAACTTATCTTTGCTATCTGGCTCCCAGTCTGAAACCTCAATTGAAGGACATACAATATATGCTCCTGCACTTGTACCTATATAAACTAACCCCTGACCAATTAGCTCTTTTAAGATTTTATCAAATCCGGTCTCTCGCATTGCTCTCAAAAGATAAGTTGTGCTTCCTCCATCGACATGAATAACATTTTTATCTTTAAAAAAGTTTACTAGTTCATCTCTGGTTTTACCTTCTATGTCTATTTCTTCAAAATTATATCCATTTTCTCTGATAGTATTTTTAACTTTTTGCATGAAAAGTTGCTTTTCTTTATCAAGCC
>Ga0172369_10003918_pt1 | contig 19265 bp, 8 predicted proteins | sample LakKiv25m_FD_114539 | JGI IMG/M metagenome (GOLD analysis project Ga0172369, IMG submission 114539) | Freshwater microbial communities from Kabuno Bay, South-Kivu, Congo - kab_022012_11.25m | ecosystem: Environmental > Aquatic > Freshwater > Lake | place: Democratic Republic of the Congo...
TAAGTTTCATCGAGATGGCTGATGATGTCGCGCAACGTAGCTTCGCCTATCCCAATTTCATTACCAGCATGAAATTTTTTATCCAGGCTGTCAGCAGAGAGCCCGAAGTTTTCGATATCGAGTGTTGGCCTGTACTGCCTACGGGTGCGGACGGGGTTGGTGCGCGTAAATAAATGTCCGCGCTGTCGGTAACCATTTATAAGATTAATCACTTTGAATTCTTCGGAATAAACTTCTCCTGTGACTTGAGGCTTACCGAAATGGGTCTGGGCAAATTCGAAGCCCTCAAAAAAGGCCTTCCAGCTTTCGTCAACAGAACCAGGGTCGGATTTGTACCGCCCAAGCATTGCTTCGATGGTTGCCGGATCGGCGTTGCCCAAATATGAAAATTTATCCATCACTTCATTGATAGTTTTGAATTTACAAAAATAAGATTTTTAGTTTCGTATTTTAGAAAACGTATCACCTTTTGAAATTGAGATGCTTTTTTTGTGAGAAGAATATTAGAATACGATTTTAAAAACCACTTATTAGCGACACTGTGAAATTTTAACCCTGATTTTTTAAAGGCCAACCTTAATCCAAGACCCAAACCCACCAAACCATTCTACCTTATTAATTTTAATTTTCATCCCATCAAAAACTCCCTGAAATTGCCGGTGTGTATGGTTTTAAACTGGCTGTTTGGATATGCTATAAGAAATTCATTCGGGTACTTAACTTTTGCTTTTGCATTCCATTTGAATTCGACAGCAGTTAATTCACCGCCTGATTCTTCAATCAAATCAATCTCATTTTGCTGATAGGTTCGCCAGAAATACAAATTCGCATTTCGTTTTTCTTTTTGAAAAAATTTCATGCGTTCGACAATACAAAAATTCTCCCATAATGCGTCAATATCATTGCGGTTTGTAAGCATGTTGTAGTTTTGAATAAGGCTATTCCGGATGCCGGTATCATAAAAGTAGTATTTGCGGCTCCTGGTCAATTCACTGCGGAGATTCCTGCTAAAGGATGTCAAATGAAATAACACGAAGGAGCGTTCAAGTATATTGAGGTAACGTTGAATGGTTTCAACAGTCGTTTTAAGCAAAACAGCCAGTTCTCTATACGATACTTCGCTGCCCAACTGGAGTGCAATTGCTTTTAAAAGCTGAACCAGTAATTCGGGTTGTTTTAAATTTTCATAGTTTAAGATGTCCCTGAATAAATAATCGGAAGCCAACATGTCAAGCAGAGTAGTTTTTTGTGAATCGTCCCTTCCAAGAATGTCAGGATACATGCCAAAACGAAGGAACCCTTCAATTTTTTCGTCAAGTTCAAACGGATTAAATATGCCGGAAACTTCACTTAATGAAACCGGATACATGATAAATTTAATGTTTCTCCCTGTCAACGGCTCCGTAATTTCGTTTGATAATTCAAAACTACTGGAACCGGTTGCAATAATTTGAATTTCGGGATAAGTGTCGTTAAGTAGTTTCAATAATTTGCCAATTTGTTTGATTTTTTGAGCCTCATCAAAAACAACAAGTGTAAATTCACCAAAGTAGGCCCTGATATTTTCAAGGTTTCCAGATTCGAGCACATCCTTAATTTTAAGCTGTTCGCAATTCAAATAAAGTGAGTTGGGATGCTCATCAATAATTTCTTTGCAAAGCGTGGTTTTTCCCACTTGCCGCGCACCGTAAACAATGATAACTTTTTCCTGAAACAGCCAATCGTTGATTTGACCGAATAAATACCTGGGATATTTCACTTTTTCCATAGATTAAAAATTTAAACCCGGCAAATTTAGTATAATTTGTCGGGTTAACCAGACAAATTATACTAAATTTGTCTGGCTACCCTGAAGGATTTAATAATTTTTTTGGCGGTAATTTTCGTGAAAAGCAATTCAAAACATTGAATATCAAATTATCCAAAGAATTTTTCTGTAAAATTAATCAGAAAAACCTGTTTGGTGGCCCGGGTAACGGCGGTGTAAAGCCAGCGTAAAAAATCCTTGTCGATTTTATCATCTTTAACAAACGGCTGATCGATAAAAATGGTTTCCCATTGTCCGCCCTGGGTTTTGTGACAGGTAAGCGCATAGGCAAATTTTACCTGTAAGGCATTAAAATAAGGGTTGTTTTTAACTTTTTCCGTTCGCTGGCGCCGGTCCGGAATGTCTTCATAATCCTTTCCAACCTCTTCGAACAAACGCTGGTTATCGGCAAACGACAATGCTGCCGATTCGGCCATGATGGTGTCGAGCATGATTTTAACTTCCATGTCGGGCTGATCAGGGTAATCCACCAAGCGGATAATGACTTCGGCAAAGCGAAAGCCATAAAATTCGGTAATCCTTTTCAGCTTCATGATCTCGATAATATCCCCATTGGCAATAAATCCCGCTGCCGAACCGGCAGGAAGCCAGAAATAGTTATTTTTTACGACCATCATATAATCGCCTGCCGAAATTTCTTCTTCACGATACAAAATTCGTTGTCTGATTTCGCGATTATAAATATTTGCACGTTTATTTGAACGGGTAATGACGATTGTGTTATCGCTTCCAAAACCGGAATGTGCCGACATGAGCGCATCTTCGAGTTGTGACCCGTTGAGTTGCCGGATATCAGGAAAACCATTTAGCTTAAAAACCGGTAAAAAATAATCTTCACCGGAAATTTTCTTCCGGAGCAGGGTTGCATTAGCCAGAATTCCGGATTCGAGTGATTGACGCATGACTTCGGTTAACTCAAAATGCCGCACCAATAATCCAAAATTCGAACTCAGATTTTTAGCTTCCAGGGCAGGCGAAACATCCATCCCTACGGGAGGAAGCTGAGCAGTATCTCCAACCAGGAGTAGTGTGCATTTTTCGCCGGAATATACATATTCGATAAGATCGGTCAACAAGTCGGAATCGGAAAAAAATTGTCCGTCCGGATGTTTGGTTCCTCCCTGAATCATCGAAGCTTCGTCGATGATAAAAAGGGTTCGAACGTGATAATTCCTGAGCCGGTTTAAATAAACCATTCCATCGGGCGTAACTTTGGGCTGATATATTTTTTTGTGGATTGTTAATGCCTGTTTGCCTGAATACGAGGCAAAAACCTTTGCCGCCCTTCCTGTGGGAGCAAGCAGAACCGTTTCATAGCCCAGTTTTGGTGCAGCTTTTACGAGTGCGCTTAGCAGGGTGGTTTTGCCGGTTCCGGCATATCCTTTAAACAGAAATGCCTCTCTGTGCCCACGGTTTAAAACAAATTCGGCAAGTGCCAGTATCAATATCCGCTGCCCTTCGGTAGGCTCGAAGGGGAAATGGTCGAAAATCATATCTTCAACATCGCGAATTTCCATCAGATTATTTAGGATGTAATACTATTTTAGTGAAAAACGATTACTTTTCAGCAGAGAATAGTTGTCTGCTTCATTTTTTTGCCTTATACCATACTGTTTTTCAAAATAATTCCCAATTCCTAATTCTTCATTCCTACTTCCTAATTTCCACCACAAACTTGCATTTGCCAACTGCGCTACCGTTGCTGGAAACAATGGCAACATACATACCCGGCGGCCAGGATGAAATATCTATGGCAACACCTTTTTGGCCTTTAAGCACCGGTTTACTGCAAATAAGGTTACCCAGTAAATCGTAACAATGGAATTGAATGTTTTGATGGTATTCAGTATTTTCAAACTCAAACTTTACTTTATCTTTTGCAGGATTCGGAAAGGCATTTATAGATATGGTTTTCAGACTTTCGTTGTATTGCCCAGGGGTGGGAGCATCTATACCTACAACTATATCGCATTCAGATAAGTTAATAATTCCACTTTGTGGAGGGCCTGTTGTGCAAAGGCTATCGTACGCATAATTACCGGTGTAGAGGCTATCATATTCGAGACCAGGGTTTAATTTGGTTAAAAAAATATCCCAATTATTTGATTGTTGATAAACGGAACTATTTACCAGCTTATTAGAAAATACTTTTTTTAGATGATAGGGTTCATTATTATTTAAATACTGTCGGTAATTATAGATATTCAAAAAAACTGAGGTGTCAATAATGACCTCTCCTGGTGGGGCAGGATTCTCCCACTGAGAATTTCCAAAATATGAAGCTAAAACATAAACTGAGTCTAACTGTATAATGTCATAAAACAAACCAATATTATAATTCTGATTTAATTGATTAAAATCAAATACTTTATAATTTATTTCATTACCATTTTTATCAAAATTCATAAATAATCCCTTAAGTCCATAACTAATTTCTGTATATCTACCAACTCCAATAAAGTTTCCATTTGACAATTCAATGACATGATGTGCTTGACCAAGTAAAGTATCATTTAATCCAAAAGGCAAAACCCATTTTTCAATTCCTGTATACTCAATTAATGCAAAAAAGGGTCTTAAATAAACTATACCCGATGGACCCCAAGGGTTTTCCCAATAGACGTCGCCTACAATCAACAGATTATTTTCTCTCGTTAAATTAAGGCTTGAACCAAAGGGTGCATCTGATTGAGGATAATCTGATCCCTTGCAATAAGCATTGATCCACAATAATTCACCTTGTTCGTTAAGTTTAAACAAATGTACAGCTTCATTTTCCTCCCATTGATTTACCATTACAACTATGTCACCTGATGGGAGTTCTAAAATATCTTGAGCCCATGTACTAAGACTATTAGTTCCGGTATATATTTTGCACCACTCTTTTTCCCCACAAACATTGAGCTTCATTACATAAGGATACCATTTACCTGCCGAATATGAAAAGATAGCACCACAGGTCAAGATGCCACCTTCAGCAGTTTGTTCAATTGCATTTGTTATCACATATTCCTCTTCTGCACTTATTACTTTATCCCATAGTAGGTTGCCATTAATATCCGTTTTTATCAGCCAAGACCATTGCTTAAAAATTTGTCCAAAATTATTACCAAAATTTCCTCCAATAAGGTAACCTTTATCGTAGGTTTCAATAATATCACCAGGAAAATCGTATTGATTGTTTTGTGAATAGTATTTTGGCCAGGTTTGTGACAATGCCTGGCAAACGGTAAAAAAGAAAATTATAAGAATAGATATTTTAAATGTTGCTTTCATCTTTGCATAATTTTTATCGTCAATTTTTCAACTCATTTCGACATATCTCGACAGGTTCAATTTGGCAGCAGGTATATAACCGGCAGGTATATAATTTGTGAAGATTGGGTGATGATTATTATTTAATTAATGTAAACTTCGTACTTTCAATCATATTAATATTGTTGTAAAGCGTAACAATATAGACTCCCGGTATCATTTTGCGTGTGTCGAATACATACTTATCTTCAGCAGTTTTAACCGGAATTTCCGAAATAAGCTTTCCAGAATTGTCTGTAACAATCATTTTTCCAGAAAATGTTACCATATCGAGTTTCCATGATAGAATTACATTGTCTTTCGCGGGGTTAGGGAATACTTCGATATGCTTTTTATCTTTTCCTATTGGATGCATCATTTGTTCGTACCTTATCTCTTCAGACGATTTTAACATATCGGGTAAGAGTATTGGTTCGGAGTAAACGGTTTTATTGAGCGACAACAAGTAGTTACGTGCAAAGGCAGAAGCTATTCCTGATTGCTGCATTTGGATATTTTGCAATCCGGCCGTTTGTACCGAATCGGGGATGGCTCCGTTGAGTTCGGTCATCAGGTTACAAAAATCAACCAGCTTCTGGTGTTCGGCCTGCTGCTCTGTAGTAAGGCCGAATTGTAAGGGTATTTCGTTCAACACAGCAAATTCCTGATTAATGTTGCCCTGTTCAATGTGTAAAAATGCCAGTTCGTATTTTGCTTCGGGCGAAGCCATTGTGGTTAATAACAAAACAAGGCTGTCGGTGGAAGCTGACGGATTTATTGTATCGGTGAGGTATTTGATAACCAGTTTATGGAAGGCATTGGCCTGCTTTTGTGAATAATATGCAAGTTTCGATTGCAGTTGTTCATATACCGAAACCAGGCTGCGTCCCTGTAATATCTGACCCATCATGTAATCGGGTAATGGGGTGGCACGATTGCCGATTTTTTCGATCAATCCATCATCTTTAGAACTTTGCGGATTGGCTACCATCACATCACGTATCATGGCATCAAACAAGACGTTTTCTTTTTCAATTGCGGCACCGATAATCGTGTCTGTAAGGTAAGGCGAAGTGCTCATCAGTTCGGTATAAACCTGCATACTTTCGGCGGGTATGCTTGTTGCCAAATACTGTTTTAAATCATCCGTGTTACCGCCGTCTTCGAGCAATGCGAGAATTATCCTTAACGAATCTGCCTGTTGTTCGGCCTTAGCCACTTCTTCCCGTAATTCAAATTCATCAAAATCACCCTCAAATAATGGAGGACAGCTTTCCTCATTCCAAATTGCACCAGTTACTGCAAAAGGTGCAACAGTTAAGGGAGTATAGAAATTTGGTTTAAGTGGTACTGAAAGACTAATATGGTAGTAATAGGTAATATGTTGTGTCTGGTTATTAATATCAGTTGGAGTACCTGACGGACCTGTCCAACTGAAAAGATTGCCTGCTGGTCCATCAGGCTGTGGAAGGTTTGCTCCCTGGTATTTTGCAATGCCGGTTCGCGATGTTCCAAATATGGAACTTTTGGTTATGGCAATATCGTAAGAATTATTTATAAACTCGTTGCATTTCATTGATAACCCTGTTAATCCGCTAACACTTCGGTTTTCATTTTGAGCCAATACTCCTGTATATACTTTATCAAAAGTGTTGCGATAAATCATGTTATTGGCTTCACCGGATTGATTAATAATTGCACCAATTGCTTTCCGGCTACCCGACAGTGGCGCATCTGACCTAATATTATTTTCCGTAATACAGTAACCCGAACAATGATCTAAGTAAAAAGCGTAAAGCGTATCGTAGGTAGAACCATCACCTGAATTCACCGACATCCTAAAAATATTTGAACTTAAATTTACATTTGGGACGGCTGAAATGTATATTCCACGCTTGTTATTGCTAAATGTCGTGTTTTTAATTGAACAAGTACGGTTTGAGTGGATTCCATAAGATTTTATTCCATAATTTAAACCAGCAAATTGAGTAGAAAAATACTGTGTGCCATTAATTGTATCATTTTCAGATTCTTGATCTACCTGAAACATAGAGTTCATACTATAGATTCCATTGCCACGCTGATTGAACGGAACAGTGTTTTCAAGGGCATTTATGAAGTTACATCCGTTGAAATCAATCCCGTTAACTGATGTCATCATAACCGAGTATTGCGGAATTTGGTTGTAGGGCAAAACGGTCGTAGTTTCGAAGGTACATTGGGTAAAATAACCTACATTATTATTGTTAGTGTAGGTATAAGGTTCAAACACCACACCCGTTTTATTATTCCGGAAAACGGCCTTTGTGGCATAGATCATCCCACCGCCATCGCCATAGGTAACTTCGCCACTACCCTCTGGAATAATAGTTTTACCAAGCCTTACCGCCACCAAAGCATTTTCAATTATTCCTCCATTGATTATTTCGATTAATCCCTGGTTTGCTTCTGTTTGAGAAAGTGATGGATTTCCGCATACTTCGATGCCTTGCCATTGGCCTTCGCAAGCATTGGTAAGTATGCCTCCATCAAGGATAAGTTTGGCGCCGGGTTCGATGATTATTATTGATCCTGCCGGCATAGCAATTCTTGCGTTTTCATTAATAGTAAGTGTTGCACCTGCATTTACTTTCACATTTCTGTTTAAGCGCATAAATGAGTTCCAATTTGTATTGTTCGCAATAACAAGTGGTTGTACACCATGTATACAAGGCAACGGAATTTCCCAAACACCTCTCCCCCAGGTTCCTACTCTTAAACTATTGCTTACATAGTTAATTTCTATTCCGTTGCTTGAAACATGAGGTAACTCTTTCCCAACCAATTTCCATTCATTTCCTGCAACATTCATCATTTCGTTGTTAGTATAAAACACACCAAATTCTGTTGCAAAATACACACCACCATTACTTCCTCTTTCAGCTGCAATACAAAGTTCTCGTGCAGTTGTGTAAGGTATATTAAGTGAAATGTCAGTATAATCAATGTTTTCAGGATTAGAATAATCTATTATATAAATCATCTCATGAGCGAATGGCAAGTAGTTTTCGTTTGAAGAGCTGGAATAAGCAAGATAGATTATATCAGGGTTATCTGGGTCGATTTCAATTGCAGATATCCATGTATCCGTTCTTGGGATTGTCAATTCTTCCCAAATTACTTCATTGGCCGGGGCATTTGCATTTTTTGTCAGGAATACGTGCCATGTTCTTATATGGTTTAATGAGTCTTCATTATAAAGATGTACGTAAAGATAATCGGCATTGTTGTACGGTGTGTATAAGCCAAGTATATTTATCAGGTTTGAATTTGGGAATAGGCCTCTAAAATTTGAAATAAATGAATTATTATGATTTGGTAATCCGTGGTCAATTGCCCGAAAAACTTCCTCCTTATTGATAGAATTAATAAAAAATTTATTTCGGAAGAAAACAGATGGAGTCTGTTTGTTTAGTACACCTATTGTTTGCCAATATGCTGTACAGAAATTACTTACAGTATCTGATGAGTTAAAAGCATTGTTTGAATATCTCCAATATCCCCATTGTCCTGAACCCCACATATTATTCGGATCCTTATTGTCAATCAAGGGTTTCATTCCATCAACACCAAGCTCGTATATCCAGTTCCATGTTGGGTTCCAATTTGGTTCATATTCTGAATCAGTTAACTTAACACCATCATGATACAGACCAACCAATATATACTCTGGATTTGAGTAGGAGGTTGCCATTTTTTCGACCATTGCAACACCCAGTCCATCATACATGGGTTGCCATGTAAGACCACCATTGATTGATTTTTCGACACCCCCATGAGTGCATGCCCAAACATGATTAGAATTATAAGGGTCGTAAACCACATCTTCAACATCAACATGAACAGTAGAATAATAGTGTAGAAGCCCAGAATTGATATTATATTTGCACAAAATTGTACTAAACGATACTATGATATCTTCTCCGTTAACAACTTGCTCTACACCAAATCCATGTCCATTACCAAAAGATTTATAATCAACATGTGAGGCGATTAAATTCCATTGGTTACTGGCCTCAAAATCATAATAATAAAACGAATGGAATAGGGAGTGTTTTGAATCTATATAAATATATCCTGGTTTAGCCTTTGAAACTTCAATAATAAAACACTGATCCCGACTATCTCTTGATGTTAATATTGTATCCGGTTGTACTGACATCTCGTCCCAATGTTCGCCATAATTATGAGATGTCATAATTTTCCAAGCCGTATCAGCTTCTACATATGTTGAAGAATAGAGAATTGAATCGTTTCCGGGTTTCATTTCTAAATCAAATGTAAGTCCAGATAATACTCTTGTCCAGCTTACAGTGTCAGATTCACAATTTGCGGCTTTAAAAATTCCATTTGATGTTGCGGCATATAATATTGAAGGATTTTGGGGATCAATTACCAATTTGTAAATTATTGTAAAAATACTCAGCAAAGTATCCTTATTAGCGATTTGCGTCCAATTTTGTCCTTCGTCAGTAGTTCTCCATATCCCACCGGTTTTCCCTATCCACGAACTTCCGCCATCAGTGTTTCCACTGGTAGATGCATACCAAATGTGATGGTTGTTAGGATGAAAAACCGCCCAACTACAACCTGATTGAGCCCATTTTGTATCTGATCCAGTTTTATTCCATGTATTTCCATAATCGGTCGAATAGAATAACCCCCCCGCTAATGAGCCGGTGAGCATAAACTGCGAAGAAGCAGGAGTGCCGTCATCAAAAAATGTTAAAAATTCAACAGGGCCATTTCCTTTAAAAGTATTACTTTGATTAACTACATTTGGTCCTAATTCATGCCACGGCGCCTCGGTAACGTAATCATAAGTATCCTGCAAATTCATATAGAAGCTATACTCAGCATCGAAGTATTTTGTAAAATCACCATGCGGAGACACACGTGGTTCCCAAATCTTTTCGAATTTCTTAAATTCTTTAAACTCTCCGCCACCGGAATAAAAGTAGATGCTATCTATGCTTGTTTTGAGGCTATCTAAGTAATTTTCCATTTTTTGTCGGATAACATAAAAATTCTGATTCGGTATCATTTTGGTAAGATAAGAGTTTAATTGTCCAATACTATCCGCTATTAATCCGAAAGAGAATAAACAACTGATAAAAACTGTCTTCATTTTTGAAGAGAATAGATTCATTTTGTTTTTAGTTTTCATTGTATTATGATCTTTTGTCACTATAATTCATTACTTTTAATAAAAAAGTAATAAAAGGCTAAGATAATCAAGAAATCATCAAAAAATTCAGAACTTTCATAATCCCTGGATTTCTTTAAAACCAAAATGCGCTTTCTCATCGCACGAACATTAGAAATTTATGGACGAACATCGGTTTCATTGAACAAACCTTGTTGAAAGTTGCTTAAAAACTGCTCGGAAATTATTTTTTCACTAAATGAGTTAAATCCTTTTTTACCAGAAATGTTGAGCAAGGTAGCAGGAATAATCCAAAATTGTGAAGAACTTAAAGGATAAAAATCACTGTTATCCGGCAAAATAAATGAGATGGTCGAAAACCCAATTCCCAATTCCTAATTAACTACTTACGCCTTATTCCTTACACCTTTTAATTATTAAAAAGGATATCCGATGCCAAAGTTCCAGATTACATCTTTCATTTGCAAGCTACTTAATTGCCACCTGCTACCTTTTGGCATTGCAGGATCCCTCAGGGGAGCGGCACCATCGATCCTGAAAATGAAAAACGAAAAATCGAACCTGAAGCCAATACCTCCGTCGATTGCAATTTCGTTGAGAATTTCGTTGAAATTAAATTTCCCGCCCGGATAACTTTCGGAGTTGTTTAAAAGCCAGATATTCCCAAAGTCGGTAAAAAGGGCTCCTTTTAAAAAACCATACACCGGAAACCTGTATTCAAGGTTCGCCTCAAGAATGATGTCGCCCATTTTTTCGAAATAGGTTGTCGATGTATCCTGGTACGACCCCGGTCCGAGCGAACGGTATTTCCACCCCCGCATATCATTGGTTCCGCCGCCATAAAATCCTTTTTCAAAAGGCAATACCACCGAATTTCCCATGGGAACACCCAAACCGAACAAATTTCGATAGACCAATGTGCTATTTTCACTAAAAGTAAAATAATACCTGAAATCTATGTCGGAGCGAAGGTACTGGGAATATGGAATATTCCATACCGTGTAAAGTCCATTTTCGTTTTTGGGGGTATTCAGGATTGAGTTACCGAAATCCAGCAAATTTCCGGCTGATTCGAAATTCCATCTGAAAAAAGTAAAATTCTTAACCTTGTTCCGTACCTGATCATTATAAAGATAACTGTACTTGATCGCCATAATGAAATGGTCGGTATATTGGTTTTTAAGCCTGGGGTCATTCAGTGCGTTTATTTTCTGAATAAAAGCCGAATCGGGAAATATTGAAACCGAGTTAATCTCGATTGGGGTCAGGCTATGTCCGACAAATTCCTTCGATCGCCAGTTATAGCCAAAGGAAATGTTCGTGACGTACCTTTTGTAATCCGGCCGGTTCTGAAAGTTTGTTCCGGTTTTGATTGTTGTTCGTGGCCGTAACAATTTCGGAATTCTGTCCTGTGAAACTGGCAGCAGAAATTTAGGAAAATCAAGACTTACCTCTGCTCCTGTTTCAAAAGTATTGAAAAACAGAAGGACATTATTCTTCTTCGCAACCCCACCCTGTTGCCATTCAACACCGCCGGTGAGTTTAAAAGTAAGTACCTCGGCACCCCTGAAAATGTTCAGATTCTGATACACAAAATTGCCATTCATGCCCAATTTACCTCCCGAAGTGGTTCCTTCGGTTTCGACCGAAAACGACTGAACCGGCCTTCTGACTAGATTAATAGAACAATCAAGGTAATTTTTTAACGAATCGGGTGTACTGCTTTTATCGGCGACCTCCTTAAAATTGATGGAGGTATATCCAAACAAGGGCAGACCTGACAATTGCTTGTAAGTGTTTTTCTCGTCGGATTGCCTGTAAATCTGCATGGGTTCCATTAATATTGAGTTCCGGATGGACCGCGGCCGGACTTTTAAATTATCGTTATAGTAAAACAAGTAGCGATTAATGCCATTTTCGACTTTAGGATTTACAAAAACCTTCGTCCCGGTTGTGTCAGTCTTCAGGGGATTAAAATCGGGACGGATCAAAAATTTATTAATGAGATACTTTTTATGATCCTTTTCCTGATAAATCACCGAATCATTGTTTACCGGAATCTGAAGTTGTTCAATGTTCAGGTAAATATCCAGGCGTCTGCTTTTAAAAGCGCTGTCGATCTGGAAATAAACAAATTCCGGTGAAAAGTAGAAATATCCTTTATCTCTTAACATATCCGATACCCTGTATCTTTCATCGTCTAATTTTGTGGCATCATAAATCTGCTTTTTCCTGATCAGTGAGTTCCCAAAATCCTTAATCATCAAATTACGGATAGCAGTATCAACAATGTTTAACTGGATGTCTTTTACGCGATAAGGCTCGGTAAGTTTGATTTTATAAAAGACCTTCGCTTTTTTGTATTTTGTCTTTATCCGGGTTTCGATAGCGGAGTTAAAAAAACCATGGTTATCCAAATAAAGATTCAACTGATCTACCGATCTGTCGATAAGAAACCTGTCGAGAATTACAGGTTCCTGGCCAAGGTTTCTGTTGAGCCAGCTTTTAAACTTTGTTGTTTCCCCTTTGCTCGTAAAACTGTTTACCCAGACACCAAGCCGAATGATACCAAGGAAATTTTTGTTCGGGGTTTGCTGTAGAAGTCCAGGAAGATCGCCGGGATCGAAATTGAGCGTTTCGACATGACTTTTTGATTTATCAAGCGAAACACTGTTTTTAGTTAATAGGAATTCACTATCCTTCAGGTTACGTGTCAGGTTACAACCCGCCAATACAAAACCTGCCATGGTAAAAATAAAAACAATATAAAATAATGAATTTTTCAATGCTCAACCGGGCGTTTATCCTTTACAAAAGTAGCAAAATTGAATCTCCATGAAAGGGTCAGCAAAAAATAGCTCCATCAAACGAATTTATGCTGATTAAAATTTTACGAATATTTTTTTCAATTTTCTTTGTCGGAAAAAAAATAACTGTACATTTGCACTCCCATTTAGGGGATAGTTCTTTATAAGGGAGTTTAGCTCAGTTGGTTTAGAGCATCTGCCTTACAAGCAGAGGGTCATAGGTTCGACTCCTATAACTCCCACGAATTTCAAAGCCGCTTCCAGGAGCGGTTTTTTTTTGCCCGCAAATCAGGCTTTTATCTCCTGCTTTTAAATTACGCTTTACTTTGTACCCGCAATATCAAACAATAAGTATGAAATTCGCTTTTCAGAGAAGCAGTTATTACCTTGGTTTACTTTTCATTTTTTCGTTGCCTCTTTTTGTAAAGGCATTACCTGTGATCATTGCTGCATGGGTCTTAAGCCTGATTATCGAAGCCTTTTTAAACCGGAAGATCCAGCTTAATCTGAATATCCCTGCGATCCTTTTGCTGGTGTTGTACGTTTTTTACGTTAGCGGTATGTTGTGGTCTGCCGACAAAAATACATGTCGTTTCGCACTTGAAGTAAAGTTTTCGTTGTTTCTTTTTCCGGTCATTGTTGCCTCAAATAAGTTGTTTTTCAAAGAAAACTTTATCAAATTATTGTTAGCTTTCATTTTCGGTTGCATTGCCACTGCACTGATTTGTATGATTGTGGCCCTGCGTGAATCAATAATTTTTACGGCAACAGGTATCCGTTTCGATACCATTGATCCTGATTATGCCAATTGGGAATTCGGAGGCAGTCATTTCAGATACATTAACCTGTCACTTTTTTTACACCCCACTTATTTTTCACTCTACCTTTTGTTTGCCTTGATAAGTATCGTAGTAATCCTGCGACAAAAAATAATATCGAACAGACATCTTATTTACACCTTGAATGCCGCAAAACCTTTGTTCCTGTTCATGATTTACCTGCTTTCGTCCAAGGCTGGCTTAATCAGCGCGGTGATGCTCCTGATTTTTTATTCGGCTATTCTTTTTAAAAGACATAGCCAAAGATTGATAAATATTGTAACGGTATTGATCACCCTCGTATTGGTTTTTATCACTTTGCAAAATCCGCGATTCTCAACCATCGCTGATGCCATTCAGAATCCTGAAATCATTGATAATAACAGCAGTGACGGGAGTTTAATTTCGCGTTTTCATATCTGGAAAGCAGGGATTGAAGTCGTCCGCGAGAACTTCTTTAGCGGGGTAGGTCCGGGTGATACCAACGATGCACTGGTTAAAAAATACGAAAATTACCACTTTCGGGATCCTTTCCGTATAAGAGCCAATGCCCACAACCAGTTTCTCGAAACCTTTATTGATCTTGGGCTGATTGGGTTTTTAATTTTAGTGGGTGTATTGGTTTTTCCAATCAGAAAATCTTTCCAGGAGGAAAACATTATTTTTCTGCTTTTCCTTATGCTCACCGGCTTTAATTTTCTTTTCGAATCGATGCTGAACACCCAGGCCGGTGTGATCTTTTTTGGTTTTTTTTATTGCGTTCTGAGTATAACCGACAAATCAGATATTCGGTTAAAAGCCGGCACTATAACTCAAAGACATCTGGCGAATTAGCAGATAAACAACAACAGTAAACTAACTATCTCAGATATTTCGACATAATCCGGTACAATTCATCCGACTTAATGGGTTTTGAAAGATAATCGTCACAGCCGGAGTCAAGACTGATTTCACGATCGCCTGATAAGGCGAAAGCAGTTTGAGCAACAACCGGAATATTTGGGTTGATAACTTTTATCGCCGCGGTTGCTTCATATCCATTCATCACCGGCATTCGCACATCCATGAGTACGAGATCGAAATCTTTTCCACCCCTGATAAACTCCACAGCTTCCTTTCCGTTGTAAGCTCTTAAAACTTTTACTCTGCTTTTGCGTAGCATCAGATCCAGCAACTGGAAATTTGAATCTTCGTCTTCGGCAATCAAAATTTCCTGTCTGCCCAATTCGGGCTTTCTTTAACGGTTGAAATGGCCGGCGGGAAACTTTCATCCGTCTTGATCTCCTTAAAAGGGATTGTAAAGTAAAATGTCGATCCCTTACCGTACTCCGATTCAACGGTGAGATTGCCTCCCAGGAGGCGGGCAATATTTTTCGAAATGGCCAGGCCAAGGCCTGTTCCGCCAGTTATACGGGTATGGTTTTCTTCGATTTGCCTGAATCTGTCGAAAATGATTTCATTTTTTTCCTCAGGAATTCCAATTCCAGTATCCTTTACATAGAAGCAAAGGTCTTTTCTGGTTTCATTGCAAAGTATTTTGTATCCCAATTCGATATATCCTTCGGTTGTATATTTTAGCGCGTTGCTCAGCAGGTTGGTAATGATCTGGTTAATGCGGTGAGGGTCCGATATAAACTGGATGTTTTGATCAGGGATATTTTGAACGGCCCTGAGTTCGATGTGATCTTTGCCAAGTCTGGATTTTAATTCCCTGAAATTATAATAGTTGTCGAAAAGGATTTTGTTGGCCGAACAGCGAAGCGAAGAAATGTTCAACTGTCCAGATTCGATTTTGGCAATATCGATGATGTCGTCGATGATGGCCAGCAATTTACGGCCGTTTTCACCGATGAGGTTGGTGAATTTTTGATGCTCTTCGGGAGTGTATTCCCCTTCGTTAAGCATCTCGGCAAAACCGATGATGGCATTCATCGGAGTGCGGATTTCGTGTGACATATTTGCCAGAAATGCAGTTTTGAGCCGGTCCGACTCTTCAGCTTTTATTTTGGCTGCCTTTAAATCCTCTTCCATTTTAATTCGCCCCGTGATGTCCTCTTTGCTGTATACAAAATGCGTAATCTTCATGTTTTCATCCCTTATGGGCGAAATGGAAGCAAGTTCCCAATACGATTCCCCATCTTTGGTGTGATTGCAATATTCGCCATGCCAATCCCTCCCGTCGAGAATTGTATCCCATATTTTCCGGCAAAAATCCGGATCAGTTGCATTCGAATCCAGTATAAATGGCAAGGTTCCCAAAACTGCACTGGCATCAAAACCTGATAATTCGGAATATTTCTGGTTAACATACTCTATTTTTCCCCGGATATCGGTAATGATAACCGGATTTGGATTTTGCTCGACCGACTGGAGTAACTTTCTAATCTCATCTCCGGACTGTTTTTTTAAAATTGTTGCAGCAACCTGTGTAGATACAAATTCCAGTAAATCGCAATCATTTTTTGTAAAGGCATATTCGTTTTCATAATCCTGCAAAATAATGATTCCTGTGACTTTCCCATTAACTCTCAATGGAACACCCAGCCAGGATTTTGCAGGAGAGCCGAAACGTTCGATCTTCCCTTTTTTTTCCAGTTCATCAATTTCGTGTCCCTTGAGCAGAAGCGATTTGTTTTTTCTGATAACCAAAGCTGATATGGTTTTTCCCAAAGGAAAATGTTCAAAATGATCGCGTTCATCTTTCATGTAAGGAAGCGAAAATTCGTCTTTTGTCTTATCATACAGCGCAAGCATAAAGTTTTTAGTATCCACTGCTTTACCAAGTTCTGTCTGGATAAAATCGATCAACCCACGCATATCCTTGGTTATACTAAGGGCCTCGGCAATATTATGCATGATCTCAGTTCTGATCTCAGCCATTTTTTTTTCGGTAATATCAATAATAAAACCCTCTATTAAAATATCGTTATTACCTTTTATCCTGACTGCCCTGCCTTGTTCCCAAACCCATTTTACCGTGCCATTTTTGGTTTTAATGCGATATTCAAGCATAAACGGATTGCCATCTGCGACTGATTTTACAACAATCTCCGAAACATAATCACGATCTTCGGGAACAATAATGTTGTTATAACTGATTGTCCGGTTACCTAAGAAATCGTCGGAGGAATAACCGGTGAGTTGCCTTACATTTTTACTGATGAAAAGCATCGTCCAGTCTTTATCGTTTTTGCAGCGATAGGCAATCCCCGGCAGGTTATCGATCAAAGTGGCATGCTGGCGTTTGCTTTCTTTTAAGGCATCGTCTGAAATCCGTGATTTTGTAATGTCGATCTGTGTGCCCCAGGCTATTGTAAGAAACCCATTCACAATGGTTCCCATAAAAGAATTCGAAAAATATTTAATTTCTCCCGATGGGGATATCTCCTGCGTAATCCCATCGATAATCCGGAATCTGTTTTGAATAAATTCACTTAAATACCTTGTGTTTTCTTCGTTTCGAGGTAAAAGATCAAGCAATTTCAAACCCAGAAGTTCAGCCGGTGAAGTGTTGAGCATGACGGCATAAGCCTGGTTGCAATCCACACAAACCGAATTATAAAACATGTCGATCATTACCTCAGCAGGAAGGCTGATATCAACAGGAATTTCTGGTTTGAAGCACCAAATCCCCACCGAAGTTGTGTTTAGAAAATCCGAAAACTTTATTTGTTCATCCTGAATAGAAGTTTCGGGAAAACGAACTTGTCCTTCATAACCATTCTGACCCTCAACATTGAAGCCGGTAATTAATCTTCTGAATTTTTCAGAATCAGCATTTTCTGAAATTACGATATCGATTCCCATAGGGAGCAAAGCACTTTTTTCGGTCACTTTTAAATGTGCCGGCGAAATAATTGCGGTAACAACATTGGCCGTCCTGGCAAGAGAAACAATATCCTCCAGTTGGCGGATATTTTTGTAGTCTGAGTTTCCGGGAACGATAAAAATAACACGGGGTTTGTTTTCAACAATTGCCCTGGATATTTCTGCAGGATTAAAACAGTAAAGTACTTCATGATCCGGCAGTGCTGATTTCAGCTTCTTAGGAACACTACTTTCTTCTGGTTTGATGAGAAAAAATACGGGAATGCATTTCATTATAATTCTTTTTCGTTGGATTCCAAAAATACTGAAATTAAATAACGTTTCACATTATGTAAGAAAATGTTTCGGGTATTAAACTGATGAAAGTTTGATTTTGATGACCTGAAACCATGCCGGTCGTAAAAAATTTCAATCGCTTCTGCAACACAATTTTCCTAATTTTGCGATATGGACGAAAAAAGTAAAATAGTTTACGAAACCCTGGATGGACTTGGAATCAGGTATGAAGTGCACCATCACCCGCCCCTGCCGACCATCGAAGAAGCTGTAAAATACTGGGGCCAGATTGAAGCAACCCATTGTAAAAACATTTTTTTCAGGAACCATAAAGGGAACCGGCACTACCTGGTTGTTATCGATCACCGGCAGGATTTGGCCATTCACGACCTTGAAAAACGCCTGAAACAAGGGAAATTATCCTTCGCATCTCCCGAAAGGATGCAGAAATACCTTGGTCTTACACCGGGGTCTGTGTCGCCTTTTGGACTGATTAACGACAGCGGAAATCATGTACATCTTTTTATTGATGAAAACCTCAGATCAGCTGTTAAAATCAGTTTCCATCCCAATATCAATACAGCCACGCTAGTCCTGGCCTTTAACGATTTTATCAGATTTCTGAATGCCTCCGGAAACAGTTACGAATTTATAAGGCTTTACGATTAAACCCTTCACATGCAGGCAGCGTATAAAAATGTGCTGATTTATTATTTTTCCGGAACAGGAAACGCAAAACGGGCATCGGAATGGATTTTCGATACCGCTAAAGAAATGGGGATAAATGCCCACCTGATCAATATCGACAGGTTCGTAAAACCAGAAATACCTGACGTTGAGGGTAAAACCCTCATTGGTTTTTGTTCACCCACGCACGGGTTCAACCTGCCACCAAATGTGCTCAAATTTATCTGGAAATTTCCGCGTCGGAAAAATACCGCCGTATTCATACTGAACACACGGGCAGGAATGAAACTTTCGAAATGGTTTGTTCCGGGTTTGAGTGGACTTGCTCAGTTTTTCCCTGCCCTGGTTTTGCTTCTGAAAGGTTATATGATCAAGGGGATGCAACCGATAGACCTGCCATCCAACTGGATATCAATCCATCCCGGTTTACGGCAAAAGGTAGTGGATTCGATTTTCGAAAGATGCGAAAGGATTACCAGAAAATTTGCCCGAAGAATACTTAGTGGGGGCAGCAAATTCAA
>Ga0172369_10003919_pt1 | contig 19264 bp, 12 predicted proteins | sample LakKiv25m_FD_114539 | JGI IMG/M metagenome (GOLD analysis project Ga0172369, IMG submission 114539) | Freshwater microbial communities from Kabuno Bay, South-Kivu, Congo - kab_022012_11.25m | ecosystem: Environmental > Aquatic > Freshwater > Lake | place: Democratic Republic of the Congo...
GCGCCGCCGCCTGCTGCCCCAGCGCCGCCCCCGGCGCCTCCGTCCGCGACGCTCGCGCTGCCGTCGAAAGCCGCTGCAGCCGCCGCGCCGCCGCCGTCTCCGGCGCCGTCTCCGGCACCGCGGTCCGCAACCCTCGCCGCGCCGTCCAAGGCGGCCGCCACCGCGGCCGCGACACCCGCGGTTGCGCCGCCGGCCACGCCCGCGACGGCCAGACCGGCCGCCCCGGCGCCCACCGTTCCACCCCCGGCGACCCTGCCGCTGTCCGGGAAGGCGCCCGCCGCGGCCCCGTCCCCCGTGGCTCCCGCACCCTTCCCCGTCGCTCCGCCGCCCGCTCCGCCCCCGCCCGCAAAGCCCGCCGCAGCCTCGCCTGCGCCGCTTCCTCCTCGTGCGCCGGCACCGGCGCCGGCCGCGAAGCCGCAGCCGCCGCCGGATCCGGACGAGTTCGCGATGCCGGCCGCGCTCGCGACGAAGCCGGCATCGCCGCCCGCGGCGGTTGCGCAGAAGCCGGCCGCTGCACCGGCTGCGCCGCCCCCCCCGGCGACGCCACCGCCGGCGGTCCGACCGATGCCCGCCTTGGCCGCCCCGGCGACTCCGCCCCCGGCATCGAAGCCGATGCCTGCGATGGCGGCCCCTGCCGCGCCGCCACCCGCGTCACGCCCGCCCGCCGCCGCCTCGGCGGCGCCCGTCGCGACTGCCAAACCTCCGGATTCACCGGCGAATCCGCACCCGGTCGCAGCGCCGAAGCCGGCGCCTCCTCCGGCGGCGAAGCCCGCCGTGGCCCCGCCGTCGCCGCCCGCCGCCGTCCCCGCGATCGCCGCTCCGCCGCGACCGCCCCCGCCCGCGCCGCCCGCCCGGGCCGCGCCGGCCAAGCCGGACTCCTTCGCCCTGCCCGAAGACACCGGCGGAGCGCTGCCCGACCTCGACATCCCGCCGCAGGACGAGGGCTGAGAGCCCGCCCGCCGCGGGGTCGTCCGTTCACGATCGCGCATTGCGACCGTGCCGGGAATGCACGCGCCCGGCGCCTTCCGACCGCCAGTCGACGGATGTCGCAGGTCGACCCGGTGGCCCCTTGCCGTCCCCGGGCACGATGCGCACTGTCGCCGGTACGCGGAGGTGTCCCCCATGCGAGTGCGCGCGATCGGGCATGCCGGCCTCGAAATCGAAGTCTCCGGGCTGCGCATCCTGACGGACCCGTGGTGGGCCGGCCCGGCGTTCGCCGGCCAGTGGCTGCCGTGGCCGGCGCCGCAGCCCGGCGGAGCCGACCGCAGAGGGCTCGACTACGTGTTTCTGTCGAGTCCGCGCGACAACCATCTGCACGGCCCGACGCTGCGCACGCTGCGTCCTGGGGCGGCCGCACTGGTGCCCGAGATGCCCGGCGGCCGCATGGCGAGGCGGCTGCGCGAAACCGTCGGCGGCTGGCCGCACATCGTCGAGATGCCCCACGGGCGCACGCTCCAGCTCCGCCGGGGCGTGCGCGCCACCTGCTACGTCAACCGCGACCAGTCCGTGCTCGTCCTGGAGGACGGCGATCGCGTCCTCGTCCACGCCGCCGACGCGCTGCACACGGCACCGGCGGCGGTCATCGACCACTTCTCCGCGCTGCTGCGCTCGCGCCATCCCCCCGTGGACACTTTGTTTTCCGGCTATGCGGCGGCGGACTGGTTCCCGGACTGCCTGCGCCTGCCGGGCAAGGACGACCGCGCCGTCGCACGCGCACGCGGGCTGCTGGCGGCCGAGAACTGGCTGCGCGTCGTCGAGGCGCTCCAGCCTCGCCTGGCGGTCGCGCTGCCGCCGGGGTTCGCGCTGCTGGAGCCGCACAACCGCTGGATCGAAGAGGTGCGGCGCGGGCTTCCGCTCCCTCCGGACCTCCACGCGGCCCGCCATGGCGGCCATGGCACGCGCTGCTTCGTGGCGGGACCGGGCGACGTCGTGGACGGCGTGGAACCCGTGAGCGGCACCGGATCGCGCCCGTCGCCCGCGGGCCCGGATGCGGCGCCCGCGGGCCCCTGGGACGACGCCTCCCGCACGCCAGCCTGCCCTCCCCAGCTCGACGCGACGGATCTCGCCGACCTCGTGGCGCGCCTCGACGCCCGCGTGCGTCACGGCGCCCGGCGCAATGCCGCGGCCGGATGGCTGGGCGCCGAAATCCGCCTGCGCGAGAACCCGGGGCTGTGCCTGCACGTGGAGCGCACGACGCTCGGGGCCTGCGCGGGCATCGGGCCGGCGCGCCGGGCGACGGTGCGGCTGGAAACGCGCGTCCCGGTGCTGGAGTCGGTGCTGGACGGAGGAGGGCTGGATCCCATCGTCCACGGTTGCGGCGCGGTGGCGCGGCTGGACGACGCGGAGGATCTGCCCGCGCTCGACGCGCTGCTGGGGCTGCTGGCGCCGCCGCGCGACGAGCCGCTTCCGGCCTGGCGGCGAAGGCCGCTGCACGAACTGGCCCTCGTATGGCGCCAGCGCTGGCCGCTCGCGCTGCACCTCGGGGCGCGGCTGGGCCTGCTGACCGATCCGCACGACTTCCGGCACCTCGACACGCCGCCGGCCGTCGAGCCGGACCGTCGCCGCGCGGCCTGAAACCCGGCCGCGCCCGGAGCCGCAGCCTCCCTGAGCAGCCGACGGGTCAGCCGCCCGGCTTGTTCCCTGCCGCCGCGCGTGGCATTCTCCGTGCAACCCCGTCGGAGGTGCCCCGTGCGTCCATGCCCTGCGATCATCGTCGCGTGCCTGGCGGCGGCCTGCGGCGACCCGGCGCCGCGCGGGGGCGCCGGGGCGTCCGATGGCGGCCCGCAGGAAAGTGCCGACGCCGGCGCTCCCGACGGCGGCTCGGGTTCGGATCGGCCCGCCTCCGGCTTCGTCCACGGGGCCGCGTTCACCGTCGGAGGGGGAAAGGCCAAAGCCGTGGTTGCGGAAGGAACCGGCGACCCGCAGTTGCGCATCGTCCTGTGCAACGTGACGCAGGCCTGCGACAAGGCCTGCGACGACCTGGCCGTGGACTTCCGCACGCCGGGCCGCACGCCGATGCGCTACGAGCTCTCGACGGCCCATCCCGTCGGGTTCTGGGACAACCGGGAGGCCACGCCCGTCGGGCGCGTCTGCGCCACCGGTTCGGTCGAGATCACACGGGTCGCTTCAGACCACGTGGCGGGCGCGCTCGAGGTCGTCTGCACCGACGCCTCGTGGGGCGTGCGCGGCACCTTCGACGTGGCCATGTGCCCGTAACGACTCGGGAATCCGCCTATGCAGGCACGGGCGCGGCGGAGGCGGCCTCCCGGCGCGGGGACGGATGGCGCAGCCCCGCCGGGAGCGCGACGCGGAAGAGCGAGCCGCCCAGCGGCGAGCGCGTCACGCCGATGGTGCCGCCGTGCGCCTCGACGAGCCGGCGCGCCACGTACAGGCCCATCCCGACCCCCGGCGCCAGGCAGTGCGCGCTGCCCCGCTGGAACGGCTCGAAGAGCCGCCCTGCCTCCTCCGGCGCGATGCCCGGGCCCTGGTCCTCCACTTCCAGCAGCGCCACCTCGCCTTCGCTGCGCACGCGAACGCGCACGAGCCCGCCCTCCGGCGAGTACTTGACGGCGTTGCCTACCAGGTTGTTGAGCACCCGCGCGACCCGCGCCCCGTCGCACACGGCGGGCACGGGCCCGTGCGACTCCAGCTCCAGACGGTGGTCGGGCGTGACGCACGCGTGCAGCTCGATCGACTCCGCGGCGAGCTCGGCCAGGTCGTGGACGGCGGGACGCAGCTCCAGCCGTCCCGCGTCCATGCGCGAGACCTCCAGCAGATCCTCGGTGAGCGCCTCCAGCCGGTCCACCTGGCGGCGCACCAGCTCGAAGCGGCGCTTGATCTGGCCCGGGGGCAGCGCATCCAGCCCGTCGCCGGGAATCCACGCGGACGCCTTGAGCGCAGCCAGCGGATTTCTCAGGTCGTGCGCGACCCCCGCCGCGAAGGCGAGCTGCTCCTCGCGGCGCCGCTCCTGCCGATCCGCCAGGTCGTTGAAGACCGCAGTCATCTCGCGGGTTTCCTGCAGGCCCGTTTCCGGCGCTCGGACCGAGCGATCGCCCTCCCTGTAGCGGGCGAGCACACCGCACAGAGCAACCAGCGGTCGCAGCAGGCCCCGGCGCAGCAGATAGAGCTGGCAGGCCGCGGCCGCGAACAGAAGTCCCGCCGTCGCGATGCCCAGCAGGTCGGCGAGGCGGGTCCATCGTTCCACCCGCGTTTGCGCCTCCGCAGCCTGCCGCAAGTTCGCCTGCTCCAGCCGGTCGGTCGCGTTCAGCGCCTCCGCGATCAGCGGGTTGACGACTTGGTAGCGCCGCGACGGGGTCAGCGCCTCGGTCTTCTCGTCATGCACCGTCTCGACGAGGCGCGTCAGAGCCCTTTCGACGGCGTCCATCCCGACTCTTTCGGTCTCCTCGGATACATGGGTCCAAGCTTCCTCCACCCAGACACGCAGGGTGGACACTGCCTGGTCGCGCGCACGCCGGTGCTCGTCGGCGCCCGTGAGCGTCCGGAAGAGGGATTCCCGGTTGACCTCGAGAAGCTGGGTGCCGATTTCCCCGGAGGCTCGCATGGCCGCCACGGCTTCCGCGAGGCTCGCGCCGGCCGAGTGCATCAGCCGCGCGGACGCCACGAGCGCCGCCGACGCGACGATTGCCACCGCCGCCGCAACGGCCGTAGTGACCGAGAGTATCTGCCGCGCGCTGCGCATGCCGGGCTCCGGACGCGTCTACCGCCCGGCTCGGAACCGCCCGCGCACGCGGCACCTTCCCACGCAGCTCCCGGCGGTCGAATGCCAAATCACAAGCAATTCCGGATGGTTGCGGCACACACCGACCGCGGCGTACACGGAGCCCTGCCGACCATACAGGCCCTCGGCAGGTCGGCACTAGGGCACGTAGGGATCCGGATCCGAGCCGGTGTTCGCACCGCCGGTGATCGACGTGTACTTCAGATACACCTTGCCGTACCGGCCCGACCGGCCGCCCGACCCGCCGCCGCCGCAGGCGCGGTAGGCGCTCGTGCCGCCGCCGCCGCCGCCGCTGCCGTTATCGAGGCCCGCCGCGAAAGTCGCGCCTGCGCCGCCCGATCCGCCCGAGCACGTGCCGCCGCCGCCCGCGCCGCCCGCGCCTCCGTTGCCGCCGCGCGCAAGCAGGCGATCGGTGCCAATGGTGAGCGCGTCGAACGCAAGGTGGATGGTGCCGCCGCTGGCGCCCTCGCCGCCTTCGCCACCGCCGCCGAAGCCGCCTTCCCATCCGGTGGTGCCGCCGGCGCCTGCTGCGCCCCCGTTGCCGCCGTTGGCCTGTACGAGTCCGGTCAGCGAGGCCGTCGCCGCCTCCACGAACACGACGCCGCCGCCGGCAGCGCCCGCGGTGCCGGCCAGGCCGTTGCCGCTCGCGTCGCCGCCCGGACCCGCGGTGCCGTCCCGCTTGCCGCCGCGCCCGTAGTAGTGGGTCTGTGTGGCGGCCGCCATGCCCCCGCCCCCGCCGGCCCCCTGCGAGCCGCCGCCGCCGCAGTAGAGCCGGGCGACGTTGGCCGGAGCGGGGTTGGAGCCCGAGTCGTACGAGGCCCCGCCGCCGCCGCCGGCCGCGTCGCTGTTGGCGTTGCTCTCGAAGTCGGGGCTGCCCCCTCCCCCGCCTCCTCCGTTGGGTCCGCCTCCGGCGCCGCCCGCGCGGTTCTGCGAAGCCGAGTCGTACTGCGCGTTGGTCGCGCCGCCCCCGCCGCCCTGGCCGGCGCCGCCGGTGCTGCCGGCCGCCCGGGCATTGCCCGAGCCTCCGCCGCCCAGGCCGCCGGCACTGTTGCCGCCGCGGCCTCCCAGCCAGCACACCGAGAAATCGCAGCCGTTCTCGCCGTCCGCTCCGCCCGCCGTCACGCTGCCGTCGTACTGTTCGGGTCCGGCGCCGCTGCCGGTCGTTCCGCCTCGGAACCCCTTCTGACTCACGTCGATGCCGCTGCCGCCCAAGGTCAGGGTGCCGTTGGCGAAGAAGGCGACGATGCCCGTGTTCACCGGGTTGCTGCCGGAGGCGCCCGCCAGCCCGTCCCAGGCGCCGGCGGTGATGGCGCCGCCGGAAACGGTGACGTTCGAGTACTGCGGCACGCGCTGGACGACCACCTTCTGGTTCGCGAAAGAGGTTCCCTGGTAGCTGTTCTGGATCGCCGACGTCGTCGTGATAGTGGAGCCGGAAACGCCTGCAACGCCGAGAAGCTCGTAAGTACCGACCGCCGACGAGTCCGAGGACGTGCCCTGCATGCCGACGAGCAGCACGACATCGCCGGGCGCGAAGGCATTCGTGACGGTGCCGGCGACCGTGATCGTGGTCCCGGTCGGATTCGCGCTCACCTTGTACGCGACGCCGTCGGCGCTGCCGCCGTTCGCGTCGGAGCTCGCACCGAGGTTGTCCGTGTTCATGTTCTTCGTGGCGGACACGGTGACCGAGCCGTCGGTGCCGCCGCCGTAGCGGTTGTAGGTGTAGTTCCAGGTGCCGGTCTGGCCGTCGGGGTTGGTGACGGTGACCGTGACGGTGCCCGCCGATCCGGGAGGCACGACGGCGTTGATGTGCCCGGAGTCGACGAACGTGCGGCTGGCCGTTGTGCTGCCGAATTTCACCGTCGTGCCGGACTGGAAGCTGGTCCCCGCGATGGCCGCGGTCGCGCCGCCCCACGGGGAGCCGGAAGGCGGGTTGAGGCCCGTGATGGTCGGCGCCGGCACGAACGTGTACGCGGCGGCGAGCGTGCCCGAGAGGTAGTCGAGATTCATCACCTTCACGTCCACGGTGCCCGAACCCGCGGGCGTCACCGCCACGAGCTGCGTGGCGCTCGGGACCGAGACGCTCGGCGACTCGACGGTGCCGAAGAAGACGCGGGCCAGCGCCTGGAAGTTCGATCCGACGATGGTCACCGAGGTGCCGCCGGCCGCGGGGCCGCTCGTCGGGGTCACCGAGTTGACGCCGGGCGGGGGCACGTTGTCCAAGTTCGCCCAGTAGGTGCCCGTGCAGCCCTGGAAGTGCGATCCGTTCCAGCGCAGGGCGCCGGCCTCGGTGCAGGTCGGTCCGCCCGAGTCGTCGGCCGACAGCAGCGCGCCGCTGGAGCGAAGGCGGCCCGAAACCTTCAGATCGCCGCCCTGCACCTCCAGCTTCGCCGTCGGCGACGTCGTCCCGATGCCGACGCTGCCGCCGTACTGGTTCAGCACGAGGTTGCGCTCGGCCGTGCCCGGGGTCACCGCGTTCAGGAACGCGTAGTCGCCCGTCTCTTCGTAGCCCAGCCGCACGAGGTTGCGCGTCGTGGACGGCCCCTGCATCGGCCCCACCAGCACGTCGCTGTTTCCGAACCCCACGTCGAGCGCGTTGAGCGGGTTCGTCGTGCCGACGCCGACGCGCCCGCCGCCCCGCGCCATGACGACGTCGTGCGGCGAGTCCCACTGCAGCAGCAGCGCCGCGTTGGCGTCGATGGCGTTGGTCGCCCAGCCGACCCGGATGCCGCCGGCGCCCCAGCCCCCGGCGCCGAACTCGCCGACGCCATCCACCTGGAGCTTCGAGGCCGGCGTCGGCGTGCCGACGCCCAGGTGCCCGTTCGCATTGTCCCAGAAGAGCCCCGAGGCGCTCTCGGCATAGGCCCCGCCGGACCCCGCGAACACGACGCTGCCCGGGGCGAAGGCAACGGAAGTGCCCGTACCGCCTCGGGAAATTCCGAGGGTGCCGGTCGTGATCTTCGAGGCGTCGAGCGGAGGGACATCCGTCGCCGAGAGCGTGCGGAAGCCGGGCGCACCGGATCCGGTTGCCGGCCCCGCGAAGACCGCGTTCGCGCCTGCCGAGGTCGCACCCGTGCCGCCGCTCTGCACGCCCAGCGGCGTCGAGAACGCCGGCGCCGTCGAAAACGTCTTGGCGCCGGACAGGACCTGATCACTGCTCAGGTCCAGGTAGCCCGACGACAGCCCGCCCACGTCCGCGATGCCCAGCGAGGCCGGCGCCCACGCCGAGCCGTCGAAGCGCAGGACCTGGGAGTTCGTCGGAGCGGTCGTAACCATCCGGATTCCCTGGAGTTTCGCCACCCGGGGCGACTGGAGCGTCCCGGCCAGGTCTCCGCCGCACTGCGTCGCCGCATCGTACTTCGCGTCGAAGAGGACCCAGTCGGCCGAGGACAGGTAGCCGTCGGAGGAGGCGTTCGCGGCGCCGAGGGAAAGCTCCACGTCCGTCGAGCCGCCTTGGGCGGTCAGGGGCGCGACGGCGACGACGCTCGTGACGGTGCCGCCGGAGTTGAGGTCGGACGAGGGCGCCCACTGGGATCCGACCGCGTCCCACTTGAGTACCTGGCCGTGGACGGGAGCCGCCGCCGCCACGGGCCGCGACTGCAGACGCACGACCGTCGGCGCCGCCAGCGTCCCCGCGAGATCGCCTCCGCATTGCGTCGCCGCGCCGTACTTCGTGTTGAACGACGCCCAGTCCGCGGACGAGAGATATCCCGCCGACGACGCGCCCGCCTGCGTCATGGAGATCTGCGCGGCGGCGGTCCCGTCGATCACGCTCAGCGGCGCCGACGCGCTCACGCTTGTCACCGTGCCGCCGGCAACGGGCGCGCACTGCCAGGACGAGTCGTCGTGAAGCAGCGCCTGGCCGGACAGGCACGACTTCAGCGAAACGGTCTGCGCCGCGTCGACGACGATGCCCGGGCCGGCCGCATACCGTGCGGCGCCCGCCAGCCTCCCCGCCGCGTCGATGACCGTCTCGCCTGCGACCTTCAGCGACGACACGTTCGCGCTTCCCCCGGTCAGATTCCGGGCGGTCGCGGCGTAGGGGACCGATCCGAGACGCTGGCGCGGCGCCAGCGTCTCGGATCCGACCTTCACCTCCAGCCATCGGACGGCGCCGTCGAACAGTCCGTCGGGCAGCGGCGTCACCAAGCCGAGGAAGGTGGAGTAGTAGCCATCGGAGAGCCCCAGCGTCTGCGACTCCTGCCAGAGCGCCGTACCGCCCGAGTCGGCGGAATAGACGGCGAACCCGACGGTCGCGGTGCCGGTGGCGGCCGTGCCGTCGGCCCGCAGCAGGCGCCCCTGGTAGCCCGTCGGCGACGAGACCTGCGCGTGTGCGGGGAGGTACGACAGGCCCGCGACGACGGCGAGCAGGCCAGGCAGGACATGTCGTGTCATGGAAGTCTCCGGCTCCGGCTCGGCCGGTGGTCGTGGCAGCGGCAGACCGCTCGGTGCTGCGCGATTGGGGCATAGATCCGCTCCGATGGCAAGGCGGGCGGGTTTCACGAATCCGCCGACGGCGGTGAAACGCGCGCGAACCGCGACCTCGGTGTCGCGGTGCGACGCGGTGCGTCAGGAGGCGCCCGGCCGCCAAGGGGCTCCGGACGGCGATTCGGAGGTTGCGCACACTGGCACGGACAACGCATCATGTTGCCGTTCGGGAGCATCGGGTGCCCCTGGCGGGAGCGGCTCGTCCCGAAGGTGCTGCCGTCCCGGGAGGTTTCGTGAGGGTTGCGCGCGGGGCATGGGCGACGACGCTGCTCGCGGTGCTGGCCGCTCCGGCCGTGCGCGCGCAGCTTCCGTTCGACCCGGGCGAGCGCGTTTCCTTCGAGCTGACGTATTTCGGCATGACCGCGGGCGACATCACCCTCCAGGTCGGCGAGGGCAGCCTGGACGGCACGCGCGTGTGGCCGCTGCAGGCCGTGCTGCGCACGCGCGGCCTGGTCAACGCGTTCTTCTCGCTCGACAACCTGTTCGTGTCGTTCTTCGACCCCGCCCGGGCGCGATCGCTTGGCAGCGACAACATCGCCAACGACAACGGCGACCGGCACGTCGACAGGATCCGCCTTCGCGGACCGCAGGCCCACATCCGCGTGGAGCGCAACGGACGGGTCCACGAGACCACCCGCGACATCGACCCGGCGTCGCACGACGTGCTTTCGGCGGTCTACCACCTGCGCACTCAGACGCTGCGGCCCGGCGCCGTGGTCCACGTCCCGATCTTCACGGGCTGGAGCAACTGGGTCATGGACGCGAACGTCGACGGGCGCGAGCGCGTGCGCACCGACGCCGGCACCTTCGACACGCTGCACCTGCGGTGCCGGACGCACTTCGACGGCAAGTACAAGGCCGAGCGCGAGATGGAAATCTGGATGACCGACGACGACCGGCACCTGCCGGTGAAGATCGAGGCGCCCTTCTACATCGCGACGCTGCGCATGAAGCTCACGAACTACAGCCCCGGCTTCGTCGCGCAGCGGCGGCTGGGAACGTCGCCGCAGTAGACCCGTGCGGCCCGGAGCGCCCGTGTTCCGCAAGGCGGCCCCTCTGCTGCTCGTCGTGCTCGTCTCGACTCCCGCGAGGGGCGCCGAGCCCCGTGCGCTGGAGATCTCGCCGACGATCGACCTTGCGGTGACCGGTGCCGCCGGCGTCGGCTGGATCGTGTCCGAGGTACTGAAGGGCTCGCTCGCCCCGGTGAAGTGCCGAATCTGCGGCGATCCGAACGGATTCGACGCATCGGCTCGCTCGGCGCTGAAATGGCAGGATGTGCGACCCGCCAACACCGCCAGCAACGCCTTCGCCTTCGGCGTCGTGCCGGTCGGGATGCTGGGCGGGCTCTACGCGGCGGGCCCGCGCGACCGGCGCTTTCTCGAGGACGCGCTGCTCGTGGTCGAGTCCACGGCGCTCGCCGGCGCCTTGAACCAGACGGTGAAGTTCCTCGCCGGACGCGAGCGCCCGTTCGTCCACGCCCTTCCGGAGGCCGAAAAAGCGCACACAGATCAGCCGGCGGACAACAACCTGTCGTTCTACTCGGGGCACACCTCGTTCACGACCGCGCTGGGCACCAGCGCCGCCATGGTCGCCACTCTGCGGGGCTACTCGTTTGCGCCCGCGCTGTGGGTGGCCGGCGTCGGCGGGGGTCTCTTGACCGGGTATTTCCGCGTCGCGGGCGACCGCCACTACGCCACCGACGTGCTGACCGGCGCCGTGCTGGGCGCGGCGTTCGGCGTCGCGGTGCCTTGGCTGCACCGACCGCGCGAGGGCGGTGGAGGCTCGTCGCCGAGCTTCTTCGCCGAGCCGAACGGGCTCGGCGCCTCGTGGACCTGGTAGAGCCCGCTTCGCGGATGTCCGCCATCGGACAGTTGCGGCGGATGTCGGGCGTTCCCAGATTCGGCCTCCCTCTGGAAGGGAGGCCACATGGCGGCAATCCGGAAGGCGAGCGCGATCTGGGAAGGCGATCTGTTCAAGGGCAGCGGCACCGTCACCGCGGAGACGACAGGCATTCTGCGCAACCAGCCCGTGACGTGGGCGTCGCGGACGGCTGCGCCCGAGGGACGCACGAGCCCGGAAGAACTGCTCGCCGCCGCACATGCCGCTTGCTTCTCGATGGCCCTGGCCAACGGCCTGGCAGGCAGGGGCACGCCCGCCCGGCGGCTCGAAGTCACCGCCGAAGTGACGTTCGACAAGGCGGGCGAGGGCTTCTCCGTCCGCTCCAGTGCCCTCACCGTGCGCGGCTGGGGCCGCGGGTTCGACGCCGTGTCGTTCACCATGGCCGCGCAGGACGCGAAGGAGAACTGCCCGATCTCCCGCGCGCTTCGCGGCAACGTCGAACTGCGCGTACAGGCGCAATACGCCGGCGAATAAGCCCCCCAAGCACTCGGCCGCGTTCGCCGCGAGGTCTACGGAACCGCGCAGGCCGGCAGCGCAGCCCACAGATCGTCGGCCGTCGAGGTCGCGCTGGAGCCCGCGTCGAACACGAGCCGCGCCCCGTCGGCCTTGCAGACCTTGCCCGTCGGGCAGTCCGAATTGCGGCCGCACGGCGTGAAGCACGCGCCCGGATGCGAGGTGCCCGTCGCACCGATGCAGGCGCCGCTGGCGCAGCCCGCGTCGCGGGTACACGAGGCGCCGTCCGCCGCGGCGCCCGCGCGCGCATCGCACCAGGTTCCGCCGGAGCATGCGTCCAGCACGTCCGGGAACGGCCGGCAGACGAGACCCTGGCGGCAGTCGGCGTCGGTCGCGCACGAGGGGCGCTCGCGGATGCCGTGGAAGGTGCCCGTGAAGTCGGTCGAACGCGTGCCGTTCGAGTAGACGGCGCCGGTCATGGTGCCGTCCTCGACGATCTCCGTGACGAGGTCGAGGTCCTTGTCCGTCAGGAAGAAGCGCTCGGTGGCGCGGAACGAGCTCTCGGTGCCGTTCTGCGTGTCGAGCGCCAGCAGCTTCTCCATGAGCATCCGGTCGGCGGCCGCCACGACGTCGGTGCAGATGGTCGCCGCCTGCCCCGGATCCATGCCGATGGCGTTGTAGACCGCGTTGCCCACGCCGACGCAGTCCACGAGCTTGCCCAGCAGGTCCTGCAGGCTGTTGGACGCGAGCGTCCCCGGCAGGTTCGGCAGCACGAAATGCTCCACGACGTAGAGCAGCACGGCGCCGTAGCGCAGGTGCATGGGGTGCTCGGGCACGTCGAGCCGGAAGCTCTGCACGACGGGGCTGCCGGGCTGCGCCGCGCGCCCCACGAACGTCACCGTGCCCGTGACGTTGCTGGACACCGGCGTGACGTTCATCTCCTGCGGCGACACGACCGTGCGCCCGCAGCAGGCGTTGGCCGGGTTGCAGCCGCGCGTCCAGTGGAACAGCAACCGCTGCCACTGTTCGTGGCCCGAGAAGTCGGTCGCGGTCGCGCCCTTGACGTTGAGCTGGATGCCGACCTCGAAGTCGCTCATCATGCCGGTCACGTCGCCCACCACGTCGATGCCGTCGCGGACCTCCGGCGGCAGCACGTTCTGCAATGCCGAGTCGATGACGGGCGGAAGCGCCGTCTGCAGCAGCATCGCGAAGGTGTCGTCCGGATCCATCCCCATGCGATCGACGAGGAGATCGGTCAGGTAGCCGCCCGTGTCCGCGAGCGCACGCGACAGCTCGCCGATGACCGAGCCGTAGGGCTCCGGCAGCGCCTCGTTCAGGTGCAGGCGCGCCGCCGTCTGGTAGACGCCGGCGAGCGACTCCTCCCGATCCGTCGTGTCGATGATCACCGCAGTCTGCGGCGCCAGCACGAGCAGCTCTCCCGAGGCCGGGGCGCACCCTCCCGCGAGCACGACTTCGCGGTTGCCGCGCACCACCGCCACGGCCGTGACCGGCGTGCCGTCGTCGATGCGCTCCAACCGCACGGGCGACAGCGCGTCGGCGGCGCTGGCCTGGCGCAGCGCGGGGAACGGCAGGTGCGCGTAGTCGACGCGCGCGCAGTCGAAGGGCTGGAACACCGAGACCTCGACGCCGGTGACCGGCATCGCTCCCGAGTAGTTGACGGTCGCCGCTAGGGTCGCGGGGCGCACCGTCACGTTGACGAGGTAGTTCACGGCCGGGGCGCGGTCTGCGGAGGCGACCACCTTCACGAGCGCCGTGCGCGTGCCCGACAGGAAGTCCACGCGGGCCAGACCGCTGGAATCCGTCGAAACCGTCAGCGCGGACAGCGTCGCTGCTCCCGGATTCGCGCCGGAAATCGCGAATCGCACGTCGGCGCCTCCCACGGGGACCGTGGAGGATCCGTCCGAGCCCTCGACGAGGTGGACGGTCAGGCGGGCGCTGGAGCGCGTGCCCATGTCGAAGCGGCTGGCGCCCTCGATGACGAGCAGGCGCTTCGCGGTGAACGTTCCTCCACCGTCGGGCTGCCCCGAGTCGACGGCGGCGTCCGGCCCCGCGTCCTGCGAGCCGACGTCGCCGCGCTCGATGCCGTCGCCTTCCGGAGCGCTCTTCGCAGGCTGGTCCGAGCAGTTGCACGCCGCCAGCGCGGCGCAGAAAGACACGTGAAGTGCGGTACTTCGCAGACGGATGATGCCCATGGGAACCCTCTGGCGACGGGGCGGCGCCTCTGCGCCCGCCCGCGCGGAGCGGCGCATCAACCATGAACCGACCCCGCAAGTCAAGTGCCCCTGGCGCCCTGCGTCAAAGGCGTGCGGACCCCGCAGGAGGGTCTTTCACGAAGAAATCGAGCAGTGCATCGGCGGAGCTGCTGAGCGGCTGGCGGCGTCAGAGATCGGTCTGCCACCCGTCGTCGGAGATTTCGACGCCGGCCAGCGCGGCCGCCTCGCGGCGCGCCTGCTCCCCCAGGTGGTAGAGCAGCACGCGGCGCGCGGTCCACGTCGGACGCAGCCGCGCCAGCGCGCCCACCGACATGTGGCTGCCCGGCGGATCGGCCAGTTCGGGGCCCGGCACCGTGCACTCGCACACGAACAGATCGGCGCCGGCACAGGCATGCGCGAGCGCGTCGGTGTGCGCTGAATCGCCGCTCACCGCGAGCACCCGGGCATCGGTTTCGACGCGCCAGGCCAGGCCGACTTCGGGCGGCGACATGTGCCGCGCCGCGAACGCCGTGAAAGTCCGCGCGCCGAGCCGGAACACGCCCCCCGGCGCCACCTCGGTGTAGTCGACGCGGAAAGGCCGCGGCCGCGACGCGACGTCCCCGTACAGCGCCCGGAACGCCCCTTCGACGCGCCCGCCCGTCCCCGGTGGCCCGACGATGCGCAGCGGCTTCGAACGCACGTCGCCGTACATTCCGTCCAGAAGCACGAACGCGAGGCCTGCGAAATGGTCGCCGTGCAGGTGCGTGAGGACGACGAGCTCCACCTGCGAGGCGCGCACGCCCGCGCGCGCCAGCGCCAGCGGGACGCTCGCGCCGCAGTCCAGGAGGAACGGGCCGTCGGAGTCCTCGACGAGCAGCGCCGAGTGGCCGCGCCCTGCGGCGTGGAAGGCGTCGCCGCTGCCGAGGACCTTGACGCGCATGGGACGGTTCCGGGGCTACTGCGGCCGGGCGGCCTTGACCTCGTCGAGCTTGTCGTCGATGTCCTTCTTCCTGGCGTCGTACGAGCGTCTGCAGGCGTTGAGGATCTGAGGAGGCTGGCGGGTCCAGCGCCACTCGGAGAAGGCGGTCTGGTCGCCCGCGCCGCGCACGAACACGCTCTCGACGAGGTCGGCGTAGCGGTTGGTCTCGGTCTGCAGGCGCCGCCAGCCTCCTGTGAACTCGCCGGCCAGACCCTGGCGCTCCTCGACGAGCGCGAGCAGCTCGTCCACCTTGGTCCTGAGGGGTTCGTCGCGCACCCGGGCCGCGGCGCTCTTGAGGTTGTCGATGGCCGGCTGGCTTGCCTGCACGAACTGCTCGATGGTGCCCGCCATGCGTCCGTAGGCCTTCGCCTTGTCGCGCTGCACCTCGATGAAGCGCTGGTAGCCGGACGAAAGCCGGCGGCTGGCAGGCAGCGTCGGGGCCTCGACGCCCGGGGTCTTGTCGAGCTGGGCCGCCGCGGCCACGGACTCCTGCACCACGCCGCAGGGCGACTGCGCGGTGACGGCCCCGACGGCCTTGACCACCTCGTCGGCGGCCTTGCGCTCCTCGGCGCGCCTTCCCGAGACATGGACATACACGGCCACGGCGCCCACGACGAGCAGCAGTGCCGCGGCACCTGCGACGATGCCGGTCACGAGCGGACTGCGGCCTGCGCGCGGCGCGGGAGCGGCGACGGGCGGCGGGGCGGGCACCGGCGGCCGGCGGGGCCGGGGCGGCGAGGCTCGCATCTCCTCGAACTCTTCGACGGGGGCGGGGCGCGGCGCCGGCGGGCGGCGACGAGGCGAGGGCGCGGGGCCGACCTCGATGGTCACGATGACCGTGGCGCCCACGCGCAGCATGTCGCCGTCGCGCAGCTCGACGTCCGTGATGCGCTCGTCGCCCAGGTAGGTGCCGTTGGAGGAACCCAGGTCCTTCAGGCGCAAGCTGCCGCCGTCCTTGCGGAATTCCAGATGGCGGCTGGACACCGAGGGGTCCTTGACCACGATGTCCATCTGGTCGCTGCGCCCCATGCTCATGGTGGCGCGGCGCATCGGATAGCGGCGTTCGGTGCCGCCCGAGTTGACGATGAACGTGACGGGAGTCTCGTCGCCGGTCATCTGCGCGACGTCGATCAGCTCCGTCTTCGGGGGATCGGCCATCGGCTGCGGTGCCTCCGCGGGCCCCGCCCGCGACGGGCCGTGCGTGCAGGCCTCCGCGCACACGCCGGCTCGTCGCCCCATACCAGCCCCCCCCGTCCGGGTCAAGAAATCAAGGATGAAGGATGAAGGATGAAGGATGAAGGATGAAGGATGAACGCGGGCCGCGGCGCGCCTACGCGCTCTTCTTTTCCTTCTCGAACTGGAGCACGGGCTCGGCGCCGGACGTGACGACCTCCTCCGTGATGCGGCACTCCTTGATGCCGTCGCGGAAGGGCACGTCGTACATGATCTCAAGCATCGCGTTCTCGAGGATGCTGCGCAGCCCGCGGGCCCCGGCCTTGCGCCGCATGGCCTCGCGCGCCACGGCGCGCAGCGCCTCCTTCGTGAACTGCAGCTTGACGCGCTCCAGGTCGAAGAGCTTCTGATACTGCTTGACGAGCGCGTTCCTGGGCTGCGTGAGGATGACGACCAGGTCCTCCTCGCTCAGGTCGGACAGCGCCGCGATGACGGGCACGCGTCCCACGAACTCGGGGATCATGCCGTACTTGACGAGGTCCTCGGGCTCGACTCGCTGCAGCAGCGAGCCGGTGTTCTCGTCGTTGCGACCGACCTCGGACCCGAAGCCCATGCCCCTGGCGCCCACGCGCCGGCGCACGATGCTCTCCAGCCCCGTGAAGGCCCCGCCGCAGATGAACAGGACGTTGCTCGTGTCGACCTGCACGAACTCCTGCTGGTTGTACTTCTTGCCGCCGCGCGGGGTGACGTTGGCGCGCGTGCCCTCGATGATCTTCAGCAGCGCCTGCTGCACGCCCTCGCCGCCCACGTCGCGCGTGGGGCTCGGGGTGTCGCCCTTTCGCGCCACCTTGTCGATCTCGTCGATGTAGACGATGCCGCGCGAGGCCCGCTCCACGTCGTAGTCGGCGGCGTGCAGCAGGTTCTGGATGATGTTCTCGACGTCCTCGCCCACGTAGCCGGCCTCGGTGAGGCTGGTGGCGTCGGCGATGGTGAACGGGACGTTGAGGAAACGCGCCAGCGACTGCGCCAGGAGCGTCTTGCCGCACCCGGTGGGCCCCAGCAGCAGGATGTTGCTCTTCTGCAGCTCGACGTCGGCGTCGGCGCGCACGCCGGCGCGCCGGGGCGCCTTGCGCGCGTGGATGCGCTTGTAGTGGTTGTACACGGCGACGGCCAGCACCTTCTTGGGAAGGTCCTGGCCGATGACGTAGTCGTCCAGAAACGCCTTGGTTTCCGCCGGGGTGGGCAGGCTCACCTGGGGCTTGCCGGTCTCGCGCTCGTTCTCCTCGGCGATGATCTCGTTGCAGAGCTTGATGCACTCGTCGCAGATGTAGACGGTGGGGCCGGCGATGAGCTTGCGCACCTCGCGCTGGCCCTTGCCGCAGAAGGAGCAGGAAAGGTTGCCGTGGTGGTGTTCCTTCCGGCTCATGCCGCTCCCAGCGGGGACCGGGCCGACGGGCGGGCGCCGCGCCGGCATCCCTCTTCCGATCCTACGCAGAACGTGCCGCGGCGTCCAGGTTCTTCGCGGCCGCGCCCGCAATATAGTCCGCCGGTCGCACGCGCGCCAAAGAAGCGCACGCCGGCGCGCCGCCCCGGGAGGCCCGAGTGGAACGTCCGCTGCCGCGAGGGCCGGCCCATCCCGCGCCCGAGGAGAACCGACGGCGGCGCCCGCCGCGAATGCAGCGCCTCGCCGCGCGCTTGTCGTACGACGGCGCCGGATTCCGCGGCTTCCAGAGCCAGCCGGGCGCGCGCACCGTCGAGGGCGTGCTGCGCCTGGCGCTGCGCGAGGCCGGCCTGCCCGACGTGCTCGCCTTCGCGGGCCGGACCGACGCCGGTGTCCACGCGCGCGGGCAGGTGATCGTGTTCCGTGTGCCGCCGGACGCGGATGCCGCGGCCGAAGCGGCGCAGTTCGCGCGCCGTCTGCCGCCCGACGTGCGGTTCGAGGCGTCCGCCGCGTGTCCGGCACGGTTTCACCCGCGCTGGTCCGCGATCGGAAAGCTCTATGAATACAGGCTTGCGGCCGGGCAGGGGCAGCCACGCCCCGACGTCTGGGATGCGGGCGAGTTCGGCCTGCACGGCGTGGACCGTCTGGAAACGGCCCTCGCCGCGCCGCTGCGTGCACTGCGCGACGCCCCTGTACTGGCCGGATTCACAGGCGCGGGCGCGAAGCCGGGAGCCGCGCCGCCGCTCACGGCGCTGGCGCTCGCACGCGATGGGACCGATCTGATTCTCTCGTTCGAGGGGCCTGCATTCCGTCGTTACGCAGTGCGTCACATGGTCGGAGCGGCCGTGGCCGAGGCTGCCGGGCTGCTGCCCGAGGGCTCGTGCGGGCGCATCGCCCTTGCGGCACCGCCCTGTCGGCACCTTCGGGCGCCTGCGCAGGCGCTCACGCTTGTGCGGGTGTACTACCCTCCTGGATTGGATCCGTTCCCGGCCAAGCCACCCGGCTGACCTGTCACTCGGTCTGCTGCTCGACGGTCGCGACCAGTGCCAAGGCGAGCGCACAGGGCTGCTCCTGGCCCGCCGGGCTGCGGCGCGGCTGGATCTGTGCGAGGGCCTGCTGCGGGTAGAGGACCGCCGCGCGCCCCAGGTCGAACAGACGCCGCGTGATCGACCCGGGCACCGGACTCGCCGCCGCCATCGCCTCCATTTCGGCCACCAGATCCTGGCGCTCGTCGTGGAAGAGCGGTACGGAATTGCCCATCGGGAGCAGGATTTCGCGCGCGGCGGCCGCCTTCGCCTGCGACGCCACCGCCTCCAGCGTGAGCGGCTCCATCGTGCCGGCGGACAACGCGTTGAAGGCGGCGACCGCCCGCGAGAGCAGCTCCTCGAAGTCGCGCCCGAACACGCGCTCGAGCTGCTGATCGCGCCACTGGCGCACGCGCCTGCGCGCCGACGACTGCTCCTCGGCGCCGCCCACCGCCGCCGGGGCGATCTCCAGAAGCAACGAGCGCAACCTATCACCCGGCGACGTGCCGCCCCGCCCCAGCGCCGCCACCACTCGTTCCGGCAGGTGCGCCAGCTCCACAGGGCCCTGATTCGCACGCTGGCGCGCCTCGCGCACCACGCTCACGAACTCGGCCACGTCGCCGGGCCACGAGTATGCGTGCAGCGCCAGCAGCGCCCGCGGGGTGAGCGTCATGCGCGGCTCGCGCGCCACCTCGTCCGCACTCAGCGGCTGCTCGCGCCGCAGCACGAAACGCCGAACGATGTTGCGGTAGAGCGCCGCCAGATCCTCGCCCCGCTCCGCCAGCGGCGGCAGGCGCGCGTGCAGGACGCCCGCACGCCAGGCCAGATCCGGATGCAGTTTCCCTTCGGCGGTCCCGA
>Ga0172369_10003926_pt1 | contig 19245 bp, 15 predicted proteins | sample LakKiv25m_FD_114539 | JGI IMG/M metagenome (GOLD analysis project Ga0172369, IMG submission 114539) | Freshwater microbial communities from Kabuno Bay, South-Kivu, Congo - kab_022012_11.25m | ecosystem: Environmental > Aquatic > Freshwater > Lake | place: Democratic Republic of the Congo...
AATGATGACTGAGGGTAATATGAAATATTGTGGATAGGGTGTTTGGAAGAGGAATATCATTCCGATTGATCCGAGAAGCCACAATATCCCGCTTACAGACACGTGTCTATTTTTCCGGACAAAAAGAAGTAACCCGCCAAGTCCAAAAAAGATTGCAAGTGAGTTAGTGATCCATGGAACACTTATCCCACCGTGCATATTGTAAATAAGGGGCCATGGTGAGAGGGTCAAGATGGGGGAGAACGTACCCTCACCTGCTTTCACTGCTTGAGAACCCACGGTGAGGCTTATGATGGCAAGGTTGAAAATACCGGACCCATGTAAATACAGTGCCATGAATGCCCAGGGAATCATGGTTCCAAGAATAAATAGGAGAACGTGTTTAAGGGAGTTGCGAAAACGGGTACCAACTAGAAGAAAAAAAAGCGCAGGGATAATGGCAACAGTTTTAAGAAGAAGGAGCATGCTCGTGCCAAAGAGTATTCCTCCAATGTAGATTCGGCTGTTTGGCAGCTTGTTTTTGTCCGGTAAAAGAAGCGTAAGACAAAAAACACCAAGAAACGTCATGACCATGTCCGGACGCACTTCAATGGTCTTGTCAAACGTCATGGGAAAAAGAAGAAATATCATAGCCGATACGAGTGGGGATAGAGGATTTTTTGTGAAACGTCGGGTGATAACGGTGAGAAGGTACGCTGTAGCAAAGGAAAAAAGTAGCATGATCATCCGTCCGGCAACAATAGCAAACGGCCCCTGGGGAAAGAGAAATAACGGGAAAAATAATATATGGAAAACCGGTAGGAAATGAAAGAAAAAATCCCGGTATGGCACAACTCCTGTAAACAGGAGATATGACCAGTGAAGATGGGCAAATTCATCAGGGTTGACTGCGTGGGTCCAGATAAGCGCAATTTTTCCGAGACACAGGAGAAAAAGAATACTCTGGAGCAGCACAACAGGGAATCTTTTTATTGTGAAAGGGTTTAGTTTCATATCTTAATAACTGACATACAGAATAACAATATTACTTGTTGTTCACAAGGTGTTGCAGGAAGACACATGAACCATATACTATGATGTGTATGGACTCGTTGAAAAAAATAGTGTTTCCATTCCTCATCCTCTTTTTTGTCACATTTTCGTTTTATCCTACTATTTATGAAATAGAGAAAAGTAAGGATGTGCCAGCATATCGGTCGTTTGAACTGATTCATAACTACATAACGGATTACAACTTTTACCTTTCCCGTATCCGGGAAGGGTGGGATGGCAGATGGACCGTTATTGAGCGCTATACCAATGAATATCATACGGGGTCACTTATCCAGGAATTTTATTTACTCCTTGGAAAACCCGCCAGATTTATTCCCGAGCCCACCATGGCAGTGACGTATGCATACCAGATGGCCAGGCTCGTATCATCAGTTCTTCTTCTAGCACTCACTGTCTGGGCCGCAACATATCTCTTCCCTATGTTTTTCTGGAGCGTGCTTGCGTTTCTTCTGGCTGTGTGTGCAAGTGGCTGGCCCATCATCGTGCCAATTGGTGAATCATCTTGGCGGTTTGGGGGATATATGTCCTGGTTTACGGTCATGGATATCCTACAGCGGATTACTTTTTTGCCGCACGTTCTCGTTGGTCAGGCGATGGTACTGTTTCTTGTAATTGCTGGAAATGACAGAAAAACCCTGAAACAAAAGGGAAATTGGATATTCCTTGGTGTTCTTTCGTTTCTCCTTGGCATGATCTTTCCGCCCGGACTCATCTTTGTGGGTGCTTCTTATGGGGTTGGGATGCTCCTTGATACTTTTTGGAACTGGAACCTCTACGACAAAAAACACCAATTGGTTTCCTGGTGGAATGAAACCATCATTGCACGAACTGTCATAGGATGTATCAGCATCCCAGCACTTTTGTACTACAACGCAACACTTTCTGTATATCCATGGAAACGGCTCATGGATTTCGGCATCCTGCATCCGGTGACAGTAAATCTTATTGAATACATGAAGGCACTTGGCCCTGTTCTTCCACTTGGAATTATCGGGATGGTCGTTACCATATGGAAAAAAGATAAGCTCTGGATCGGAACGATTTCCTGGGTCATCACCTGGATTCTTTTGTTTTGGGTATTTTCGTATTTTCCCCAGCAGTCATCACTCCGGTTTGCGGAGATGGCGCCCCATATTCCGCTTGCGTTTTTCACCCTGTACCTAGCTAAATCTATAGTTGACTATACCAACAAAAAGAAACGCTCCGTATATCTAGGAGTTATTGCTCTTACAGTTCCGTTTGTCTGTATTGTTATGGGTATGGGCATCATGTACTCATTTTGGGAATGGAGCCGGGATTTTGTCCATCAGAAGGTCGGAGCAGGATGGCCAGTTATCAGCATGGACAACTATATTGTCTATCCTTCCAATGGATTTATCGAGGCGATGGGGTATATAAACACCCAAACCGAGCCGGAAAGCGTTGTCTTAAGTGAACTCACGGCCGGCAATTATATCCCAGCCAGAACCGGTCGTAGGGTCTATGTTGGCCATGATGGGTCCATACGGAAAGAAGAAAAGCTTGTCATAAGCCAGGAATTTTTTCGCGGACACCGAGAGCCGCAGGATGCGTATGCGTTTTTGAAACAGGAAGGCATTTCGTATATATTCTATGGACCGCAGGAACGGGAAGACTCGGATTATCTTGATCTGCCTGCCACCTACCCGTTTCTACGACAAGTGTATAGAAATGTTGATGTTATTATATATCAAGTGCAATGAAGACCTATACAGAGCACCAACTATCTGTCCTGAGACCATATCTATCTCTTGCACATACCATATTAGATTTTGGGTGTGGAGACATGGAGCTTGATCGTGTCATAACATCCACATTTCCAAAAACGCAAGTCACAGGCATTGATGTGGTTGACAGTAAACCAATAGGAAATAAACACATGAAGTTTGTTGTATATGACGGCATTACTATTCCATTCAAAAACAAATCATTTGATCTTGTGTATGCCTACCATGTGTTTCATCACTGTGATGACCCAATTGAGGCACTACGCGAATGCAAACGGGTGACAAAAAGCAGGATACTGATTGTTGAGTCTGCGCTTCGAACAAACCTTGAGATTCCGGGATTTATGCTATCGGATTTTATTGCAAACATACGAAGGGAAGTGCATATTCCCATGCCGTTTCATGTGCATACAGGCGCGTGGTGGCAGAAGACATTTGATGCGTTACACCTTACAGTGGCAGGCGTGTATTCCGTTGGGGTGTTTCCCACATGGCTTCCCATTGGAAAGACAACGCTGTTTGTACTCGATGTATAATATTGCCGAAGTAGAAATAGTAAATAACTGTTATGGATAGATGTGCGCTGTGTGACAAGGTTGGATATCGGTTCATCAGAAAAACCTTTGATAACAAAGAGATAGGGAAGTGTATGACGTGCGGGTTTGTCCAAGTGTATCCCCATGCAACGAATAAGGAAATTGCATCATTCTATGATGATGATTGGGATCATTTTGCTCCGTATCTATCGCAAATTTCTGCACACCGCAGATATTTCAAAAAAATACTTTCGTTAGCCAAAACCCGCATGCAAAGACCCATCAAATCGCTTTTGGATATCGGCTGCGCAATAGGAGTGCTTCTTGATGAAGCAAAAGAACTCGGGATACAAACCCGTGGCATTGATATCTCAAACGGTGCTGTTTCGTACGCAAAGAAACACCATCTCTCGGTTTCTTTGGATACCACCGAATCCTTTCGGAAAAAAGGAAGGCATAATCAGGAATTTGATGTTATTACCGCACTGGAAGTAATTGAACATGAGAAATACCCGGTTATGATGGTTCGGAATATCTACGCAATGCTTCGACCTGGTGGAATCGTAATTCTCACGACCCCGAACTTTCATACGGTGTTCCGAACGCTTATGGGAGACTTGTGGGTCGGATACCAACACCGCGAACACCTATGGTTTTTTACCCCAGACACAATGAAGAAACTTTTACAAAAAGCCGGTTTTTCGGATATACGCATTCAACAGGATTTTTTCCGCGCATACAGCATTTCATTCATGTTTCAGAGGCTTGGCGACTATATTTCATTTCTGCGTCCAGTGACCCGGATATGCGCATCTTTGACTAAAGGGATAACCGTGACTGTTCCGTTTAACCCGTGGGGAGATATGCAAGTTGTAGCAAAGAAATAAGATTATTTCTCTATCACATACACAGCTGCCGTATCAGTCTGGTATATTGATTTCAAAAATGGATAGGCTTTCTCAAATTCCTGTTTGTTTCCGTCAAGTATGGTAAAAAATACGTATGTGACGCGTTCTTTGGATAGCCACGATAAGACTAATTCCTTGTCCATTGATAAAAAGAAGAACTGTTTTGCCTGTATATCTTTCTCTTTTGCATGAACCGTCATAAGGGGATGGCCTGTGACGGTTTGGTGTCCGGTGAATGCAGGAATACGCACGTCTATCTGCGAGTTTGGACTTGCAAGAACCACATCAGTATATGGTTCTCGTTTTTCCAAAAATCGGTATGCATCATTTAATGATTTCGGAGCAAAATAAAAATATGGCCAGAATGCATGGACATCGGGAATTTGTTGTTTGACCTCCCATATCAAGGTTGGAGCAATGGTTACGAAAAACAGAACAATAAGGAAATTGGTCATGAGATATTTTTTGATATTTGTATGACTGGAGATCCATGAAGCAATGCTGTCCAGCCCACATGCGGCAAACCATCCAAGGAATATATAAAGTCCAGGAAATATGAGTCGGGTATTTAAGATACCAATCCTATATGTAAAACCCGGAAATAAAAACACTCCGTAACACGTGATAATAAGGAGGACACCTAATCGTTCAATTGCTGTAAGAGTTTTTCGTCTCACAAATAGCCCAAGGAGAACTAATGGAACAATGGGTCCGATGGATTTAAGGAAGAATAATATGGTGGTATAGACTTGTTGGTTGTTCTCCCAGATACGGGACTGGATATATGGGTTGTTTTGGAACGCAAGGATCGTGTATGCAAACGTGACACCAAATCCAAATACCAGTGCCAGTGTATCAGGGAGTTTCCGTGATTTTTTAACAATCCAGATGGCAGCTGTATACATGATAACGGTCAGTCCGACCATGACTGGGTGAAGAAGTGTGGTTAGTGCTGTCACAACAATGATGAACGTTATGCGTACCCATAATTTGATTGGAAGCGGTTTAAACAAGAGGTAAAGAAGCACAAGCCAGAGAACAGTTTGTGTGATATGATTCGGGACTGTTGAAAGCCGATGGAACATAAAATTCGGGACTCTCCAGAGCTCAAATGGCCAGAATGGCACAGGAGAGGATTTCGGTAGGCGGTTAATAAGCGAGGTTGAGAACGTGAAGAAGAAAAATGCAATGCCTGCGAGCTTTGGTTGGGGAAATACCTTTTTAAATAAAACATATGCTCCTACGAGCATACAGGAGTCTAAAACAATATTTGAAATATGGAATGTGGAAACAGGAGATAACCCGAAGAAATTCCCGATTCTTCCATAGAGGAGATTGCACCAATAGAGAAGTGTGGGTGTCGTCAGTTCTGATGTGTAGAGATTGTTATTCAGGATCGCTCCATGTGCGCCTTGGACGACTTGAGAAAGATAATAGAAATAATCCTGCCAATAACTGGTGATGCCGAGGGAAATATAACCTGGTGGTGTTTGGAATACAAGAAAAAAATATGTAAAGTTCGCACATATGGCGAGGCTGACACTTATAAGGCAGACGATGATGAATTCTTTTTTGTCCGTCATATCTATTATTGTACAACGCGCTCGCTACTTGACCTACCTATGTATTTCCAGTATAACAACGAAAGCATTGCTATGAAGCCATTTTTCAGCGTTGTTATCCCATATTACAATTCCGAATCAACAATCGGTCCGCTTCTTGCATCACTTGCGCATTCAAAAAAAGCTCCAGCATTTGAGGTTATTGTTGCTGATGACGGATCTAAAAGGAAACTAACGCGTACAGATATTCCCATCACAAAACAAGACCTAAAGAAACTGCATCTCCGCATTGTCGCGCTTACAAAGAACCAGGGTCCGGCTGTTGCCAGAAACAAAGGAGTGGCCATCGCAAAAGGTGATTACATAGTTTTTTTGGATTCAGATGTCCGTGTGTATCCGGATACCCTACATAACATTTGGAAATATTTTTCAGATGATCCTGATATCCATGCAATTACCGGTGTGTGGTCGAAAGAACAGCATACAGACAGTTTTTTCCCGAATTTCAAGGCACTCCGTGATTGGAGTTACTGGATAAATGAACGGGATAGCGGGCATTATTATTATCTTTTTTCAACCCGTATTGCATCAATCAAGCGTGATGTGTTTCTGCGTCTTGGAGGATTTAACGCCAAATTCCGTCAGATGGAAGATGTGGAAATGACGTATAAAATTGTCACGCGGTATGCAATAATTTTTGCACCAGATGTTCGGGTCCATCATGAGTTTGAGGATTTCTGGACGATTGCGAAGAAATATTATCTGCGTGCCTACTATTGGGCAATATTGTTTCAAGACCGGAAAAAATTCGATCCTGTTGCCACAACTTGGAAAGAGGCAATCAGCGTGCTTACTGGATCGGGGATTGTCGGACTTATTTGTTGTTTTTGTGTAAGTCTTTTCATTCCTTCAACGTTCCTGCGAGTCATATTGTTGTACTCCCTTGGTCTTTGTTTCTTTGTCCATCTGTATTTTGTGAGAAAGTTTCTCAAGTTTGTGTATGAGGAGAAAGGATTTGTGTTTGTCCTACAAAGTTTGGGTATGGGAATTGTTCTCTACTGTTTTATCACTGCTGGGGCTGTGTATTCAAGAATCATGCAGCCAAAGAAATACAATCGCATATCCGGCAAATAAGAAAAGAAGGGGATAGCCGGGAAGCGAATACCGTTCCTCTGCCAAGCTAACACTGTGGATAACGGATATGTAGACCAAAAAGATCGCATATACACCCGCAAGGAGTATGAATTTTTTGCTCTGTTTCTTTTCTTTCCAACACCACATAATAAGTCCTGACACACCGAGAACAAGAAGAATAATGTTTCCCCAATACACCAGCACGTCTCTTAATTGATTTATCGGTTCTTGATAATAGAACAAATAATGCTTTTCCCAGACGAAAAACATTTTCCCAAGTCTTTGGCGGACGAATAACCATGGGTCGTTTATGATAACTGTTTTTGACAAATTAAAGTATTTGTCGCCCATTAATGCTCTTTCCTTTTGGTTCGTTGGGGAGCTGTATTCTCTATAGAGATGCATCACTTCGGGTGGGTATGCGGCAAATCCGTTTGATTGATGATAGGGCGCTCGGTTTGGCACCATTACACTGATATAAAGTTCCCGAGGTGGTATGTGGTCAACGTTCGTGAATGTCCATTCCTGGAAATACAGCACATTACCCCAAAGCGTATAGAGAAACGGAAGAACAAATAGGACTATTGCCTCTATAAGAAGAAGCATACGCAACTTTGTCTTTATCGTTTCCTTAAAAAATAAATAAAGACAAAATATAAATGAGCCGATTGCGAAATACAAGAAAGCTGGTCGTATCTGCGTTAAAAATCCCGCTGTAATGCTCAATAGTAATAAAACATATGGATTTTTTTTCAATACAAATAGTGTTAGGAGATATAACATGAGTGTGGTGAAGAATGTTCCCAATACCTCAGACAAAATTACTCCAACATATGCGCTGGTATACGGGTTAAAAAGATATAATGCAAAGGCAACCCAGGGAACACTTTTTTGACGGAATAATAATTTTGCCCATTTATAAATTAGAAATGCTGTTAAACTGTCTACGATTGCCTGATATACAAATACTGGCTGAATGGAATATATGCTGTGAATTTTGTATATGATCACTTGGAATAACGGATAGCCATAGAGCCGAGCTGTACTTGCAAAGATACCATTTTTAAGCATCTGAACAGCAAAGTAATAATATTCCCATTGGTCAAATTGAAATGGTTGAGGAGTGGTATTAATAAACCACAGACGAAAAAGTGTTCCAATAATACATCCAATGAGCAATACAATATATTCTTTTTTCATACAAAGTTTCTTCAATAGTGTATCATACAAAAAAATATTGTATGATGCATTTAAACTCTGGTTGAATGATTTTTGACCATATATAATACCCATATGAATATATTAGGTATTTCAGAAGAACATGATGCGGGAATTGCATTTCTTTTAAATGGGAAATTTATGTGGGCGGCAAGTGAAGAACGGTATACCCGTCATAAATTGCAAACCGGCACACCAACTCTTTCGCTGGATCAGTTTGTTAAGACGCAAGGTTTCTCTCGTCAAAACATCCTAAAAACAGCTGTTGCAATCGGATCATTATGGCACGTTGAGACTAATTTTGGAGATAAATTTACATTACGGCCTTTCCCATTTTTTGTGGAGCGATCTATGAGCATCACGGGTCTTGACCGCTTGGTTTGGGGAACAAACATCGGAGTAGTACTTATTGGGATAATTGCACGAGTCAATAATATTTTTCGGAAAAAAAGAATAACAGCAGTTCTCCAATCTCGTCATATTCAGCCGACATCATTTCAGTTTGTTGATCATCATACCTCACACGCAAGTAGCGCGTATGCTACAAGTGGTTGGAATGATGCGATGGTTGTAACACTAGATGCTTCTGGTGACGGACTGTGCAGTAAGGTATTTATCGGAAAAAATGGCCGGATGAAAGAAGTACACCGTGAATATATGTACCATTCTCCGGGTTATTATTACTCATACGTCACACAGCTATTGGGATTTAAGCTCGGGAGAGAGGGGAAGGTCACGGGGCTTGCAGCAAATGGAGATCCGTCTAAGACATTCCCTATTTTTTGGGGAGAATGTGAGTATGATGAAAAAAATCACCGGTTTATTAATCACGGAGGATTTCGGACTGCGGAGCTTATGCGTTTAGGGAAATTGATAGCAGGATTTTCGCGTGAAGACGTCGCAGCGGGAATCCAGAAACACATAGAGTCAACTGTTGTTCCGTACATCCGTGATATGGTAGGGCTCTACGCGCCTTCAAAACAAATGCGCGTTGCTGTTTCCGGAGGTATATTTGCCAATGTTCGATTAAACCAGAAAATAGCAGCTCTTCCTTCTGTATCTCAGCTATTTGTATATCCTCACATGGGAGATGGTGGACTTGCGGCAGGAGCTGCGTACTTTGAGTATATGTGTCACAGCGGGAAACCAGTGTCGCTACCACATGTATATCTTGGCGATGATATCACTGAAGTAGACATCAAAGAGGCAATTAACACGTATGGATCAGAAATCCGGGTGGTAAAACCAAAAAGTTTAACTCTTGAAATAGCAAAATATTTAGCAAAAGGGAAAGTGGTCGCGGTAGTTCGCGGAAATATGGAATATGGACCACGGGCTCTTGGTCACCGGACGCTTCTTTATCAAACAACCGACCCGTCGGTGAACGATTGGCTCAATAAACGGTTAAAACGGAGTGAATTCATGCCGTTTGCACCGATTTTAAAGGCGCCATATCTCGGATTATATTTCAACCATTGGAAAAAAGTGCTTCCCAGTTTACCGTATATGACTGTGACAGTTGATTGTAATGCCCGTTGCAAAAAAGAGGCACCAGCAATCGTGCATGTGGATGGAACTGCACGACCACAAATAGTAAGACGCGATACGCAACCGTTTATTTGGGACATTCTTACTGAGTATGAACGATTGACAGGACGAAAGATACTCATTAATACAAGCTACAACATTCATGAAGAGCCAATTGTGCGGACTGCTACTGATGCGGTGAAAACATTTTTGGACGGACACATTGATGTACTTGCTGTTGGTGATCGGATTGTTACATTGAAACCCTAAGTTGTTTAAGTTATGAAATTACGTATTCCGCATAAAGCGTTTCCGATTTCTGTTTTTGTGCAGGCCATCTGCTTTGTCGGTATTATCATTGTGACTGTCTCGTTTTTCCTCTCCCGATATCATATGGGTCAGGTTCGATATTTTGATATGGATGAACTTGCATATTTATCGTGGGCCTCAGATTTGGTTATGGGACGTGTCCCATATCGAGATTTTCTGTTTGGCGTCATTCCAGGTTTTTTGTGGATCCTGAAACCCATAATTGGATCTGCTTCAGGTATACAGATATTTTTAGTTTCCCGTGCATATATGTTCTGGATGTTTACAGGAACAACAATAGTTCTCGCCGTTGTTTTTTGGCAGATGAGGCGATCATGGCTTGCTATCATGGTCCCGCTTTTTTTGGTGTGGATTGCCATCCCATCGGATAAATTTCTTGAAATCCGTCCAGATACACTCTCTTTTGGTCTTGCGTGGTTAGCTATAGCACTTTGTATCGCATGGACTAAGAAGAAACAACCTATTCTTCTTGTAATAGCGGGATGTGTTGCTGCATATTCAGCAGTGATATTTCCGAAATCATTTTTTCAGATTGGTATTTGTTACGGAATGGTTCTTTCATTTGGTTGGAAGGACTCAGTCGTTACTACCGTAAAACGAACTATTCCATTTGTTATCGGAGCATGCATTGTAGTTATAGGAGTTCTGTGTTGGATGGCTACAACAGGAAGTCTATCACTTGCGCTTTACAGTGTGACTCGGATGGTTACGGAAATGAGTCAAATAGGCGCTCTATTTCCCATTCCTCCTCAATATTTTTTCTGGCCATCAGATGTGTATTACGGTATAGGTGGTATACACATAGGATATGTATATACCCAATGCGTATGGGTTTTTGGGGCAATTTTAGCTACTTTTTACCCTTTTGCCGCATGGGCGGAGAAAGACAAAAGGAAACAAATTATTATGTTCGGGATAGCGGCATCGTTTTTTTTGAATCTCTATTTTTTTGTTTCCATGACCCCTTTAAAGCACGAACAATATTTAATTTCAATAATTTTTCCGCTTGTTCTAATTGTTGTTGATTACCTGGAGCGCATTCGTTTATCTGCAACGCGCACAGTAGGAGATATGATGCTTTTTTGTATAGGACTTGGGATACTCGTGTATCTGATGTTGCCTAGTTTTTCCCGCGTTAATGAGCCAAAAATGTATTTTTCCAACAGAGACCTTCTTAATCGTTATGTAACCATTCAGACTGTGATTCCAAAAACAGAACCGATTTTAGATCTGGTTGGATTAACCATTAATTATCCAAGACCGTTTTATGTGCAGAACATCCCGTTCGGACAATTTGCCGCGTTCCTTTCCCGTCCTCTTCCCTCACTTATTTCCGCGCTTGAAACACATGACGTAAAATTTATTTATCAGGGGGACGCAAAACGAATAATAACGTTGTCACCGGAAGACCAACTCTATGTTTCGGATCATTTTACACCTATTCTAAGGGGAGATATTCTCGTAAGAAACGATGTGATAGGGGAATACAGCATACCATTGCAGTGACAAAAGAACGCGCTGCCCTTCATGCTATTTTGCATATGGTATACTACCCGCACAATACTGCCGAATGACTTTTGATTGAATATGATACGTGTTTCATTCGTTATCCCCGTATACAATTCAGAACGTTCAATCGGGAAGATTGTCGATGCGTTAACGAATCTTTATAAAAAATCAAAATATCAGATAGACATTATCCTCGTCAATGATGGGAGTACAGATCATACGGATGCGGTATGTCGCATCATAGCTAAAAAAAATTTCCGTGTTTCCTACATATCGTTATCCAGAAATTTTGGCCAACACAACGCTCTTCTTGCTGGTATCAGGTATGCTGAAGGTGCGTATGTCGTGTGTATGGACGATGATTTGGAAACGCCACCAAAAGAAAGTGGCAAGCTATTGCGCTCCATAGAACAAACTCACCTAGATGTTGTCTACGGGCAATATGAGCGGGATTGTTCTTGGTTTCGGAATATCGGTTCATCAGTCAATAATCTTATGGCTAATTTTGTTTTCCATAAGCCAAAAGATGTGACCCTCCATAGTTATTTTGTGATGAACCGGTTTATTGCACAGCAAATTACTCTCTATGACGGTCCATTTGTCTATCTTCCTGGACTTATCTTCCGTGTGACCCAACGGGTCGGAGGAACATTTATATTTTCCGGTAGCAGGAAATACGGCGCTTCAAACTACTCATTTAAAAAGCTAATGCTTTTGTGGATTAACGGTATAACCAATTATTCATTATTTCCACTCCGTGTATCTATCGCCATAGGGTTATTTGTCGCACTTCTTGGATTTATTATTTCTCTATTTGTTGTTATTTCCAGACTTACGCATCCGGAAGTTGTCATGGGGTGGGCATCAACAATTGCTGCTGTACTTGTATTTGGAGGGCTCACACTTCTTTTTGTAGGGTTTGTCGGTGAATATGTCGGGCGTATCTTTTTTACCTTAACCAAAAATCCTCAATCTGTCATCCGGGAGATTGTCAGGAAAAATAATCGGAAACAATAACACGTATCATCTCATACAGAGCGTAAGAATAGCCTTCTGAACATGTAACCTATTTTCTGCCTGATCAAATACGATTGACTGGGGTCCATCAATCACGTCATTGGTTATTTCTTCTCCTCGATGTGCTGGCAAACAATGCATGACCAGTGCGTCTGATGGCGCCTTTTTTAGAAGTGACATATTTATCTGGTAGGGAGCAAGGTGTTTTTTCCGTTTTGCCTCATCAATTCTCCCCATGCTTACCCACACATCTGTATGGATGATGTCGGCACGTTTGATAGCACTTACAGGATCAGTTGTTATGGTAATGGTTGAGCCTGTTCTTTTTGCTTCCCTATGGGCAATATCCAATATATATGCAGACGTTGTGTAGATTTTCGGGCTAGCAACGACAAAATGAATGCCAAGACGAGCAGAAAGTAACATCAGCGAATTCGTGACGTTATTATTTCCGTCCCCCACAAAACACATGGTGAGCCCTTTCAAAGATCCTCGTTTTTCCAAGATGGTATAGATATCCGTTAATGATTGGCATGGATGATACATGTCAGACAACCCGTTAATAATTGGCACTGTTGAATTTGCTGCCAGATCCTCAATTTCCTGCTGTAAAAATACGCGTGCCATGATTGCGTCTACATATCTGGAAAGCACACGGGCGGTATCTCCGATGGTTTCGCCTCGTGAAAGTTGAAGGTCATTGGGACCCAAAAACAATGCGTGGCCTCCGAGTTGGGTCATTCCAACCTCGAAACTCACGCGTGTCCTTGTTGATGGTTTGGCAAATATCATGGCAAGGGATTTCCCTCGAAGTAGTTCATGAGAAGTCCCTTTTTTCAGTTTTGTCTTGAGCTTTTTTGTAAGCGAAAAAATTTCATTAATCTCTTCGGCAGTTCGGTCGAAATCATACCGTAGATGACGAATTGTTTTATTGTTTTTTTTCATAATATTCCTCCATTTATGCTCAAAGCTTGACCTGTGATGTATGATGCGTTTTCTGAACATAAAAATGCGACAAGCTTTGCTATTTCTCCTTTGGTTCCAACTCTCCGAAGGGGGATATCCTGGATGCTTTGTTCGACAATTTTAGGAGATATGGTATTGGTCATCCCTTCATCAGTAAATCCAGGACAAACGGCATTGACTGTTATGCCATATTTTGCCACTTCTTTTGAAAGTGCTTTTGTAAAGCCGATGATTGCGTGTTTGGATGCGCAATAACTCGTTAATCCGTATTCGCCCATAAGTCCGCAAATGGATGACATGTTAATTATTCTTCCCTTTCCGCGTTTAATGATGAGTGGAAGGAGCGCCTTCGTCACATGAAACATGCCAGAGGTATTAACCTTCATAACTGTATCCCAGTCATCATCCGTGCTTTTGAGAAATGTAGCTCTTCGTATGATACCTGCATTGTTCACAAGTATATCCAAGTATGAAAAATCTTTTTGGATAGCCTGAACCATTCCTTTAATCTCTTCTTCATGCGAAAAGTCTGCAAAGTACAGTTTACTTTTTGGAGACATTTTTTTTACCATATGAAATATGTGTGTTGCGGAAGGAGATCTTTTTGATGCATGAAGTATAAGTGTCGCGCCAGTTGAAGCAAGTTCCAAGGCTATTGCTTTCCCGAGTCCACGAGATGAACCAGTGACAAGAGCAATTTTTCCTTTAAATTGTTTCATATGTTTTCAACAAGCATGGCAATTCCTTGTCCGCCCCCAATACATAAGCTTGCCACCCCATATTGCATTGATTGCTTTTTCATTTCGTATAGAAGCGTGGTGAGGATCCGAGCTCCGCTTGCGCCAATAGGGTGGCCAAGCGCCATAGCACCGCCATTGACATTAACTTTTTTTTCATCAATCTGTAAGAGTTGTTCAACAGCAATGACCTGACAGGCGAATGCTTCATTTATTTCCCATAGATCTATATCTTTTGTGCGCAGTTTTGCTTTTATCAGACATTGTTTAGTAGCATAATATGCTCCTAATCCCATATATTTAGGATCAAGCCCGACATATGCATACGCGCGAATCTTTGCCATTGGTTTTATATGATGCGTTTTAATAAACGCAGATGACCCAATCATGACAGCGGCAGCACCATCATTTAAAGTAGAAGCGTTTCCCGCGGTAACAGTTCCTGTTTTAAGAAATCCGGGGCGAAGCGCAGCAAGTGTTTCAAGACTCGTATCTGTTCTTGGTTGCTCATCAATAGAGAACAACGAAGCAATTTTTCCCTTCAAAATGGAAACGGGAATAATTTGTTTTGAAAATGAACCATTTTGTATTGCTTGGAGCGCTTTATGATGACTGCGGAATGCATAGGCATCCTGTTCTTTTCTGGTAATTTTGTATTTTTTGGCAATATGTTCTGCTGTGAGTCCCATCGATTCTCCAATAAGGCTGCAAAATAATCCGTCGAAGATCATTGCGTCACGCACTGTCAGGTGGCCGATTTTTGCGCCGAAACGGTAATTGTCTAAGAGGTAGGGGCAACGACTCATGTTTTCCATACCACCTGCGATGACGACTTCTGCATTATCAACCAAAATAGAGTGAATACCCATGATGATGCTTCGTAGAGAAGATCCGCAGATTTTATTGACCGTACACGCAGGAATTTTTTGATGTAATTTGCTTCTATATGCAGCAATCCTTGCGGGATTTTGTCCAAGACCGGCTGAAATGACATTTCCCAAAACGACTTCGTTGACGTGGTTTGCAACAGATGGATGAGCGCTAATAAGCGCATCAATCACAGTTGTAGCAAGTTGGGTGGCAGGAACATCTGTAAGACTTCCGCTGTATTTTCCAACAGCAGTTCGTTTCGCATCTATAATATATACATCATCGAGCATAAGGTATCCTACATTCTACAGTCTCATATCAGAGAATCAAGCACCAAATTCTGTTAGTATCATCATGACGAATGGAAATATTTACGGTATACTATCGCAAAGACAAAATATAAAAAATGAAAAAGAATACAATCCAGATATTGACTCCGTGGATTCCAACTAAACCAACGTCACAGGGTGCGATAGCCTACCATGAAGCCGTTATTGACGCATCGTGGCACATCGATAACATTACCAAGATGATTCGGCTCATCAAAAAGACCATCAATACAGGAGATGTGGTTGTTGACTTTGGGGCAGGGACCGGAAGTTCGGCAATATACCTACTGAAACAAATACCCTGTACATTTTCACTTGTTCTTGTTGATAATTCTCCGTCGTGGTTGGGTCACGCATACAGTCTTGTTCATAAAAATCCACAGGTTACCTGTTTATTATTAGAAAAAAACGAGAAGGGATACAAAACACTTGACGATATAATAGGGGAAAATAGAGCCCATCAAGTTATTGCCGCAAACACCGTACATCTTATTCCAAATATACGAGATACGTTTGCGGGTATATATCAGGCACTTCTGCCGAATGGGTTTTTCACTTTGCAAAGCGGGAACATGAAACGAAAGGGTAGGGAACTAGGCCTCATGATGATTGATGATTCAGTCCGTCGTGTTCATGACCATGCACTATTTATTATTAAAACAGATAAGAAATATAAACAGTATGCCAAAGATATTGACTCTCGTGAAAAGGAAACGCTCTTGCAAAGGAAATTCGTATTTCCTGATCCACGACCTCTGGAATATTATATTGAGGAATTACAAGCATGCGGATTTCGAAACATTAAAAAAAGCTATACACCTATACGGGTATTGTATAAAGATTGGCTTTCTTTTTTGAGAGTACGACGGCTCCAAGCAGGAATACTTCCGGAAATTGGAGGGAAGGAGCCAACAAAAGAACAAGAACATGATAGGGATGAAATAATTATTCAGGCAGCGAAGCTCTTTTTTCGAGAACTTTCGGAAAAAAATTCTTTTGCGAATAAGATTTCGTTTACTGCTGAATGGGTATATATTCAGGCGCAGAAATAAAGTTTGCTATATCATACAATGTAACACAATCAACGGGTGAGCGAACTTAGCACATGCAAGATACATGTATACATTCAATACTTGAATATTGTTTAACGAGATAACGGATGTGATAGATGGGTATTTTTTTTCTTTGAGCACCTGATACATGTGGTGGTACATCATTTTTCCTAATCCCTTTCCTTTCTGTGACGCATCAAGACCTCCTAAACGGAATTCAGCATAGTCTTTGGTTTCGTTGACAATAAAAAAACCCAGAGTGGTATTTTTTGCATCGACGAATTTATAGAAAGAATCCTTGTTCTGGAAGGAGTTTTCAATCCACTTAGCATACCGATAATCAGCCCGTTCTTTCGGAATATTGGGATCAAGATGATAGCGGTCGGCAGTAAATGTAGACTGTGCGATACGTCGTATTGCAGTTTTGTCAGACACGCCTGCAGGAATTATTTGATATTTGTTGCCATTTGGAAAATGAAATGCTTTTGGGTTCCACGAAGATAAATCAATGTCCAGAGTAATTGCCTGTTCGATGTAATAAAATCCAGCCTGATAAAGCAGATGAATTTTTGTGAATTCAGTAAGAGGAATTTTTGTTACCAGGAGATCTCCTTTTTTCAATTTGTGATTTTTTTTAAGCTGGTTCATGAGTTTTTTCAGTGTGGAAATTGTCGAAACAGCAACATGTTCAATTTCAATTGTCGTGTTTTTCAGGTATTCACTGTCCCACGGAATAATCGAATAATGAAGTTCTGATGCGCCGATTCGAATTATTTTATTAGTTTTTTCAAACATAACCTTTTTAGATACCCTGACTATACCACAAACGATATTGGTTAAGAATATCAGTCATATTGATATTTCAGTGTAAGTAGTGTTAAATGCGAACAAATATACCTATGAAACGAAAATCTGTCATTGCACTCCACAAAACATTCTGCGGAAAAGAAGAGGAGCAAGCTCTTGCGGGTTCACTTCGGCAAAGTAACGGGGTAGGCGATGGGTTCTTCACAAAAAAGCTGGATGCTCTTATAAAACAGCTCACCCATTCCTCTTACGTTTTTGCGGTACCATCCTGTACACAAGGATTGGAACTTGCGTGTCGCGCAATGGATATTGGCCTTGGAGATGAGGTTATAGTTCCAGGATTTACACTCTCTTCATCAGCAAATTGCGTTGTCCTCACCGGTGCTCGTCCGGTATTTGCTGACATAGAAGAAAATACCTATTGTATTGACCCAAAGTCCATTGAACGATCTATAACCAAAAAAACAAAAGGAATCATCGTTGTTCATTACGCAGGAATGCCCGCCAATATTGAGGAAATACAGAAAATAGCAAGAAAACATAAGTTATTCGTAATAGAAGATGCAGCTCATTGTATAGGCGCATATTACAAAGGAAAAATGTTAGGCACATTCGGTGATATCGGTGTGTTTTCGTTCCACGGAACAAAAAATGTTTGTAGCGGTGAAGGGGGAATGGTGGTGACCAATAACAAGCGTCTTGCCAATAAAATGGATATATTCCGTGCCAATGGAACCAACAGGAGCGCGTTTTTGGATCATCGGGTTGCCCTTTATACTTGGGTAGGTCTTGGTTCGAGCTATCTCATGTCTGATTATTTAGCAGCGCTTCTTGTTGTGCAACTCAAAAAGCTTTCCATTATTACAAAAAAAAGAACATCTGTTGCGCATCATTTTTCAAAAGTTTTTTCCTCATATCCCGGGGTACATGTTCCGGTTGTTCCTGTAGGGTCTGTACCGAATTGGCACATCTATGCCATTCGGTTTGATACACCAACACAAGCCCGTACATTTACGACGCACATGAAAGAGCACAATATCACGGCGATACGGCACTATGTCCCCATACACTCTTCGCCTATGGGAAGGGCGCTCAGTGGAGCGTTGTATCAGTCACTACCTGTTGTTGAGCGTGTTAGTGAAACACTTGTTCGACTTCCCATATATCCCGGGCTATCAAAAGAAGAAATTTCCTATATTTGTCGTATTGCTACTGATTTTTTTAAGCAGTTATGAGTTCTTAAATAAGATGTTTTTTTGGAGCAGTTCTTGTATGGTGCCGATAATAAATACAAGAAACAATGGTTGCATGGGGGATAGCAAACGGCCGTAATCCTCAGTAAACACAACAAAGGAGGTCAGAACAACATAGCTGACTGCAACAGATCCTAATATGGCCAAAAGAACTCTTTTTACTGACTTTTTTTGAAAAAATAAATATATCGCAATCGGATACAGGGGGATAGTAAGGAGTGAAAGGGGAAGAAGCGTACCATATAACAAGGCCAATCCCGAAAAATATATCTGTATGGGGCTTGTTGGTGCATCGAGTATTTCCCGTACGGACGGGCTAACATAGACCATAATTTGTGGAATAGTTGCAATGGCGTTTGTTGTATAAGATGGAAGGTTATGGAGGAGAATCGTTCGTGCAAATCCTTGTAGTTCATTCATCCGCGTTGTATTTGTGTACATATTGATGTCATAGTAATCGATAAAAGCGAATGCATTGAACCCTCCAATGTTATTCTTGTATTCCGTAACTTTTTCATAGAAATAGGTATATTTCTCCCCAGCATCTAATGGAATATTGAATTCTAATATTCTTCCAAAAACATCGATATCTCCCACATGCTGAATTCCACGATAATTGTGATACACGCTATTGCCTGCAATGTACAATATCGGGATCAGGATGCTGGCTATAAGCGTTACGATGACTTTTA
>Ga0172369_10003928_pt1 | contig 19241 bp, 25 predicted proteins | sample LakKiv25m_FD_114539 | JGI IMG/M metagenome (GOLD analysis project Ga0172369, IMG submission 114539) | Freshwater microbial communities from Kabuno Bay, South-Kivu, Congo - kab_022012_11.25m | ecosystem: Environmental > Aquatic > Freshwater > Lake | place: Democratic Republic of the Congo...
CACGTCACACCGGTTGAGCTTCACGGTGGGCAGCAATCTGTTTTGGCGCAACGACGATGAACGCAACTTACAAGACGCCCACCGTCCGTATGGCTGCCAACCTGGTGCGGAATCTGCGCGCGCGTGGCTACCTCGTGCGGCGGGTCGGGCAGGTGGTGACCATCGTTGGGGCCGACGATCAGGCGCGCCGGCTGACTGTCCGTTATGCGGCTGTGGAGGTGAAGCGATGACCGGCAGAGATGCAAGCGGTGATCGAAGCGACCGGCGCTTGCGGCGGGCAAGGCAAGCCCACGGCGGAATGTTACGAGGTCCGACCCGAAGCGGGGCAGGACTTCCCGCCGGCCGTGCAAGCCTGGCTCGGCGCGCGGGGCTTCACCCGCACGAAAGACCGGCGCGGGCCCTGCTACGCGCGGCCCTGGCCGATGAAAGGAGCGTGACGCGTGGAAGACGTTCTATGTCTGACCTGTGGCGCCGTTCTGCGGCGCGTACCTGACCCGGAAGCTGGCCGTGGCGACGTGCAAGGGGGGCGATTGATAGACGCGCGGCGGGTAGAACTTTTGAGTGTATTCTGTGCAACGTCACTTGACAGCAAGCGGTATCCTGTTGTACACTACGTCTTGCCATACCCGCACCGTCCCGGCCCGAAAAGGGCTGTTAGGAGCTGGCCCGCCCCCCGGCCCCTGACAGCGAACACACGGAGAAGCACACGTTGTATCCTGTTTTGCTGCGCGTCGCGCGGCAAGACTCGGGGGGGCCGTGGTATCGGCGGAGAGCGCCAGTGTTAAACCAGAGCGCCGGCCCCCGCATAGGGAGACCGGCGCTTTTTTGTACCTTGAGAACTGTAAAGAGTTTCACGTTTCGGGCAAGTTATGGTAGAATGCTCGGAATTGAGACAGTGCTTTTCGAGAAAGCCCCTTCTGCTTGGCGGCGGGGCGGGCCTCTCAAAAAAGCAAAGAGAGACAACCCTTCTGCTTGGCGGCGGGGCGGCTGTCTCTCTCGCATTTGCCCTTGCGGGGCGGCGCTTTAGTTTGCGTGTGGCGCGAACTATGTTGTAACATGGGTTACACCCGTTTGTCAAGCTGCTTATGCAAGCTGTATGACAAAGTATGACATAGATGCTATAGCACGTAACTACGCCGGCCAGGGGGCAACCCTTGGGCCGGCTTTTTTGTACCTGGGACCGAACGAACGGAGGTGTAGAGACGATGGCGCGTGGAAAGGTAAAACCGGATGAACTTTGCAAACTGGCAGCGGTAAGGGTCCGCATGACCGAAGCGGAACGCACCGCGCTTGACAACCTGGCACGGTCCGAAGGTTTGACCGTCTCGGAGCTGGCCCGGCAACGGCTCGGCTTGGGCGGTTTGATCTTGGCTGGTGATCCGATGGGGAGCAACCCTGGGCAGCTCTGACAGCGAGGTGACAAAATGATGGCGGGCGACTTAAACAACCATGCCCCCTTCGCGGGGGGGCAGGGCGACGGCGGGCTGGCCATGGGCGGCAAACCCCACGACCAAGCCCATGATACCACGAACACGCGCGGCGCGCAAGACCCCAGTTTGGCAGACCTGGACTTTGCCGCGCTGGCCGGTCAGTCAATTGTGATCCCCGCGGACCGCGACAACGGCTCGGGGCCGCATGATCCGGCACGAGGTCTTGACCAGACCTTCACGGGGCCGGCGATCTGGCGCAACGCGACCCATGACGAACCCGTGACCGTGACCGGGTTTGCTGGCCAGCATGACGGCCGGCTCTTCTTCGCAATCGCTGAAAGCAAGACGGCGATCCCCGGCGATGAACTGACCCCCAACCTCCCGGCGCAAACTGACCAGGATACAGCAACACGCTTGATCTGGGGCGGCTGGCGTAAGGGCCAGGCGATTGTACGGCGCGGCAAGGTCAAGTATCTGGTCACCCCTGACGGCCAGGCGCTTGACGTGCGCGTGACGACCGGCCAGGGAAAGGGCCATGTTGACTTAACCCTTGACCTCAAAACGCCCAACCCCGATGACGCCGGCGCGGAACTAGTAAGCCTGGGGCTGACCCTGGCAGACGCACGCGCGGACCTGGCAGAGCTGGCGCCCATGCTGGCCGCGCATCCTCAACCCGCGAAGATCCCAACTCCCCACAAGGCTACAAGCCTGGCTGACTTTGCCCCCTGGGTGAATGACCAGCTCGGTGACAAGTACGGGCGCAACATCAAGGACGTTGTGGCTTACAAGATTCGGGCCTGGCTCTTGCGCCAAGGTCGCTTGCTTTTCGACCTGGGCGAAGAAATGCCCTATCTTCTGGCCGATGACGGCCGCGCGTTGCCCCTTGACGACAAAGGGTTAGCCCTGCGGTCTACCTTGGCGGAAACCGGCATAAACCCAACTGAGGTGGCTTTTTCGTGGCTGTTGGCCGACTTGCAAACCGCTGCTTTCCGCGAGGGCCGGCAAATGCGGCTTGCGCGTTGGACTCTCGTACAAGACCGGGGCGTGCTTGTTTCCTGCGGCCCCACAGGCTATGTGAGAACGGAAGCGGACGGCCGACTGACCCTACATCGAAACGGCGACGGGGATGTGTTCTTTGCGGCTGACGCCAGTTTGCCAGCTTGGGACCCGACGGCAAAGCCCGTTGACCCACTGACCCTGACTGCGTTTTCCCCCGCGATGACCGCGCCTTTTGAGGCACCCAGCTACACGCCGGAAGTGCAACGGCTCTTGTTGTCTACCTGGCTTCCCGCGCTGTTGGCCAACCTGCGACCTTTGCCCTTGCTAGCCGCGCTAGGGGGCAAGGGCGGCGGCAAATCTACCTTGGCCCGCGCGATTCTGATAACCTGGCTGGGGCCGGAAGCGGACTTGACCCCACTTTCGGAAGACGATCGCGACTTTTGGGCCTTGGCGGCTGGCCGGCCTCTGTTTGGCCTCGATAACGTTGACGCAACGCCGGCAAAGTGGCTTCCTGACGCGCTGGCCGTGGCCGTGACGGGCGGCCGCAAGCAGGGGCGCGAGTACTTTACCACGGGCAAAATTAGCGATCGGCCCATAAGGGCCGCGGTGATCGTCACGTCACGAACGGCCGTATTCGCGCGCGCCGATGTAGCAGAACGAACCTTGCCCATGCTAACCGGAGAATTGACCGACGACGCGCGCCAGGGTGACAACGATCTGAAGGGAAACGTAGCAGGAAATCGAGACGGCATCTTGGTTTACCTGGCACAAGCGGCGGCGAATCTGTTGGCCTGGCAGAGCAAAGCGCCGGCGGGTTTGCCTCACAGGTTTGTAGACTTTGCCAAGCTGGTTTGGTCTTGGTGCGCAGCAACCGACCAGGAAGCGGCGGCCGTGCCTTGTCTGCAAGCCTGGGCGCAAGCCCAAAGGCTGGCCGTGGGTGACGCCGATCCTCTTCTGGCTGCGATCTTGGAATTTGGGCCAGGTTTGGATTCCTTACAGCTCGGACGCGTATCCCCGGCAACCCTGGTCAGTAACCTATCACACGCCGGCGCTTCGATTCCTCTCCTGGGGGGCAGCAAGGCTATAGCCCGCGCGCTGCGAGAATTGCGGGGAAATCTGGCCTTGGCAGGCTGGCAGCTCAAAGAGGACAATTCCGGGGGCCGGCTGCTTTTCACCTTGACGCGCAAGCCTTGACGCGGGAAACGCGGGAAACGCGGGGTTTTCCATCCTTTGCGAGACGTGAAAATATGGTTTTATAAAATCACGTGTGTACGAAACAGAGTTAGAAAAAAGCCGCGTTTCCCGCGTTTCCCGCGAAAGTGGGGCCTTATGATCCTGCGAAAAGACATAGATACTGAGAGGCTCAAAGCACAAACTGACCTGCGTGACCTGGCCGGCCGGCTGGTCATGCTGCGCAAGGAAAGCACCGCGGAGCTTTCCGGCCCGTGCCCGAAGTGCGGCGGTCAAGATCGGTTTCACGTCAAGGCCGATGTCGCTTTTTGTCGGCAATGTTGGCCCCTGGAAAGCAAAACCCCCGCGCATGACGCCATCGGCTTTGTGCAATGGGCCGGCCTGGCCCATGACTTCCTCGGCGCGGTTGATTACCTGGGCGGCCGCGCGGGCCCTTCCCCGGCGGTGATCCGGCGGGCGCCCGTGGCCTCGGCGCCGAAACCGGCCGCGTGGAAGACACCGGCCTGGCAGGACGCGGCCCGGCGCGAGCTGCGCGAGGCGCAAGCCCGGCTGGCCTCTCCCGCCGGCGATCCGGGGGCTGACTATCTTCTCTCCCGTGGCATTCTCCCGGAAACCTGGGAAGCGTGGGGCCTGGGGTATGGGGAAGCCTGGGACGGCAAACTTGAGCGGCGCCGGCCGGCGATCCTGCTACCCTGGCAGCGTGACCAGGTGACCGCGCTCAAATACCGCTTCACTGACCAGGTAGAGGGCGGCTTGCGTTACAGCTCGAAGAGCGGCGGGCAATGTCTGGCGTTTGGCCTCAACATGGCCGGCGCGCACTTCTCTACCCTGTGGCTGATCGAAGGGGAACTTAACGCCCTCTCCTTGTGGCAAGCCCTACGGGCGGAGTATTGCGTCAACTTCGATGTGGTCTCTTTCGGGGCTGACAACAAGGCGGCCCACGTTGACCCCGTGGTCAAGAGCTGGGCCGGCAAGTATCGGCAAGCGATCGTTTGGGCCGATGAACCGGCCAAAGCCGCGGCGGCCATGGTCGCGATCCCTGGCGCGTTCGGGTTGCGATCCCCGGAGGTGGACGGCCGGAAGTTGGATGCAAACGAGCTGCTGAAACTGGGCGGCCTGGCTGATTTTGTATTGGCCGCGTGGTCAAAATTTGACCAGGACCCGGCCTATATCGCCCGTTTGCAGGCCGAAATTGAAGCCTTACCGGGCTTGGACGGGGCGAAATGACCCCGGTTGCGGGGCGCGTGGGACAATTCCCGGCAAACTCTCAAGGGACCGGGCAAAGGCGCGGGTTGACTGTGGATTTTGGCAAGAAGGGGGCTTTATGGGCCGCGGAGACTGGTATCGCTGGGAGAAAAAGAGCACGGTAGATGACAAGCTGGCCCTCGGCGCGCATCATGTCTTCACCCGGATTGCGGACCCGACGGCCGCGCGGCTCTATACCATATCCTGGAAGCGGACGCGCGACGGGCAGGAAACGGCCGCTTTGCAACTGGCAACCGACCCCGGGCGCGGCGGGGTCTTCCTGAGCTACAGCTACCAGGGGCAACCCGTGACCCCGTACCTTGTGCGCTGGGAAGTGACCACCCCGCGCTTTGGCGGCCGGCGTTACTGGTGGCTGTGTCCCCAGTGCGGCCGGCGCTGCGCGACGATCTACGGCGGCCCGCGCTTTTGGTGCCGCGTATGCCACAACCTGACCTATGAGACGGCCCAAAGCGGCGACTTCCAGACGACCATAGACAACCGGATGATAGCGATCCGGCGGCGGCTCGGCGCGCACACGGGGCCGGGCTGGCCCTTTGATCCTCTCCCGGACAAGCCGCGCGGGATGCACTGTGACACTTACGGCCGGCTGGCGCGCGAGTATTACAACCTTTCCGATCTGCGGGATATGACCTTCACGGTTGACGTGTTTGACCGTTTCGGCTGGCCGGAAGACATGTCTACGGCCTTTTCGCCGGCCGATTATCGGGAAGCCCTCGAAGCGACCATGACCGACTATCGGCGCAAGCCTGACCACGCGACCCACTTCGCGGCCCTGTCTGAGATCCCCGACCCCGCGCCCGATTTGCCCGCGCGGCCCGAACGCTTCACCCTGGGGGAGCTGGCAGCGCGCGCCGGCGTGCCCTATGCTTTCGCCCAAGAAGCCCAGCGGGAAGGGCTGTTACGCCCGGACGCCGGCCGCACGCAGCGCGCGAAGCGTTACCGGGGCAAGCTGGCCGCGTGGCTCGGCAAGTTGCACGAGCTACGCGCGGCGGGCCTGGCCTGGGGCGATCTGCGGGACTGGGCCGGCCGGCGCTTCACCCCCGGACACGAGCACGAGCGGCAACACCCGGCGGGGTATGACGTAGCAACCCCTTGCAAGCGCGGCAACCCCTTGCAAGCGGCTGGCCTGGCCAGGGCGGGGGCGGCATGACGCGCAAAGCGAAGGAGGATCCCGACGGCGCCGGCCCGGAGTTTCCCAGCGCGGTAGAGTATGCCGTAGCGATCTTGGAAGACCTGCCCGCGCCGGCCTGGGCGCGGATTGCAGAGCTGACCGCGGCCAACCTGCGCGGTCACTTGAGTTACGAAGCCTGGCGCGCGGCTTGCGGGGCTTTGATCGAACGCACCGCGCGGGATGACGGGGGGCGCGCATGACGGCAACCTGGAAGACCTTTTGCCAAGACCGGCGGCGCGGGTGGATTGCGGAGCTGACCCTTGAGGCAGAGGACGCCGGCGCATTGTGGCCGGCCGTTGACCAGGCCCTGGGGCAGCTCGAGGCCCGCGGCTATGCCCCGCTTGACCCCTACGCCGCGCCGATTGCGGCCCGCGTGGCGGCCAACCTGGGGCAGATGTTACCGCGCGACCAGGGCGGCAACGGCGGGGAACCTGACCCGATCTGCCCCTTGCATGACGTGAAGATGACTCGGCACGAGGGCGCCGGCGGCAAGGCGTGGTACTCGCACCGCACGGCCGACGGCTGGTGTAACGGGACGCCAACGCGCGCCAAGGCCGGCGGCCGCAACGGCGGCGGGCTGTTTGATAGCTGAAAGCCTGGGCCAGGGGCCGAAAGTAGACTAAAACCAGGCCAAAAGTAGACCATATGCGGCGGGTGTAGAGATGGCAAACACGACTTGGAAGAAGCACGAGCGCCGGACGGCGGCGGCCCTGGGCGGCCGCAGAACCGGCCCCACGGGGAAGGATGGCCCCGACGTTGACGCCGGCTGGATTGTTGCGGAGTGCAAGCACCGCGCCCAACTGCCCGGCTGGATTGACCTGGCCCTGGGCAGAGTGCGGGCGCAAGCTGGCCCCGCGCGGCTCGGGGTTGTGGTCGCGCACGAGCGCGGCGCGCGTGACTCGTGGGTGATCCTCTCTTTGCATGACTTTCGGGATTGGTTCGGGAGTGATCCGGGCCATGACGGGGCCGGCCTGGGGGATGATCCGGGCGCGCTTCGGGCAGCTTCCGGGGGTGATCCGGGCGGCCAAGAGGACGCCGGCGGGGGCGGGCCGATGGCTTCCGACTGCGGACAGCATGACGCCGGCGCGGGCGATCTGCGCGACGATCCGGCCCCAGCTCCCGCAACGGGCAAGCTCCAACGGCCGCAACCCGTGAAGCTCCAACGGCGGCCCGGGTTGCAACTGGCCCGGCCGCAACCCGTCAAGCTGACCAGGCGCGCGGGTGATCCCCTCGGCGGTGATCCGGCCGGCGGCGTTGACCTGCCCTTTGACGATCTGCCCTGACCATGCGGGCGCGCGTCTATGCTTCCGACTCGGAGAAACAAGCGGCCTATCGGGCGCGCAAACGTAACGCTTCCGGGGCAAACGTAACGCTGCCAGCTATGCGCTTGCACTGGCAGGGAGAGGGCGCCCGGCTCTATGAGGGGGACGCGCGCAACCTTGACGCCCTCGGGGCCGGCTCTGTGGGCCTTGTGGTCACGTCCCCGCCCTATTGGAACGCGCGGCGGGAGTATGCGAGCTGGCCCACGTACGCGGCTTACCTGGCCGACATGGCGCGGGCCTGGGCAGAGTGTTACCGGGTCCTGTGCGAGGGCGGGCGGCTGGCCGTCAACGTGCCAGACGGTTACGGCCGGCCCGGCAACGGGGGTTATCTGACCCTCGGAGACGACACGGCGCGGGCGATCTGCGCGGCCGGCTTCACCTTGCGCGGTAAGGTGATCTGGTATAAGGGCGGCGCCGTGGCCAGGGGCAGCACGGCTTGGGGGTCCTGGCTCTCTGCGAGTGATCCCAGCTTGCGGGACTGTTACGAAGTGGTGATCTTGGCCCACAAGGGCAACGCGCGGCGGCCTGGCCCCAAGCTGGTAGACCGGGACACGTTCCTGGCCGCGACGGTCAGTGTTTGGGAAGTACAACCCGCGCGGTCAAAGTGGCATCCCGCGCCCTTCCCTGCGGAGATCCCGCGGCGACTTATCGAGGGTTGGAGCTTCCCCGGTGACACCGTGCTTGACCCTTTCGCGGGGACGGCAACCACGGTTTGGGAAGCGGCCCGCGCGGGCCGGCTGGGCGTGGGGGTTGACCTGTGCCCGGCGTACCTTGACCGCGCGGTGACCGACTGGCAGGCCCACCAGGTCACCGGGGAGGGGGGAGCCAAAAGTCTAGGACTGTGACTTTATACCAGTTGCCACTTCGTGCGCGTATGAGCGCGAATTTAGCAATCAAATTTACCCCCAAAAATCGCCTGGAACGGATCTGGCGGGCCGTAGAGCGTCTCTACGGTTGGGGGTCAAGAATTCCATGGCTGCCCTCCACTACCGGGCTTGTAGGCGATAGCACGCGTTTGTGATAGCGAGAACAATACGAACGGGCGTGAACACTGGAACGGGACGGGATAAGATGAGCGATGGGCACCGAGTAGTGGAATTGAGCGGAAAAGCGGGCGCTTGTCCTGGGGGGCGGCAAGGGCCGCAAGACCAGGGCAAAGCATAGGCAAGCCCTAAGCAAGGTCACCCAAATAGCGACCGCGCGGGGCCGACTTGTCGGCGGCAAGTTTTGGCAAGTTGTAGTCAAGTTGTAGCAAAGCTGAGACCAAGAATCGGCAGAGTAAACGAGGGGTTGAAGATGGAGAATCGCGAACCTGGATATGTGAACCGGACCTATCGCCTATCGCCCGACGTGGCGGCGCGGGTCAAGACGCTGGCCAACGAGCACGAGCTGTATGATAGCTCTCTCGTGTCCTTCCTGCTACAGCACGCGCTTGACCAGGTAGACGCCGGCCGGCTGGTGATCCGCAAGCGGCCCGTGGCGTTTGTGATTGACGACACGGCCGGCGCGGCCTGACAGCCCGTCACAGCGGGGCTAGGGCGCGCGTTTTGCGGGCAGGCCGTATAAAATGACCTGTAGCCCGTAGAAAACGCTCTACGGCCCGTCTGTGCGGGCGCTATGGGGCGCGTAGCGGGTCTAGGACGGGCGCAACACGGGCAACCCGTATGATTTGACCTATAGCCCGTAGAAAACGCTCTACGGCCCGTCTGTGCGGGCGCTATGGGGCGCGTGTTCTGGCGCGATGGGCCAACCCCTCGGGGCGCAATATGCCCACACCCCCCTATGCTTATTTGCGCAAAGGCGCGGGCTTATTGGCGCGATTGCGCCCACACCCCCCACCCCCTGAATTCGTACACGGAAAAATCAGCCTGCCGCAACGGTCTACGCTTGAGGATCCCCGAGATTTGATCCCCCCTCCCCCATGGGCGGCGCGCGGTGATCGGTCGCACGCGGCGGCGCTTTGCGCCAGCTCGGCGCGCGCTGCGCCCCCGTCCTCTCCCGGCCGGCCCCCTGGGCAGGGCGGCGAGAGGCGGGCGGCGACTGCGCCCGCGCGGTTGACCTGACCGGCTCGGCCCCGCGCGGCGGCTTCCGCCCGGCCCCGCGGCCGCGCGGCGCGACCCGCAAACGGCGCGCCGACTCTCCCGACTTGTGCCCGGATTAGAACAAAATTGCTATGCCTACCAGGTAGACCGGGCGCGCCGTGTACAAACTGACCCCGTAACTCGCGACCGTAGCATACGTAGGTTTGCCCCTCGTTTTGGCCCTACGAGTTTATAAAACTGGTCTTGAAACCTATTGACAAAGACGAAAAACCACGATACAATAACGACAGTAACACAACAGAATAACGCAAGCGGCCCAAGACAACCCGAGAGACCGGGAAGCCAAACGAAGGGGAAACCCGGACAGGACAGGCGACTGGGGAGAGGCAAACCGAAGGGCAGCAAGCGCACTGAGGATAGAAAAGCGAAACCGGGGGACCACCCGCCAAGATGAGACCCCCGGCCCTGACCCACCGAAAGGAGACCTTCCGATGATTGCCAACGTTGAAGCGGTGTTTGACTATGCCAAAGACCGGGAGATGGCAACCTGCCCGTTTTGCGGCCAAGTGGTCTTGGGGGAGTATCCCCCGGCCCCCCAGCGGGGCTATCTGACAACGCACAATGCCTGTGAGCATTTCAACATGTGGGCGGCCGGCTGGCGTCATACAGCGGTCGCGGTGTTTGTCGGCTTGCTCTCGGAGCTGCAAGCCATGCAAGCGGAACGGAGGTGACAAGATGACTTTCCCGAAGATGCAGACCAACGGCTACCCCCGGCGACTGTGGGGACTCTACGGCTTCCCCGGCTCGGGCAAGTCAACCTTTGCGGCCCGGATGCGCGGCCCGATCTTGGCGGTTGACGCTGACCATCGTTTCGAGGAAGTTACCCGGCTGGCCGGCGCGGGCGTCTACGGCCTGAGCGAAGCCCCGGCCGACAACGTGACCCCGGAGCGTATCGCGGCCCTGCTGCGCGCCAATATGCCCGGCTCGGATGTCAAGACGATCTGCGTTGACTCCCTGACCGCGATCCTGGCGCCCCTCGTGACGCGGGCGATTCTGGACAATGACGCCGGCCGCAACAAGAACCGCGCCGCGGCCTTCAAGGACAAGGCCCTGGCCATGCGCTTACTGCAAGACGCGGTGACCGGCTGGGGTACTGACTGCCTGTGGGTTTGGCACTTGCAAGAGGGGCGGGACGCGCAAGCCAACGAGGTAGAGACGGCGACGGTCTCCCGGACCGAACTTGCCAGGCTGACCCGGAGCTTAAACGCCATGCTCCGCGTTGTGGAAGACGGCGGCCGGCGGGGTATTCATGTGGACTGGGCGCGGCGGGGCCGTTCGGGCGTGACCGTGTGGGACGCCTCGGGGACCTGGCAGGGGATGCCCGAAGCGATAGAGCGGGCCGTGTATGACGGCCTCTCGGAGAGTGACCGCAACAAGATCGAAGCGGCAACCCCGGCCAGCTTCCCGAACGCGGCCGCGGCGATTGCTTGGGGGCAGGAGCAAGGCGTCTTCCAGGCGGTGCAACATGCCCGGAACGCGTACGACAAGCTCAAGGCGGAGCACAACCCGGCGACGGCGGCCGCAATGTGGGATCTGTGGATAGCGGACGTGACCGCCCGGAAAGCGGCGCGCGCGGCCGGCCAGGCGGAACCGGCGGGCGCCTACTGACACCCTGGGGGGCTGGGCCGCGGGCCTGGCCCCCCGCCAACCTGAAAGGAGCATATCCGATGGCACGACCGAAAGGCCCCGATGGGGCAACCCTGGACGCGCACAACGTGACCATGCTGACCCGCCCGAACGGGGCTTATACCCTGACCTGTGGCCAGTGTGGCGCAACCTGGGCCGTGACGCCCAAGGGGGGCCGGCTGGTGCCCCGTTACTGGCAATGTCCCAACGAGTGCAACGCGGCCCCGGCGGAACCCGCCCCGGAACCCGCACCGGCCCCGGCGGCGGTCTTCACCGACCTGGGGCAGCTCCCCGCGATCCTGACCACGGCGGAAGCGGCGGTCCTCTTGCGGATTGCGGAAACGACCGTCAAGGACCTGGCACGGGCCGGCGATCTGCCCGGCGCGTTCAAGCTGGGGAAGTTTTGGCGGGTCGAGCGTGACGCCCTGCTGGCCGCGATCCTGAGCGGCAAGGGCAAGTGAGGGGCTTGTCTACCCCTTGCGGGGGCTTGTCATAGGGGCTAGAATTGTAAGTGATAAGCCCTGTTAGCGGTTACTATTTCCGAAAGGACGGCGGCAAGATGGCAACCATTATCCGGCAGTACCCGGCCCCCTTGCGCGGCCGGCTGTGGCTGGATTCCTGGGCCGGCCGCGTGGGGCATCCGGTTGACGTGCTGGGGGAGACCCCGAAGCGTTACCGGGTGCGCGCCGTGGCCTATATCCCCCTCAAGGACTGGCCGGCCGGCCATGTGGCTTTAGTGCCCCTCCACGCGGTGACGTTCGATCCCGCGCCGGCGGCGGCGGAAGATCCCCACCCGGCGCAAGCGGCGCTTGACCTGACCGGGGACCCCGGCGGCCAGCTCCCCCCGTTGCAGAGCGGGCGCGAGCTGTGGCTGGGCTTCCCCCCGGCCGTGACGCTTGCGGCGGCGCGCGCGGAGTTTAGCGCGCGGTACGGTTTCGCCCCGGCCCTGGCGTTTCGGACCGGGGACGGCCGGCTGATGATCGGGGGCGCGGCCCCGGAGGTGCCCACATGACCACGGCGCTTGTGATCCCCGCGGACGCGGAGCGGGCCGGCCTGGCCGCGCTGGCTGACCTGTCGGCGGTCTCCCCGGCGGCGGCCTTGCGGCGCCCCCTCGGGGAGCTGGTCGACGCGACCCTGGCCGCGGCGGGGCGGTCAGACAACACCCGGCGCGCCTACCAGACCGCGGCCGGCCTCTTCCTGGCCTACCTGGACGGGGCGCGCGGGGACGTGATCCCCGCAGAGCTGGCCGCGAGCTGGCGCCCCTTTGCGGTCCCCGGCCAGGATGGGCGGCGGGCAACCTGGGCCTTCAACGGGCCGGCGGGCGTGTTGCGCCTCGTGGACCCTTCCACCCTGGACGGCTTCCGGGCCGCGCGCGCGGCGGCCGGCGACGGCCCCGAAACGGCGGCCCTGCGCGTCAACGCGGTGCGGTCCCTGTTGCGGGTCGCGCTGCGTGACGGCGTGCTGACCCATGACCAGGGGCTGGCCCTGGGCCTGACCCCCTACAAGGCCAAGCAGCGGCGCGACCCGCAACCCACGGGCCGGCGCTTGACGCCGGCGGAAGTGCGGCAACTGCGGGCGGCCGTGGACGCGCGCACCCCGAAAGGGGCGCGTGATCTGGCGATCCTGGACGCCATGCTTTACGCCGGCTTGCGGCGGGATGAAGTGGCCGGCCTGGACCTGGGGGACTTTCACCAGGACGGCGGGCGCTGGTGGCTGGTCCTGACCGGCAAGGGGCAGAAGACGCGGCGGGTCAAAGTGGCTGACCCCCTCTTCAGGAGCTTGACGGCCTGGCAGGATGCGGCGGGGCTGGTGATCGGCCTCGGCGCGGGTGCCCTGTTTCGGAGCGTCAACAAGGGCGGCGGGGTGACGGCAACGCGCGTCAACGGGTCCGTTGTGGGCCGGCTGGTCGCGGAGTATGGCGCGGCGGCCGGCCTGGCGCCCCTGAGCGGGCAAAACCGGCTCGGCGCGCATGACCTACGCCGGACCTGTGCCCGGAACGCGTACGACAACGGCGCCCCCCTCTTGCTGGTCCAAACCCTCTTGGGCCATGCGGACCCCAAGACCACCGCGCGCTACATCGGCGCGCTGGAGACAGACGACAACACGGCCGTTGACTTTGTGAACTACCACCCCGCGGAAAGGCGCGCGGGGCGGTGATCCCCTGGGCCGGGGGGTGATCGGCCGCGCGTGACGCCAAGACCCGGCAAGGCTTCCGCTTTTTCCGGTCTTCCGGCCTGGCCGCGCGGCCGGCCTGGCCCTGATAGCAGGGGCGAAACAGGACCCCGGCCCGGCGATCTGCGCGGCGTTTGCGGGCAAACACCCCAAAACCCCGCAAGGGGGCGCGTGCAATCGGGGACCAGTGACCCGGCGCGCGGGGACCAGTGGGCCGGCCCTGGGGGCTGATTCGGGCGGCTCGGGGGACTCTTGACCGCGCGGGCGGGAACGTGGCGCGCGGGGCGGTGACTGTGGGCCTGACCTGGGGGACAGCTCGGCGCGCGGGCGTGACCGTTTCACCCCCTTGACAAGTGGGTGTATAATACGTGTAGAACGTATGAAACGTGTTATACTACTCACGGAGGTTACACTATGACACCGGCTAAGAAGCTCACTATCACGATTCCTGACGACCTGGCCGAACGGCTGGCCCCGTATCGCGACCGGCTGAACCTGTCGGATATAGCAACCGACGCATTTGACAGCGCGGTGACCGCGCTAGAGCTTCAGCGTGACGTACAAATTCTCACAGCGGCCCTGCTATCCAAGCCCGGCGCGTTCGATCTGCTGAAACGCTGGCACGGGGTCAATTTTGGTGATGACCACACGGAAGGAATGGACCCCGTAGACGCCGAAGTTTGGAACTTCATCGAAGGGATGATAGGGCTTGACGAAGCTGGAGACTGCAAGGATGACGTGTTAGCGGGATGGGCGCGGGCGGAACTCCAGAGGATAGCAGAGACGCAATACGGAACAACTGAACATCGCTTGGTGTGGACGCCGGAAGACCCCCGCAAAACGATAGGCGAAACGATCAAGGAAACCCACAGCGGGTGATTGCGAGCGCAATCAAGCGGGGGGGGAGGTGTGGGCGCATTCGCACAAATAGCCGCGGCGTATCGCACAGATAGCCGCGGCCGGTTGCATCAATCGCCCCCGGTCATGTGATCGGAAGATCTTCCCCATTTACCCGAAAAGGCGGCGCCACAATGGCTTGTGCGCGTCCTTGAGGACAGAAAGCGCGGCCTCGGCAGCGGAAGCGCGCTTTTCGGCCTCTACAATGCGATCCCAAAGGGCTTGCTCCCGCGCATGGGCGGCGGCCAGCTCCTGGGTCAAGGTTTGGGCCATGACGACCAGGGCGGCCGGCTGGGGCGCTTCCGGCGGGCCTTTCGGCAACCCCCAGCCGTCAACGTCCTGGGCCTCTTCCTGGGCGGCGCGGGCCTCTCGGACCTGCGCGGCGCTTTCCTCGGGCGGTTGCCAGTTGAAAGAATCGAGGGCGCCGGCGGCCAGCTCCCCCGCGATCGTCTCATGGGCGGCGCCCTGGGCCGTGCGGGAGCGGACGTACCGCAACACGGCGACATCGGCGGCGGTGAACTGGCGCGGCTGACCCGGGGCCGGGGCGGCGCCGGCAGAGAGATACGGCGCATAGAACTTCCCGAAGCGGCCCCCCTGGCAATAGTTGCGGAGTGATCCCGGCGAGATCCCCGCGGCCTTGGCGGCCTGGCTTGAGCTATAAAGGGTTTCGGCGGTCATGTCTCCCCCTTGGCGCGCGCCCCCTGCGCGGGGCAACCTGGCAGGGGTAAAGTGTAGCACGCGCGCCCCACAATGCAACCTGGCAGGCGTGGGCGGGCCAGGACGGGCGCAACGCGCGTGGCCCGTATGTTTTGACCTGTAAATCGCACAGCGGGCCGTGTAGGGGCTATTTCTGCGGGCCTTGCTGCGCGCCCCCTGCGCGGGGTAAGCAGGACGGGGGTAAGCACAGCAAACGGGCCGCAAGGGGGACTCGGCGCGCGACATTTTGCTACTTGACACGTGACACGGTTTAGGCTTATACTTCCTTGCGTAAATGTTTGACGCAAAGGGGGCGCTTATGACCGTAATGACCTTAGACAGCCGAAACGCCCGGACAAAGTGGCGTGACATCATGGACACGGCCCAAACCGGCGGCGAAACCGTGATCGAACGTTACGGCCGGCCTACCGCAGTTGTTGTGCCCTTCGAGGACTGGCAGGCCCTCCAAGACGATCTTGACGATCTGCGGGCAGCTCGGCGCGCGGCCGTGGCTTACGAAGCGTGGAAGCGTGACCCCAGCCTGGGCCGGCCTTACAGCGAAGTGCGCGCGGAGCTGGTCGCGGAGGGCTTGCTAGATGCCTGACAGGTTGCCGCGTTGGACTGTGATCTTAGAGCGGCAACCGGAAAAGCTCTTGCGCCGGTTGCCCCGTGATCTGTTGCAACGGCTTGACGCGGCGATCTTGGAGCTGGGGGAGAATCCCCGGCCGGCCGGCTGTAAGCGGCTGAAAGGGCATAACCTTTTCCGCGTGCGCGTGGGGGACTGGCGTATAACCTACGCGGTAGAGGATGACAAGCTGATCGTTTTGATTGTGGAAGTTGCGCCGCGGGGCGGCGCTTATCGAGACCTGTAGACCTTGAGAATTGATCGGGCCGCTTTGGTGTTGCGACCACCGCGGCGGCCCTGGGCCAGACCGTGGGGTAAGCACGGGCCGGCTTGCGGCGGATTCTACCACAAGCCCCCCGGAACCCCACGGTTTGACCCGTGGGGTTTTTGTTTGGGGGTAAGACCATGCAAAACGACGTAACACAACGAGCACCAGGCGGCCGCTTCCCCACTCGGGCCGGCCTGGCAGAAAGCGGCCCCGTAGGACGGCCCACAAGCCCCGTAGCGGGCGCAAGCGATAAAAACCACGGCCCCGCGCGCGCAAACGCCCCAGTAAAGCCCTACGGCGGCCCTGTGGCCCGTGTAGGGCTTGCGGAGGTGCGACCGTGACCGACTTTCAGACCGGGACCCCCGCAACCACCCCGCCCAACGGACAAGGGGAAGCTACCTTTGTGGCCGCGTTGTTGCAAGCTACGTTATCCGCGCGGCGCGTTACGGCCATGGTCTCTTTGCTCTATGACGGGCCGCAAGTGTGGGCTTATGCGGTCTCCCTGGGCCTGGGAGAGGATCCCCGGCGCGTGGAAGCCCTCGGGCCGGCCCTGGCCCTGGCCGCGGGCGCCGACTCGGCGCGCGTCGCGCGTGACGCCGGCCGGCTCCTGATTGAAATACCTAAACCACCCGACAAGCGCGCGGTCTTGCGGCCTGACAAGCTGGAAGCCCTGACCGCGCCCAGCGTGACCGCGATCCCCCTGGGCCTGGCCGCGGGCGGCCGGCCCGTGTGGTTTGACCTGGCCGACGAAAGAACCTGTCATGTCATTATCGGCGGCACGACGGGCAGCGGGAAGACAGTTACGCTGCACTGGCTCTTGACCCGGCTCTTACTGCAAAACGGCCCGGATACGCTGCGCGTGCTGGCCCTGGACCCCAAGCGCGGCGAGCTGGCCCCGTTTGCCCACGTGCCCCACTTGCTACACCCTATCACGAGCAACCCGCTTGACGTGGCGCGCGTGCTGGCCTGGGTTGAAAGTGAGCTTGACCGGCGCGCCGCGACCAACACCCGGCGGCCCCGACTCGTGGTGATCCTGGAAGAGGTCGCGGACGTGTTGAAGACCACCCCCACGGCCGGCGATCTGTTGGCCCGGATTGCGCAAATCGGCCGCGCCCTGGGCGTGCATCTTGTGGCAACGACCCAACAACCGGGCGCAAAGAGCTTGGGGGACGCGCTGGCCAACTTCCCCGCGCGCCTACTCGGACGCGTGGCAAGCGCAACCCTGACCTATGGGGCGGCCGGCCGCGCGCGGACGATGGCCGACCAGCTTCTAGGGCGCGGTGACTTCCTGCTGATTACGGCCGATGGCACGACCCGGCTACAGGTCCCCATGATGACCGGCCGGCAGTATCGGAGCTTACCGCGCGCCGACCAGGTTGACACCCTGGACAGCGATCTGCCCAGCGTGGCGCTTTTCGCTGACCTGGCGCGCGACTCCCGCGGCGGGCAAGGCCGGCGGGAGTTGGGGCCGGCAGAGTACGCCCGGATTGACCAGGCGCTGGCCAACGGCGCGACGGCTGACGATCTGCGCGGGGAGTTTGGTATCGGTTGGGACCGGGCGCGCCGACTCCAAGCGGGCTACAGGGGGCGAGGATGAAAAGCGAAACTGTAAGCGGCCTGGGCATTGCCCTGGCCCTGGCGTTGATTGCGGGCGCGCTGCTGGCCGTGTGGCTCATCGGCTCGGAGCGGCTCTTTATCCTGGCCGTGATCCTCATCGGCGGCCTTGTGGTCGCGGGCGTCATTGCGGCCAGTGCCTTCGCGATCCGGGCCTATCGCAAGACCGATAACCCGCCCGTGATCGAAAAGCACGTCTACCACGAGGGGCGGCAAATCATCCGCGAGCGGGTGATAGACGGCCGGCAGGCCCTAGCCCCCGAAGTGAAGTTGCTACAGCTCCCAGCCCAACCCCAAGGCGGCGCGTTTCCTGAGCTGCTACGCGCGGCGTACCAGGCCGGAACGCTGCGCGGCGCGTCCCAAGAGGCGCCGATAGACGCGGAGACCCGCGCGCTTGACCCCCTGGACTGGGGCGGCGATCTGGAAGCGTGAAGACTGCCCCCCACAAAACTCGCAAACAGCCCACGGGCTGGGCGCGGGGTCACGTGTGGGGCTTTTGTAGGGGTTGAAGGGGGGTGATGACCGGACAGACGACAGAAGACGCGAGGGGGCCGGCTGTGCTACGAACACAACCGGCCCGGCGGCAAAAGGTGCAACCCAACTGCCAGGGGCAAGTATACACCCCCTGGCCCAAGACCAACAAGGGGGACTCTATGGACACTATCACTTTCACCCACCAGGGGCAGACCTTCAACATTCCTGTCGTTGTGGCCTTTGGGCCGGACGGCAAGCCCGTTGACCTGATAGGCGACGTTGAACCCGAAAACTGCGACCATGCGGGCGCGTGCTGGTCTTCCAACCTGGACATGCGTTGCCCGCGCTGCGGGTCCCGGCTCTTCCTCCCGCCCCGCTTCCTGGCCCGGCGGTCAGAGGAAGCAATCGAGACCATGCACGCGCTATGGGTCCGGGCCGGCTGGCCGGAATTCATCGGCGGGCAAGCCGCGCGCTGGAATATGCGGCCCGAGTACTGGACGGTGATCCCGCATCCGCTTTTTGCCCACGTGGGCGGCCTGGCCGTGCGCAACGAGCGGCTTGACAGCTTCCCAGAGGCGCGGCCATGCCAGCAATAGCCCACGACCGGCGGCGCAAAGCAAGCCCGGTTGTGCTGACCATGACCGGCCCCAGTGACCGGAAGGTCAGTAGTTGCGTGTTCTGTAACCAGGTCTTCAAGGACGGCGAAAGCTGGTTCAAGATCGGGTTTCCGGGCTGCTACATCGGCGCGCATGACACTTGCTCGGCGCGCAAAGACGCGGAGCTGCGCATAAGGCGGCAAGCGTGACCGTGTATAATGGCGTGACACACGAAAGGACATGACCCGATGGCAAACTACGTTTGCGATCTGTGCGGCTTCCAGAGCGAAGACCGGGCCGCAATCCTGGCCCACGTGCGCGACGAGCACCAGGTCAACGACCCGGCAACCCTGGGCAGCTTAGAGCAAGATGACGGCCTTTTGATCCTGCGCGACCAGGACGGCGCGACCACGATTGATCTTGACGCGTGGCTCGGCGCGTGTATCTGCGGTCATGCGGAAGAAGACCACGGCCCAAGCGGCGCTTGCGAGGTAGACGGCTGTTTGTGCGCGGCCTTTGAGACCTACGAAGACGAAGAAGCGAGGTGATCCCGTGGAAGACATAGACGCCTTAACCCTGACCACCGCGCACAGCTCGAGCTCTTACGGCGTGCCCGTGCTGGTGATCGAAGGGGAAGTCTACGGACCCGGCGACATGACGCCGGCTGTGCACGTCACACCGGTTGAGCTTCACGGTGGGCAGCAATCTGTTTTGGCGCAACGACGATGAACGCAACTTACAAGACGCCCACCGTCCGTATGGCTGCCAACCTGGTGCGGAATCTGCGCGCGC
>Ga0172369_10003936_pt1 | contig 19217 bp, 14 predicted proteins | sample LakKiv25m_FD_114539 | JGI IMG/M metagenome (GOLD analysis project Ga0172369, IMG submission 114539) | Freshwater microbial communities from Kabuno Bay, South-Kivu, Congo - kab_022012_11.25m | ecosystem: Environmental > Aquatic > Freshwater > Lake | place: Democratic Republic of the Congo...
AGGCCGAATCGCGCCCCATCGTCACCCCGTAGATGATATCAGCCGCCTGCACCGTGTTGCGGTTGTGCGTGATCAGGATAAACTGCGTGGTTTGGGCCAGCTCGATCAGCAGATCGCGGAAGCGGCCGACATTGGCCTCGTCCAGCATGGCGTCCACCTCGTCCATCACGCAGAAGGGCGTGGGCGAAACCTTGAGCAGCGAAAAAATCAAGGCGACCGCAGTCAGGCTGCGCTCGCCGCCGGAGAGCAGCGACAGCCCCTGGTCGCGCCGCCCGGGCAGGCGCGCTTCAATGTCAATCCCCATCTCGGCCGTGCTTTCGGCGTCGCTCAAGATCAGGCGCGCCGTTCCGCCGCCAAACAGACGGGTGAACATGACTTTGAATTCGCGCGCCACGGCGTCAAAGGTGCGCTTAAACTCGCGCTTCATCAGCTCATCCAGCTCCGCGATGACCTGGCGCAGATCGGCGTCCGCTTTTTTCAGATCCGTCACCTGGGTCGTCAGGAACTGGTGGCGCTCTTTGACGGATTGATATTCCGCGCGCACTTCCGGGTTAATCACGCCCATCCGGCGAATGATCGAGCGCTGGCGGTGGATATTGTCTTCCAGATCGGCGGGCAGTTCGACCAGACGCGGCAGCTGCTCGACCATGCCTTCCAGCGGCAGCGGGGTTGGCCCCGAAACTTCCGCGTTGTAATCGAAAGCTACAAAGCCGAAGTCATCCTCGATCTTACGCCGCAGCGAGTCCAGGTTTTCGCGGTAACGCGAAAGCTCAAGCTGCGACTGGGTGGCATGCCGCTCCGCAATCGAGGTCGCCTGCTGGGCCGCCACCAGCGCGTCCTGGGCCTGGGTCGCGGCTTTTTCCAGCTCCGCCAGGCGCGCTTCGGCCGGGTCGATCAAGACGCGCAGCGCCTCAATCTGGCCGTTCAGCTGCGTCTCCTGGCCCAGCGCTTCGTTCTTTTCCGCCTCCAGGCGCGCCTGCCCGTTCTGCGCCTCCGCCATGCGCGCTTTCAACGCTTCGGCCTGTTTGCGCCCGGCCGTGATGCTTTCCGACTGCTCGAGCAAACGCCGGTCGGCTTCGCGCACGGACCTGCCGGCCACGGCCGCGGCGGTGTTCCAATGCACCATCTCGGCCTGCTGCTCTTCCAGCGGCAGGTTCGCGATCGCGCGGTTCTGTTCGCGGATCTGCTCGTTAAACTCGCTCACTTTGCGCCCGTTGGCGTCCATCTCCTGCTGCGATTGGGCAATTTCCGCTTCAGCCTTTTGAATTTGCCCGTCCAGCCCGGCCATCTGGCGCGTCTGATATTCGTGCTTCTGGCGCACCTGCTCAACCTCAAGCGTTGCCTGCTGGTAGCCCTGGTTGGCCCGCGCCATGGCCTGGCCGGCCTGGCGCGACAGCCCATCCAGCTCCTTCTCGCGCGCGCGTTCCTTTTCAACGCGCGCTTCCAGCTCGCGCAGGGCCGCCCGCGCCGCCTCCAGGCGCGTTTCGTGCCCGCGCAGCGTCTCCTGCAGTTCCTGGATACGCCTGGCTCGCCCAATCGCGGCCGCCCCGGTATCCTTCTGGTTTTTACCGGCGATGATCACCCCGTTCCCCAGGAAGACCTCGCCTTGCAGCGTCACCACCCGCGCGCTGGGCGGGATTTGAGCCGCGAGCCGCAGGGCTGTCTGGCGATCGCGCGCGATCAGCACCTGGCCCAGCAACAGGCGCGCGGCCTGCCCGGCTGGCCCCGTGGCCTGCACCAGTTCAGCCGCCACACCCAGGCAGCCCTCATGCGCGACGGCAGGCAGCCCATCCAAAGCGCGCGCCAGGCCGACCGGGATCAGCACCGCCCGGCCCTTCTCCCCGCGCGCCAGCGCCGCGAGCACACTTTCCAGGTCGCTGTCTCCCTCCAGCAGAACGCTGTCCAGGTGCTCGCCCAACGCGGCGGCCACCGCGGTTTCCAGCTCGGCCGGCACGATCAGGCCGCTTGAGAGCGCGCTGTAACGGCCCTTCAAGCGTCCCTGGCGCGCCTCCTGCAGCAAAAAGCGCGCGCCCTCGGTCAGCCCGGTCAGCGAGCGTTCCGCCTGCTCCAGCACTTCCAGTTGAGCGGCGCTGCGCGCGCGCTCCGCGTCCAGCCGTCCGCGCTCTTCCTGCGCTTTGCGCCGCTGCTCTTCCAGCGAAACCAGATTCTGGCGCTGCGCGCGCAGCGCTTCCTCTGCCTTTTTTTGTTCCTCTTCCGCCTGAGCCCGGTTTTTGACCCAGTTGGCCATGCGTTCCTGCGCGCGCTTCAGATCTTCAGCATCACGCGCCAGCGACTGCTGCAAACCGCGCTGGTTGCCTTTCAAGGTCTCCACCCGCGCGCTCAATTCGTCGCGGTGTGCTTTCAACTGCACCTGGCGCGTCTCAGCGGCCACCTGCGCCCGGCGCAGGTCGCGCAGCCTGGACTCGATCTGCGCCCGTTCGGCCTGGCGCGCCTCCAGATTCTTGCGCGCCGCGGCAACCCGCTCCTCAGCTTCTTTCAGTTCCTGGCGGCTGCGCTCGCGCTCTTCCTCCAGGTCGGCCAGGCGGTCCTGCCGCGCTTTTTGCTCTTCTTCCAGGCGGGCCAAATCGCTGCGCGTGTTCTGCATCTGCTGCAGCGCCGCGCGCTGGCGTTCATCGAGGACAGCCAGCGTGCGCGAAACCTTCTCGCGCTGGGTGTGCAGCCCGGCCGATTGACTGTGCCAGGCGTTCAGCTCGCCGCGCAGTTCCTGCAGGCTGGCGCGCGCCTTCAGCGACTGGCCGTCCACCTCCGCCTGGCGCTGGCGCGTCTGCTGCAGCCGTTCTTCCTGCACGCGCAGCACCTGCTGGGCATGCACCAGATCTTGCTGCGTGCGGTGCCAGTGATAGCCATACCAGTCGCGCAGCAGCAGGCGCAAATCCGCCCGGACCTGCTCATATTCCACCGCGCGTTTGGCCTGTTTTTCCAGGCTGGCCAGGCGCGGCTCCAGTTCGGTCAGGATATCCAGCACGCGTTCCAGGTTCCTGCGGGTCGTATCCAGCCGCCCCAGGGCTTCCTCACGCCGGGCCCTGTACAGGCCAATCCCCGCCGCTTCTTCAAAGAAACGCCGCCGTTCTTCTGGCTTCAACGAAAGCGCCGCGTCCACCAGGCCCTGCCCGATGATCGTGTAGGTGCGTTCGGCCAGACCGGACTGCGCCAGCAGTTCCGCGATCTCCTTCAGGCGCACTTTCTGCCCGTTCAGCAGGTATTCATTTTGTCCGTCGCGGTAGGCCCGGCGCGTAATCGAAACTTCCGAATAATCAATCGGCAGCCAGCCGGTCTCATTATTAAAAACCACCGTGGCCGAGGCCATCCCGGCCCGCGTACGCTGCTCCGAGCCCGAAAAAATCATGTCCTCGGTTTTGCGCCCGCGCAGCAGGCTGTACGACTGCTCGCCCAACACCCAGCGCAGCGAATCGGCGATGTTCGACTTGCCGGAGCCGTTTGGCCCCACCACCGCCGTGACCATGCCCGGAAACTCAAAGGGCGTGCGGCTGGCGAATGTCTTGTATCCGTGCAGTTCCAGGGTTTTTAAAAGGGGCATATCCGCGGCCGCGCTTTCTATTCAGTTTGATCAATCAGCCATGCCAACGCGCTTCAACGCGTCGCGCGCCGCGCCTTTGGCCGCCGCCTGTTTGCTCGACCCAGATCCTGATCCATACACCTGGTTTTCCAGCATCACGTCGACCTCGAAGATTTTCGAGTGATCCGGCCCAACCGCGCTGCGTGTCACATACTGCGGGGTCTGGTGACCGTTGGATTGCGCCCATTCCTGAAACAGGCTTTTCGGATCTTCGATGCCGTGCGTGGCCAGGATGTGATCGGCGGCGCGTTCCATCATCGGCGAGATAAACGCGCTGACCGCGTCCAGGCCTTTGTCCAGGTAAATCGCACCGATGATCGCCTCAAAGGTGTCGCATAATAACGCCGCGCGATCGCGCCCGCCTGCCTGCACTTCGCCGCGCCCCATGCGCATCGCCCGGCCCAGGCCAAGCTCGCGCGCAAAATTGGCCAGCTGTTCAGTATAAACCAGCGAGGAGCGCATGCGGGTCAGGTCGCCCTCGGGCATTTCGGGGTAGCGGTTGTATAACCACGCGCCGACCACAAAATCCAGGATCGCGTCCCCCAAGAATTCCAGGCGCTCATTGTCTTCCAGCGCCTCGGTGTGTTCGTTCAGGTAAGAGCGATGGGTCAGCGCCCGGCCAAGCAGGGTGATGTTATGAAAAGTTAAACCCAGGCGCTGAGCCAGCCGGACCGGCGATTCAGGACTTTCGCCAGGCTGCAGCGGGGGCGGGGCGGCGGCGGGGGCTTGGCTTGCGCGGTGGGCCGGGGCTTCGGCTCCGTGCAGCAGATGTGCAAGAATCTCAATCACCTTTTTGGGGGATGTAGTGCCCTTCAATCCAGGTTTCGCCATGCGGTCCAATTTCTTTCTTCCAAACCGGAACAATCTCTTTCAAACGGTCGATCCCATAGCGGGCGGCCTCAAAAACCCCCGTGTCGCGGTGTGAGGCGGAGCAGGCGATGGTCACGGTCGGCGTCCCGGCCTCCAGCAGCCCAATCCGCTGCACGATCACGATCCCCTCAATGGTCGGCCAGCGCGCGCGGATCTCCTCCGCAACCTGGGCCATCTTCGTCTCGGCCATCGGCACATACGCTTCATATTCCAGGCGCGCCGTCTCATGCGCGCCGCCGCGTTCGGTCCTGGCCCGCACCATCCCGCTGAACAGGCAGGCCGCCCCAGTCGTCGGCAGCGTGATTTGCGCCACCAGTTCATCCAGGTCAATCGCGTCTTCGGTCACTTTCAGGATCGTTGGCCCATCCGCCCCCCCGCTAACCGCGGGAAAGAAGGCCGCCTCGGCGCCATCTGGCACCGGGTCAGCATCAAATGCGTAATTCTGGTTGATGGCCACGATCGTGCTGCCCAACAGTTCGCGCACGCCCGGATATGCCGCCGCCACCTCGCGTTTGAGCAGCGCGACGGATGCGCCCTCCGGCAGCTCCATCTCAGCCCGGCTTACGCCCGCGCGCTCCTTCAAAGTGGCGAAAAATAAAATCTGTATGCGCATCATCACTCGGTCACAATATCGCCGCTGGCCCCGCCGTGCTTTTCAACAAGGCGGATGTTGTTAATCTGCGCGGTTCTTTCAACCGCTTTCACCATATCATACACCGTCAGCGCGGCCACCGACACCGCGGTGATGGCTTCCATCTCAACACCTGTTTTGCCGACCGTGCGCGCCGAGGCGCGGATCAGCACGCCGGGCAGCTCGTCGGACAGTTCGAGGTCAACCGTGACACCCGTCAGGCCAATCGGATGGCAGAGCGGGATCAGTTCCCAGGCCTTCTTGGCCGCCATAATTCCGGCCACCCGCGCCACCCCCAGCACATCCCCCTTTTTCATCTGGCCGCCGCGCAGCAAAGCCAGCGTCGCCGGCTGCAGAATCACCTCACCTCGCGCGACCGCGGAACGCTCGCTCTCGGGTTTTGCGCCCACGTCCACCATGCGCGCCTGCCCGTTTTCATCGATGTGGGTAAGTTTCTTGCCATCCATGAAGTGAGAATTATAACTCAAACCCGCTTCCTCTGCTATAATTCCGCGCGTGAGTTTCCAGGTTGCAGGACACCAGACTGAGCATTATTGCATCCAGACCCCCGTCTACGAAGGGCCGCTGGACTTGCTTTTGGAATTGATCGAAAAGGCCGAGCTGGATATCACCACCCTCGCCCTGGCGCAGGTCACGGATCAATACCTGGCCTACCTCGCGAACTTGGAAGAACGCAGCGCGGCTGAGGTGTCGGCTTTTCTGGTAATGGCGGCCCGCCTGCTGCAGATCAAATCGGCCGCGCTCCTGCCCAGGCCTTCCATCGATGCGCCCGTGCCCGAAGAAGATCCTGGCGAAGCCCTCGCGCGCCAGCTGATCATCTACAAACGCTTCAAAGAGCTGGCTGCCGTCCTCGCCGAACGCGACAGCGCCAACCTGCGCACCTATCTGCGCCTCACCCCGCCCGTGATTAAAAGCGAAGCGCGGCTTGACCTGAGCGGTGTCACGCTCACCCATCTGGTCAAGGCCGCGCGCTCCATCTTGTCCAGCCAACCCGACTTGCCCGCGCTCAGCCGCGTGGTAGCCAAACAGCGCATCACCATCCGCGAAAAGATCGGCGCGATTGTCCAAACCATCCGCAAATTTGGCCAGACCACCTTCCGCGCGCTGCTCGTCTCAAAAACCGACCGCCTCGAACTGATCGTCACCTTTCTGGCGATGCTCGAGTTGATCAAACGCAAAGCCGTCTTCGTTCAACAGCCGGAATTATTCGGCGATATCCAAATTGAACCAGCCGAAGGATTGGTCGACGGCGGCGAAGTGGAAACCGATTTTGTTGAATAGGGCTACTCTGCCGAAGCTTCATCGTCCTCGAACAGGTCATAAGGCAGCCGGTTAACCAGCCAGACGACCATCAAGCGGATATCGTCAGTAGAGACCTGCGCGCCGGGATTGGCGCTAAAGAAAGCCTCGTCCAGCGCTTCGTAGGTTTCCGCCTTGGGCCAGGTTGTTTGGAAACCGGGCAGCTTGCTGCGGTCAGCCTCGGCCGGCAGAATTTCTTCAAAGCTGCGCCCCTGCAAAGACGCATACACTTTGTCGCGCAAATCCGCGTGCAGTTCCGCCCAACCCTGCAAAACCTGGGCGGCAAAGTCTTCGCTGCGTTCAAATGTGCTGACAGCCCCACGTACCTTCACGCCCAACGGGGCCAGGGCGCTGTTGCGAAAACCGGGCACCGACACACTGCGCTTGATCATATTATTGAGCGTTGCCCGCCGTGCGCCGGGCAGTTTATCCATATCACGCAAGACAGCCGTGATCACGTTCAGCCGGAATTCCGGCAGCATATATTCATTAATTGCATGAAAAGGGAAGTACGGGATGCGCTTATCGTCCATAGCGTGCGATTATATGCGATTTTGACCGCGTGCGGTGAAACTTCTGGGAAATAGCGCTTGCCAGGCAGCCTAATCCGCTAACACCCGGTCGCTCATCTCGTCCAGTTCCTGCACTTCGTCATCGCTCAGCCGCCAGCCCACCGCGCCGCAATTTTGCTCAGCCTGCCGGATCGTTTTCGCCCCCGGAATCGGCAGCGTTCCCTTGCAAATCGTCCAATTAATCGCGACTTGCGCCGGCAATTTGCCGCCGCGGTCTGACCCGATCCGCATCATCAGCTTAAGCAGCGGCTGAATTTTTTCCAGATAGCGGCGTGAAAACTGCCCGGCGCGCACGCCTTGAAGCGGCTTTTCCGGCGAATATTTGCCGGTCAGCACGCCCTGGCAAAGCGGGCTATACGAAATCAACTTGACCCCCAGCTCACTGCAGCGCCGCAGCAAGCCATTTTTTTCGACCTTGCGGTTCAAAAGGTGGTATTCAACCTGGTTCGACGCCAGCTGAATTCCGTCGCGCCGCAAATGGTCATAGGCGCGCTGCATTTGCTCGCTGTCATAATTCGACACCCCCACCCCGCTGATCATGCCCGCCTGGTAAACTTCGGCCATCGCTTCCATCCATGTCTCGATGTTCACCGGCGGCAGCGGCATGTGCATCTGGTACAAATCCACCGCGGGCAGCCCCAGCCGGCGCAAGGACGCCGACAGCGCCTTGCGCAGCGCCGAACGGCTCAGCCGCCACGGAAACGGCATGAACTTGGTGGCGATAAACACCGGCTCTTGCACGGGTTTCAACAAAGAGCCCAAAATCTGCTCGGACTGGCCCTGGCCATACACTTCGGCCGTGTCAAACATGATTATTTTTGAGGAAAGCGAAGTTTCAAAAACCGAGCGCAAATCCGCAAATGAATACCCTTTGCCAAACCCCCACATCAACCTGTCCCCCCAGGCCCACGTTCCAACGCCCATTTCAATCCTATCCAAAAGCCTGGATTCTGTATTGTCGGTCATCGGGAACTCCTTTGTGATTAAGACGATTATATCCAAATATTGAAAAGCGGGTACCCTCTCAAACCCAGAGGGTTTGTGTGTGAAGTTGTTTCAGCGGTAACTGCTCACCCCACCCCCGGCCCCGCCCCTCAGAAGGGCCGGGAGACCTTTAAAATGTGGTTTTTCAGTCGCGGGACGCGACTGAAAAACCACAAAAGTTAAAAAGCTCCCCCTTCCCGCAGGGGTTGGGGGGATGGGCTTTCCCGCCAGGGTGCAGGTACTTTCAGTGCTTATAAACCGCGACACGCGGTTTATAAGCACTGAAAAGTTGAACATTGTTTCTGGTATAATCCCCGCCATGTCTTCGATTGTAGCGATTGATATTGAAACCACCGGCCTGGATGACGTCAACGACGCGATCATCGAGATCGGCGCCGTCCGCTTTAATGGCCACCGCGTCGAGGATGAGTGGACCACGCTGATCAACCCCGGCCGCCCCATCCCGCCCTTCATCACCCAGTTGACCGGAATCACCAATGAAATGGTGCGCAACGCCCCGCCTATCCGCGCCGTGACGCGCCAGCTGGCCGATTTCACCGGCGACTTGCCCGTGATCGGCCACAACGTGCGTTTCGACCTGGGCTTCCTCAACCGTCAGAACATCCTGCGCCAGAACGAAGTGCTGGACACGTATGAGCTGGCCTCGGTCCTTCTGCCCACCGCCAGCCGCTACAATCTGGGCGCGCTGGGCCAGGCCATGAGCGTGCTGCTGCCCGCCACTCACCGCGCCCTGGATGACGCGCGCGTAACCCATGCCATCTATGTCAAACTCTTTGAGATGGCGATGGAGCTTCCGCTCGAACTGGTGGCGGAGTTTGTGCGCCAGAGCGAGCCGTTTGCGTGGGGCGCGGGCGGGGTCTTCCACCAGGTGCTGCGCGGTAAAGCCCGCCAGCCGGTGGGCGCCAGGCAGGTCCGCGGCGGGGCAGCCGGCCCGTTGTTTGGCTTGAAACCCGAAAAAGCCCAGCCGCCCGTCATGCCGGTGGAGGATCCTTCCCCGCTCGACACCGACGAAGTCGCCGCATTATTGGAATACGGCGGCCCCTTCGCGCACTACTTTGGCAACTACGAGTATCGCCAGCAGCAGGTTGAAATGCTGCGCGCGGTCAGCGATGCGCTCTCCACTGGCCAGCACCTGATGGTCGAGGCCGGCACCGGCACCGGCAAATCCTTCGCCTATCTGGTGCCCGCCGCGCTTTTCGCGGTCCAAAACAACACGCGCGTGGTGATCTCCACCAACACGATCAACCTGCAGGATCAGCTGATCAAGAAAGACATCCCCGACCTGCGCGAAGCCCTGCGTCTCGACCTGCGCGCGACGGTCTTGAAAGGCCGCTCCAATTACCTCTGCCCGCGCCGCCTGGAAGCCATGCGCCAGCGCGGTCCGGCCAATATCGACGAGATGCGCGTGCTGGCCAAAGTCCTGGTCTGGCTCTCGCAAAACGGCACCGGCGACCGCACCGAGATCAACCTGAACGGCCCGGCCGAACGGGATGTCTGGTCGCGCATCTCGGCTGAGGACGAAGGCTGCAAAAGTGAAGTGTGCGTTTCACGCACCGGCGGAGCCTGTCCTTTTTACAAAATCAAGCAGGCTGCCCTCAGCGCGCATCTGCTGATCGTCAACCACGCCCTGCTGCTCTCGGATGTCGCCACCGGTTCCAAGGTACTGCCCGAATACAGCTACCTGATCGTCGACGAGGCTCATCACCTCGAGTCGGCCACGACCAGCGCGCTCAGCTTCCGCGCCACCCAAACCGACATCACCCGCCTGCTGCGCGAAATGGGCGGCAGCAGCACCGGCGTCTTGAGTCGCCTGCTGCGCGTGATGCAGGAAATCCTGCGCCCGTCCGATCTCGCCGCGCTGCACCAGCAAATCGACCATGCCACCGACCTGCTCTTCCGTCTCGAGCGCGGCTTCCAAAGCTTCTTCCGCTCCATTGAAAGCTTTTTATCCGAAACGCGCGACGGCCGCCCGGTTGGGGCCTATGGCCAACAAGAGCGCATCCTCGAAGCCAGCCGCACCCTGCCCACCTGGACGGACGTCGAAATCGAATGGGACGCTCTGCACGAAGCGGCCGTCCTGCTGCTCAACCTGCTGGCCACCTTGTACAAGTCCTGTTCCGAACTGCGCCAGGAGGGTGAAGCCGAATTGGAAGACACCCTCGAAAGCCTCGCCAATATCTACCGGCGCATGGCCGAAGTGGACGACAAAATCAACACCTTCGTGGCCAAACCCGATCAAGGCAGCATTTACTGGGCTGAAATAGCGCCGAACAACAACCAGATCTCCCTGCAAATCGCCCCCCTGCACGTCGGCCCGCTGATGGAGCAGTTCATCTGGCATGAAAAGAACAGCGTCATCCTCACCTCCGCCACCCTGACCGCCAACGAAGGCTTCGATTACATCCGCAACCGCCTGAACGCCGATGAAGCCGACGAACTGCAGCTTGGCTCGCCCTTCGATTACGAAACCGCCGCCATGCTCTACCTGGCCAACGACATCCCCGAGCCTTCTGACGCGAACGCCTACCAGCGCGCGGTCGAGCAGACCATCGTACGCCTGGCCAAAGCGACCGGCGGGCGCATGCTGGCTCTCTTCACCTCCTACGCCCAGCTCAAACGCACCTCGCAGGCCATCTCCGGCCCGCTCAACGAAGCCGGGATCACGGTCTACGAACAAGGCGAAGGCGCCTCCGCCAATACCCTCCTCGAAACTTTCCGCGAGGCCGACAGGGCCGTCCTGCTCGGCACGCGCTCGTTCTGGGAAGGCGTCGATATCCCCGGCGAAGCGCTTTCGGTCCTGGTCATCGTCAAGCTGCCCTTCGATGTGCCCTCCGACCCGATCATCGCCGCCCGTTCTGAGACCTTTGAAGACGCCTTCAACGAATACCAGCTGCCGGAAGCCATCCTGCGTTTCCGTCAGGGCTTTGGCCGCCTGATTCGCACCCAGTCCGATCGCGGCATCGTGGCCATCCTCGACCGGCGCATCATCACCAAGCGCTATGGGCGCAGCTTTATCGAATCGCTGCCCACCTGCAAACTGGTCATGCGCTCCGTTCAGGAGCTGCCCGTCACCGCCACCAAATGGCTGAACATGTAGCGCCCGCTTCGCGATGGATCCGCGCGAACGCATTCACGCCGCCCTGCGCCGCCAGGCCACGGATCGCATCCCGCGTTTTGAGGTCTGGATCGACGGCCTGTATGAAGAACTGAACCTCAGCGACCGCACCAGCGCTTACGCCGAACTGGGCCAGGACGCTGTTTTACTGCCCTCCTGCCCGCCCCCCGAAAGCAGCGCCTGGAAAACCGGCGTGGATGAATGGGGCCGGGTCTGGAAGAACGGTATGTACACCGGCGGGGCGCTCGATCACCCGCGCGTGCTAGCCCGTTTCAGCCCGCCGCCCTCCTACGCGCAGCGCTTCTTCGACCCACAGCACGCCGCCCGCGTCCGCACTCAATTCCCCAAGCACTGCCTGTTTTTTGGCACACACGCCGGGCCGTTTATGAATGCCTACATGGCCATGGGCCTGGAGCGCTTCTGCCTGCAGCTCGGCGAGAACCCCGCCTGGATCCGCGCCCTGCTGGAAAGACGCACCGAATGGTGCCTGGCCCTCTTCTCGCGCGCGGTGGAACTGGGCGCAGAGCTGATTGTGATGGGCGACGATTCGGCCCACGGCGGCGGGCCGATGATCTCGCCGCGCGCCTGGCGCGAGTTTATCCTGCCCTGCCACCGCCAGATCGTCCAAAGCCTGCCGGTCCCAGTCATCTGGCACAGCGATGGCAATATTTCCAAACTGCTGCCCATGGCCGTGGAAGCCGGCTTCGCGGGCATCCATGGTCTGGAACCCTGGTCGATGTCTCTGCCAAAAATCAAAGCAGAGTGGGGCGAGCAGCTGGTCTTGTGCGGCAACGCCGACGTGCGCGCGCTGTGCAGCCCAGACCTCGCCGCGGTGCGCGCCGAAGTCCAGCGCTGCGCGCGCGAGGGCGGCCAGCGCGGATACATGCTCTCCAGCTGCAACAGCATCTTCCCCGGCATGCACCCGGATGCCGTGCGCGAGTTTTTCCGCTGTCAGGCTGATGTATAATCATTCCAGCATGGCAGCAGTTCTCAAACGCCTCTTCGCCGGTTCCCAGCCCTTCCCAGTCGAACACCGCCGGAATTTCATCCTGCTGTTCATCGACGTGGCTTTCTGGGGCATCCTTAACGGCAGCATCGTCGTCTTTCTGGCGGTCTATGTTTCCCGTCTGGGCGCTTCAGCGGTCCAGGTTGGGCTTTTGACCGCCTCGCCCGCCCTGATGAATCTGCTGTTTTCCTTCGCCGCGAGCAATTTCGCGCGCGGGCGTTCGGTGTACAGCATCACGCGCTGGTCCTGGCTGATCACGCGCGTTTTCTATCTTTTCCTGATCCCGCTCCCGCTGCTGCTGCCAGCCCAGACCCAGATCTGGGTCATTATCACCATCACCCTGGTCATGAACGTCTCAGGGACGGTTGCCGCGGTGATCGGCAATGCCTTTTTTGCCGACGCGGTGCCGCTGCGCTACCGCGGCTCGGTGGTCGGCACGCGCAACGCCCTGCTGGCCTTCACCTCCACCCTGACCTCGCTCGGGGTCGGACAGATTCTGATCAGCATGTCGTTTGAACAGGGCTATGCGCTGGTCTTCGCCATCGGCTGCGCGGGAGCGATGATCAGCCTGGTCGCGCTCTTCATGGTTCGCCCGGTCCAGGACACATTTCAGGCCGGTGAAAACGAAGCGGATGCTCCCCCGGTCGAAAAGGGCGGCATCCGCTTCGATGTGATTCGCGGCAAGTTTGGCCGTGTCGTTCTGACCGCCTTGATTTTCCAGGCGGCCGTCTTTTGGGCCAACCCTGTCTTTCCGCTGTACCAGGTTCACTCGTTAAAACTCAGCGACCTGACTATCAGCCAGGGCACCAGTTTGTTTTGGGTCGTGTATTTCCTTGCCTCCACTCAGAGCGGCGAGCTTACCCGCCGCTTGGGCTTCCGCAAGTTGTTCGGCATCGGCGCGATCGGTTCCGGATTGGCGCTGCTGATCATCACCTATGCGCAGCAGAATTGGGTCTACATGGCCGCCCAGCTGGTCAGTGGAAGCTCCTGGGCCTGGATCGGCGGCAGCATGATCAACTACATTCTGGAGCGCGTTCCGGCCAACGACCGGCCTGCCCACCTGGCCTGGTATAACATCGCGATCAATGCTGCCATCCTGCTGACCGGGCTGTTGGTGCCAAAACTGCTTGGGCTGAGCGGCGATGCCACGGCCGAAACCTCCGGCCTGTTCACCGGCATGCTGCTTGGCGTCTTGTTCCGTTTTCTGGCCGGCGGCTTTATTTTACTCTTCGGCTAAGCGATGCTTTTATCCTGCAAAGCTAGCGCTTGCCGCCCCTGGCCGGCGGCTTGCTGCCGCCAAGGCTGCGCGCCAGCTCCAGGAATTCATCCCATTCTTCCTGGAAAAAGTGCAGCGTAACCGAGTTCAATTCGAGATGGTAGGTCGTCTCGCCATCCGGTTCTTCGGCTTTCCAGGCCATGTAGTTTTCGGTCTCGGCAATCGTGTCGGTCGTCGGTTCCATCGGTGTGGGTGCGGGCATTAAATCCTCCAAAAATTTTAAGAAAGATCAGGGGTTGGCCTGACGAAAACGGCTGTTCCACACAGCCGACAGCCAGCGCCAGGCGCGCTGCCAGTAGCCTTTGATCGTTCGCATCACCGAACGGTCAATCATCGGCGGGGCGGTCTTCACCCCCTCAAACGGTTCGCGGTCAAGCAGCTTGTTCAACACGTACTGCATCAGCAGTTTCAGCGTGGCCACAACCGGGGCCGCCAGCATCACGCCCACCAGGCCCAGCAAGTTGGCCCCAATGATCGCGGATACCATCACCGCCGCCGGGTGGATCTTGAGCGCGTTGCCCATCAGGCGCGTTGAAACAAAATTATCCATGATCAGGTCGGTCAGCCAGGCCGACCCAACCACCAGGATCACGTAACCGAATGGCGGCAAACCAAACGGGATATTCATCTGAAAATACGCAACCAGGCCGTAGCTGGTCCAGGCCACGAACGGCCCCACATACGGCACAAAGCGCGCCAGGCCCGCCAGCAGCGCCAGGCCAAACATGTAGCGCACGCCCAGTATGCTCAACAGGACGGTGTACACAACCACCGTGATCAAGATGATGATCAGTTGGCCGCGCAGGAAAGCGTTCCAAATCCCGGACAGGTAGCGGCCAAAACGGGCCAGGTCTTCGGAATAGCCCGGAATGCGCAGCGTGATCATCCGTCCTGGGATCCCGCCGCTCTCCGCCAGCATGAAATAGGCCACCAGCACGGCGAAGAAAAACCAGCCGATAATGCTGGCCGCGCCTGAGGCCAGCGAGGTCAGCAGCGAGGTCGTGCGCGTCAAAACCACTTGCAGCATGCTCAACAGCTGCTGGCCGACCACATCCAGGTCCGTGAAGTTGGCGGGCGGGAAATGGTAGCCCATAAAATCAAACGACGGCAGCCGTTCGATCAGGCCTGGCAGGTCGTTGACTGTCACCGTCAGGAAGCCGACCAGGCTTTGGGCCTGCTCCAAAATGGCCAGCCCGCCCAGCGTCACCAACCCGATCACAATCAACAGCAGCGCCACAATCACAACCGTCGAGGCAAAACGCCAGGACATGCGCGTCCAGGCCCGCAGCCGGTCAGCCAATGGATAGAGCAGATACGCCAGCAAAACCGCCATCAGCAAAACGCCCACCACCTCGGTAAAGCGCAGCAGCAGCCAGGCGATCACCGCCAGGATGCTCAAGCCAATCACCAGCTTGGCCGTGTTGCTCCAGCGCGGCGAAGAAGTCGGCGCAGCCACCCGTGCAGGCGGCTGCGCCTGCACAGGCGGCGGGATCACCAGAACGCGCGGCGTGGTCTTGCGGACTTTGCGGGAAACCTTCGATGGTTTGTTCATGATTAGATGAAACGGCAAGAGCGATTCTCATGCCGTTTACGGAATATCAGGGGCAGGCGCCTTCGGGCCACAAGAATGGAACCATGCAGTAGAATTCCTTCGGCGCAATCCATAGGCCGATCCCGACACACACACAAATCAGCAGCATCAATAGCACCAGCACAATGATAATGGTGGTGGTGGAGCCCTTCTTGGCCGGCGGCGGCGCGGCTTGCATGGGAACCTGCCCGGCGTAGCCCATCGGCGGGGGCGCCTGCACCGGCTGCTGGAGCGGCGGTGGCGGATACATGGGCTGCTGCATGGGCGGCGGCGGCGGCGGCTCCACCGGCGGCGGCGCATAGGATGGAAAGTCTGGCTGCCGCATCGGCTGACCGGCCGGCGAAACCATCGTCACATCCTGGTCAATCACATCCGATTCATAGACCAGATTAATCCGTTCGCCAAAAGTGACCACCTCGCCCACGCGCAGCATATACGGCCCCGCCAGGCGCTGTCCTGCGATAAACGTGCCGTTGGTCGAACCCAGATCCTCAATATGATAATTATTCCCCTGGATAAAAAGCCGCGCGTGCCGCCGCGACACCTCGGGATCGTTGATCACCACCTCATTGTTTAGATCCCGCCCGACGAAAAGCTCAGGCTTATCGAGGATAAATGTTTTCCCCGCGGCCGGTCCAGAGCGCATTACCAGGCGAAAAGTCGGCATAGAAGTCCTCCTGATTTTTTAACCAAGGCTGCTATCAGTTTAACGTTTTTAGACTGGGTTGTCAATTAATCCAACGCCGCGATCTGGTAAACTAAAGTTGTTATCATCGAAAAAAGCAGGCGCAACATCCCCTTTTTTATTTTGATGGTACAAAAACTGCTTAATTCATGGTTTGCCATCCCGGAGCATTATGAAACAAATCCACCTACCCAATACCGATCTTGTTGTATCTGAAATCTGCCTGGGCAGCGGCCCATTCGGCGGAAGCCTCGGGCGCAAAGATTCGTTTGCCCTGCTGGATGCCTATGTTGAACAGGGCGGCACATTCATCGACGCGGCCCACATCTACAACGACTGGATTCCGGGCGAAAAAAGCCGCAGCGAAAAAACCATCGGAGCCTGGATGAAAGAGCGCGGCAACCGCGCCAGCCTGGTGATCGGCACCAAAGGCGCGCATCCATTCCTGCACAGCATGCAGGTCCCGCGTCTTTCGTCCCAAGAAATTGTCACCGATCTGGATGAAAGCCTGGCCTTCCTGCAAGTTGAGACCATCGACCTCTACTGGCTGCACCGCGACGACCGCAGCCGTCCGGTCGAAGAGATTCTCGGCACGCTCAACGCGCAGCGCGAGGCCGGCAAGATCCGCTATTTTGGCGCATCCAACTGGCGCGCCGACCGTCTGCGCGAAGCACAGGAATACGCCGCGCGCGCCGGGGTCCAGGGCTTCAGCGCCGACCAGGTCCTGTGGAATGTCGCGGTCATCGATCACGCGAACCTGCCCGACAAGACCATGTTCGCCATGGATCAAGATCTGCTGCGCTATCACCACGAAACGGGTTTTCCGGCGATTCCCTACACCTCCCAGGCCAACGGGCTGTTCGACCGCATCGCCAAAGGCGAATATGACGGACTGGGTCAGAACCTCAAGCAGACCTACCCCAAAGCGGCCAACCTCGACCGCTATGCCCGCATCCGCGAAGTGGCGGAACAGACCGGCAAAACCGTCAACCAGATCGTGCTGGCCTACCTGCTCAACCAGCCGTTTGTCACGGTTCCGATCATTGGCACGACCAAAGTCAGCCATTTACTCGACAGTCTGCAGGCGGCTGGAACCGAACTGACTGCCGCTCAGGTGGAATACCTGGCGGGATAATCCGTTCCTTTTATGAACGGAAAGATCGGCGCTGCGCGCCGATCTTTCCGTTTATGCGGATCAATTACTCGCCGCGCTGGTAGTTGGGCGCCTGGCGCGTGATCGTCACATCGTGCGGGTGGCTCTCCACCAGGCCCGCGTTGGTGATGCTGACCAGCCTGGCCTTGGTGCGCAGGTCTTCCAGGTTGTGCGCCCCGGCATAGCCCATCCCAGAGCGCAGGCCGCCCACCAACTGGTAGACGTACTCATTCAGCGAGCCCTTGTACGGCACCATGCCTTCAACGCCCTCCGGCACGAGTTTCCCGCCCTTGCCCTGCCCGCTGCCGTAGCGGTCTTTGCCCAGGCCCTGCATCGCCCCCAGGCTGCCCATCCCGCGGTAAATCTTGTACTGCCGGCCTTCATACAGGAAAATCTCGCCAGGTGATTCTTCCAGGCCCGCCAGCAGGCTGCCCAGCATGACCGTCTCCGCTCCCGCCACGATCGCCTTAACGATGTCGCCGGAATACTTCACCCCGCCGTCGGCAATCGATGGGATGCCGCGCTGGCGCGCGGCGCGCGCGCAGTTGAAAATCGCGCTCATCTGCGGCATACCCGCCCCGGAGACGATCCGCGTCGTGCAGATCGACCCGGCCCCGATCCCCACTTTCACCGCATCCACCCCGGCATCGATCAAGGCCAGCGTGCCCTCTTCGGTCACCACGTTGCCCGCGATCACCTGCAGCTCGGGCCAGGCGCTTTTGATCCGCCGCACCGCCCGCAGCACGCCGGCCGTGTGGCCGTGCGAGGTATCCACCACCACCACATCCACCCCTGCCGCCGCCAGCGCCCCGGCCCGCCGCTCCACGTCATCGCCAACCCCCACCGCCCCGCCGCACAGCAGCCGTCCATGCTGATCGGTCGCCGCGTTGGGATAATCGCGCCGTTTTTGAATATCCTTAACCGTGATCAAGCCCTTCAGTTTGCCGTCTGCATCCACCAACGGCAGTTTTTCGATGCGGTGCTGCTGCAGGATGCGCCGTGCCTGCTCCAGGGTTGTTCCAACCGGGGCCGTCACCAGGTTCTGGCTGGTCATAAACTCGCTGACCGGCTTCTCCAGGTCGCCAGGTTCGGTGAAGCGGATATCCCGGTTGGTCAGGATGCCCACCAGGCAGCCGTCTGTTTCGACGATCGGCACACCGCTGATGTGGAACTTCCCCATAATCTCTTCCGCCTGGGCCAGCGTCGCGCTGCGCGCCAGGGTCACTGGGTTGGTGATCATCCCCGAGGTCGAGCGCTTGACCTTGTCCACTTCGCCCGCCTGCGCTTCCACCGTCATGTTGCGGTGCACGATCCCGATCCCGCCTTCGCGCGCCAGGGCGATCGCCATGCGCGCCTCGGTGACGGTGTCCATCGCCGCCGAAATCAGCGGGATGTTCAGCTGGATCGTTTGGGTCAGCTTGGCGCCGACCTCGCATTCTGACGGCAAAATATCCGAATAGCCTGGCACCAGCAGCAAGTCGTCGAACGTCAGCGACTGCATACCCGCAAACAGTTCTTCATTCATTCCCGTTCTCCTCTAATGCCGGAAGTGCCGGACGCCGGTCGTCACCATCGCCAGCCCGTATTGGTCGGCGATCGCGATCGAGTCGCTGTCGCGCAGCGAACCGCCCGGATGCACGATCGCGGTCACCCCGGCCTGGGCGGCGACTTCGACCGAATCGGTAAAGGGGAAGAAGGCGTCCGAGGCCATCGCGGCGCCCCTGGCCTTTTCCCCGGCGCGCTGGATTGCGATCCGCACGCAGTCCACCCGGTTGGGCTGCCCACCGCCAATCCCAACCGTCGCCGTGCCCTGCGCGAAGACGATCGAATTCGATTTGACATGCTGGCAGGCCTTCATCGCGAAACGCAGCGCCGACCACTCATGCTCGCTCGGCTGGCGCTGCGAGACCACTTTCCACTCGCTGCCGGCCGGGTCGCCAAAGTCGATGCTCTGGCGCAGGATGCCGCGCGTGATCGAGCGCAGTTCATAATCCGGCGTCACCTGCAAATCGGGCATCTCGACCAGGCGCAGGTTCTTCTTGCCCGCGAAGATCGCCAGCGCTTCCGTGCTGAACCCCGGCGCGATGATGCATTCAACAAACAGGTCCTTGATCGCAACTGCCGTTTCTTCATCCAGCGGCCGGTTCGCCGCGATGATCCCGCCAAAAGCGGAAACAGGGTCGCTGGCTAGCGCGCTGCGATAGGCTTCTGCGAGCGTATCGGCTGTGGCGATGCCGCAGGGCGAAAGGTGCTTGACGATCGCTACCGCCGTCTCCTCATAGCAGACCGCCGCCCGCCAGGCCGCGTCCAGGTCGAGCAGGTTGTTGTAGGAAAGTTCTTTACCCTGCAAGACCTTGCCTCCCAGCGCGCCTTGCCCGGGTTGGTAGCCGTACAG